>Ga0136615_10001316_pt1 | contig 11972 bp, 12 predicted proteins | sample AntDrymUQ2882206_2_FD_106647 | JGI IMG/M metagenome (GOLD analysis project Ga0136615, IMG submission 106647) | Polar desert sand microbial communities from Dry Valleys, Antarctica - metaG UQ288 (22.06) | ecosystem: Environmental > Terrestrial > Soil > Desert | place: Antarctica: Dry Valley...
CATCGTCGCCATCACCGCATGGAAGCCCCACGGATAGGCGTTGCGGCCGAACTCCGGCGCCGGGCCCGGTGGCACGGACTCGCCCCGGAGAAGTTGCTCGGTCCAACCCATGTGCAACGACGAATCTCCCGCACGCACGCCGGTACCCTCGAGCAGTACCGGTGTTACGAAGATGGCCACGAGGATCAGCGCGCCGACGGCTATGAGAATCCACGGCGCCGAGAATGGCCAACTCCTCCGCCTCACACCCCAGACGACGATTGCGACCCCGACCACCGGAACCACGACGGGATTGGCGAACACGATGCCGCGCCCGAGCGCGTGCACCACCATGGCAACGGCACTCAGCGCAACGACGGCTGCGATGGCGAGGAGAACGTGCTCCGGAAGACCGATGCCTTCGAGCGTTCTCCTCGGCTCCTCACCTCGGGCTGAAGCGCCGGCCCACTGCAACAGCGCGCCGGCGAGCACCCATCCGACGGCCAGCGCGACGACGACTTGGGCAAGCGCGCCGCCGAACAACGCGCCATCGACGTCTATTCGACCACCGCAAGGACCTCGCCGGCTCCCGCGGTCCCCCCTTGCTCCACGGCGATTTTCGTCACCGTTCCGTCCCTCGGAGCAGCGATGGTCGTTTCCATCTTCATCGCCTCGACGACCATGAGCGGATCCCCGGCCTTGACCTCGTCGCCCTCGGCGACCAGGACCTTCAGGATGGTTCCCTGCATCGGCGCGGTGAGCTCCCCTGACGACTCCGCGCCTACCGCGGCGGCCGCCGACGCAGCCATGCCCCGGTGCCACAGCCTGACGGGGCGTCCGCGCACCAGGAGGACGCCCTGCCCCGGCTGGGTGAGCGGATCCAGGACCGTACCGGCCTCGACGGTGCGCGTCGTGTGCTCACCGGACGCGAACGACTCGTCCTCCAGCAGGAGCATGTGCGCCGCTATCGTTGTGCTGATGCCGTCGACGGTCATGGACTCGAGTGCTTCGGCCATGCGCGCGATCGCGGCTGCACGGTCGGAACCGGTGGTGATTATCTTGGCAACTAGAGAGTCGTAGGCACCCGGAACCTCGTCGCCCTCGCCGTAGCCCGAGTCGACGCGCACCCCCGCGCCGGACGGCTCAGCATAGCGAGTAATCACTCCGGGCGTCGGAGCGAAAGCGCGCGCCGGATCCTCTGCATTGATGCGGCACTCGATGGCATGGCCGCGCGGTTCGAGCTCATCCTGGACCAAGCCGAGCGCGTCACCGGCCGCGATCTTCAACTGACATTCGACGAGATCGAGGCCGAGCACCTCTTCTGTGATCGTGTGCTCGACTTGCAGGCGGGCGTTGACCTCGAGGAAGTAAAAGGCGCCGTCGGCCTCGACCAGAAACTCCGCCGTGCCGGCTCCGACGTACCCGCACGCCTTGGCCAGGGCGACAGCGGCCTCGCCCATGAGAGGAACTATCTCTCTGTGGCGCGGCGGCGGAGTCTCCTCGATCAACTTCTGGTGACGACGCTGCAGCGAGCAGTCGCGCACGCCGAGCCACAGCGACTCGTTCTCGTTCGGCGACAGAAGTTGGACCTCGAGATGCTTGGGGGCATCGAGGTAACGCTCGACGAAAACCTCGCTCGAACCGAAATAGGTCTCGGCCGCGCGCCGGGCGGCCTCGAACGCTCGAACTACCTCGTCGGGGCCGCGCACGACCTCGAGTCCACGCCCCCCGCCTCCTCCGGCCGCCTTGATCGCGAGGGGATAGCCGTACTCCTCTCCAAAGGCTTCGGCGCGACCGGCATCCTCGAGCGCATCGGTGAGGCCGGGGAGCACCACAACGCCGGCCTCCTCGGCCAGTCGCCGGGCGCTGATCTTGTCGCCGACCCTCCGCATGGCCTCGGCTGGAGGGCCGATCCAAGCCAGCCCCGCAGCGGCGACCGCCTCCGCGAAGCCGGTGTTCTCCGCGAGGAAGCCGTACCCGGGATGGATCGCGTCGACTCCCGTGGAGCGCGCGGCCTCGAGTAGCGCGGCCATGTTCAGGTAGGTGTCGCCGGGAAGCACCCCGGGTAGCGCTACGGCTTCGTCGCACGCATCGACGTGCTTCGCGTTCGCGTCGACGTCCGAGTGCACCGCGACCGTCTTGACTCCCAGTCGCCGGCAGGTGCGCGCGATGCGGACCGCGATCTCGGCCCGGTTGGCGATCAAGACGGTGTCAAACACGGCTGTCGAGATCCTGCTTCGTGACCCGTCCCCTCACGTCCGAGCGAGGCCCCGCCCTCAGCATCTTGCTCGGTAAGCGGCCCTCGATGATCGACTGAGCGAAGCGCGCCGCCTCGATCAACTTGCCCAGGTCCACTCCTGTGTCAATGTCCATGTCCTCGAGCATGTGCACGAGATCCTCGGTGGCGATGTTTCCCGTCGCTCCTTCGGCGTAGGGGCTTCCGCCCATTCCTCCCACCGATGCGTCGAAATAGTCGACGTCCAACTCGAGTGCAGTCAGCACGTTGGCCAACCCTGTTCCTCTCGTGTCATGGAAGTGCATGTTGAGCTCGAGCTCGGGGAGCTTGGAGCGCAGCGCCTCGATGACGTCTCGCACCCGGCGCGGCGTGCCCATTCCCGTAGTGTCACCGTAGGAGATCGAGCCGACCCCCGCTTCCGTCATCCAGCGGCTGACCTGAACCACTCTTCCGGGCGGCACGTCGCCCTCATAGGGACAGCCGAACGCCGTCGAGATCGTGCCCTGAACAGGGATGTGGGCGGAGCGAGCGACCTCGGCGACCGCCTCGACGTCCGGAATCGACTCCTCGACGGTGCGCCGCAGGTTGCGCAGGTTGTAGGAGTCGCTTGCCGCGACGAACACCTGCATCCCGTCCACCCCGGCCTCGGCGGCGATCTCCGCTCCCTTGGCGTTCGGGACAAGCGCCGAGTAGAAGACTCCATCGTGTCTGGTGATGGTCGACCAGACCTCGCGCGCGTCGGCCATGTTGGGAACCGCCTTCGGCGACACGAACGACACCGCCTCTATGAACCTCAAGCCCGTGCCACTCAACGCGTCGATGAGAGCCACTTTGTCGAGCGTCGCCACTTGGGCGCGTTCGCTCTGAATGCCGTCGCGCGGCCCGACCTCGCGTATTCGAACGGCCGTCGGCGTATTCACTTGTTCTTCCACTCTGGATCTCGTTTCGCGTTGAACGCCGCGATCCCCTCGGTCCGGTCCTCACTTGCGATGACGATCTTCCAGGAGTCGTTCTCGAGCTCGACCCCGTCCTCGAGCGCGACGCCGAAGGTGGCGTCCATCGACTTCTTCGCCTCGCGCAGCGCGATCGGCGACGATCCGCAGATGTCCCGCGCCATCGCCAGAGCGCGAGCGTCGAGCTCGTCACGGCCAACGACCTCTGTGACCAGACCCATCGCAAGGCCCTCCTCGGCCGTGAATCGGCGCCCTCGAAAGATCAGCTCCTTGGCGCGCGCCAATCCCACTTTGCGCGTGAGCAATTGAGTGCCTCCACCCGCCGGCAGTAATCCAACGCGCGCCTCGGGAAGGCCCAGCAGCGTGCCCTCCGCGGCAACGATCACGTCGCACGACAACACCAGCTCCATGCCTCCGCCCAGAGCGAAGCCGAAGGGGGCGGCCACGACCGGCTGTGGGATCGCCCGCAGGGCCTCGAACATCCCTCGGATCTGCTTTCTGTTGGCATGAAAGTCCTCGAGTGTGAACGAGGCGCGCTCCTTGAGGTCCGCGCCGACGCAGAACGCCTTGTCACCGTTGGCGCGCAATACCACGACCCAGGCATCATCGTCGTCGGACACCGTGCGACAGGTCTCGGCAATCTCGTCGGCCATCACCCCGGAGAGCGCGTTGTGCGCTTCGGGCCGATCCAGCGACACGATCGCAAGGTGTCCATCACGATTCAGGCTCACAAACCTCCTCGTCACTCGCTCTCCCCGAACCGAATCACTAGACGGGCGGGACGCCGTGCCGGCGCGTCGAGAAGTGCCGATCCTTGCGCTCGGCGGCATCGAGACGCCTGATCATCTCGGAACGCAGGTCATCCGGTTGCACGACCGCGTCGATGACGTTTTCCGAGGCGAGGTGCACGAGATCGATGTCTTGTTCGTACTCCTTTCGCTTGACCGCGACGAAGGCGGCGCGCTCCTCGGGATCCTCGATGGCCTGGATCTTGTTGAAGTAGACCGCGTTGATCGCCGGCTCCGGTCCCATGACCGCGATGCGAGCCGTCGGCAGAGCGATGGTGGCGTCGGGCTCAAATCCCGGTCCCGCCATCGCGTACAGCCCCGCCCCATACGCTTTTCGCACGACGACGCAGAACTTCGGCACCGTCGCTTCGGATACCGCGGTGATCATCTTGGCGCCGTGACGGATCATCCCCTGTCGTTCGACCGCGGTGCCGATCATGAACCCGGGAACATCGCTGAGGAACACGAGCGGAATGTTGAACGCGTCGCACAACCAGATGAAGCGCGCCGCCTTGTCGGAGGAGTCGACGAACAACACGCCGCCCTTTGCCGCGGGCTGGTTTGCCACGATTCCGATCGCGCGTCCGTCGATGCGAGCAAGACCGGTCACCAGTTCCTTGGCGAAGTCCGGCTTGATCTCGAAGAACGACGACTCGTCGACGAGGCCGGCAATCAACGCGTAGATGTCGAAGGCGCGGCTCTCGTCCGCCGGCACAAGTGTGGCCAGCGAGCCCGTGTAGGCCCGGCGCCGACCCTCGACGCGCGGCGGGTCGTCTCGGAAACTCTGTCCGAAGAACTGCAGGTAGGCGCGCGCCGCTTCGATGGCGGCCTTGTCATCGGCGACCAGAAGATCACCGCAGCCCGACACCTCGCAGTGCATCCGGGCGCCGCCCATCTCCTCGAGCGTGACCCGCTCGCCGATGACTTCCTCTGCCATGCGCGGCGAGCCAAGATACATCGAGGCGTTGCCGTCGACCATGAAGACCACGTCGCAGAAGGCCGGGATGTAAGCCCCGCCTGCGGCCGAGGGCCCGAACAGGCAGCACACCTGTGGGATGCGTCCCGACGCCTGCACCTGGTTGTAGAAGATCTTGCCCGCGCCGCGGCGGCCGGGAAAGAGATCGACCTGGTCGGTGATGCGCGCTCCGGCCGAGTCCACGAGATAGACGAGAGGGTGTTCGTTGCGCCGCGCCAGCTCGATGATGCGGATGATCTTCTCGACCGTGCGGGCCCCCCACGAGCCCGCCTTTACGGTTGCGTCGTTGGCCATGACCGCCACGCGGCGACCGTCGATCGAGCCGACACCGGTCACGACTCCGTCCGCGGGAAGATCCCCGGCCAGCACGTTCACGAGAAGGCCGTCCTCGACGAAGGAGTCGGCATCGTCGAGCAGAAGGGCCAGTCGCTCTCGCACGAAGAGCTTTGATTGCTCGGCGAGCCTGTCGTGGTACTTCGGGGCGCCTCCTCCCCGAACCCGCTCGATCACCTCGGCGAGATCTTGTTCGCGCCTTCCGGCTTCGCTCATCGCCAGAGCCTACCTGCGTCGTTCAGTCGAGGGCCGCAACCTTCAGCTCGCCGAAGACCCGGGCGAGATCGTCGATCTGGTAGTGGGCGTTCAAGCCGCTCGGGTTGGGAAGAAGCCACAGCCGCGCCCCGCCGAGCGTCCGCTCCTGCGGTCCCACCTCAGCCGCGCGGTCCCCGAACGCAACCCGGAAGGCGGACAGTCCACAGACGGCGACGAAGGCAGGGTTCCAACGCTCGGCCTTTCGAGCGAGGCGTTCGCCGCCGGCACGGATCTCGTCGTCGTCGAGGTCGCTTGCCTTCGCAGTGGTGCGCTCGACGATGTTCGTGATGCCGAGTCCGCATTCGAGCAGGGCCTGTTGTTCGACGGGCATCAGCAACCGGGGCGTGAAACCCGAGCGCTGCAGCGCAGGCCAGAAGCGGTTGCCGGGCCGGGCAAAGTGGAGTCCCGTCGCCCCGGAGTACAACCCGGGGTTGATACCGCAGAACAACACGCGCAGCCCCGGCGCGATGACGTCCGGCACGGTTCGGCCCCGTGCGGTCGCTAGTTCGGTCGCGGTCGGCTTGACCTCCGTCACTGCAGTGTGCCCAGCGCGAGCTCGAGTTCCCCGCGCAGCTCGGGCGGGTCGATGATGTCGACGGCGACCGAGTCCGCCCCCACCCACGACGCCGCCTCGAGCAGCGCCGCCGCCATGTCCGCGACGTGGCGAGGCGCGACAGTTAGTTGGTTCGCCACGAGGATCGAACCGCGCCGTGACGGATCGACGCGCCCGACGAGCTTGCCCTTCGCCAGCAGCGGCATCGCGAAGTAGCCGTGGATCCTCTTCGGGCGCGGCACGTAGGCCTCGAGCCGGTGATGAAAGCCAAAGACCCGAAGCGTCCTGGCGCGGTCCCACACCAGCGAGTCGAAGGGGCTCAGAAGCGTCGTGCGGTGCCGGCCGCGGATGCCCTCGTCCAGCCACGCAAGCGCCTCGGGGTGGGCCCAGGCCTGGTCCTTCCAGCCCCCGACCACGACGCGCACGAGTCCCGCCTCGTCGGCGGCGCCGGCAACATCTACCGCCCTGAGCCTGTAGTAGTCGGCCAGGTCCGCGCGCGTCGCGACCCCAAGGCGTTTCGCCGCAGCCTCGACGAGGTGCATCACGCACTCCCTCTCGTTCGGCATGCGCGCGAGCAACTCCGGGGGAACGGCGCGCTCGGCGAGGTCGTAGACGCGCCTCCATCCCCTGCGCTCGAGGCACACGACCCGGCCCTCGGCGAGCATGATCTCGAGCGCCACCTTGGTGTCGGACCAGTCCCACCAGATGCCCCCCTTTTTGGCCCCGCCGAGATCGGTCGCCGTCAGCGGTCCCTCGCCTTTCAGGCGCGCCAGGACCTCCTTGCCCACCTTCTTGTAGCCATTGTCTGCATACCGCTCCCGCGACCGCATCCGGCGAAACTCGAAGTAGGGCCAGGACTCGAGCGGCAGGATGCAGGCCGCGTGAGCCCAGTACTCGAAGGCCTCGCCGCGCTGCCAATACGCGCTTTCGATGGCGGGTCGGGGAACGGCTCCGAGGCGCGCGTTGGGAACGAGCTCGTGGCTGCGTGCCAACACGGAGATCGTGTCGAGCTGCACCGCTCCGAGCGAGCGCAACAGTGCCGGCACCCCACCCCGGCGGTCGGGCGCCCCGATGAAGCCCTGCGCCTTGAGGAAGGAGCGCCGGACGTCCCGTGGTGTGAGCTCGATCAACCTTCCGACACCTGCCGCCGTCGGAAGGAGCGCGTCTTCGACCGGTTGCCGCAGACCCGCATGCTGCACCACCTACCGGAACGGTTCTTCGAGTGGTCGTAGAACGCGAACCGGCAATCGTGGGCCGGACAGACCTTGAGCCGCTCCCAGGTGCCGTCGGCCTGCAACGTCACGACGGCTGCGAAGATGCGCCCCAGAGCTCCGTCGACGCCTGAGCCCTCCGGCTCGAAGCGCGCATCGCCGTCGTCGGTCCACACCACACCTACGCTTGCCATGCCTCCCGCTCGGTTGAGCTGTTGCACCGAGCGCCGGGGCAGCGTTTCTCCGTTATGCGACGCAAGCACCTCGCGCAGAGCCTCGCGCGCATGCACCGCTGTGCGCCAACCGGCTTCGTCCAGGTTGCGGGAGCGCAGACCCAACCGGGTCTCGATCCATCGTCCCAGCGCGGCGCGCGAGCCCAGCTCATCGGTTCCATCTTCGATGTCGCGCGTGTTGACGAAATCGACGACAAGTGCTGCCGCCTCCGGCGTGTCTCGGCCCATGTAACCAGTGTAGACAATTGGACGGTTTGAAGGAGGACGTGGTCCTTCGGGAAACCGGCCGGTCCACTACATTTGGTCGAGACCACTTATTGAGGCGATGTCCTAGGGAACTGGGCTGGGCTGGTCCACCTGGTCCACCTGGTCCACCTGGTCCACGGCTGCCAACATTGGTAGAGAAAGACCGCGTGGACCGCATGGACCAGTGGGTTTTGCGACGACACCTTGCGCGCGCGGTTCCCCAGATCGGCGCCGGCTTGGGTAAGACTTGGCAGAGGTGGACCGTATGGACCAGTGGGTTTGCGAACGACACCTTGCGGGCGCGGTTCCCCAGATCGGCGCGGCCTGGCAAGGCTTGGAGCGGTCTCAGGGGGCCGGTCGGAGCAGTTCGATCTCTCCGGCCGTGACGGTGATGCGGTCGTCGAGCACCAGCCCACCCTCCGCGGACAAACCAGTCGCGCGCCCCTCGCTCGTTCGCCCATCGGCGTAGCGCACCACGACCCGCCCCCCGATGACGGCCGAGCGCCGCTCGACCCGCCGAACGACCTCGGCCCGGCCCTTCATGGCTGTCATTGATTGCAGGACCGTTTCGAGCTCGAGCAGGATCGCCCCGAGAAGCTCGGCGCGCGCCGGGACGATTCCCCCCGTCACGTCGGCAACCTGCGCCGAGATCGAGGTGGCGCGCTCCGCGACCTCGTCGGGGAGATCACCTCCCCGAAGGTAGAGGTTGATCCCCACTCCAACGACGAAGGCATCGAGGGCGTGGCCGGCGCTGCGGGATTCGACGAGGATTCCGCCGAGCTTGCGATCGCCGGCGAGCACGTCGTTCGGCCACCTGAGCTTCGTCTCGATGCCACAGGTCTTGTCGATTCCCTCGGCTACGGCGAGCCCCGCCGCGGTAGACAACAGGCGAGCGGCGGCCGCCTCCAGGGGCCGCACCACGGCGGAGAACATGAGCGCGCGACCCGGTTCGGCGAGCCACGAACGGCCCCAGCGACCGCGCCCCGTGGTCTGGACGTCGGCTACCACGAGAGCGCCCTCCGGAGCACCCTCTTCGGCCGCCCAGCGCAGGGCCTCGAGGTTGGTCGAATCGATGGAGTCGTAGACCCTGCGGTAGCGTCCGAACCGGCCGCTCAGGGCACGCTCTAGAATCTCATCGCTCAGGTCACCGGCCAAGCCGTCACAATACGAGCTAAGCCGGCGACGAGGACGGCCCACTCGACGAAACGCGAGGAAGCGGAAGCCGAATGTTCACCAAGGTACTGATCGCAAACCGCGGCGAGATCGCCGTCCGGATCATCCGGGCGTGCAGGGACATGGACATCGTTCCGGTCGCCGTTTACTCGGAGCTCGACGCCGACGCGGTCCACGTCCGCCTTGCGGAGGAGGCGATCAACGTCGGCCCCGGTCCGGCCCCCGAGTCCTATCTGAACATCGATGCAATCCTCGCCGCCGCTCGCAAGAGCGGCGCAGAGGCCGTCCATCCCGGCTACGGCTTCCTCGCAGAGAACGCGGCTTTCGCGCGTGCGGTGGGCGACGCCGGGCTGGCGTGGATCGGCCCGGCTCCCGAGATCATCGAGTCGATGGGCGAGAAGACGGCCGCACGCCGAGCTGCGATGGAGGCCGGCGTCCCAACCGTCCCAGGGACCCAAGATCCGGTGACGACGGTCGCCGAGGTCGAGGCCTTCGTGGCCGAATACGGACTTCCTCTGGCCATCAAGGCCTCGGCCGGGGGCGGCGGCAAGGGTTTTCGCGTCGTCGCGGAGGCGTCGGCCATCGAAGACGCGCTCGCGGGGGCGGCCAGGGAGGCCAAGGCCTACTTCAGCAACGACGAGGTCTATCTCGAGCGCTATCTCGAGCGGCCGCGCCACATCGAGATCCAGGTGCTCGGCGACGCCTGGGGTAACGTCCTCACCTTCCCGGAGCGCGACTGTTCGCTGCAGCGACGCCACCAGAAGCTCGTCGAGGAGTCACCCTCGCCGGTGCTGGACGACGCTGTACGGGCCCAGATCATGGAGGCGGCGGCCAAGGTTTCGAAGCAGGTCGGTTACACCAACGCCGGGACGTGCGAGTTCCTGCTCGACGCCGACGAGAAGTCCTTCTACTTCCTCGAGATGAACACTCGGCTGCAGGTCGAGCACCCCGTCACCGAGCTCGTCTGCGGCGTCGACCTCGTGCGGGCGCAGATCCTCACCGCTGCGGGCGAACCGTTGGAGTTCGACCAGGACGATCTCACGCTCAAGGGCGCCGCAATCGAGTGCCGCGTCAACGCCGAGAACGCGGCGAAGAACTTCATGCCGGCGCCGGGGCGCATCGGGCTCTATCGCGAACCGTCGGGTCCCGGCGTGCGCGTCGATTCGGGGGCCGAGGGCGAGTACACGATTCCGCAGGCCTACGACCCGATGATTGCCAAGCTCGTCACCTTCGGGGCTAATCGCGAGGAAGCTCGCAGACGCATGCTGCGCGCGCTCGACGAGTACACTATCGAGGGCATCAGGACGACGATTCCATTTCACCGCCTAATGCTTGCCGACGAGCGCTTCGCGAGCGGCGAGTATCACACCGGCACCGTCGAGCAAGAGATGGACCTGTCCTCGCTGGCGGACGCACCAGTGCGTGAGCCCAAGTCCGGCGAGAACGAGGTCGTCGAGCGACGCTTCGAGGTCGAGGTCGACGGCAAGCGCCTCTCGGTCACGGCGCGCGAGCGACTCGAGACCATGGTGCAGCCGCGCAAACCGAAACCCCCAAAGAGGGTCGGGGGCGGCACCGGCGGAGGTTCGGACACGCTCGTGGCGCCAATGCAGGGAACCATCGTCAAGGTGCTGGTCGAGCAGGGCCAGTCGGTCAAGACCGGCGAGGCGATCGTGGTGCTCGAGGCCATGAAGATGGAGAACTCGATCCTGGCCCATGCCGACGGAACCGTCGAGGACCTAAAAGTCAAGCAAGGACAATCGGTCGAAACGGGAGCCATCCTCGCAGTCATCCGCTGAAGGCCTCGTCATTCGAGTGTTGCAGGCCGAAGACCTCGATGACGCGAGCGCTATCGCCTTCGAAGCGTTGAACGCGCTGGCGAACGAGACCCACGCGGCGCTGGACTACGCGGGCACACGCGACAAGGTCCGCGCCGACATCGCCGGACGAATTCGAGACTCGGTCGCGCTGGGGGCCTGGATCGAAGGTCGCCTTGCGGGCATCGTCAGTTACGTGGGCGGCCCCGACGATCCCTACGCTGAGTTCGGCGGCGAGGACGAGGCCGGTATCCGCATGCTCGCCGTGGGGCTACAGAGCCAAGGCCGAGGCGTGGGCGCCGCTATGGTCCGGGCCTGCATCGACAGAGCGCGCTCCGATAAGAAAAGGCGCATCGTCTTGCACACGACTCCGTGGATGCACGCGGCGCAACGTCTCTATCCGAAGCTGGGATTCGAGCGAGCCCCAGAGCTCGACTTCCGGCCCGAGCCGAACCTGCCACTCCTCGGCTACACGCTCCTCCTGGAGACCTGAGCCAAGCCGCGGCCCCGGGGAGCGTCGTTGCGGCGTTTGGGGCGTCCAGCAGCCGTTTGGCAGCAACGACCACGGCGAGGGGCCGCCCGAAGGCGGCCCCTCTGTTGCGATACGAATTGCAGCTCGCGTTACTCGGCGATGATCCTGCCTTCGCCACCCTCCGGGTAGTCCGCCGCCGTTACCTGGCCGTTGAGGCCGTCGGCCTCGGTCAGGTAGTTGGCCAGCCCCTGCTGGTAGCTGACCCCCGGAGGTGTGAACTCGACCTCACCGAACGGATACCCGTCGCCTCCCCGAGCCAGGAAATCGATGGTCGCGACGGTCAACGCCGGACCGGGACCACGACGTCCTGGACGATGATCGTGCCGTCGTCGAGCACCATGTCTTCGATCTTGTCGCCCGGAGTAGTGACGTTGCCGTCCTCATCCGTCCGGCGCGGTGTTCCGTCGGCGTCGTAGAGGAACTCGAAGCCACCGGTCTGCGCGAACTTGCCTGCCGCCGTGCCCGGCGCGGCCGTAACGACGTGCTCGAGGATGTCGTTGAGCGTGGCCCGCTCCACGTCCTCGACCGGGTGCATTTCTTGCGAACTTCAGCAGGGGTTCATCGACGACCCCGAGGGGCTTGCTTTCCTCCAGATCAGTCTGGAAGTCCGGTTATGCGCACTCCCGCTCGGTCCACTTTGTAGCGGCGGTTGATGCCGATGAGCAGAGCGGTCAGAGGCTCGACGAGGCG
>Ga0136615_10001318_pt1 | contig 11962 bp, 15 predicted proteins | sample AntDrymUQ2882206_2_FD_106647 | JGI IMG/M metagenome (GOLD analysis project Ga0136615, IMG submission 106647) | Polar desert sand microbial communities from Dry Valleys, Antarctica - metaG UQ288 (22.06) | ecosystem: Environmental > Terrestrial > Soil > Desert | place: Antarctica: Dry Valley...
CCCGCCCGACCAGGTACCCGGTCGGCACGGAGCCGAGAATATAGCCGAACAGCACGAGAAAAATCCCCAACATGGCGGAGAAAGTATAGCGGAACGAGTGCCTGACAGCGGAATGCGGAAGGGGCAACCCTTCAGCATTCCGCGCTGGTCAGCATTTCAGCACGCCGCTTCGCGGCTCTCAGCATTTCAGCAAACAAAAAGCTGACTAGCTGAAATGCTGAAGTGCTGAAATGCTCGGCACGCCGCAAGCGGCGTGCCGCTTACAGCCACATCTCGCGGGTGCGGGCGACCTCGAGCGCTTGCTCCATCGCACGTGCCTTGTTACGGGTCTCCTCGTACTCCAGAGACGGGACGGAGTCGGCGACGACGCCGCCTCCTGCCTGGAAGTAGGCGACGCCGTCTTTGAGGAGTGCTGTGCGGAGCGTTATGCAGGTGTCGAGCCGGCCGTCGACGCCGTAGTAGCCCGTGGCGCCTGCGTAGGGTCCGCGTCGGGTGCTCTCGAGCTCGTCGATGATCTCCATGGCCCTTACCTTCGGCGCGCCTGAGACGGTTCCCGCGGGGAAGGCCGCCGCGAGGGCGTCGAGGGCTGTCAGGTCCTCGCGCAGGTTTCCCTCGACGGTAGAGACGATGTGCATGACGTGCGAGTAGCGCTCTATCTCCATAAAGCTCTCGAGCCCGACCGAGCCGACCTCGCTGACGCGCCCGAGGTCGTTGCGCCCGAGGTCCACGAGCATGACGTGCTCGGCCCGCTCTTTCTCATCGGCGAGCAGCTCTTCGGCCAGGGCGGCGTCTTCTTCCAGCGTGCCGCCGCGCCCGCTGGTCCCCGCGACGGGACGGGTCATCACACGCCTTCCCTCGACCCGCACCAGGGGCTCGGGGGATGCGCCGACGATAGAGAGGCCGCCGAGCTTGAGGTAGGTCATGTAGGGGGATGGGTTTACCGTGCGCAGGCCGCGGTAGAGCAGGAGGGGGTCGAGATCCCCTATCTCCGCCGCGAACCTCTGGGAAGGGACGATCTGGAAGGCGTCCCCGGCCCTGATGTACTCTTTCGCCTTCTCTACGGCCTCTTCGTAGCGCGCTCTGGTGAAGTTCGAGGAGGTCTCGACCCCAGTACCGAACGCCGGTGTCCGGCGCACCAGCGGAGCCGAGAGACGCTCTGCGATCCTGCGTATATCGTCGGCAGCCCGCCTGTAGGCGGCCGAGAAGCCCTCGCCCTCCACGTCGCGCAGGCCTGCGGCGTCGACCAGAGAGACGACGAGCACCTTGTGCCTGAGGTGGTCGAAGACGATCAGGGTGTCAGTAACGGCGAAGTAGGCCTCGGGGACGTCGAGGTCGTCTTTGGGAGCGTCGGGAAGGTGTTCCAGATAACGCACGGCGTCGTAGGAGAAGTACCCTACGGCGCCCCCCACGAACGCAGGGAGGTTGGGGAGCGGGGCCACGCTCTTCTTGCCGACGATCTCGGCCAGGCCCCTGAAAGGGTCCGCTGCGGGAACCTCCCGCACACCATCGGCGTCGACGACCGTGTAGAGGCCGTCCCTGTAGGAGAGCGTGCGTTTGGGGTCGAAGCCGAGGAAGGAGTAGCGGCCGAACCTCTCGGCCGACTCTGCGCTCTCGAGCAGGAATACCGTGTCCTCCTCAGCGAACCTGAGGACCGCCGAGATCGGCGTCTCCAGGTCTCCTATGAACTCGGCATAGAGCGGCACCACGTCATAGGAGCGGGCGAGACCGCGGGCCTCGCCGACCGAAGGGACGAGGTTCGGGCTAGGCGTGGCGGTCATGCAGTACCTTCGCCACGTGCTCTACCCCGACGTCCCGCTCCTCGAGCAGCACGAGCAGGTGGTAGATGAGGTCGGCCGCCTCCTCAGGTAGCCTCACGTCAGAGAGCGCGGCCACGACGACCTCCACCGCCTCCTCCCCCACCTTCTGGGCCAGCCGCTCCTTTCCGCTCTGGATCAGGGAAACGGTATATGAGCCCTCAGGCATCTCTCTGTGGCGCTGCGCTATCGTCGCCGCCAGCCGCTCGACCATCATCCCGAAAGGGACCTCCCTTTCGCCCGCTGGCGCAACCCCCACTCCTTCACCGGCCAGGGTGGTGAAGAAGCAACTCTTCTGTCCTGTATGGCAGGCTGGTCCGCTCGGCTCGACCACATAGAGTAGTGCGTCTGCGTCGCAGTCCAGCCTTACCTCGACGACCTTCTGCGTGTTACCGCTCGTCGCGCCCTTGCGCCAGAGCTCGGAGCGGGTGCGGGAGTAGTAGTGGGCCTCGCCTCTGGAGAGCGTCTTCTCGAGAGCCTCGCGGTTCGCGTACGCCAGCGTAAGCACGTCGCCCGTCGCCACGTCCTGGGCGATAACGGGGACGAGACCGTTCTCGTCGAACTCTACCCTGTCGATGGCCGGGGTCACTGCGTCGCCAACTCTTCGAACCGAACCTCGTCCGCGTTCATCGCCGTCGCGAACCAACTACCGAGCACCTCGTTGTGGTGGGCGATGATCTTGGCCGTTCTACCTGCCATGCCCGACCTCCCGTTCAGAGTCCACGAGTCGGACCGGGATACCGGATTGCATCATGTGCTCTTTGACCTCGGCTATGCTGTACTCGCCGAAGTGGAAGATACTCGCGGCGAGCACCGCGCCCGCTCCCGCGTTGACTGCCGAGATCATATGCTCCGGGCTTCCAGCACCGCCGGAAGCGACGATGGGCAGGGTCGTCTTCTCGGCGACGGCGGAGATCAGATCGAGATCGTAACCGCTCTCCGTCCCGTCCGCGTCCATGCTGTTCAACACGAACTCCCCGGCCCCCCGCCTCTCTCCCTCTATGAGCCACCCGACGGCATCCATGCCCGTGTTCACCCGCCCACCGTTCAGATAGACCTCCCAGCCTGGTGAAAAGCTACGCCGCTTTACGTCCACGCTCAACACGACACACTGGCTCCCGAAGCGTTCAGCTCCTTCGGTGATGAGGTCAGGGTTCCCCACGGCGGCGCTGTTTATGGAGACCTTGTCGGCCCCTGCGCGCAGCATGGCCCGCATGTCGTCGGCCGTCCTTACGCCGCCGCCGATCGTGTATGGTATGAAGACTTCCTCGGCGGCCCGGCGGGCGAGCGTCGCAGCCGTGTCCCTCTGTTCGTGGGAGGCTGTGATGTCGTAGAAGACGATCTCATCTGCCCCCTCCCTATCGTAGAGGGCCGCGAGCTCCACCGGGTCTCCGGCGTCCCTCAGATTGGTGAAGTTCGTCCCCTTCACGACCCGCCCGGCGTCCACGTCGAGGCACGGGATGATGCGTACTTTGAGGCTCACCAGGGGATCCTGCGACCAAGACGAGCAAGGCGCTCCGCGAATAGAGCACGTCCGTCGCCGCCGAACTCGGGGAGGTTGGCGAGGCGTTCGATCAGCACCGCGTCTGACGACCGCCCGAAGATCACGTCGTTCACGTCAGCTACGGCGATGTGGTCGGGATGGTTCTCGATACGCTCGAAGGCGTCGCCCACGCTCACGAGTCCCTCGAACAACACTCGCATGTAGAACCCTGTGTAGCCCGTCGGCCCAACCCACTTCGTCAGCAGCCTCTGCCCGTTCTTGCCGGCCAGCTTGCGGCATGGCGTCCTTGGCTGGCTTACCTGTAGTACCGTCTCCCCGACCCTGAACACGTCGCCGATGCAGACCCCGGTCTCGATGGCGCCCGAGACGGTCAGGTTCTCGGAGAAAGCACCGGGCTCGAGCGTGCGGCCGAACACGCACTCCCAGTGCGCGTAGTGGTCGAACGGGTAGACGCAGACAGCCTTATCCACCCCACCGTGGTTCACCAGGTCGGCCTGCCCGTCGCCGTCGAAACCACAGGAGCGAAGCAGGGCGTTCGGAACCGGACTTTTGGCCCCGCCTGTTCTCACCACTTCTGGTCCGTAGCGCTGCGCCTGGGGCAGAGCCACGTTCAACGAAACGACCTTCACCGCTTTCCTGATCCTTCCCTGGTAGCTCCGTTACAGAGTAAGGTACGGTCGGCAAACATGCCAGATCCCGGTTCTACACGTAAGGCACACCGGCGGTGCCGCATTCTTCGGCCAGACGCTCGCGCAGGGCATTCCTCGCCGGCAGCAGGACGGAGCCCTCATCCCCCGCCCCCACTACTATGGAGCCATCCCTTCCCCTCCAGTGGCGGTGGACCGTGTAGGCGGCGAGCGTCCCTTCCACCAGGCCGACCGTCCTGTCGAGCTCCGCGTGGGACATCGAGGCGGAGACGTCGAGCTTGGAGACGTCCACGTTCTCGGACGCGGAGATGTCAGCGGCGAGGTTGCCTGTCCTGAGCCTGAGGCCTGGAGTGTCCCAGAGGACCTCGATAGCGCCCCTGAGCGCCGCCGCCCTGCTCTCCTTGTTGCCTTTACGGAACTTGGGGTCGTCCATCGCGCGGAGCCGCTGCGCCAGGTCCCCGTTGTCCGCAGCACCCGAGCGCTCCAGGGAGAGGACCTTGAGCGTCGCCGCCGAGTCCACCTCAACGACCACGCTCTGGCCCCTCTCCCCCGGGAAAGGGTAGTCCGTGTACTCCACGCCGGCCTTCTCCAGCTCGGAGAGCAACTCCTCCGAATAAGGCTCGCCGCCGAACATCCTGCGGCTCGCCGAGTAGGCAGGGAGCGCCAACTTCGATAGGATGCGTTCGATCCTGCGCGTCCCCCGCTCGTTCGGGACCGCGAGCGGCGCGTCGACGCCGACGAGGGTCCCACGCCGCTCGGAGCCGTAACCTTCGACCGTCCCTGCTATATCCTCCGCGTTCACCGCGAACGAGTTGGCTATGATGCTCCCCCGCTCGTCCAGCACCACCAAACACGAGACCTTCTCCCGCGCCTCGCCCGGCCTCCACGCCAGCGCGCAGCCTACGAACCTCAAGTTCCCTCCTTACCGGCGTCGGCTACGGCCCGCGAGACCTCCTCGCAGACCTCCCTGCACACCGTCTCGTCACTATGCTCGACCATCACCCGCACGACCGGCTCCGTTCCGCTCGGCCTCAGGAGGACGCGTCCATCATCGCCGAGCCTCTTCTCCGCCTCTGAGACGGCCAGCCCGACCGCCTCCGAGGCTGCGACGGCCTTCGCAGCCCCCGGCTCCTCGACCCTCACGTTGATGAGCGTCTGCGGATACACCTCCATCGCCCCGGCCAGCTCCGAGAGTGGTCTGCCGCTGCGGACCATCACGTCGAGGAGCGCGAGAGCCGTAACGATGCCGTCTCCGGTCGTAACGTGCTCGGAGAGGATCACATGCCCGGATTGCTCCCCGCCCAGAGAAGCCCCGAGCCTGTCCATGGCCTCGGCGACGTGCCTGTCCCCAACGTTCGTTACCTCGTAAGGTATCTCCATAGCCTCCATGGCCTTGAAGAAGCCAAGGTTGCTCATCACCGTGACCACGACCTCGCCGGACAGGGCTCCGCGCTCCTTCTTGTCGCGGGCGAGAATGGCGATGATCCTGTCCCCGTCGACGACGTTCCCCCGCTCGTCGACCGCGAGCACCCTGTCTGCGTCCCCATCGAAGGCGAAAGCTACGTCCTGCCCGGAGGCATCCAGCTCCTCGACGTGCGTCGAGCCGCAGCCATCGTTTATGTTCGTACCCGTGGGCCAGGTCCCGGTCAGGGTGAGATCGGCTCCTACCTCCCCGAACACAAGCGGCGCCGCCTCATAGGCCGCACCGTTGGCGCAGTCGAGGAGCACCTTGACACCCTCGGCCGACGGACGCAACCGCCCGAGCACCCACTCCGCGTACATCTGCGCGGCGTCGTCGAGCACCTCGACCCTTCCGATCCCGTTCCCGGTCGGGCGTGTGATGTCGTCTGCGATCAGGTCTTCGATCTCACGCTCCTTCCCAGGTGAGAGCTTGCGGCCTTCTCCTGAGAAGAACTTGATGCCGTTGTCGGGGTAGGGATTGTGGGAGGCGCTTACGACGCCAGCGGCCGTGGCCTCAAGACGCGGCGCGAGGGCCGCGACGCCAGGCGTTGGCAGGACACCGAGGTCAACGACTTCCGCGCCACCGCTCGCTGCGCCGGCGCACAGGGCGCAGGCGAGCATATCTCCGGAGAGGCGCGTGTCGCGTCCGATGAGGATCGTGCCCCCAAAGGCACGGGAGGCGGCGAGGCCGAGGCGCAGGGCATCTTCTGGCAGTAGGCCCTTGTTGGCGATCCCGCGCACCCCATCGGTGCCGAACGTTATGGTTCCTCTCTTCAGTCGGCCTCCGTTTCCATGCCAGGGTAGATTCTGAAACCTTGTCGCCTCTCCCCGTATCGACGTAGAACGGGCCCCTTTCGGCGCGCGAAAGGAGCCCGACGCGAACCTGATTCTTGTGGCTCTAGCGCTTGGAGAACTGCGGGCGCTTACGGGCCTTCTTGAGGCCGTACTTCTTGCGCTCGACGGCCCTAGAGTCGCGGGTGAGCATCCCGGCGGCCTTCAGCTCGCTACGGGCCTCCTGCGATTCTTCGGCGAGGGCCCGTGCTATACCGTGGCGTAAGGCTTCCGCCTGCCCCGTTGGACCGCCGCCTTCGATCTTGGCGACGACCTCGTAGCGGCCAGCCGAGCCGAGTAGCTCGAGTGGCGAGCGCACCGCCGTGCGGTAGGCAGGACGCGGGAAATACTCGTCCACGTCGCGGCCGTTCACGGTGATCTTACCTTCGCCAGGGAGTACCCTTACCCGTGCAACGGCCGTCTTGCGCCGTCCCGTCCCGATGTACAGAGCCTCTGCCATTTACTTCACCTCGAGCCTCTGCGGGTCCTGAGCGGCGTGTGGGTGCTCGGGGCCCGCGTAGATCTTCAACTTCTTGAACTGCTTTCTGGCGAGGCGGGTCTTCGGCATCATCCCGTAGACGGCCTTGCGCAGGATCTCGGTCGGCTTGCGCGCGAGCATCTGCTCGTAGCTGGTCTCTTTCATACCGCCGGGATAGCCAGAGTGCCGCCTGTAGACCCTCTGCTCGGCTTTCCTGCCCGTGACGGCCACCCTGTCGGCGTTCACCACGACAACGAAGTCGCCGACATCGACGTGCGGTGTGTACTGCGGCTTGTTCTTGCCGCGCAAAACGCGCACGATCTCGGTCGCCAGACGCCCGAGGTGTTTTCCCTCCGCGTCAACGACATACCACCTACGCTCGACCTCGAGGGGCCGCGCCATGTAACTCTTCATTATCCTCCGGAGGTTCTACGAACTTCAAAGGCCTTTAGACGGATCAAATAGTAGCATACATTGGCAAAAGGACCAGCGTAGGGCGGTTCGCGAACCGCCCCTACACGGGCCGCCCGAATCCGAACCTGCCGTATTCGGGCGCGTATGCATGTCATCGTTACACGTATTGTCCGTTCGTCGGGCCGTTCTACAGGACACGCGCTATCGTCAGGCCGTCTATGTACTCACGGATCAGGGGCAGCACGATGCTCGAGAGCCTGGGGTCTCTGGCTGTCCGCTCGTTGAACTCACGCGTCGCCCACGCCGTTGCGTCCTTGGGGTCGAGTACGGTGCCGCCCCTTATGGTGTTGTCGCCGAGGATGAGAGTGCCTGATCTTGCGAGGCGCAGGGACGCGTCCAGGTACTCGGGGTAGCTCTCTTTGTCGGCGTCTATGAAGATTACGTCGAAGGGGCCTTCTTCGTCTTCGATGAGCGAGTCTAGGAGCTCGTGGGCGTCGCCGACCCGGATCTCGACCTTTTCGGAGAGTCCGGCCCGCTCGATGTTGTTGCGGGCGACCCCGGCGTTATGCTCGTCTATCTCGAGGGAGATCAGGGCTCCCTCGTCAGGCAGGGCGCGGGCGAAGTGGATGGCACTGTAGCCGCCCAGGGTGCCTATCTCCAGTATGCGCCGCGCACCGGCTATCTCGACGAGTAGCTGCAGCAGCCTTCCTTGGTTGGGCGAGACGTTTATCTCAGGTAGCCCGGCCCGCCGCGAGTCCCGCAGGGCAGCTTCGAGGGGCTCATCCGATGTGGAGAATAGATCCTCGACGTAGGTGTCGATCTCCTGCAGAAGCTCTCTCGTATCGTCTGTGTTCATCGTTCGTTCCTCCATAGGTTCGAATAGTCGTAGCCTACGCCGACCAGCGTGAGCCCGCGGCTGGTTACGGCGGGTCCTGCCTCGCTGCGTTTTCCTCCCGAGAGCAGCCGGTCGAAGTCCGTCAGGCCTCTCTTTCCGCCTGCGACCTCCAGCATGGTGCCGACCAGGGCGCGGACCATACCGTACAGGAACGAGTCGGCGGTTATGCGGTACCTTAGCAGGTCATCGTGCCTACTCCAGCGCGAGCGCGTAACGATTCGTTGGAAGCGGATGTGGTAGCTCTTCTGGGGGGTGAAGGCCCTGAAGTCGTGGGTCCCTTCCACCAGCTCTCCTGCTGTAGAGAGGAGGTCCAGATCGACGTTCTGCGGCGCGTAGCCAGCATGGTGACGCTCGAGGGGGGATCTTATCTCGTCGTTGACCAACCTGTACTCGTACGTCCGGCTCATTGCGTCCCTTCGGGCGTCGAAATCGTCCGGTACGGCGACGCAGCGACGGAGCGCCACGTCCCTGGGCAGTACCGCCGTGGCCTTGTAGGAGATCAGGACCGGCCTGAGGTCGGTATCGGCGTGGAAGGAGACGACCTGCCCGCTCGCGTGAACCCCGGCGTCGGTGCGGCCGGCGACGCTCATCTTGACCGGCTGGCGCAGAACGGTAGAGAGCGCCTCTGAGAGCACGCCCTCGACCGTCCGTCGTCCTGGTTGGGCGGCCCATCCTGCGAAGTCGGTGCCTTCGTACTCGACGAGCCCGGCGAGTTTCAAAGCAGGATCCCGACCAGAAGGACGAGCGCGGTGACGGCCAGTGCGAGCGCGTCTCGCTTGCGGAAGCGCAGCTCGCGGTAGCGGGTGCGGCCTTCGCCGCCCCTGTAGCCTCTGCTCTCCATCGCCTCTGCGAGCTCGTCGGCGCGGCGGAAGGCGCCGACGGTCAGCGGTACGAGCAAGGGGACGAGGGAGCGCGCCCTGCGAAGCGGCCCTCCCTCGGAGAAGTCCGCACCGCGGGCGGCCTGGGCACCTTTGATCTTCTCGGCCTCCTTCCCGAGCGTCGGGATGAAACGGAGCGCTATGGTCATCATCATCGCAACCTCGTGCGCCGGGAACCGCACCCTCTTCAGGGGTGAGAGCAGGTCTTCGATCCCATCGGCGAGCGCAACCGGGGCCGTCGTCGCCGTGAGCAATCCGGCAGAGGAGACGAGCAACAGTATCCGCAATGCCAGGAAAAATCCCAGGCTCAACCCGCCGGAGCGGATCTCGAAGAAGCCCCACTCGGCGAGCGTGACACCTTCCCGCGAGAACAGTACCTGGAACAAGACCGTCAGCGCGACGATAAACAACACTGGCCGCAGGAGCAATAAGAACGTGCCGGCCGGAATGCGGCTCATGGTCACCAGCGCCACGAGCGCCGCGGCGACGAAGAGGAGCCCCACAGTCGAGTCGATGAGGAACAGCCCGACGACGAACACGGCGGTTGCCAGGATCTTGGCCCTCGGGTCGAGATCGTGCACGGGCGAGGCCACGGGATAGAACTGGCCGAGGCTCCGGCTCGTCACTTCAAGCCCCTTGCAGAGCCCTCAACGCGTCGAGCGTCTCCGCGAAGCGTACGGGGGCCCCGATCTCCGGTTTCGACTCTCTTAGCAAGGACGCCACCCTTACCGTCGCCGGGGCCTGTGCGGGCTCTCTGTAGAACACTTCGGCCGGGGTCCCGATAGCGCGTACCCTGCCTTCTTGGAGCGCGCACACCCGGTCGGCGACTTCGGCGACCTCGTCCAGGTCGTGGGAGACGAGCACGACGGAGATGCCAGCATTGCGCAGGCCAAGGATCAGGGCGAGAAGGTCCTCCCTGGTGGCAGGGTCGAGGCCGGCTGTCGGCTCGTCGAGGACGAGGACCTCCGGTTTCATCGCGAGCACCCCGGCGATTGCTGCCCGCCGCTTCTCGCCGCCCGAGAGCGCGAACGGTGAACGCGCCGCGAGTTCCCCCGCCTCCAGCGCCCGCAGCGACTCCAGCACCCGCTCCTGAACCTCCTCTTCATCCAACCCGAGCTGTCGCGGGGCGAAGGCCACGTCCTCCTCGACGGTCGGGGCGAAGAGCGCCGATTCCGGGAACTGGAAGACGAGCCCGACCCTGCGTCGCAGCTCGCTCTTTTTGAGCGTCGTCGCGTCCACGCCGTCGACGAGCACCTCGCCGCCCGTCGGGGTGAGCAGCAAATTCATGTGCTGCACGAGCGTGCTCTTGCCCGAGCCCGTGCCGCCGACGATCCCGAGTACCTCTCCCGGCTCCACAACGAGCGAGACGCCTCGCAGCGCCTCGACCTCGAAGGGGGTGCCTGGAGCGTAGACGTACCTGACGTCCCTGAGCTCCAGCCTCATCCCGCCCTCGTCCCGCTCTCTGTCTTGGCGAGTATGGCCTCGGCCAGCATTTCGGGCGTGCGTAGCCTGGCTGGGGGGAGGCCGATCTCCAGCGCGAGCCTCTGCACGACGGGCAAGACGAGGCGGTTCTCCCGCAGCAGGTCGGCGTCTGAGAAGAATCGTTCAGGCGTTTTATCTGCGACGAGCTCTCCCCCATTCAGGACGAGGATACGGTCTGACCGGACGAGCTCTTCGAGGTGGTGGGTAACGTGCAAGACGGTCTTTTCGGCCCGCAGGGTTTCGAGGTACGCGAGGACCTCCCTGCGTCCTGCGGCGTCGAGCATCGAGGTGGGTTCGTCGAGGACGAGTATGTCGGGTTCGACGGCCAGGAGTCCGGCCAGGGCGACGCGCTGTTTCTCGCCGCCGGAGAGGGTGTCTGGCTCTCGGCGCTCGAAGCCTTCCAGGCCGACAGCCCGTATAGCCCCGGCGACTCTATCGCGCATCTCCTTGCGTGGGACGCCGAGGTTCTCGAGGCCGAAGGCGACGTCGTCCTCGACGAAAGGGGCGACCAGGCCGTTCTCGGGGTCCTGAAAAAGGATGCCTAGGTGCTTGCGGACCTCGAATGGCTCCGTGGCCGGATCGCGGCCCGACACGAGCACTCGGCCCGAGTCGGGCTTCAGGAGGCCGTTCAAGAGGCGGACGAGTGTAGACTTGCCACCGCCGTTTGGGCCTACAACGCCGACGTACTCACCAGGGCGAAGCTCGAAGCTAACGTCAGAGAGCGCCGGGCGTCCCGAGCCTGGGTAGGAGAAGCTCACGCTCTCGCAAGAGACGACGAAGGACCCACCATTGCGGGTCCCTTCGCCTGGGTGCTCCATGTGTGGTGCTACTCCGTGGTGTGGTTGACCAGCTCCAGGTAGACGGTCTCGGCGCCGTCGCCGAGCCTGGGACCGAGCTTCAGGATGCGGGTGTAGCCCGAGTTACGGTCGTCGAGCTCGGGGGCCACGTCCTCGAAGAGACGACGGACGACGGTCTTATCCTTCAGGACTTTAACCGCCTGGCGCCTGGAAGCGAGGTCGTCTCGTTTGGCCGTGTTGATGAGCTTGTCGACGACCCCGCGGAGCTCCTTCGCCTTCGGGGCCGTCGTCTTTATGCGGCCGTGTGTGATCACCTGCCCCGCCATCGTGCCTAGCATGAGGTTGCGGTGCTGTGCCTCGCGGCTGAGCTTCCGGCCTCGTTTAGCGTGCCTCATTGCCCTCGCTCTCCAGCGAATATCCGTACTCCAGGAGCTTGGAGCGGATCTCATCGACGCTCTTCATCCCGAGGTTGCGGATGTTCATGAGCTCTTCCTCGGTCATGGTGGCGAGCTGGCCTATAGTATCCACTCCCTCGCGCTTGAGGCAGTTGTAGGAGCGGACCGTGAGCTCGAGGTCCTCGACCGGGCGCTCGTCTGTGATCACAGGCCGCCCGCCGCGCTGGCGGTTTTCAGTGGCGCCGGCCCCCTGGTAGCCGTCGGTGAACAGCCCCAGGAAGTCCATGAGCTGCCTGGAGGCGCCCTGCAGTGCCTCCTGCGGCTCGATGCGTCCGTCCGTGAAGACCTCCATGCGCAGCGAGTCGA
>Ga0136615_10001319_pt1 | contig 11958 bp, 9 predicted proteins | sample AntDrymUQ2882206_2_FD_106647 | JGI IMG/M metagenome (GOLD analysis project Ga0136615, IMG submission 106647) | Polar desert sand microbial communities from Dry Valleys, Antarctica - metaG UQ288 (22.06) | ecosystem: Environmental > Terrestrial > Soil > Desert | place: Antarctica: Dry Valley...
AGGCCGCCGTCGATGATGGCCAGCCGCTCGCACAGTTGGTCGGCCTCTTCGAGGTACTGCGTCGTGAGGAACACGGTGGTACCGAGCCGGTTGATCCGCCGCACCTCGTCCCATACCGTGAGCCGGCTCGCTGGGTCCAGCCCGGTCGTCGGCTCGTCCAGGAACAGGACCTCCGGCCTGTGCACGAGCGCGGAGGCGAGATCGAGGCGGCGCTTCATCCCGCCGGAGTAGCCCTTGACACGGCGATCGGCCGCCTCGGGGAGTTCGACCAGCTCCAGCAGCTCCTCGGCGCGTGCTGACGAGTCGCGTGCGGACAAGCCGAACAGCCGGCCTTGCAGGACCAGGGTCTCCCGTCCGGTCTGGCGCGGATCCAGCCCCGCCTCCTGCAGCGCGACGCCCATGCGGCGCCGTGCTGCGTCGGGCTCGCTGGCCACGTCTACGCCCGCCACGCGCGCGGTGCCCGAGGTGATCGACAGCAGCGTCGTGAGCATGCGGATCATCGTCGACTTTCCGGCGCCGTTCGGTCCGAGGAAGCCGAACACCTCACCGGCCTCGACCCTGAGGTCGACCCCTCGAACCGCCTCGACGACACCGGCCCGGCTGCGGTAGTGCTTGACCAGCGCCTCGGCATGCACCGCGGCGGTGGCCCCCGCGCGTCGTTCGTGTGGGTTCACACGGGTCAGACCGTCACCTCCGGCTGAGCTCATCGCTGCCGGCGATCATGACGGCTCGTGCCGACGACTAGTGTCATCGGTGCGCAAAGCCGACAGCGAAGGGAAGTCCATGTCCTCGAGTTCCAAGAAGAAGACGACGTTCGCGAAGATGAACCGCGAGATCGCGGTGCGCGAGCGTCGGATTCAGAAGCAGGCGAAGAAGGACGCGAGGAAGCTGGCGTCGGCCGCCGGTGCGGACGCGCCGAGCGCGACCCTCGAAGAGGAGTCCGCGCCGGGTGACGGGCTGCCGGCCGCGACCGGCGAACGCGACGAGTAGCTCCAGGCCGGCTGCGAGCCGGCCGCTCAGGCCGCGCGGTTCTGCGCGTGCTCGTCGGCGGTGATCGCGTAGCGCTCGTGGTCGCGCCAGCGGCCGCCGATCAGCAGGTAGCGCGGCGAGTAGCCCTCGAGGCGGAAGCCGGCGCCGCGCGCGAGCGCGATCGACGGCGCGTTCCCCGGCTGGATGTTGGCCTCGAGGCGGTGCAGCGAGAGCGGGCCGAACGCGTGGTCGAGCACGAGGGCCATCGCCTCGCTCATCAACCCCTTCCCGGCGTGGCGGGCGTTCGCGTAGTACCCCAGGTAGGCCGACTGGAAGTAGCCGCGGACGATCTGCGAGACCGTGAAGATCCCCACGAGCTCGCCGCCGTCGGCGAGCACCGCGGCGAGGCACTTGAAGTCGTCGCGCACGGTGCGGGAGACGAGGTCGTCGAACTGGTCGGCCCGCTCGGGCGGGTAGGTCCAGGGCCGGTGCAGGTCGCGGCTCTCGCGCACCATCGCGAGGAACGCCTCGCGATCGCCCGGTCCGAGGTCGCGCAGCTCGACCCGGCTGCCCGGCCGCGTGGCCAGCGGAGCGGTCGCCGCCCCGGGAGCGGCGGGACGCCGCAGCAGGCGGCGTCTCACGGGGCGTCCGATCCGGACTGCATCGGGTCATCAAACAGCACCGCGCTTCCGACCGCGCGGCAGCCGGGATCGGTGCGAGGAGCCCACGCCGGCTGCGACGCACCCGCGACCGGCGATCATGCGGCGCGTGCGCGACCGGCCCCGCTTCGCGATCGACGCCCGCGCCGCCGCGCGGCCGGAGCTCGGCGGGGTCGAGCGCTGGGCGCGCGAGCTGAGCATCCGCCTGCCGCCGCTGCGGCCGGGCGCGTACGCGGTGCTGCGGCCGCCGGGGGCGCTCGTGCACCGGGCCGGGCACGCATGGGAGCAGACGATGCTGCCGCTGCGCGCCGCACGGCTGGGCGTGGCGGCGCTGCTGTGCCCCGCCAACCTGGCGCCGGTTGCCTTCCCGCGCACGGTCGTGGTGCTCCACGACGCGGCCCCGCTGCGCCATCCCGGCTGGTACTCGCCCGCCTACGCCGCCTGGCAGCGCCGCCTGCTGCCGCTCGTCGCCCGCCGCGCGCGCCACGTCGTCACCGTCTCGGAGTTCTCCCGCGCCGAGCTGCAGGACCTGCTCGGCCTCGACCGCGTGACGGTGGTGCCGGGTGGCGTCGAGCCCGGGTTCTCGCCGCGCGCCGACGCCGAGCGGGCGCGGCGGTCGCTCGGCCTCGCCCGCCCCTACGTGCTGTGCGTCGCCTCCCAGATCGCGCGCAAGAACCTCGCGGCGCTCGTCCCCGCCGCCCGGGCGCTGGCCGCCGAGGGGATCGACGTGGTGATCGCGGGCGGTCGCCGGCCGCAGTTCGCCGCCGAGCCGGGCCTGGACGCGCTGCGGCAGCTCGGCCACGTGCCGGACGCGCTGCTACCCGGGCTCTACGCCGGCGCGGAGGCGTTCGCCCTGCCCTCGCACTACGAGGGCTTCGGCCTGCCGGTGCTGGAGGCGATGGCCTCCGGCGTGCCCGTCGTGGCCGCCGAGACGGCCGCGCTGCCGGAGACCTGCGGCGGCGCGGCGCGCCTGACCGCCCCGGACGGCGAGTCCGTCCGCGCGGCGCTGCTCGGGCTGCTCGGCGACCCCGCCGAGCGCGCCCGCCTGCGCGCCGCGGGCCACGCGCGGGCGGCCGGCTTCACCTGGGAAGCGACCGCCCGCGGGGTCGACGCCGTGCTGGCGTCGACCGCTACCGCACCGTCAGCGGCTGCGTGAGGGCCGCCTTCGAGGTGCTACCGGCGTACACGTCGATCCGACCGCCTCGACCACGAGCTCGCCGGTCAGCGGCAGCGGGTCGCGTCGCCCGGCGCCTTGGCGCAGCCCTCGAGCCACCGCGCGCGGCGGCGGAACGCGGCCAGGGCTGGCGCGTTGACGCGCCGGCCGTCGCGCACGCGGCGCAGGCCCGACCAGTCGAACACGCTGGCGGGACCCTCGACGGAGAGCCACGTGTACCAGAACACGCGCGCGATCCGCAGGCGCTTGCGCGCCGCCGCGAGCTGCCGCAGCGCCGTGTCAAGCCGCGCCGCCTGGCGCGCCTCCGTCACCTCGAACCCGCGCGGGCCCGCCACCCTGCCCTTGCCCGCCGGCCACGAGAGCTCCGTGATCCAGACCGGCAGCCGGCGGTCGCCATGGCGGCGCATCACGCGACGCACGTACTGCACGATCCGCAGCACCTCGGCCGGCCGGCGCGTGTACGGATGCAGGGCGACCGCGTCGAAGTGGCCGCCCCCGCCGGCCCGGTAGACGGACGCGAGCGCCTTCCAGCTGAAGTTGGGCAAGCCGCCGAGGACCAGGGTGGCGGCGGGGTCGGCGGCGGAGAGCGCCGCGTCGGCGGCGCGCAGAAGGCGGACGTAGGAGCGCGCGAACGGCTGCTCGGACCAGTAGCCCGGCAGGTTCGGCTCGTTCCAGACCTGCCAGGTCCGGACGGGCAACCGCGGCAGGTCGGGACGCTCGGCCCACAGCGAGCCCTGCGGCCCGTAGCGCGCGACCAGCGCGGAGAGCAGGGCCGCGAACGTCGCGGGATCGGCGGGCGGCGAGCCCGGCTCGCCCGGTCGCCGGGCCGCCCAGGCGGGCGTCGACTGCACCACGGGCAGCACCGCGAGGCGCCGCCGCGCGGCCGCGGCCACGGTCGCGTCGAGCGCGCTGAAGTCGGTCGAATCGGGCCCGGACGGCTGCAGCCGGTCCCAGAACGCCCCGATCCGCACGGACTCGGCACCGGCGGCGACCATGCCGTCCCACTCGGCGGCGTCCGCGCCGGTCACGGGGCCGTCTGCCACCACGCCGAGCCAGCCCTGCGGCACCCGCCGCTCGGCGGCCGCCGCCGGAGCGGCGGCGACGAGGACGGCCAAGGCGGCGGTGAGCAGGGCACGGAGCATCGGCGGCGAGGGTAGAGACGCGCGGCGGCGGCGAACGATGCGGTCCGCCGCGCCTCTACACTCGCGCCGGTGGCCGCCCGCGTCGCCCTCGTGCACGACTTCCTGCTCGACCTGCGGGGGGCCGAGCGGGTGTTCGCGGCGATCTGCGAGGCGTGGCCCGAGGCGGACGTGTTCACCGCGGTCTACGACGAGCAGGGCACCGAGGGCCGCTTCGCCGACCGTCACCCGCGTACGTCGTTCCTGCAGCGCGCGCGGCCCACCTCGCGCACCTTCCGGTCGCTGCTGCCGCTGTACCCGCACGCGATCGAGTCGTTCGACCTGCGCGGCTACGACACCGTGATCTCCTCCTCGAGCGCCTGGGCGCACGGCGTGCTCGTCGACCCCGGCGCGGTGCACGTCTGCTACTGCCACAACCCTTTTCGGTACGCCTGGAGCGAGCGCGAGGCGACGCTCCGCGCGCGCCATCCGCTCGTGCGCCCGGGCCTGCGGCTGTTGCTCAACCGGTGGCGCCAGTGGGACTGGATCGCCGCTCAGCGCGTGGATCGCTACGTCGCCAACTCGCGCGTGACCGCCGCGCGGGTGCGGCGCTACCTCGGCCGGGAGTCCACCGTGCTCCACCCGCCGGTCGAGACCGGGCGGTTCCGCAGCGCGCCCGTGGGCGTGCACTACATGGTCCTGGGCGAGTTGATGGCGCACAAGCGGGTCGACGTCGCGGTGCGCGCGTTCAACGCGCTCGGGCGGCCGCTGGTGGTGGTCGGCGACGGGCCCGAGCTGCGCCGGCTCCAGCGCCTTGCCGGCCCGACCGTCTCGTTCACCGGGCGGGCCAGCGACGAGCGGGTCGCCGACCTGCTGGCGAGCGCGCGGGCGCTGGTGGTGACCGCCACGGAGGAGTTCGGCATCGCGGCGGTCGAGGCGCTCGCCGCGGGCCGCCCGGTGATCGCGCTCGGGGAGGGCGGCGTGCGCGAGAGTGTCGTCGAGGGCCGGACGGGCGTCTTCTTCGCCGCGCCCGAGCCGGAAGCGGTGGCGGCGGCCGTGCGCGGCTTCGACGCGCTCGCCGTCGACCCGCTGGCGTGTCGCGCCGCCGCCGAGCGCTTCGGCAGCGAGCGATTCCGCGCCGAGCTCCGCCGAATCGTCGCCGAAGCGGTCCGGGACGAGCGGCCGCCGCGGCCCGGTGACCGCTCGGCCACGCGCGGCCTGGCGGCGGTGCGGGGGCGCGGCACCACCAGGCGGGCGAAGGCCTACGGCTGAGCCGGTTGCACCGGGCTACCTAAAAGTTCGCTGAGCCCGTAACCTCAGCGGGGTTTGAGCGTTACCTTGTTTGATCGCGCGCTCGGTGGGCACACCGATAGTGCGGTGGCCTGCGGTCGCGGCTGTGCCATGCGCGCTGTGGCGCAGCGGATGTCCGTGCAGAGTAGCGCGCCAAGCGGTTGCGCCGGCAACTTTACGAGCTATAATTCCTACTCGAAGAGTTGGATTTCTCCGAGACCCGAGACTGACACGAAGAAGGCCACATGTCCACGACTTCGATGGAGAGCACGACGACCAAGAAGGACACAGAACAGCAGTATCACGCTGACGTCGATCCGACCCTGGATTCCCTTCAGCTCCTCCTGCGCGAGGCGGGCCGCTTCACGCTGCTCACGCCCGCGGAGGAGATCGAGCTGGCGCAGCGGATCGAGAAGGGCGACCTCGCCGCCAAGGACCGCATGATCAACTCGAACCTGCGCCTCGTGGTCGCGAACGCGCGCCGCTACCAGGGCCAGGGCCTCGCGCTGGGCGACCTCATCCAGGAGGGGATGCTGGGACTGATTCGCGCGGTCGAGAAGTTCGACTGGCGCAAGGGCTTCCGCTTCTCGACCTACGCGACGCTGTGGATCCGCCAGGCGATCCAGCGCGGCCTCGAGAACACGAGCCGCACGATCCGCCTGCCCGTCCACGTCGCGCAGCGCTCCCGCAAGGTGGGCCGGATCGAGCGCGAGCTGACGACCAAGCTCGGCCACGAGCCGACCGACGAGGAGATCGCCGACGCGGCCGACCTCCCGCTGGCCGACGTGATCGAGATCCGAAAGGCCGACCGCGCGGTGGTGTCGCTCGACAAGCCGGTGGGCGACGACGGTGACACGTCGTTCGGCGACCTGCTCGCGATCGAGACGGCGCCGGTCGACGAGGAGGTCCAGGAGAAGCTCAAGTCCGAGACGCTCCTGACCGCCATCGCCGAGCTGCCCGAGCCCGAGCGCAACGTGATCGAGATGCGCTTCGGCGCCGGCGACCACGAGCCGCAGACGCTCTCGCAGGCCGGCAAGAAGCTCGGCGTCTCGACCGAGCGCGCCCGCCAGCTGGAGGAGCGCGCACTGCGCAAGCTCAGCCAGCGCCCGGAGCTGATCGCGCTCCGCGAAGCGGCATAGGAGCAGCTCCGCGGGTCATCCGGACCGCGGTCTGACCGTGAAGCCGGCATTCTGCCTCGGCCGGAGGCCTCGTCACCGGCTTCGCCTCGGCCGGCGTGAACGCTTCGCTCCCACCGCGACCCGGGACCTCCCGGGTCGCGGCCGTTTCAGGCCTCCTTCCGCCGCAGGAACGGCAGCTCCACCCAGCGGTAGCTGAGCGCGGCCACCGCGCAGCTCGCTGCCAGCGTGAGGACCAGGAGGGCCGGCGTGGCGCCCTCCGGGATGCGCCCCGCGAGGTCCAGCCCCCGCGCGTCGAAGTGCTGCGGCGCGGCCGGCATGGCGAGCAGCTCCGCGAGCGTGAGGTGCCAGAGGTAGACGCTGTAGGAGACGAGCCCCAGCCACGCGAGCGGTGCGGCCCGCAGGACGCGGCGCGGAAAGCCGCCCCCGCGCTCGCCGGCGATCGCCGGGAGCAGGAGCAGCGCCGTCAAGACCGCGGTGAGCGCGAGCTCCGCCAACGTCCGGACGACCGGCTGCGGGGTGCGGAGCGCCGCGACGATCCCGAACAGCCCGCCGGTGTCGTAGCGCAGCACGGCGAGGCCCGCGAACGCCGCGGCGGCGCCCGCCCAGCAGAGCCCTGGCCGCCCGAACGAGCGCCCCGCGACGCTGGCCACCGCGAGCGCCATGCCGAGCGCGAACCACGTGCTCTGCCCGACGAGGCTCTGGGCCAGGAGGTCGCCGGCGACCTCACGGGTCGCCGCGAGCTGCACGGCCGCGCCCGCGACGGCGACGATCGCGAGAGCGACCAGGTCGGTCCGAAGCCGCGCGTGGCGCACGGCGAGCGCCCACAGCGGCAGCGCCAGGTAGAACGCCACCTCGACGCAGAGCGTCCAGGCCACCGGGATGCCGCGCCCCACCGTGTCCTCCGCGTAGGCCTGCAGGAACAGGTAGTAGCGCCACCAGTCCGCGCCAAACGCGCCGCTGACCCCCGGGAAGATCGCGAGCACGGTCAGCGCCATCCAGTAGGCCGGGAGGATGCGCAGCGCGCGCCGGCGGGCGTAGCGCCCGATCTCGAGCGGCGGGGCGCCCGCGGCCCGCGCGGCGACCCACGGCCGGTAGAGCAGGAAGCCCGAGATGGCGAAGAACAGGATCGGCCCGTGGCTTCCGAGCACGGTCACCGCGTCGCCGATCCCGCGCCGGCCCAGCGCGCCCGAGACGAGGAAGACGTGGAACACGAGCACCGCGAGGACGGCGATCCCGCGCAGCGAGTCGAACAGCGGGAAGCGCGGGTTGCCCGGCGGCGGCGCGACGGCGGGCGAAGGCAAGGTCGCCGCCGTCACGGCGCCAGGAAGCCGGCGACGAGGTCGAGCAGGGCGTCGTCGAAGGAGTCGTCCCAGTCGCGGCTCCAGCGCACGCGGCTGCCGCGCACCCGCCGCTCGCCGTCGCCCGCGCCGACCGCCGCCGCGCACAGCGCGTCCGCGATCGCCTCGACGCCCGGCTCGGCGGCGATCAGGTTCGGAGAGATCGCCTCCAGCGCCTGCGCCGTCTTGTTCTCGAACGTGTTGGTCACCGTGAGCATCCCGGCCGACGCCATCTCGATCGGGACGAGGCTCGGGTGCGGGGTGTGCATGAGCGCGAGCCCGACGTCGTGCTCCCGCAGCCGCTTCGCGTAGGCCGTCTGGCCGGCGCGCGGCAGGAGCTCCAGCGACGTCCCGCCCCCCAGCTCGAGCCGTCGCGCGGCTCCGACGGTGCCGATCCCGTGCAGCCGCCAGCGGCCGGAGAAGGCGCCGCGCTCGAGCGCGCGGCCCAGCCCGAGCACGCCGAGCTCGAACATGTTGCGCGCGGCGTGCGGCTCGGGCCGGGCGTAGAACAGCAGCCCCCGCTCACGCCGGACGGCCAGCGCGCCCGGGTCAGGAGGCACCACGCGCGTGATCGCGTTCTCGAACGCGGCCGACGCCCGGTCGCCCGCCTCCGGCCCCGCGGCGTAGACGCCGATGCCGTGGCGGCGGAAGTAGTCGCGCAGCAGCGCGGAGGAGAAGAGCGCGGCGTGGGGGAAGCGGTAGGACTCGGCGGCGAGCGCGGCGTGGCTGCCCATCGGGAACGTGAACGGCTCGTACTCCTGGATCAGGTAGAGGAAGCGCTCGCGCCCGAGCGCCGCCAGCGCGCGCTGGGCGACGTGCGCGGTCCACCACGTGGTCGCCACGAACGCGTCGGCAGGGCTGACCTCGACGCGGCTCGACTCGCGCCCGAAGGCGAGCTCGACCCGGTCGAACAGCCCGTCGAGCCCGCTGTAGGCCTCGACGTTGCGCGCCCACGCGCGCGGCAGCGGGCCGACCGGGTCGACGGTGACGATGCGGACGCGCGCTCCGCGCTCCGCCAGCCGCCGTGCGAGGTTGAGCTTGGCGATGTAGCCCCCGAAGAGGTGCTGGAGGTCGATCGTCGGGATCAGCACGTTGACCCGCTCGGGCGCGCCGGCGCGCACCGCCAGCGCGAGCGGAGCGATCTTGTCGGCGACCGCGCGCGCCGCGCCGTCCGGCCCGGCGCGGACGGGGCGAGGCGCGAGGCTCGGCGGGACCGCGTCGAGCCGCAGCCTCCGGGCCGGCCGGGCCGTGGCGGACAGGGAGAGCAGGCGGCGCCAGGTGAACGCGTACGCGAGCATCCACTCGGCGCCGAGCGTCTCGGGCCGGCCGACGAGCTCGCGCGCTCCGCGCGCCCACAGGCGGGCGAGCGCCGGCGCGGAGCGGTCCGCGCGCAGGAACCGCTCCAGCGCCCTTCGCTTGCGGGCCGTCATGCGGTCGCCGCAGCGCAGCTCCAGCACGGTCGCCACCTGGGTCAGCCGGGCGACGTCGGCGAAGTAGTGCAGCCGCCACATCCGCACCCGCTCGCGCGGGTCGCGCTGCAGCGACCCCAGCCGATCCCGCAACGCCGTCATCCGGTTGGCCGCCGCGTGCCCGAGCGAGGCCTCGCGGTGCTGTACGTAGTCGTACAGCGCGCGCTCCGTGTACGCGATGTCGCCGCGGGCGAGCGCCACGAGCCCGAGCCAGTGGTCGTGGTAGTGCGCGAACTGCGCGGGCGGGAAGGGCAGCGCGTCGTCGAGCAGGTCGCGCCGGAAGCACGACGCCGCGCCGGTCACCGCGTTGGCGACGAGCAGCGACAGCAGGTCGGCGTGGTTGTTGTGCCGGCGCTCCCAGTAGCTGGCGGCGATCACGCCGCCGTCGCGGTCGACGATGCGGGCGTCGCTGTAGGCGAGCTGCGCGCCGCCCAGCTCGGCGAGCAGCGTGGCGAGCTTGTCGGGGTACCAGACGTCGTCCTGGTCGGCGAGCGCCACGTGGTCCACGGTGGGCGCCACCAGGCCGAGCGCGCGCTCGAAGTTGCGGTAGAAGCCGAGCCGCCGCGGCGAGCGCGAGATCACGAAGCGCCGGTCGCCGCCCACGGCCGCCTCGATCGCGGCGAAGCGCTCGGGCCGCGAGCAGTCGTCGCTGATCAGGCACACCCAGCGCCGGTGCGTCTGCGCGCGGATCGAGGCGAGCTGGCGCTCGAGCAGGTCCTGCGGCGGATCGCAGGTCGCCATGCAGATCGCGATCAGCGGTCCCTCCGGCGCCTCCGGACGGGCGGACTGCACCGGCTCGGGCGGCGGCGCGACCGGCAGCCGGGCGAGCGCGACCTCCGCCACGCCGCCGCCGGCGAGCTCGGCACGCAGCCCCAGCTCCCGGGCCGCGGCGCCGGCGCGCGGCGGGACGCGGACGACGCCCCAAAAGCCGCTGCGGTAGCCGAGCAGGTTCGGGTCGTCGGCCGACGCGGGATCCGTCGCCAGCCCGGTGGCGGCGTACGGATCGAGCCCCGGGTGCAGCGCGCGGAAGACGTCCAAGCGCGGCATGCCGTGCGCGGCGGCCGGCTGAGGCTCGCCGTCCACGACGAAGAACAGCGCGCGGATCCGCTCCTCCCGGCAGAAGCACCATCCGGCGACGAACAGCGCCGTGCCACCGCCCACCCCCAGCTCGGCCGGGAGCGGCACGTCGAGCTGCACGTGCAGACCGCCGGTGCCGCCGGCTGATGTCCTCGGAGCTGCGGTCACGCGGTCGCCGGGGGACCCTACATCACTCATCTAGACTCGCGGCGCGCGTGGAACGGCTGCCGTTCGACATCGACCCGTACGCGAACGACCCGGGTCGCTGGGGCGCCTCGCTGGTCACGCTCGCCGAGGTCATCCTGCCCGGCCTCGACCTGGCCGGGACGCGTTCCGTGGTGGAGGTGGGCGCCTACGCGGGCGACCTGACGCGGCTCCTGGTCGCGTGGGCGGCCGGCTCGGGCGCCCGCGTGTGGGCGATCGATCCCGATCCGCGGCCGCCGCTCGTCGCCCTGGCAGCGGAGCGTCCCGAGCTCGAGCTGGTCCGCGAGACGAGCCACGCGGCGCTCCCGCGCATCCCGCTGCCCGACGCGGCGATCATCGACGGCGACCACAACCACTACACGGTGAGCGAGGAGCTGCGCCTGATCGCCGAGCGGGCGTCCGGCGCCGACCTCCCGCTGCTGATCTTCCACGACGTCGGCTGGCCGCACGCGCGCCGCGACGACTACTACGACCCCGCGCTGGTCCCGCCGGAGCACCGTCAGCCGATCGCGGAGGGGACGGGCGTGTTCCCCGGCGTGCCGGGCGTGCGGCCCGGCGGCCTGCCCTACCGCTACGCGGCTGAGCAGGAGGGCGGTCCGCGCAACGGCGTGCTGACCGCGGTAGAGGACTTCGTGGCGCAGCGCGAGGAGCTGCGGCTGGCGGTCGTGCCCGCCTTCTTCGGCCTCGGCGTGGTCTGGCGGTGCGAGGCGCCCTGGGCCGGCCGCCTCGCCGAGCGGCTCGAGCACTGGGACCGCAACCCGCTGCTCGAGCGGCTCGAGGCCAACCGCGTCCTGCATCTCGCCTCGTCGCACTTCCAGATGGTCGAGGCGGCCGTTGCCCGCGAGCGGGTCGCCCGCCAGGAGGCGGTGCTGCGGAGGCTGCTGGACTCGAGCGCCTTCGGCGTCGCGGAGCGGCTCTCGCGCCTGCGCCGGCGGGCCGGGATCGCTACCGAGGCGTCGGTCGTCTCCAGGGAGGAGATCCGGCGCGCGCTCGACGACGGAGGGCGTTGATCCGGCGCAGCGGCTCCGTGAGCCGCCAGCTCGTGCTGGTGACGACCTCGTCGAGCTGACGCTGCAGGAGCGTGGCGCGGGCGTCGGACTGCAGCTGCTTGGAGACGACGTGCGCCCGCGACACCGCGGCCTCCGCTTCCGCCCGCCGGGCGCGCGCCGGCCAGCTCCCGGCCCCGGCTCCGACGCCCGGCATCCGGCCGTCCCACTTCTCCGCGACCCGCATGTGGGCCTGGATCCAGGTCTCCGGATCGCTGACGAGGTCGAGCGAATGGTGGTGGACGACCTTGAAGTCCTCCGTCACCACTTTGCGGCCCGCCTCCCGGACCTGGAGGCAGAAGTCGAAGTCGTAGCCGTGCAGCTGGCCGAGCGACTCGTCGAAGCGGACGTTGCGCACGACCCACGGGGAGAGGCCGAGGACGAAGCCGTCGACCGTGTCGACCTCGCCCGTGTGCGCGTACGCCGGCAGCCCGTCGCCGTTCCAGGCGAACGCCGGCAGGTCGCCGCCGCCCAGC
>Ga0136615_10001320_pt1 | contig 11957 bp, 9 predicted proteins | sample AntDrymUQ2882206_2_FD_106647 | JGI IMG/M metagenome (GOLD analysis project Ga0136615, IMG submission 106647) | Polar desert sand microbial communities from Dry Valleys, Antarctica - metaG UQ288 (22.06) | ecosystem: Environmental > Terrestrial > Soil > Desert | place: Antarctica: Dry Valley...
AGACGGCGGCGCAGCAAGTCTGGCCGAAGACCGGCGAGAGAATGCTAGGCGAACCGACGGTCGCATCGCGCGGATTGTCGAAGTTCGCGTGGTTGAGGGCGTTGAACATCTCGGTGCGGAATTGAATCCTGTAACGCTCGGAGAGGCGGAACACCTTGATAAACCCGAGATCGAGATTCCAATAGCTCGATGCGGTGAAGAGGTTGCGGCCCGCGCCGTTCGTCCCCGGAGCGGGGAGGCGGAAAGCGTCGCTGTTGGCGAACAACACCGGCCCGATGACGTTCGGGATGTTCTGCAAGCGAGCCTCAACCGGCGCGATGACATCGGCGCGCGAGACGTGCGCGTTATTTGAGGTCCGCGCGCCGCTCGTGACGCTGAACGGCTCGCCGGTCAAGTAAGTGAAGATGCTGTTGATGGTCCAACCGCCGAGGAGTTGATTGAGCGGGCCGGGCAATCCGTCCATGAAACGCTGGCCGCGTCCGACGGGCAAATCCCAGACGGAGGTGACGGTAAAGACGTGCCGGCGGTCGAAGTCGGAGCGGGCGCGTTCGGCGTTGAAATTACGGATGTCAACTGGGGCGCGCGAGGTGGTCGTCGAAAGTCCGCCGCCGGAGGCTGCGCCAACCGGATCGACCGAGCCGTTGTCAATGGACTTCGCCAGCGTGTAGGCGAGATTCAGCCCTAAGCCTTGCGCGAAGCTGCGGCGCAAGGTGAGTTGCATTCCGTGATAGTTCGAGTCGCCGCCCGAATCGATGTAGGTGATGCGACTGAACTGCTGGTTGGGCCGCAGCTTCAAGGCGAGCGTCTGGTTCTCAATTAACTCGGCGAACGCGCCCGCGCCGTTGCGCCCCAACTCGGTGCGGACGGCGGCGTTGTTGATGAAAGTGGTCGCCGCCGCGCTAGTGAGTCCGCCCGCCACGAGTTGGCCGATTAGCGGCGGCGGCGTTCCGGTCACGCCGGTCGGGCAACCCGTCCCCGCCGCCGCGCAGCCGCGCGCGATGTTGTCCTGCATGATGAGAAATGAGGGCAAGATCGGATCGGCGTTGATCTGGTTGATGTCGTAAGAGCGGAGCAGCCGCGTGCCGCGCCGCCCGATGTAGGCAGCCTGCATGACGAAGTCGCCGGGCAGCTCGCGCTGGAAGCTCACGTTCCATTGATGAACGGTCGGGAGTTTTATTTCGGGATCGAACATCGTCAGTGTGGGCGAGTTGGTGTAGAGCTGTAACGGCGACGTGAGGAATGACGAGGGCTGCGTCGTCGGCGGCGTCAACTGGGTCGGGAAGTTTTCGTTGAGGCGGACGTTGGGCGCGGGCGCGCAGCCGGGCGTCGTCGTGTGGAAGGGCGCAGTGTTCGTCAGCGTCGAGGAGCATTGCGTGACGAGGCCGGGGACGCGCCCCGCCACCGCCGTCACTTGAAACGAAGAGATCGGATCGAACGCGATGCCGTAGCCGAGACGAACGACGCTGCGCCCGCTCTCGCCGAAGAGCGCGCGGCCCAAGCCGCTCTTGAACTCCGGACTGTAGGCCAGACCGAAGCGCGGGCCAATGGCTCCGACGTTGTTGCGGCGATACCAGCTATCAGCTTTGACGAAAGTGACGGCTCCGGGCTGGCCGATGACCGGATTGGCCGGGCCGGGCGTGCCGGTGATCGGCGTCGAGGGAACAAACACGCGCCCGCCGGCAGTTGAAGGCGCGGGGTTGATCTCCCAACGCACGCCGTAGTTCAAAGTCAAATTCTGTCGCACTTTCCATTCATCCTGCGCGTAGAAGTTATATTGATTCAGGATGTTCTTGATGGCCTGCAAAGTCACTTGGCCGTCCACCGAGAAAGGCAGGAAGGCGTCGGCGTTTATGTCGCCGAGGAACGTCTGGCTGATCCGCGCCGGGATACCGGCGAGCGCGTTGATCGAACTGAGCAGAAAGGCGCTATCAGTTGAACTGATGCCGGCGCGCGTGCTGGTGGTCGTCAACGGCAGATTCGCAAAACCGGCGGGCGCGCGCGTGCTGCCGAAGAAGGTGATCGAGGGTGTGACGTTAATGCCGCCCGGCTGCCCGCGCTGATCCACATGGCGGTAGAAGCGGAAGTTGAAGCCGAAGCGAAACAGGTGCGCGCCGCTGACGATGCTCAGGTTGTCGAGAACTTGCGGCGTCGTGACGGCGCGGGCCGTGCGCGGCGTGTTGTTGAACGGCTCGCTGACGTTGACGAAATCATACGGCGGAATGTTCGGGAAGTCTGGATTGGTCTCGCCCTGCGTGAAGAGAAAAACGAAGCGCGAGAAGCCCATCGTGAACTCGTTGACAACGCGCGAGTTGAAAACGCGGCGATAGCTGATCGCCAGATTGTGCGATGTGCGGAAGACTTCGCCGAGCGGCGCGAAGCCGGGGAAGACCTGCGGGCGACCGTTTAACGGATCGCCTTCGAGCGTGTTGTATTTAGAATACAGGTAGCGCGCGAACGCGCTGTTGTTTTCGTTGAAAGTGTGATCCACGCGCCCGGAGATGGCTGGCCCTCTAAACTCGGTCGGCGGATTCCAGAGATAGCCGCCGGTGTTGAGTCCGTCAATCAGGCTGCGTACCGGCGCGTAGGTGTTCGGCGCGGGGTACGAGCGGAAGAGCGCGGCGGAGATGCGATCCGCGCCGAGTCCGCGCGGGTCGTTGCCGAAAATGTTGTAACTGGCGACACAGTTAGTTGTTCGCGTCCCCGCACACAACGGCACTTCGGGCCGGAGCGCGCCCGTACTCTGATTGACGAGGAGCGGGCTGTTCCCCGTAATGCGTTGGCCGTCAATCGTGAAAGGCGTCGTCGGGTCCACCACGAAGTAACGGAAGATGCCGCTCAAAGCTGTCGGCGAATAGACGATGGGAACGCCGAACGAAGTGTCAATCGGCTGCGTCGTGTAGATGCGATTGCCCTGATAACTGCCGAAGAAGAAAGTCTTGTTCTTGACGATGGGGCCGCTCCCCTCGAAGCCAAACTGATTGAGGCGCACGAGCCGCTTGTCGGCCCCCTGTGCGTTGGCGAAAAACTCTTTCGAGTTCAGCGCCTCATTGCGGAAGAAATAAAAGACCGTGCCGTGAAATTCATTCCCGCCGCTGCGCGTGGCGATGGAAATGGACGCCCCGCTGTTGCGCCCTTCTTCGGGCGTCGCGTTGTTGGTCGTCACTTTATATTCTTTGATACTGTCGGGGTTGATGCGATAGACGTTGTTGGTCGCCGTCGGGACTGAAGATTCGTTGGCGTCGATGCCGTCAATCGTGATGTTGAAAGCGCGGTCGCGCGAGCCGTTGACGCTGATCGTATTCGACCCGGCCCCGGCAGAACGCGGAGCGACGCCCGGTTCGTTCAGAATCAGCGACAAGGGATTACGCCCGTTCAAAGGCAACTGTTCGATGGCCTTCTGCTCGACGACGTTGCCGATGGTGGCGCTGGAAGTCTGCAACTGCTCGGCCCCGCCCTGCACGGTGACGATTTCCGAGACTTGTCCCACTTCGAGCAACACGTCAACGGTGAGCGGCGTATCCACTTCGAGTGCATTGCCGGTCGTCTGCACGGTCTTGAATCCGCTGCGTTCGACCGTGATGGTGTACGCACCGACGGGCAGCGAGGGAAAGGCATAAAGGCCGGCATCAGTCGTGACCTGCGTTTGGGTAGCGCCGGTCGTTTCACTCTTCGCGGTCACGGTCGCGCCGGGGACGACCGCGCCGGATGTGTCTGTGACAGTCCCACTGATGCGGGACGTGCTGCTTTGCCCTGCCGCTGACACGGTGGAGAGCGCGAGCAATAAGAAGAGACAGAGCGTCTGGCAGATGGATCGAGACATTGGGAAGTCCTCCTTCAAAGTGGCAGCGAAAGGCAAGTTGTCGATTGTCCTTAAGAAAGGGCGATTGGCGTGCGTTCAGCCAGACTTGAAATCGTGAGCGCAACGACTAACTACTGATCAGTTCGCAGGCTGGCGCGCTCTTCTGCGCTGGTGTCTTCAAGCGGCACGGGCGACCGACAATCGCCACACTACTTCGGCGGCGCTAATGTCGCGCACGATATAAGCGTCCGGCGTTTACGTCAAGATATTTTTTTCGGCTCAACGGGCGGAGCATTCATTCATCAACTGATAAACCAAGCGCACCGGCAGGCCGACGACGTTCCAGTAATCGCCTTCGATGGCCGAGATGAAGAGCGCGGCGCGGCCCTGCACGGCGTAAGCTCCGGCCTTGTCCATCGGCTCGCCGGTCGAGATGTACCAATCGATCTCCGCTTCCGACATCTCTGCGAACAGCACGCGCGATAACTCATGTTTGACCGAACACTGCTTCGACTCCGCGCGCACCAACGCGACGCCGGTCAAGACTTCATGCCACGCGCCGCTCAAACGCCGCAGCATTCGTCGTGCGTCGTCTGCGTCGCGCGGCTTGCCGAGCATCTCGCCGTCCGCGACGACCACCGTATCCGCGCCGAGCGTCAGGCCGAACAAACGCCCCTCAGCCACCACCGCAGCCTTCTCCCGCGCCAACCGCTCGACGTACTCAGCCGCGCTCTCCCCGTCTCGCACAGACTCGTCAATGTTCGCCGGGCAAATCTCAAAAGGCCACCCCACCGCCCGCAAAATCTCCGCCCGCCGCGGACTCGCCGAAGCCAACACCAACAATTCCACGCCCGGCGGCGCGTCCTCAACGCCCCAACTAATATCTTCTTGTGACGCTCGCTTGTTTTCCATTACACTCCCCCCTCAAGATTGCGGATTAAAATACAAACTGCCTTTCCAATCCGCAATCCGCAATCGAAAGATGGAAGACTTACTGCGAGCTATTCCCAGCCTGCTGCGCGCGGCGGGCGAGACGGAAGAGGTCGTCGAGGCGGCGGCCTTCGTCGCGTGGCGGCGCGCGGCGGGCGAGGGCTTGCGCGAGAATGCGATTCCCTTCCGCCTCTATCGCAAAACGCTCGTCGTTTCCGTCCCTGACCCGACGTGGCAGAAGCAACTCGCCGCCGTCAGCGGCCAACTGCTCTTCCGCATCAACTCCCTGCTCGGCCAAGCCCTCGTCACCTACATCGAATTTCGCGTCGATCCGCAGACCATCGGAGTCGCCCGCGCCCGCCAACACGCCAGCGATCTCGACCGCGCCGCCCAAGAGCAACGCGCACACTTCCACGCCCGCCCCCTCACCCGCGTCGCCGCCCAGATCAAAGACGAAGACTTACGCCAACGCTTCCTCCTCGCCGCCGGCAACTACCTCAACGCGCAGGAGCAGAGAAAGTAATTTGCGATTTTAGATTTTTAGGATTGACCACAATGAAGCTAATCTTTCTTCACGGTTTGCCCGGCGTCGGGAAACTCACTGTCGCGCGTGAGCTTGCGGAGCTAATCGGCTTTGGAATTTTCCACAACCATTTAGCAGTTGATCTGGTTGAATCATTATTCAGTTTCGGCAGTCAGCCGTTCGTTGAACTGAGAGAGGCGATCTGGCTAGCGGCATTTTCCAAAGCTGTTGAAGCTAAACATGCGGGCTTGATCTTCACATTCGCCTACGACCGCACCGTTCTGGGCAGCTTTGTTAAGAGCGTCCGAGAAGTTGTTGAATCCGATGGCGGCGAAGTTCTTTTCGTCGAGTTGAGGTGTACGCCCGAGGAGTTGGAAAAGCGCATTACGCATCCTTCACGCCAGAGATTCGGGAAACTCTATTCTATGGAGCGATTTCGAGAGTTGAGCGCGGCTGGCGCGTTTGTTGATCCCGGAATTCCGGCACATCGGCTGGTGGTGGACACAACTGAGCTTGCTGCGCCTGAAGCGGCAATGCTAATTGTAAGCAGGCTAGGGTTGCGTAAAAGTCCCTTTCAATCGCAAATCGTTAATCAAGCTCATGCCAATCACTGAATCCGACATCACGAAACTGGCCGCGCTGGCCCAACTAGAAATCACAGACGAAGAGCGGCGCGCGTTGACGCCGCAGCTCGCGGCCATCGTCGCTTACGTCGAGCAATTAAACGAACTAGACACAAGCGCGGTCGAACCGGCGCTCGGCGGCTTAACCGACGAAGGCGAGCGCACTGAAGTCGCGCGCGACGACGCGGCGCGGCCCTCGCTCGGTCAAGAACTTGCGCTCGATCAAGCGCCGGCTCCGGCCAACGGACACTTCTGCGTGCCGAAGGTATTGTAAAAAAGTAGCCGGTAGCCAGTAGTCACAGTAGCCAGCATGAAGAGACATGCTTTCCTACTGGCTACTGGCTACTGGCTACTGGCTACTTTTTTTATGACCATCGAACACATTCACACACAACTCGCTGCCGGAGAGACGACGGCGCGCGAGGTTGTCGGAGCGGCGGTTGATCATGCTGAAGCGTTGAATGAAACGCTCGGCGCGTTTCTGCAAATTGATCGTGAGGGCGCGCTGGGGCGGGTGGCGGAGGTTGACGGCGCAGATGTTGGCGACGACGAGACGGCAGGTGCGTTGCGCGGTGTGCCGGTGGCGATCAAGGACAATATCTGTGTGCGCGGGTTGCAGACTTCTTGTGGCTCGCGGATTCTCGGCGCGTATCAGCCGCCGTACAACGCGACGGTAATTGATCGGTTGCAGCAAGCCGGTGCGATCATTATCGGCAAAACTAATTGTGACGAGTTTGCGATGGGATCGTCGAATGAGAATTCGGCCTTCCGTCCCGTGCGGAATCCGTGGGACACAGCGCGCGTGCCGGGCGGATCGTCGGGCGGTTCGGCGGCGGCAGTGGCGGCGCGGATCGTCCCCGTCGCTTTGGGTTCGGATACGGGCGGGTCGGTCAGGCAACCGGCGGCGCTCTGCGGCATTGTCGGGGTGAAGCCGACTTACGGGCGCGTCTCGCGTTATGGGCTGGTTGCTTTCGGCTCGTCGCTCGATCAGGTCGGCGTCTTCGCGACGAACATCCGCGATGCAGCCACGACGCTCGAAGTGATCGCCGGGCGCGATTCGCGCGATGCGACGACTGCTGATGTACCTGTCCCCAATTACACGGCGGAGTTGAACGGCGACATCAAGGGCGCGCGCATCGGTGTCGTGCGCGAGATGTTCGGCGAGGGCTTGCATGAAGACGTGCGGACAAACGTCGAAGCGGCGATTGAAGCGTATCGAGAATTAGGCGCAGAGATCGTCGATGTCGAATTGCCGCGCGCGAAATATGCGATTGCGGTTTACTACATCATCGCAACTGCCGAGGCTTCAGCAAATCTCGCGCGCTACGACGGCGTGCGCTACGGCTTTCGCGCCGAAGAATCCGGCACGCTTCAAGAGATGTACCGCCGCACCCGCGACGAAGGCTTCGGCGCGGAAGTCAAACGCCGCATCATGCTCGGCACATATGTTTTGTCGTCCGGTTATTACGACGCCTATTACCTCAAGGCGCAGCAAGTCCGCACACTCATCAGAGAAGATTTCAGCCGCGCCTTTGCGAAGTGCGACGCGCTCTTGACGCCGACTGCGCCGACGCCCGCCTTCCTGCTCGGCGAGAAGCTCGACGATCCGCTCGCCATGTATCTCAACGACATCTACACCGTCACCGCAAACCTCGCCGGCATTCCCGGCCTCTCGATTCCCTGCGGCCTCTCACACGGCCACTTGCCCATCGGCCTCCAACTGCTCGGCAACTATTGGGACGAATCACGTCTCTTCCGCCTCGCACATGCTTATGAGAGCGCGCACCCGTTCGACGCGCTGCCGCCAATAGTGGCGAAGCCGAAACGTTGAAAGAAGCCAACAAATGATGAGTCGTATACCAAGTTGCATAATAAAATGAGGTTGGGTTTTCCGCTTGTCGCCACATACTCAACAACTTGCAGACTTTCTCAACCTCATTTTTAGAAGCAACTTGGTAGTAGATGGACGCGGATCAAGAACCGTTCTTGATCCGCGTCCATCTGCGGCTCATCCCAGTTAATTCGGACTGCGCTCAGAGAGACTGAGCCGCTGTCGAATTACTTGAGCGGAAAACAGATTTGCTCACTCGATCTTCGCAGGGCTGTCCTCAGGTGCGGGTCGTAGGTCGCCCTCTCGCCCCTCCGAAGATTGAGTCCAAGCTCCAAATTTCTGAGCCGCGGGCGGCGATGTAGAGGAAGAGAAAGCAGTAGAGAGCGGCCAGCTCGCCCTGATTAAGAATCGGGAGGAAACCGCGCGGGAAGTGCGCCATGAAGTAGGCGACGGCCATCAAGCCACTTGCAATGAACGCCGCGAAGCTCGCCAACAGTCCGAAAGCGATCATCAATCCGCCGACCAGTTCGATCACTCTGGCGACGCCAACCAACGAAGCCAGCGGCATCCGCGATTGGTTGCCGGGGACACCGAACAATTTCTGAGTCCGCTTAAAACGACAACTTGTCAGTAAAAAGAACCATAACCTGTCAGCGACCCCGCGAAATAGCCGGAATTTTGGTACGTAGCAATCGCGGCGATTGGTCCCTTGGGATGATAACCTGTCACTTTGTGCGGAATGGGAGGCATAAGGAGTCATATTGTGCGTGATTCTTGGGCGATTCGTCCGACAAAGTCAAAACATCTTACTGCGCCCATCTGTTGAAATGAATCGTGCGGGATCAACCTGCTTAAGGCAAAGAGCGGGCGGGTCGGCGAACCTCTATTTTTTCTCCCACTTCGATCACCATCATGTCTTCGCCTACTTCCAGCGGGCCTGAATAAGTTTTTCGCGCTGGCCTGATTAACTCCTGTTCCGTGGCTGAGGGCAAAACGATGTGAGAATAAACCGCCATTCTGGGCTTTACACGCGAGAAAATTTCTCCCGCCTGCTCGGGCGTGACATGGTGTGCAATGATCGCCTTTGCTCTCTCTGCATGGTACTCCGCGCGGGCCAACGACTCGGGCGACACGACCTCATGAACCAGTAAATCCACTCCTTTTGCATACCGGATGAGATTCTCGGAGAAGCCCGTGTCTCCGGACAGAACCACCGAGTGTCCGCCATAGTCGATTCGGTAGCCAAAAGCAGGCTTGATTGGCTTGTGGTCAACCTCGAACGCGATAATCTTCACGCCGTCCTTCTCGTACACCACCTCCTCATTTATATCCTTCGCGATGATGACGACGCCGTCCGGCGGGGGTCTGTCGTCGTACAGGCGAATCTTGATGTCATAATCAAACGCCTGCTCAAGATAGGACATCATTCTTTCCGTACCTTTCGGCCCCCAGACCTGTAGCGGGGTGTCCCGCCGACCATTGAGCCATCCGGTGAGCCACAGGTCGGGGAAGCCGACGAGGTGGTCGGAGTGCAAGTGTGTGAAAAAAACGCCTCGCACTTCCCGGTACTTGACCTTCATCTGGGTGAGCCGCTGGAGGCTGCCGCGCCCCGCGTCGAAGAGGAATTTTTGCCCGCCGGCTTCGACGAGGGTGCTTGGTCCGAAACGATCCATTACGGGCGGCGGACTACCCGTGCCCAAGAGCGTCACCTCAATAACCTGCCCCTGTGCGCCAACTGCGGTGAAGATGATAGCGAAGAAAGTGATGCCGATGAGCCTCTGAAAGATTGTTAAGATCATGTCACCTCTCCATCAATTAGAGCCTAATGCCTGCGACATCGGTATCAGCCGCTCAAAAGGACGATGTCCCAGTTCACGACCAGCGAATCCGGCTCGAAGTCTTTCGTCGGGGGCAGGAGTTTGGCAACGAGCATTTGGGGATTGCCGGCGCTCTGGAGGAAGCGGTCCGTGTCGTTCAGCGGCTCGCCCTCGAAATACATCTGTGTGACAAACTGGTTGGCCCGCCCGGTCACGTCGAAGTGGATGTGCGGTGCCCGCGTCCAGCTTCCATCCGCCGCCGGGTACGCGCCCGGCTTGATGGTCTTAAACCTGTAACGGCCCTGCTTGTCGGTGACCTGCACCCCGTAACCATGGAAGTTAGGGTCGAGCGGCACCGCTCTGGTGTCGTCGGGGTGGGTGTAACGGCCTTGCGCGTTGGCCTGCCAGATTTCCACCCGCGCCCCCACGACCGGATGACCGTGGACGTTGAGAACACGCCCCATTAAGTGGATGAACTGCCCTTTGGCGCGACCCGTCCGGCCCTTGATGGTCGTTAAATCAGCGTCCCTGTCGAGCGGCTTCTCCAACGGGTAGAACGGCCCCAAGATTTGATCGGGAGTCCGGCGCAATCGTTGTTGAGCGAATAGATGGCTGAAGGATGACGAGAGGGCATAACCGCCTAAGGCGAGAGACATCGTCAGCATCCTTCGCCTTGTCAGATTATTCTGTTCCTGCATACAGACCTCTCCTAGCATCTCTGCGCGCGGGCAGGATTTTACAGATTTCAAGATCATATTGTCAGCCAACTGACTTTGAGCGACACCGCGTTTTCGTGTCAATGATTTTTATCCGCGCGAATATTAACTGCTCTTCATTATATAAGCGAGATCGGCCTGCCAACTCGGACACGGGGCAAACCGATTTTCCGCGGGCGCACTCCTTTGCCCAGCCCCGCCGCCGGGCCGGAGACATTCTCCTTTCGCGACGGAATGAGTGATGGGAAGTGCTACAATCGCCCGCTCGACAGTCGATTCAGTCACGGTAACGGTGACGTTTCATGACCACGCCCTCTGCACACGAAGTTACAGACCTGCTCGTCAAATGGAGCCGCGGGGATCAGGCGGCGTTGGATGAGCTGGTCCCGCTGGTTCACGAAGAACTTCGCCGCCGCGCGCACCGCTACATCGAGCGAGAGCGGCCCGGTCACACCTTACAGACCACCGCGCTCGTCAACGAAACCTACCTCCGGCTCGTCAACCAAGCGGGGGTTCGTTGGCAAGACCGCGCACACTTCTTCGCCGTCTCCGCGAGAGTGATGCGCCACATCCTCGTCGATTATGCGAGGGCCAGAGGCTACGCCAAGCGCGGCGGCGGCGCGTTGCGTGTGACGCTTGACGAGGCCGCGAGCGAGTCCGTGGGACAGGACGCGGAACTGTTGGCGCTCGACGAGGCGCTGAAGGGACTGGCGGAGATTTACCCGCGCCGGAGCCGGGTCGTGGAGCTGCGCTACTTCGGAGGACTGAATAATGAAGAGGTGGCCGAAGTCCTGAAGGTCACGACTAAGACGGTCGAGCGCGACTGGAGGTTCGCCAGAGCTTGGCTCTATGAGGAGCTTCAGCGGAAGTGAATGGGGATGGGCGACGAGAAGCCGGACAAAGTTGATGACATCTTCCAAGCCGCGCTGGACCTCTCTCCGGCGGAGCGGGAGGCGTTCGTCGAGCGCGCCTGCGCGGGCGACGAGGGCGTAGGAGGGGCGGTCAGAAGGCTCCTCGCCGCCCACGAACACGCCGAGGCGGACGGCTTCATCGAAGGCCCGGCCTTCCGAGTGGCGGAGCAGCTCGCCGCGACTCAGGCCGGCTTGCCCGCGGGGCATTCGGTCGGCCCATACAGAATCGTCAGGCCGCTCGGTGCCGGCGGGATGGGCGAAGTCTATCTCGCGCACGACACGCGCCTGAGCCGCCCCGTCGCACTCAAAGTACTCTCCGGACAGTTCACGACGGACGAAGAGCGCGTGCGCCGTTTCCGGCAAGAGGCGCTGGCCGCCTCTGCCCTCAACCACCCGAACATCATTACGATCCACGAGATCAGCGAGTGGCAGGACAGGAACTTCATCGCCACAGAGTTCGTGGACGGCGTGACCCTGCGCGCGCGCATGAGAGGCAAGAGGTTGTCGCCCACCGACGCGCTCGACATCGCACTACAGGTCGCGGGCGCTCTGGCGGCGGCGCACGCCGCCGGGATCGTCCACCGCGACATCAAGCCCGAAAACATCATGGTGCGCCCCGACGGCCTCGTCAAAGTCCTCGACTTCGGCATCGCCAAGTACACGCAGCCGACCCACGCACGCGACTCGAAGCAGGAATGGGTTAAGACGGCGACGGGCGTCGTCATCGGGACCACGGCCTACATGTCGCCCGAGCAGGCGCGCGGGCAAGAAGTGGACGCACGCACAGACATCTGGTCGCTCGGCGTG
>Ga0136615_10001322_pt1 | contig 11949 bp, 10 predicted proteins | sample AntDrymUQ2882206_2_FD_106647 | JGI IMG/M metagenome (GOLD analysis project Ga0136615, IMG submission 106647) | Polar desert sand microbial communities from Dry Valleys, Antarctica - metaG UQ288 (22.06) | ecosystem: Environmental > Terrestrial > Soil > Desert | place: Antarctica: Dry Valley...
CGAGAGGTGGACCTCACGGGCTAGGGCCGTGACTCAACCACCTGCATCAGTGCCTAAATCCCTGGCATGATGCGCGCCACCCGCGGGGAAGGGGACTCAGATGAGCGAACGCTCCGACTGGGAGTCGAGTCGGCCCAGGACCAGCCGTTTCGTTCTAGTGCCCGTCGCGATCCTCGTGCTCGCCGGGTGCGGCGGCGGGGAGACGTCCGCTGACGAAGAGTCCTCGACCCAAGGTGAGACGTCCTCCGAGTCGTCGCCTGCGCCTTCGGCTGACGCCTTCGTTCCGATGTCGGGCGCGGTGATCGACGGCAGATTTCCGGTTGCCGAGGATGGGCGTCAACTGGCGCTGAGTTGCTGGGGAGAGGGCAGCCCTACCGTCGTTCTCGAGGACGGGCATCCATCCGAGCAGGGCGGCCGCCTCCAGTTCGGCCGCACTGGGGGTGCCTTCCTCAACGCCCTCGTGGCACACACTCGGGTGTGTGCCTACGACCGCGCCGGCTACACGGCCAGCGACCCGGCACCGAACGAGCCACGGACCGCTGACGACGTGATCGAAGACCTGCATGCCTTGCTCACTGCTGCCGAGGTGGCAGGCCCGTACGTGCTGGTCGGCGCGTCATTCGGCGGAATGATCGTCACCTACTACGCCGCGCGCCACCCTGAAGAAGTAGCCGGCGTGGTGCTGCTGGACGTTCCAGCGCCGACCGACACGCTCACTCTGGAAGAGATTCCGGAGTTGGCCTGGGACCACCCGGCGAACCCGGAACACGTCGATGTGATCCCTGAGTTCGAGAGCAGGTTCGCCAACGAGCGGCTGCCGATCCAAGCGCCGCTCACGGTCATCACCGCCTCAGAGGGGCAATCCAGCGTCGAGGATCAGAGCGTATGGCTGGAGTTGAACCCAGCAGCTACCCAGGTGCAGCTCGTAGGTGACCACGACATCTATCTGTCCGACGCGCTGGGGGTAGCCGCCGAGGTCGTGAGGCTGTTGTAGGCCGCAGCAGCCCCTTGCCCGCTCAACTCCCCGCGGCGGCGACGGCCTGCACAGCCGCAACGGCCTGCGGGCCGTACCCCAACGCTGAGTCGTTGTGATCCGCGCCCTCCACCGCGAGTACGGCAACCGCGTTGGGGGCGGCCTCGGCCACCCGGCGGCTCTGCGCCGGATCGACAATCGAGTCGGCGGTCCCGTACACGACGGCCACTGGAATCCGCACGTCGCGGATGGGTTCGAGCACCGGAAGCTCGTCCTGAAGCAGCCAGCGGACAGGCAGGAACGGGTACGCATCAGCAGCAACCGTGGCCAGATCGACAAACGGCGACCGGAGCACGAGGCCAGCAGCCGGCACTTCCGTGGCGAGACTGGTCACCACCGCCCCGCCGAGGCTCTCTCCGAAGAGCAGGATTCGGTCGGCGGCGACATCGCGGTCGCGCAGCCCCTCGTAGGCCGCGCGAACGTCGAGGGCCAGCCCGGACTCGGTCGGAGAACCGGGATTTCCGCCGTACCCGCGGTAATCGACGAGCAGTACGTCGAACCCGGCATCGCCCAGCGCCCTCGCCAGCGGTGCCCGGTCACCCCGGTTGCCGGCATTGCCCGGTGCCACGAGCACGGTCATGCCGTCCGGGCGAGGCTCGTCGGCGGGTACGAACCAGGCCGCGAGCGCCAGACCGTCCGCCGTGCGCACGGTCCACTCGCTCGCGCCGGGCAGAACGGCCGAGACCGGCGGCGGTGGGCCACCGGTCAGGTAGATCAACTGTCGTTGGAACATCCACATCCCGCCAACCACGACGATAAGCACAGCCAGCAGTGAAAGCAGCACTAGCCCCATCCGGCGCGACTTCCCGTGCTGGTGCCTCACACCGTGGCGTGCGGTGGCAGCTCGCTCTTGGTGACCGCGCGCGAAAAGTTCTGGTACGAGCGCGACGCCGTGGGACCGCGCTGCCCTTGATAGCGCGAGCCGTACACCGATGAGCCGTAGGGGAACTCGGCCGGACTGGACAGCCGGATCAGGCACAGCTGACCGACCTTCATCCCGGGCCAGAGCATGATCGGCAGGTTGGCCACATTGGACAGTTCAAGGGTGATGTGACCGGAGAACCCCGGGTCGATGAACCCGGCCGTCGAATGAGTGATCAACCCGAGCCGGCCGAGGCTGGACTTGCCCTCGAGCCGACTGGCGATGTCATCGGGCAGGGTGACGATCTCCAGCGTCGAGCCCAGGACGAACTCCCCTGGGTGCAGAACGAAAGCGTCCTCGCCCTTGGGCTCGACCAGGGTGGTCAACTCGTCCTGCTGGATCGAGGGGTCGATGTGGGTGTACTGCGAGTTGTTGAACACCCGGAAGAAGCGGTCCAGCCGTACGTCGATGCTCGAGGGCTGGACGAGTTCGCGGTCGTAGGGTTCGAGGGCGACCCGACCCGATTCGATCTCGGCGACGATGTCCCGGTCGGACAGCAGCATGGCCAGACCCTATCCGCGGCGGGTTCGCCGCTGCCCATCCCTCGGTGATCTTGACGTTGTTGTCGGTTCGTTGACCGTTTCATCCCGCTGAACCGACATTTACGTCAAGATCACCGCGAGATTGGCCGCTTGGGGCGCTGCGTCGGGGCGGGGACGGGTGCGGTCACGTTGCTGGCTTTGACGATCGCCACTCCGATGGCTGTCGTCACGGGGACGGCGAGGATCAGGCCGATCGCGCCGACCAGGGTGCGAACGACCTCCTCGGCGATGACCCCGCTGGTGACGATGTCGAGCGCCGGGCGCTGATAGATCTCGAAGAGCAGCAGCAGCGGCAGCGAGGCACCGGCGTAGGCGAACACGATGGTGTACACGGTCGAGGCGATGTGGTCGCGCCCGATCCGCATCGCGCTGGCGAACAGCGTCCGGCTGGAAAGGTCCGGCGAGATCTGATGCAGCTCCCACACTGCCGAGGCCTGGGTGATCGTGACGTCGTTCAGCACACCGAGCCCGGCCACGATGATCCCGCACAGGACCAAACCGGACAGGTCGAGTTCGGCGGCGAAGCCGGCAAGGATGACGTTCTCCTCGCTGGCCAGCCCCGTCACCCGTGCGGCTGACTGACCGATCGCGCCAAGAGCGGTCACCATGCCGAGGCCGAACAGCGTGCCCAGCAGCGCTGTCGTCGTACGAGCCGAGAAGCCGTGCGCCAGATAGAGCACCACGAGCATGATCGCCGACGACCCAACGAGCCCGATCAGGACTGGAGAACTCCCGGCCAGCAACCCAGGAAGCATGAACTTCAGCAGGATGAAGAAGGCGAAGGCCAGACCGAGGATCGAGGCCAGTCCACGCAGCCGGGCCACTGCGATCACCGCGATCGCGAAAGCCAAGGCCAGCATGGCGATCGGGAACCCACGGGCGAAGTCGTTGAACGAATAGAGTTCGTCGGGATCGCCGTTTCCGGGAGCCCGGTTCATCACCACGCGCACCCCGGGCTCGATCCCGGCGCCGTACACATCCGGGGGCAGATCCAGACGGACATTTTCATTCGCCTCCGGTCCGTCCTCGACGGTGACCGTGGCGGTCGCACAAGTCTGGGCTGCACTGTCAGCGCCCGGTCCAGCGACGCCGCACTCGTAGGGCTCGATGGCCACGACCTCACCGGTGGGATAGAGCGTGCCCGCCGGGAAGTACTGCTCGGCGGCCAGTTGAGCTTGCGACGTGCCACTCGGCCAGAGCAGCACCAGTCCGATAGTCGTGGCCAGTGCGACCGGGACAAGGACCGCGGCCATGAGCTTGAGCGCGCGGCGCTGCTGCGCCTTGGCCGCCGGATCGTCGGAGTCAGTTGCCGGGTCGACATGGGTGTGCGAGTGCGGCATCCGGTCAGCATCGCTGAACCTGGAGGCTGAATCCGGGAGGACGCTCGGATCCCGGCAGATGAGGGTTGTCTCATTGCCCGCTCATGACCGGGCCACCTCACGCGGCTTGACTCGGGGCATGACCGTCAGTCCGCCCCGTGCTGCTCCGGCAGTCCCCTCCGTACCCGACACCGCGTACGCCGCTTGGGCGCCGGACCTGCAACTCCTGCTCGGCGGCGAGGCTGCGGGCCCGTTGCGCGCGCTGATCGAGACCGCGTCCGGCGAATTGCTGTCCTTTCGCCCAAGGCAGGTCAATCATCAGCCTGCCCAACCGGGCGGCGGATCCTCCACGATCGTCCAGTACGGAGCGCAGGTGCGTTGGGCCGGAGGGCGGGTAGCCAGCGAGACGCTGGTGATGGCCACCGGTGGCCGGATACCTCGGCGGGCTGCGGTCGTGGACGGCGACGGGGTACGCGTCGGCATCTGGCGTTGGCCTTTCGATCCAGACCTTCCCGGGTTGGCTTCGGCCGTCGACGCAGACACCGTCAGCGCGCTACTCGCCACGCTGGGAATGGGCGGTGGCAAGGTGCGGCTCACAGTCCGGGCGTACCGACCCGGCCGCCGCGCCGTAATCGAAGCCAGCGGTACACACGGTCGGGTCTTCCTCAAAGTCGTTCGGCCGCACCGAGTCGAGGCCTTGCACGCACAGCATCGTTTGCTCGCGCGACACATGCCGGTCCCGCACAGCTACGGCTACTCCACCGACGGCATCCTGGTCTTGCAGGCGCTGCACGGCGGGTCGCTCCGGGGCGCGCTCAGCGGCCCGGCGGTTCCGCTGCCTGGCGCCAGCGCCCTGCAGGGGCTGCTCGATCAGCTGCCGGCTGAACTGGCCCAGAACCAGATGAGCGGTGATCACCTCAGTCGCGCAAACCATTACGCAGACGTGGTAGCCGGCTGCCTCCCGGACGAACGAGCCCGCCTGGACGAACTGCTCGGCCGCTATGCGTGCACAGAGGTAGGTGAGCATCCGACGGTGGCCGTACACGGTGACTTCTACGAGGGCCAGATCCTGGTCGAACGCGGACGCGTGAGTGGTCTGCTCGATGTCGACACCGCTGGTTCCGGTCACCGGATCGACGAGTGGGCGACGATGCTCGCCCACCTTTCCGTCCTCGGCCTGCTGCACCCGAAGGCGCGACGGATCAGGCGGTACGGCGCCGACATGCTCGCCAACGTGGAGACTCGCTATCCCACAGCGCAACTGCGCCCCCGGATCAGTGCCGCAGTACTCGGTCTTGCCACCGGGCCGTTCCGAGTGCAGTTGCAGCGCTGGCCGGAACAGACCCGTCGTCGTATCGCCCTTGCCGAACAGTGGCTCACGTATGCAGAGGAAAAGGCCGACGCCGCAACGGCTTCGGGAGAGACCGGAGATGAGGGATCACTCATCGCCAGCTCCTGACCATCTCACGTCAGCCCGGCACTGTGGGACTGGAAACAGTGGAAGTCACGCAGTCGAAATCGACGACATCGAACCACAACGAAAGGAAGCGATCATGGAGATCAGCAGAAAATGGAAGGTCATCACCGTCGGAGCCGCGCTCACCGGAGTAGGACTGACCGGTGTCGCGCTTGCCGACACCTCGACGCCGATCAGTGACGGCGGTCAGGTTCAGCCGATCAGTGTCAACGCCTTCGAGGACACGTCCCCGGAGTCGGCCGACTCGCCGAACCAGAGCATTGCCGAATCGGCCGACTCACCGTTCGACAGCCCGGACGACCCCGGTTACGTCGACGTCTCACCGGAATCAGCCGACTCCCCGAACCAGAGCATTGCCGAATCGGCCGACTCGGCCTTCGACAGCGCCGACGACCCCGGCTACGTCGACGTCTCACCGGAATCAGCCGACTCCCCGAACCAGAGCGCGAACGACTCCCCAGCAGCGGCGCCGGCACCTGCTCCGGCGCCCGCGCCTCAGCCGGGTAACGGCGGCGGTGGCGGCGGTGGCGGCGGCGACTCCGCCAGTGCGGGCAGCGCGAACTCGGCAAGCGTGGACAGCTTCTTCTAGGCCGTCGAGGCGCCAGCACCAACCCGATTCAGGGTTGTCGGGCACATCCCGCAAGGGACGTGCCCGACAACCCCGATTCTGCTACGTCTATGACCGCGATTTCGTACGTCTACGGGCCTTCCGCTGAGGCTCAACAGCTACCGGGTCGTTGCTGGAGTACTCGTCGCTGCCTCCAGGCGGTAGCCCATTCCACGGACGGTCGTGATGGTCTGCGGGCCCAGTTTGCGGCGTAGGTATCCGACGTACACGTCGACGACGTTTGACCCTGGGTCGTAGTCGTAACCCCACACATGACTGAGCAGCTGCTCGCGCGACAGGACCTGGCCCGGGTGGCGGAACAGCGTCTCGGCCAGCAGGAATTCCCGCGCCGAGAGGTCGATGGCCTTGCTGCCGACATGGGCGCGGCGGCCTCGTAGGTCCAGTCGTAGGTCCCCGGCGCTGAGCACTGTGATCTCCGGGGATCGGTCGTTGGCCAACCGTACGCGAATTCTGGCCAGCAGCTCCTCGAATCGGAACGGCTTGGTCATGTAATCATCCGCCCCGCCCTCGAGCCCGGCCACCGTGTCCTGCACCCCATCCCGAGCGGTGAGCATGACGATCGGGATGGGCGAATGCGCGGCGCGGATGGCTCGGAGCACTCCGAACCCGTCCAGCCCTGGCAGTCCGATGTCCAGGACGAGCAGGTCGAAGTCGCCGGTCAGCGCGTAGTCCCGCGCTCCATGTCCATCTCCGACGACCGTCGTGGTGAAGCCGCTGGAACGTAGGCCCTTCTCGATGAAGGCGGCGATGCGCGCCTCGTCCTCGGCAATCAGGATTCTGTTCACGTCCGCCGCATCTGCTTGGTGTCGTCGACCTGGTCACTGGTGCCGACTGTCGAGGTGTCGGCCGCGCCGGTCCTGTCGTCGTTCGGTGGCCGCACAGTCCCGTGCCTCACCAAGATGTGCTCGTCATCGGCTAGTACGCCGGGCAGGACGAGGGTGAAGGTCGCGCCGCGGCCAGGACTGCTGTCCACCGCAACCCGGCCCTGGTGTGCCGCAACGATCGCAGCGACGATTGCCAGGCCCAGCCCGGCGCCGTCCAGGCGCGAGGAGTCGCCGCGGCCGAAGCGCTCGAAGACCCGGCCCTCGGTTCCTGGTTCCAGACCTCCACCGCTGTCACTCACCCAGAGCCACAAGTTGCCGTCCATGACCCGTGAGCCGAGGGAAATGCGGTCATCGGCTTCGGTGTGCTGAGTGGCATTGTGCGCCAAGGCAATCATCGCTTGAGTGATCCGTTGTGGGTCGAGCGCAACGGTCGCCCAGGCCGCGGACTCCAGCATCCAGCGTCGGTCGGCGAGGGCGCCGATCTTGTCGAAGATCGCGTGCGTCAGACCCCCGGCGTCGGTCGGTACCGGTACGACGAACTCCGGCTGCTCGGCCCGAGCGAGGGTCAACAGGTCGGTGACCAGCCGGTTCATCCGGTCGAGTTCGTCGTCGACCAGCGCGGTCGTATCGGCGATGTCCTGAGGGTCCTGGGAGTCGAGGAGTTCGAGGTGGCCCCGGACGATGGTGATCGGCGTACGCAACTCGTGGCTCACGTCGTCGAGGAATCGGCGTTGGCTGTCGAACCCGCCCTGCAGACGGTCGAGCATGCCGTTGAAAGTGGTGGCCAGTTCGGCGATCTCGTCCTGCGGACCCGCGGGGACATCGATCCTGCGGGACAGGTCGGTTTCCCCGATCTGACGTGCGGCGTCGGTGATCCCGCGGATCGGACGCAGGATCCGGCCGGCGATGATCCAGGCGGCGAGGGAGGCCACAACCAGGGTGCCGCCACCTACCAGCAGCATCACCCGGGCGGCTTCGTCGGCGGCCTGGCGCTCCTGATCAGCGAAGTACGCACCGACGATGACACCCCGGGTGGGATCCCCGGGCAAGGTCACGGGTACGGCGATGTAGCGGACCTCGCCGGCGCCACTCTCGTACAGACCGGATTGGGACGTTCGCACGCTGCCGGCGAGTTCGGAGAAGGTCGGATCCTGGGACAGCAGGACGGGGGCCTGCTGACGACTCTGGAAGGCGAACTCGCCGTCGACGTAGCCCAGGAACTTCTCGTTCGGCTGGGCGAGGTTGAAGGTGATCGCGAACTCCAGGACCTCCTCGACACCGGTGAATCGCTCTCCGGTGGCGGCGTTGACCCCGGACTCGGTGAGCCGAGCGAATTCCTCGATCTCACCCAGCAGACGGCTGTCCATCCGCTCGTTCGTTGCCGCGATCAACACCCGCCAAGTGACAAAGGTGCTGACCAGCAGGGCGAGCAGGACCAGCAACAGGACGAACCCGAGGATCCGGAACCGGGTGCTGAGTACACGCCGGCCCGTGCTGCCAGGCGGCGGAGCGGCAACAACTTCGGACTCAGCCGTCATCATCATCGCCTCCTCCTCCGTCGTCTCCCCCGTCGTCGTCGTCGTCATCATCCGCTGGTGGAGGCGGAACTTGGCCCCCTCCGTCGGGTGCAGGAACTGGAGGAGGCACCGGGATCGGAGGCGGTATCGGTTCGGGCACGGGTACGGGTACCGGCGCTGGTGCAGGAACTGGCGCCTTCGTGGTGGTGGGCGACGGGTCCGGGAGGATGACGATCGGCCCGGGCAACTGCTCGCGGCAAGGGCCACTGTCGGCCGTACTGATCAGAAAGCCACCGAAGGCCAGGACGACTATCGCCGCTGCCGCGATCAGGCCGGCGAAGACAGCTTGGCCTGATCTGATCACTACCTCAGCCTGCCCAACCCCGATGACAGACGCGTGAGAGGCACATGAGAAGACTCTTAAGCGTCGGGTGAGCTAGGCTCGTCGCGCCGCCTGAGCGGCCACGCGGGTGTAGTTCAATGGCAGAACATCAGCTTCCCAAGCTGACAGTGCGGGTTCGATTCCCGTCACCCGCTCCACGCTCAACGGGGAATCCGGCCAGGTCAGGCCCCTGTTCGGCATTTTCGGGCAACTGGACTCAATATCCCTCAATAGCCCTCATTGTGCCCTTCACTAGGGCACGGATAGGGCACGGCTGAGCACGGGTCTTCCGTCGGTCGTGCAGATTCACAATCGTGCTGGTCTCGTCATCAGTTAGTCGACTCACAGTCCGGTCGGCAGCTATGACTTTCCAATGCGGCCATCCGCGTCGATGCGGTCGCCCAGCGGTACGGGATCGGCGTACGGCGGCTGTCAAGGTGTCTCATCGTCCAGGTGAGCAAGGGTCGGCCTCCGGCAGTTATCTCAGCCCGCTCTCCGATGATCTCGCCGCCACGGACGACGCCGAGATGTGATCGAGGCGGGTTGTGCCCGACCATCTAACCCCGGAAGGCCGCTCGCGGGTCATGGCTGCCATCCGTTCAAAGGACACCAAGCCCGAGAGGGTCCTACACCGAATGCTTGGTCCGGCTCGCAAAATCTAATGCGGGTTGTCAGGAATGATCAGTTTCTGGCCGGCGGTAATGAGGTTCGGGTCGGCGATCTTGTTGTGCGAGGCCAACAGCTGCCACGAGGTTTGGTGAGCCAGCGCAATGCCCCCCAGGGTATCGCCGGACTTGACGACGTAGGTGCGGTCCTGACCCTGGCTCGGCATTGGCGATGGGTTGCCAGGCTCGGCCTCACCGGGGTCGACCGGCTGGTGACCGCTCAGTTCGACCTTCTGGCCCACGCTGATCAGGTCCGGGTTGTCGATGTTGTTCCACCGGACCAGGTCGTCCAACTTCAGCCCGTACTTCTCGGCGATCCCGCCGAGGGTGTCACCGGCCTCGACGATGTGCGATCCACTCATCTGCATCCCTTCGCTTTTCCCACCGTTCGGGGGAAGGTCGCGGGTGATCCGGGAGGGTCCCGGGTCAGCCGTCCATCCGCCTACCACGACCCGTATTGGTCCTTGCGCTGAGCGATCTTGTATCGGGCAGCCTGAGATTTCAAGTGTCAATCACGAGTCCTTCACCCTGGAACCAGGTGAAGCCACGTCCGGCCTGACAGTCGGGCTGACGGGGGTGGTCAGTCGGCGACGCGAGCCATAGCATCGCGACCACAATCCTGAGGAGGATCCGGGGCAGGGAAGTTCGAGCTCTACAAGGACAAGTCGGGGCAGTTCAGGTTCCGGCTCAAGGCCGGTAACGGCGAGATCATCGCAACTTCGGAGAGCTACAAGACCAAGGCCTCAGCCACGAACGGCATCGAGTCCGTCAAGACGAATGCTCCCAATGCGGTGGTCGACGACCAGAACCTGAGCTGGCCCAACGGGGCCGGCGGCGAGCGCATTGGCCGATCGGCCGGATGGCGAGGCGGAGGCCCACCACACCGACGGCACGGAGACAACTCCCGTTCTGACTCGATCGCTGACCGCGCGCCGAGGGTCAATGATCCTCGGTCACTGAAGACCTTCACCTGCTGCTGACCGTCGAGGATGCCGCGGTCGACGTGGACGTACCCGGAGTTGAGGAAGTGGTGGGCGCCCTTGGCAGTGAGTAGCACCAGTGGGTAGCGGTCGGCCGCGGACTACGGGAGATCGAAACTACGGGAGATCGACCGTCACCCGCGCCCCGCCGTAGCCGTTCTCGATGTCGCGTCCCTCCACCATCACCGATTCGACGCCGTCCGGTATCTCGACCCCGGTCTGGGTCCGGGTGAACGGTTGTTCGGTCGCGTGATCGTGGCCCAGTGTCATCTCGGCGTAGACCTCGTCATCGGGGCCCAGGATTCGCCAGCCATCCGCGTAGCGCTCCGGGGTGTCGTACAGGGAACTCATCGTCACCGCGAAGGTGTACGTGCCGTCACTGTCGACGCTCGCATCGACCGATACGACATCAGGGAACTCGTTGTCGGTGGAAGTGGCGTCGCCGTCCACCGATGAGTCCTGTCCTGAGGCGGACGCGGCACCGTTGGCGCTCGACTCGTCGGAAGAGGAGCAGCCGCCGAGCAATAGCACTCCACCGGTGGTCACGATGGCCAGTCGTCTCAAGTGCGCGGGCACAGGTGATCCTCTCGTAGGGTCAGGCGGCAAAGTCAGCGAGTTACCTCGGGCTGACTCGGTGCGGCCCTTGGGTTTGTCCCAATCCTCTTGGCGTCCCAGTCGGGAATCAGTGGGAGTGCGGGTTGCCGATTGTCTCGGCGATGTCGACTACGCGGACCTCATCATGGGGATCGACTGGGTCACCGCCAATGCGGTGAAGCCTGCCGTAGCCAACATAAGCCTGGGCGGCTCACCCAGCACCACAGTAGATCAGGCGCTTCGCGATTCTATCGCTTCCGGTATCACGTATGGCGTCGCTGCCGGCCAAAACGGCGATACGCATGTGGCAGAGGACGCTTGCGGTTGGTCGCCGGCTCGGGTCTCCGAAGCTATTACCGTGGGCTCGACCCGGAAAAACGACGCTAAGGCGTATGACTCAAACTTCGGCACCTGCCTGGATATATTCGCCGCCCCCGGCGTCGGGATCAAGTCGGCCTGGTCGACCAGTGACATCGCGACAAGGGTAAGCAGCGGGACGTCAATGGCCACTCCACATGTCGTGGGGTGCTGCTGCCCTATATCTGGGGGCGAACCCCGCGGCCACCCCACAGCAGGTACGCGACGCCTTGGTCACTGCCTTGACACCTAACAAGGTGACTAGCCGGGGGCCCGGCTCACCGAACCGGGCTTCTCTACACAACCGACGCTGTACCGACGCCCGATTCTGTTTCCGCTGCCTGGGGCCACAATGATCGTGGCCAACTCGGCAACGGAGGGACGGCCAACAGCGGCCCGGTCCGGGTGTCCAATCTGACCGGAGTGACCGCCATCGCCGGCGGCACCTATGCCAGCGCGTACCCGGTCGGCGTGTCGCGGCACCAGGTAGGCAAAGGTGGATCCGGTGGCAGGGCACACGCGTCCGGTGTGGTCGCGTTCGCCAAGTCGAGTTCCCCACTCGCGGGGAAGTCCCAGCCGGGTCTACGCGGTTCCATCCTCCCCACGAATCCCCTCACTGTCGGGCACCGGTCCGGGCACACTGATCCGGTGGCGAGCGAGACCTTCGCACCGATTCAGACGGCACGGTTGCGCCTGCGCCCGTTCCGCG
>Ga0136615_10001325_pt1 | contig 11938 bp, 15 predicted proteins | sample AntDrymUQ2882206_2_FD_106647 | JGI IMG/M metagenome (GOLD analysis project Ga0136615, IMG submission 106647) | Polar desert sand microbial communities from Dry Valleys, Antarctica - metaG UQ288 (22.06) | ecosystem: Environmental > Terrestrial > Soil > Desert | place: Antarctica: Dry Valley...
AAGACGGTCGCGGCGGCCGCCTGAGCTACCCCCCGCCCGCCGAGCGATCGCTCTGCTTACCTCCCCGGGATGGATCCACGCCTCGACCGCGCGCGCCTCTGGTTTCAGAAGTGGCGCTGGTATGAGCGCAACTCGCTGCCGTGGAACCGACTGGCTCTGCACCGCGAGCTCGCCCGCCGCGGCGCGTTCGCGCGCTGGCCGCTGCAGGGCAACGCGCTCGAGGCGTTGCGCTCCGTACGGCTCGAGCTCGGGGAAGGAGTGCTGCTCGAGCCCAACGTCTGGCTGACTGCGCCCGACCACGCTCGGATCCGGATCGGATCCGGATCGTTTCTGAACATCGGCGTCATGGTCGCCGCACACTCGCTGGTGGAGATCGGCGAGCACTGCATGTTGGCCAACGGCTGCTTCGTGACCGACGCCGCCCACCGCTTCGACGACCCAGAGCTGCCCGTTCCCTGGCAGGGTTTCACAACCAAGGGGGCGACCCGCATCGGCGACAACGTCTGGTGCGGCGCGAATGTCGTCGTCACGAGCGGCGTGGAGATCGGGCAGCGGTGCGTGATCGGCGCCAACAGTGTGGTGACGCGGGACCTGCCGCCGTACACGATCGCCGCCGGAGCCCCGGCCAAGCCGCTGGGGGCTGTCGAGTTCTCCTAGATGGAGTGGACCCGTGGATCCACTCCGACCGCAATCAGCAGCCGACCGTGAGATGGAACGAGCGGTTGCTCGCGTTTCCCGTGCTGTTGCGGGTCACGACGCGCACGCCGTTCGCGCTGGTCGACAGGCTCGAAACCGAGATCTCTCCCACGGGCGGGGAGTCGAGCCCTTCGTCTCCAAGCGTCGCCTGGTAGACGCATCCGCGGACGTCGCGATTGAAGACGACGCTGTAGATGCCGGAGTTGGCGCCACCGACGCGCTGAGAGGACGCAAGGTTACGGGCCCTCACCGTCGTGCCGTTCTGGTTGACGACTGCGAAAAGACTGGGGCCGACGGAGGCCGAGGCCCCCGGCACGGTGCTGAGCGTCGACTCCTTGACGGCGCCACCTCCGAGGGCGTCGCGCTTGACGTCCTTGCCTACGAGCGAGCGGTTGTGGATGTCCCTGCTGCGGATCGAGTTGTTCTTGATCTCGCGGCTGTTGATCGAGCCGGTCGCAACGGCGTAGGAAACGCCTCCAGTGGTAGCGAACAGGGCGGTCAGCGCGACCACCATGGCCGGGGAAGGGAGACGTATGAAGCGCTTCATGGGAGATACCTCCGGTCGGGGACTGCAACAGTCAACACCAGTCGGGCGACGGCCACAGCGCGATACCGTCTGCAAGACGGCGCACACCCGCTCCGTGCTTGGCGGCCGAGTCCGAGTCCCGCGGCCGGTGCGCAAAGAATCGCCTGCTCTTCCTCCCGGTAACCGGGCAACGCCTCCTCGGTTGCGGTCGGCTCAGGTCGGGTTGTGGGCGTTGACCCGTGCGGCGAGCAGGTCCGCGAAGCGGTCGCGCTCGTCGGGCGCCATCTCGTAGCCGTGCTCGGGACCCGGATAGTTGCGGTCGCGCACGTCGACCACGTACGCGGTCACGCCGGCGATCATCTGGTCCCGGACGGCGGTGTAGCGTTTGACGAAGCGGGCGGCGTGACCGTCGTAGATGCCGAGCAGGTCGTGAAAGACGAGCACTTGGCCGTCCGTGGCGGGTCCGGCGCCGATCCCGATGACGGGCACGCCGAGCCGCGGCACGAGAAGCTCGGTGACGGCCGACGGGATCGCCTCGAGCACGATCGAGAAGCAGCCGGCGCGCTCGAGCTCAAGCGCGTCCCAGGCGAGCTCAAGCGCGCGGTCGGCGGTGCGTCCCTGCGAGCGGTAGCCCCCGAGCGCGACCGCGGTCTGCGGGGTCAGCCCGACATGACCCATCACGGGGATTCCCGCACCAGTGATCGCCCGCGCACGCGCGATCGAGCTGCCACCGCGTTCGATCTTGACCGCGTCGCAGCCAGCCTCCTTGACGAACCGCTGAGCAGTGGCGATCGCCTGCTCGTCGGTTGCCTCGTAAGAGCCGAAGGGTAGGTCGCCGACCAGCAGCGGTCTCTCCAGTCCGCGACGCACCGCCGCGGTCAGCATGAGCATCTCGTCGACGGAGACAGGAACGGTGCTGGGGTAGCCGAGCACGGTCATCGCTGCCGAGTCGCCGACGAGCACGACGTCGACGTCGGCGGCGTCGGCGACCTGCGCGCTGGGGTGGTCGTACGCGGTGACCATCGCGATCGGCTCTCCGAGTGCCTTCTTCGAGGCGAGCGTCGATAGCGTCACCGGCTTGCCCTTGGCCGGCGGGGCGGTGGCCGTTGGGGGCCGCGAGCTCATGTGAGCAGCTCGCCGGCGACGTCGTCGATGGTCACGATCGCGTTGCAGGTGTCCACCTGGACGACCCGCGGCTCGTAGGGCTCGAGCTCCGCTTCGTCGTAGGAGGCGTAGGAGACGACGATCACCTTGTCGCCTGTGTGGACGAGCCGCGCCGCCGCGCCGTTGACCTGCATCTCACCAGAGCCCGACACCGCGGCGATCGTGTAGGTCTCGAACCTGGAGCCGTTGTCGATGTCGAGCACGTGCACCAGCTCGTGCTCGCGGATGTCGGCGGCCGCCAACAGCTCGGCGTCGACGGTGATCGACCCGACGTAGTTGAGGTCGCTCCCGGTCAGGGTCGCCCGGTGGATCTTGGACTTCAGCATCGTCCGTCTCATCGTCGTCCTTTCGTGGGGGGTCGCGCCGGCCCGTGCGCCGCCAGGATCCGGTTGTCGATCAAGCGGGCCCGACCCACGGGAGCGGCGATCGCGAGAAGGGTCGACTCGCCGACGCTGTCGACGGCGGACAGGTCGTTTGCGTCGCGCAGCTCGACGTACTCCGGGTCGATGCCGGCCGCCGCGAGCTCGGCGTCGGCGGTCTCGAGCACCGTCGCCGCGTCGCCGTGGCCGGCCGCGACGGCGGCTTGGGCAGCGTCGAGCGCGCGGTTGAGTGCCGTCGCCCGCTTGCGCTCCGCCGGCGTGAGGTAGGCGTTTCGCGAGCTCAGTGCGAGGCCGTTGCGCTCGCGGACGGTGGGGCAGACCTCGATCGTTACCGGCATGTCGAGGTCTCGCACGAGCTTCTTGACGACGATCGCCTGCTGGGCGTCCTTCTGGCCGAAGTAGGCCACGTGTGGGCCGACCATGTTCAGCAGCTTTGCGACGACGGTGGTGACCCCGTCGAAGTGGGCAGCGCCTCGCCTGGCCGGCTCTCCGCAAAGCACGTCCGTGATCGCGCCCACGTGGACTACGGTGTCGAAGCCCTCGGGATAGACCTCGTCCGGCGGTGGGACGAACAGCAGGTCCGCACCCTCCGCGGCCGCCAGCTCGGCGTCGCGTTCGTCATCGCGCGGGTAGGTCGCAAGGTCCTCGCCATCACCGAACTGCGACGGGTTGACGAACAGCGAGACGACGACGGCGTCGTTCTCGGCCCGCGCGCGGCGCATCAACGAGAGATGGCCCTCGTGGAAGGCGCCCATCGTGGGAACGAGTCCGATCGAGCGCCCAGCGCCGCGGGCAGGAGCGAGCGCCGCGCGCACGTCGAGCACGGTACGGACGGTCCTCATGCGGATTGGCTCATTCGACGGGCGCTCCGTTCCGGTTCCGCGGGGATACCGGTCGGGTCTGGTGGCGGGTCCGCTCCGGACGGGTAGCGGCCTACCCGTCCGAGGATAGCGCCGCAAGCGTGGCAACTTGCCGTACGCCCGCCGCTGGGCATAGTGTTCGGGCCGATGGGACGTCCTGCCGCAGAACGGCGTGAGGAGCTCGTCGCCCTATACCACGAAGCCAGGGCCTGCACCCTCTGCCCACTCGCCCAGAGCCGAACCCAGGTCGTATTCGGCAACGGCAACGCCGACGCGGACCTGATGTTCGTCGGCGAGGGCCCTGGTGCCAACGAGGACGCCCAGGGGATTCCATTCGTGGGGCGCGCAGGCAAGCTGCTGGACGAGCTGCTGCGCGAGAACGGCATGCGGCGCGACGACGTGTTCGTCACCAATGTCGTCAAGTCCCGGCCGCCCGGCAACCGCGACCCGGAGCCGGCGGAGATCCAGGCCTGCCGGCCCTACCTCCAGCGCCAGATCGAGCTGATCGAGCCGCGGGTGATCTGCACGCTGGGCAACTTCGCCACGAAGCTGCTGAGCGGCTCCCGGCAGGGCATCTCGAAGGTCCACGGTGCGGCCCAGCCACGCGAGCTTGCCCACCGCCAGGTGTGGCTGTACCCGCTCTTCCATCCGGCGGCGGCGCTGCGAACGCCGAAGGTCAGGCAGCAGCTGACCGACGACTTCGCACGGATCCCGGGGATGCTCGCCGACCCACCACCCACCGCGCCGGCCGGGGGTACCGTGGTCCAGTCAGCTCCCGAGCAGCAGCTGGCGGTCTCCGGCGGGCAGCAACCCCGGGTCGAGCACCAGCTCGGGCTGTTCGGCTGACGCAGCGCCCCGCACGAGACGGCCCGGTGCTCGTGGAGACATCGAGTGCAGCCGGGACCGCGGCGGCTGGGGCCGCGCTAGCCGCGAAGCTCTCGCCCGGCGACATCGTCCTGGTAAGCGGTGATCTCGGCGCCGGCAAGACCACGTTCGTCCGCGGGGCATGCCGTGCACTGGGCGTCACCCAACCGGTGACGAGCCCAACGTTCACGGTCGGGAACGTCCTGCGCGGTCGGCTCGAGATTGCCCATCTCGACCTCTATCGGCTCCTCTCGCTCGAGGACGAGGATCCGGGACTGCTCAGCGACTACCTGACACCCGAGCGGGTCGCCTTCGTCGAGTGGCCGGCCGTTGCCGAGTCCGCGCTCGTGGGGGTGGTGGCGCGCGTGACCCTCGAGCACCGCGGCGGCGACCGGCGGTGGATCGAGGTGCGGCGTTGAACGTGCTCGGACTCGATAGTGCCACTTCCGAGAGCGTGGCCTGCGTGTTGCGCTCCGACGGCTCGGCGTTCGAAGGTAGGGCGACGGGGCCCGGCGAGTTCGACCGCCCGGGGCACGCGCGTGACCTGATGCCGGCGGCGGTGGACGCGCTGGGGGCGGCGGGGCTCTCGCTGAGAGAGCTTGACGCGATCGCCGTCGGCGTTGGTCCGGGCAGCTTCACCGGGCTACGGGTCGGCATTGCGACGGCACGCGGACTGGCCCGCGGCGCCGGTCTCGAGCTGCGGCCGGTGTCGTCGCTGGCCGCGCTGGCGGCGGGGATCGAGGCGCAGCTGGCGCTACCGCTGATCGACGCGGGCAGGGGCGAGCTGTTCGTCGCCGTGTTCGAGGACGGCGTGGAACGCGAACCGGCCTTCTCTGCCACGCCGGAGGCGATCGGGGCGCTGCTGGCGAAGGGCGGACTGCACCCGCTGGCTGCGGGCAACGGGTCGGTACGCTTCAGGCAGCGTCTCGAGGCAGCGGGCGTGCGTCTCGCGCCAGCCGATTCGCCGGCCCACCGGATCACTGGGCATGATGTCTGCCGGGTGGGGTCGAGCGCGGCGCCGACTGCTCCCGAGGCCGTGCTGCCGAACTACCTGAGAGAGCCAGACGCCAAGCCGCGATGATCGACCCGACAGAGATCCGCCCCCTTACCTACGCGGACCTGCCCGGCATCATCGCGATCGAGCGGCGCGCCTTCGCGACCCCGTGGTCGCTAGGGAGGTTCGTGCTCGAGCTCTCCAAGGGCGACGGCATCTGCCTTGCCGCGTTCGACGAGGGCCGTCTGCTCGGCTACCTCGTCTGCTCGCGGTATGACACTGTGTGGCACGTGATGAACGTCGCCGTCGACGATCGTCTGCGTCGGAGTGGGATCGCTATGGCGCTGATGGAGCGGCTGTTCGCGGTAGCGGACGAGCCCGGCGAGCGGTACACGCTCGAGGTCCGCACGTCCAACACGCCTGCCCTCTGTCTCTACGAGCGCTTCGGCTTCCGCGAGGCCGGGCGCCGCCGGGGCTACTACCACGACAACCGTGAGGACGCGGTGATCATGTGGCGGACCGCGGACCGCCGCGGAGCGCTACGGGACGACGGCGAGGGCACATCCGCCCGAGGCGCCACGGCCGGCGCTCCGGGCCGCGCGTGATCCTCGCGATCGAGACGAGCTGCGACGACACCTGTGCCGCGGTCGTGGACAAGCACGGGGTCGTGCGCTCGAACCGGATCGCCTCGCAGGGACTGCTGCACGAGCGCTACGGTGGCGTCGTCCCGGAGGTCGCCTCGCGTCGCCACGTCGAGACCGTGGACGCGATCGCCGCCGACGCGCTCGAGCAGGCCGGTGTGACGCTGGACGAGATCGGCTCGGTGGCCGTGACCCAGGGCCCGGGCCTGATCGGCGCGCTGCTCGTCGGCGTCTCGTTCGCGAAGGCGCTCGCCGCGGCGCGGGGGCTGCCGCTGGTCGCGGTCGATCATCTCCACGGGCACGTCGTTGCGAGCACGCTCGAGCCCGACCCGATCGAGGTCCCCTACCTCTGCCTCGTGGCAAGTGGGGGTCACACGTTCCTCGCGCGGGTCGACGATCCCCGCTCGTACGTGGTTCTCGGACAGACGCTCGACGACGCCGCCGGGGAGGCTTTCGACAAGGGTGCGCGGCTGCTCGGACTGGGCTACCCAGGTGGGCCGGAGATCGATCGCGTCGCGGCCGACGGCGACTCGAAGCACTACGCGTTTCCGCTCTCCGCCCCGGGTGACGGCCTCGACTTCAGCTTCAGTGGCGTCAAGACGGCGCTGCTCTACAAGCTTCGCGACCTGGGCGAGGACGCCCGCCCGCGGCAGGCTGACCTCGCGGCGTCATACCAGCGTGCGATCGTGGACGCGCTGGTTGCGCGCACACGCGTCGGGCTGACCGGCGAGCACTTGACGCGGTTGGCCATCGGCGGGGGCGTTGCGGCGAACTCGTGCCTGCGTCGCACCCTTGCGGACCTCTGCGACGAGCTGGGGGCCCGCCTGTGGGCCCCGCCGATCGAGCTCTGCACCGACAACGCCGCGATGATCGCCGCCGCGGCCCGATATAGCGACCCTGTCCCGTACCCGCGCTACGCGGCGCTCGACGCGTCCGCGCGGCTGGTCGCCCGATGACCCGCATCACCATCTACGGCAAGGCGGGATGCTGCCTGTGCGAGGAGGCCCGCGCGGCGGTCGAGCAGGTGTGCGCCGAGCTACCGCTTGAGGTGGAGGAGGTCGACGTCTCGCTCGATCCCCGGCTGCATCGCGATTACGGCGAGCGGATTCCCGTCTTGCTGGTCGACGGCGTCGAGCGGTTCGAGCTCGGTGTCGACCCGGAGGCCCTGCGACGGCTACTGGGTAGAGTGGCCCCGTGAGTGTTCACGAGCGACTGATCCCCCGCGCCGCCGATGCCAACGACCTGTCGCGCGACCGCCTTTCCCTCGGGGTGGCGGCGCGCCTGTCACGTTACCTCCAGGTTCTCACACAGGCCAAGAAGATGGGCAAGGAGACGATCTCCTCCCAGGAGCTGGCCGACTACACGCACGTAAACTCGACCCAGATCCGGCGGGACCTATCCGGATTCGGCAAGTTCGGGAAACGTGGGGTGGGCTACAACATCGGGTCGCTCGTCTCGCAGATCCGCAAGATCCTGCGCACCAGCGGCCAGCACAACATCGCGCTCGTCGGCGCTGGTCACCTGGGTGAAGCGATCGCCGGCTCGGACATCTTCGCCGACCACGGCTTCCGCGTCGTTGCTCTGCTGGACAGCGACCCCGGCAAGATTGGCCAGCGCGTCAACGAGACGCTCGAGGTGCGACCGTTCGACGATCTGGGCAAGATCGTCGCGAGCGATGAGATTGTCGTCGGGGTGATCGCCGTCCCCAACGAGGCGGCTCAGCACGTCGCGGACGAGCTGGTCAGCGCCGGTGTCCGAATCATCTTCAACTATTCGGAGACGCTGCTTCAGGTGCCGCCGGAGGTGACCGTCCACACTTCGAGCCCGGCGGTCGACCTGCTGTACGCGCTGTACTTCTACCTCGCCTGAACCCCTTTTGACCATGCTCGACATGGCTCGTGCCAGAGAGGTCTTCGAGGCTTCGGAGGACTTCACAGTCGGCCTTGAGGAGGAGTTCCAGATTCTCGACCCCGACACCCGGGCGCTGGCGCAGCGGTTCGAGGATCTGCGTGATGCCGCCCAAGTCGACGGTGTGCTGAGGGAGTCGGTCGCCGGCGAGCTGATCAAGTCCGAGATCGAGATCCGGTCCGGGCGCGGCGAGAGCTTCGCCGATGCGACCACGCGCCAGCGCGACGTCCGCGCCCGGCTGTTGCGAATCGCATCCGAGAGTGGGGCCCTGTTGGCGACGACCGGCACTCATCCCTGGAGTCGCTGGCAGGACCAGCAGATCATCGACACCGATCACTACCAGCGTGTCGAGGATGGTCTGCAGTACGTGGCGCGGCGTAACAACACCTTCAGCATGCACGTCCACGTCGGCATCCGCGGTGCGGACCGTGCGATGGCTGTCTGCGATCGTTTGCGGCCGGTGCTGCCGGAGCTTCTGGCGGTCTCGGCCAACTCGATCTTCCTCGACGGTCGCGACTCGGGCCTGCACTCGGCGCGTACCCAGATCTTCACCAAGAGCTTTCCCCGCTGCGGCATCCCCGAGCCGTTCGGGAGCTTCCAGACCTATGCGGACTACGTCGACATGCTCGTGAGGACCAACTCGATCGTGGAGCAGACCCAGCTGTGGTGGAGCGTGCGGCCGCACCACTCGTTCGGCACCGTCGAGGTGCGCATCTGCGACGCGCAGACCGGTGCGGACGAGTCGACCGCGCTCGCCGGGCTGATCGTCGCCTGTGCCGCGCAGGCCGCACTTGACTTCGACGACGGCATCAACCACATCCCGCCGACGGGACGGATGATCGAGGAGAACCTCTGGCGCGCGATTCGTCACGGGCTCGACGGCTACATGATCGACCTCGACCGTGGAGAGGAGTACCCGTCCGCGGCGGTCTCCGAGCGCCTGCTCGCGTGGACCGAGCCGGCGCGGGCGCAGCTGGGAATCGAGCTGGAGCCGATCGCCAGGAATGGCGCGCAGCGCCAACGCAGCGCGCTCGCCGCTGGTGCTTCGCTCGAGGACGTGTACGCCGCCGAGGTTGCCGAGACGCAGCGAACGTATGCTGACGCCGGGGTCGCCAGCGACCCCTGACCGCCACAACCGACGAAGAGAGGCAATGCACGACGAGGCCAAACAGCCGACCGAAGAGGAGCTCCAAGCCGCACTCGAGGAGCAGATGCGCAACGTCCGCGTCGAGGACATCGTCCTGCAGACGGCCGCGACGCTGATCAACCTCGCCGCCCGACGTCTGGGCCTGACACCGGAGGCCGGTGAGGACGAGCTCGATCTCGAGCAGGCGCGGACGGCGATCGAGGCGGTCCGCGCGCTCGTGCCGCTATGTCCCCCGGATCAAGCGGAGGCCGTTCGCGAGGCGCTGTCGCAGGTCCAGATGGCCTACGCCAAGACCGCTCGGGGTGGCGACGCGGCCGCCAAGCCGCCCGTTGCCGGCGCCCAGCCGGAGGAGCAGCCCGACGACGCTGCTCGCGCCGAGGTCCGCTCGCGCATCTGGACACCGCCGGGGTCGTGACCGAGCGCCCAGACGCGCCCGCGACCGATGCACGGCAGCCGGTCGGGGTGTTCGGTGGCTCGGGCCTCTACCGGCTGCTCGATGACGTCGAGGAGATCGCGGTCGAGACGCCCTACGGATCCCCTTCGGCTCGCGTGCGCATGGGGGAGCTCGATGGCGCTCCGATCGCGTTCATGCCGCGTCACGGCGACGGGCACCGGCTCCCACCGCACAGGATCAACTATCGCGCGAATGTGTGGGCGATGCGTGAGCTGGGCGTGCGGCGGATCATCGGACCGTCAGCCTGCGGCTCGCTGAAGCCCCAGCTCGAGCCCGGCACGTTCGTGCTCTGCGACCAGTTCGCCGATCGGACCTCCGGTCGCGAGGACACCTTCTACGACGGACCGCAGACCACGCACGTGTCGGCGGCCGACCCCTACTGTGCCGACATGCGCACGACACTGGCCCGGTGCGCGCGCGAGCTCGGCATCCCGGTGGTCGAGGGCGGGACGGTCGTCGTGATCGGCGGACCGCGGTTCTCCACCCGCGCGGAGTCGCGCTGGTTCGCCCAAGCGGGCTGCGACGTCGTGAACATGACCCAGTATCCGGAGGCGTGGCTGGCCCGTGAGCTGGAGCTCTGCTACGCGAACGTCTCGCTCGTCACCGACTACGACGTCGGCGTCGACGGCTGGGCCGACATCGCGCCGGTGTCCGCGGACTCGGCGTTCGCGATCTTCGAGCAGAACCTGGAGCGGATGCGAGCACTGATTCTCGCCGTCGTCCCCCGCGTCGGGTCCCAGCCCGACGACGCCTGTGCAAACGCCCTGCGGAGCGCCGTCGTGCACTGACGCGCGCCGGGCGGACCGCGCAGGCGCCGGGGGGTCGTTTAGACTCGGCGCGCTTTCCCCGGGCGGCGTCGTCATCGACCCAACGCTGAGCGGTTTCCGCGCGAGGGTCATGGGCAGCCGCTGGGCAGCCCTCGACAGGACGCCCGTCCGCCATCGAACACCACGGAGGACCCCTTGACCGACTTCCTCACCGACTACGGGATCATCGTTGCGCTGCTTTGCGCGGGCGCAGCGGTGGTCTACGGTCTTGCGACCACTCGCTGGCTGCTGGCCAAGTCGCCGGGCAACGAGCGCATGCAGGAGATCTCAGCTGCCGTCCAGGAGGGCGCCAGCGCCTACCTGACCCGCCAGTACCAGATCATCGGGATCGTCGCCGTGATCCTTACGGTCCTGCTGGCGATCGCGCTGAACATCGAGACCGCGATCGGCTTCGCGATCGGCGGCGCCTTCTCCGGTGCCGCCGGCTTCATCGGCATGAACGTGTCGGTGCGGGCCAACGCCCGTGTGGCCGAGAGCGCCCGCGGTGGCGTAGCCGCCGCGCTGCAGGTCGCCTTCAAGGGCGGCGCGATCACCGGGATGCTCGTCGCCGGCCTCGCCCTGCTCGGTGTCGCTGGCTACTACGGCGCGCTCAAGACCGCCGGGGTCGAACAGAAGGAGGCGATTGACGCGCTCGTCGGGCTGGGCTTCGGAGGCTCGCTGATCTCCGTGTTCGCCCGTCTGGGCGGCGGCATCTTCACCAAGGCCGCCGACGTCGGCGCCGACATCGTCGGCAAGATCGAGGCCGGCATCCCCGAGGACGATCCGCGCAACCCGGCGGTGATCGCCGACAACGTGGGCGACAACGTGGGCGACTGCGCCGGCATGGCCGCCGACCTGTTCGAGACCTACGCGGTCACCGCCGTTGCCGTGATGCTGCTCGGCGTGCTGATCTTCGGCGAGGTCGGCACGGTGGCCGTGTTCCCGCTCGTGATCGGCGGCGTGTCGCTGATCGCGTCGATCATCGGCACCTACGCCGTGCGCAGCGCCGCCGGCAACGTGGAGCGCGCGCTCTATCAGGGGCTGATCGTGTCCGGGGGCCTGGCCGCGCTGGCGTTCCTGCCGGTGACCCTGGTCCTGATGGACGACCTGTCCTACCAGGAGGGGGTCTCCAACCTCCTGAGGGCGGGCAGCGACGTACCGAGCGGCCTGGATCTGTACCTCTGCACCCTGGTGGGCATCGGCATCACCGCCGGCCTGTTCGTGATCACCGACTACTACACGTCCACCCGCTTCCGTCCCGTGCGGACCACCGCGCGGGCGTCGCAGACCGGGCACGCCACGAACATCATCCAGGGCCTGGCACAGGGCTTCCAGTCCACCGCGGCGCCGGCGATCCTGCTGGTGCTGGGCATCCTGGTGGCCAACGAGCTGGCCGGCATCTACGGCATCGGCGTGGCCGTGATGGCCCAGCTCTCGCTCACCGGACTCATCGTCGCGCTTGACGCCTTCGGTCCCATCACCGACAACGCCGGCGGAA
>Ga0136615_10001328_pt1 | contig 11925 bp, 14 predicted proteins | sample AntDrymUQ2882206_2_FD_106647 | JGI IMG/M metagenome (GOLD analysis project Ga0136615, IMG submission 106647) | Polar desert sand microbial communities from Dry Valleys, Antarctica - metaG UQ288 (22.06) | ecosystem: Environmental > Terrestrial > Soil > Desert | place: Antarctica: Dry Valley...
GCACGCGATCGTGCCGATCGACGAGTGCTACCGCCTCGTCGGGCTGATCAAGTCCAACTGGACCGGCATCTCGGGCGGCAACGCTATAAGTGATGCCGTGCCCCTCTTCTTTAAACACGTACGCCGTAAGGCAGGCCGCTGATGACGACACGCAAGCTCGATGCAACGACTTCCGGCAGCGCCAGCGCTGATGGCTTCGGCCCCGAGATCACGTTCGAGATCCTCGGAGCCGCGCACGAGCCGTTCGCGGCTCAGCCGACCCTGCGATTCGAACTGGGAGTCTCGGAGCCGACCGGCCGCGACATCTACGCGATCTCGCTGACCGCGCAGATCAACTTCGATCCCGCCCGCCGCGACTACGACGCCGCGACGCGCGCGGAGCTCTTCGAGATCTTCGGAGCGCCCGAGCGCTGGCCGTCGACGACACGCAGCTTCCTCTGGACGCACGCGAGCACGCTCGTGCACTCCTTCAACGACGCGATCACGTTCGGGCTCGAGGTGCCCTGCACCGCCGATCTCGAAGTCGTCGCCGCGCGCTACGTCTCGGCGCTGCCCGACGGCGACGTGCCGCTGACGTTCCACTTCACCGGCCGCGTGCTGTATTCCGGCACCGGGCGCCAGGTGCAGGTCGTCCACATTCCGTGGAGCACGCAGGCGTCGTACCGTATGCCGGTCGCGACGTGGAAGGCGATGATCAAGCACCACCACGGCGAGTCGGGCTTCGCGCTGCTGCACAACGACACGATCGACGGACTCAAGCGCTACAAGCGCGCTCAGGGCCTGCACAGCTTCGACGCCTGTGTCGCGGACCTGCTCGAGCGAACGCCCAGCGACGCAGAGGAGACGACCGGATGAGCACGATCGACCCGATCACACCCGAGAGCCCCTCGAACGTCGGCGCGACCTCGACCAAGACGCATCTCGAGCGCCTCGTCGACTCACTGCTGTTCGAGGGCTACGCCCTGTACCCGTACACCCCCGGGGCGACGAAGAACGCCACCCCGACGCCGTTCGGGATCGTCTATCCGCACGACTACGCGCAGACGCAGACGCATGCCTTCGACCGCATGCAGATGCAGTTCATCGTGACCGTCGGCGCGGTCGTCACCGGCGAGGTGCGCTTTCTGCAGGCGTCCGGCGAGAAGCACCGGGCCGTCGAGCGGCGCGTGCAGCTCGGCGTCGCGCCGGCCAAGGTCTCCTTCGACTTCGACGAGCTCGAGGGCGTCGCCGAGATCTTCACCGACACGCTGCCCGACGGGCGCGGCCGGGTGACGCTGATCGTCGAGAACAAGACGCCGCTGACCGAGGAGGAGGCGACGGGCGACCGCAAGGACGCGCTGCTGAAGAGCATGCTGTCCACGCACCTGCTCGCTCGCACCGAGGGCGGCACGATCGTCTCTCCGCTGGAGCGCGGCGACGACGGCGTCGCCGGCTGCTGTCAGGTCAACACCTGGCCCGTGCTTGCGACCCCGGGCGACGACGCGATTCTCGCTCCTACGATCATGCTGCCCGAGCATCCCGAGATCGCGCCGGAGTCGGTCAACGACTTCTTCGACGGCACCGAGATCGAGGAGGCGCTGGTGCTGCACATCCAGGCGCTCTCCGATCAGGAGCGCGAGGAGATCTCCGCGCAGGACCCGAAGGTGCGCGAGATGCTCGCCCGCGCCGACGCGACGACGCCGCAGCAGCTGATGGACCTGCATGGTCGCGTGCGGATCGAGGATCCGCCCGGCGAGCGCGAGGTGACCTTCGAGGGCATCACGTACAAGCGCGGCGACAAGGTCATCCTGCGCCCGCCGCTGGACGCCGATGTCTACGACAAGATGCTCGACGGCCGCCCGGCAACGATCCACCGCCTGTTCATGCGCGTCGACGATCGCCTGCATCTCGGCGTCACCGTCGACGACGATCCGATGCAGGAGATCCTCGGCGAGAGCGGGCGCTTTTTGTTCTTCTTCGCCGAAGAGGTCGAGGTGGCGTCATGACCGAGGAACGCTCCCGCGAGACGCTCGAGCCGCCGAAGGACAACTGGCGTCCGCCGGCGCCCGACGCGCCACTGCAGACCCAGGAGGTCGACGTCTCCGACCGCCCGAAGCAGATCCTGATCGCGGGCATCGGCAACACGTGGCAGCGCGACGACGGCTTCGGCAGCGAGGTCGCGCGTCGCCTCGAGGGGCGCGACCTGCCCGACGGCGTCGCGGTCATCGACTTCGGCACGGGCGGGCTGGACCTCGCCTACCAGGTCATGTACGGCTACGACGCGCTGTTGATGATCGACATCAGCCGCCAGGGCGGCGCGCCGGGCACGCTCTACGTCATGGAGGTCGACGAGGACGAGGTCCCGTCCCACGTCGAGGACGGCGACGCGCTCAACCCGCACGGCATGGACCCCGAGACGGTGCTGCGCTTCATCAAGCTCACGGGCGGATGGCCCGGCAAGGTCGTCATCGTGGCCTGCGAGCCGCTCACCGTCGAGGAGATGGGCGTGGGCCTGAGCCCGGTGGTCGAGGAGGCCTGCGATCGCGCCGTCGATCTCGTCCTGGAGACCGCCAAGGAGCTGCTGACCGACGAGGCATACGTCACGCTGGACGAGAAGAAGTAGCGCCGTGCATGAGTTCGATCTCTCCAGCGCGGTCGTTACGACCGTCAACAAGCACGCCGCCGGGCGCCGCGTCCAGCATGTGACGCTGCGGATCGGGCGCCTGCGCCAGGTCGTCCTGAAGACGCTCGAGTTCTACTTCGCGATCGTCGGCAAGGACACGGTCTGCGAGGGCGCTACGCTGGAGATCATCGACGTGCCCGCCGTGCTGCGCTGCACCACCTGCCAGAACGAGTGGGAGATCGAGATTCCGGCGTTCATCTGTCCGACGTGCGGTCCAGGTGGCGTCGAGGTCGCAACAGGCGAGGAATTCATGGTCGAATCGATCGAGGTCGAGGACGAGGAGAGCGCCGCATGCACCGCACCAAGGTGAGGGTCGTCGAGGACGCCCTCGACGCGAACAACACGATCGCCCAGGCCAACCGCAGTGACTTCGATCGCGAGCACGTCACGGTCGTCAACCTGATGAGCGCACCGGGCGCCGGCAAGACGACGCTGCTCGAGCGCGGCCTCGCCGGGCTGGCCGAGGAGGGTCTGCGCGTCGGTGTGCTGGAGGGCGACGTCGCCGGCAGCTTCGACGCCGACCGCCTGGCGGTCCTGAACATCCCGGTCGTGCAGCTGAACACCGACAACGGCTTCGGCGGCGAGTGCCACCTCGACGCCAACATGGTCCGTTCGGCGCTGCCGGGCGTCCCGCTGCCCGAGATGGACGTGCTGATCGTCGAGAACGTCGGCAACCTCGTCTGCCCGGCTGAGTTCCGCATCGGCGAGGACGCGCGGATCATGGTCTGCTCGGTCACCGAGGGCGAGGACAAGCCGCTGAAGTACCCGCTCATGTTCCGCGCCTGCGAGCTCGTCGTGATCAACAAGGTCGACCTGCTGCAGTACCTGGACTTCGACGTCGACCGCCTCGAGGCCAACATCCTGCAGGTCAACCCGCAGGCGACGGTCATGCGCGTCAGCGCGAAGACCGGCGAAGGCGTCGACGAGTTCCGCACCTGGATGAAGGCGCTGCCCGCGCGCTTCTTCGAGGACGACGACCACGACCACGATCACGCCCATGGACACGACCACGGGCACGATCACGACCACGAGGCCGCCCCGGCGTGAGGCAGGCGCCCGGTGGACAGGCCACCGGTACCGGCGCCGAGCGCGTCGATGCCCTGTTGCGAGATCGCAGCGAGGCCAACGCGCTGTTCTTCACCGCCGAGGCCGAGCGCCTCGCCAAGCTCTGCCACAAGATGGCCGAGCGCTTCGCGCGCGAAGGCCGGCTCGTTGCCTTCGGCGCGTCGCCGGCCGATCGCTCCGACGCCCGCCACGTCGCGGTCGAGTTCGTCCACCCCGTGATCGTCGGCAAGCGCGCGCTGCCGGCGCTCGGCCTCGCCGGCGAGGGCGGACAGATCGCACCGCAGGTCGCGCTCGAAGCGGAGGCCGAGGACATCGCGATGGCCTTCGGCAGCGAGCCGGACATCCTCGCCGCGCTGGCAGCCGCGCGCGAGCGCGGTTGCCTGACGATCGCCTTCACGCGCGGCTCGGGCGCCGAGTGGGAGTTCGACCTCGGGGTCGTCGAGGACCCGCTGATCCGCCAGGAGATCGCCGAGACGCTCTACCACACGCTGTGGGAGCACGTCCACATCTTCCTCGACCAGCGTGGCCTGCTCGAAGGGCGCGCCGCACGGCCGGTTCACGACTCCGGCGCATCGAGCTTCCTGTATCCGTTCCTCGGCCAGCAGGAGACCGACCTCGACGCGATCCTCGCCGACGTGCGCCAGTCGATCCTGCTGAAGGCCGACGAGATCACCGCGCTGCGAGCACAGACGCTGAGCGAGTTCGGCGACGAGCTCGTGACGGCGGCGCGCGTGCTGCGCGAGTGCCTCGACGCCGGCGGCCGGCTGATCGCGCTCGGCAACGGCGGGTCGGCGACCGATGCGATGGACGTCGTCGCCGACTTCCGCACCCCGATGTTCGGGGGCCCGCCGCGGCGCGCGCTCGACCTCACCGAGGACACCGGCATCATCACGGCGGTCGCCAACGACATCGGCACGGACGCGATCTTCCTGCGCCAGGTCATCGCCTACGGGCGCAAGGGCGACGTGCTGCTCGCCCTGTCGACCAGCGGCAACTCGCGCAGCATCCTCGAGGCGCTGCGCGAGGGCCGCAAGCGCGGCATGACGACGATGGCGTTCGTCGGCTACGACGGGGGCAACGTCGCGTCCGGAAACCTCGCCGACCACGTCTTCGTCAGCCGCTCGGAGAACATCCCGCGCATCCAGGAAGCGCACGCCAGCGGCTACCACGTGCTGCGCGAGCTCGTCGAGCTGGCTCCCGCGCGCGCTTCGTGAGCACCGCTTCCGAGGAGGGCGCCACGACGCGGCGCGTACGCGCGCGCGTCGACGGCACGGTGCAGGGGGTGGGCTACCGCCCGTTCGTCTACCGCCTGGCGGCCGAGCTGGGCGTCGCCGGCTGGGTGCTCAACGACGAGCGCGGCGTGCTCGTCGAGGCCGAGGGACCGGCCGGCGCGGTGGACGCGTTCGTCGCGCGGCTGCGCAGCGACGCGCCGCCGCTGGCCGACGTGCGCGGCGTCGAGTGCCAGCACGTCGCCGTCGTCGGCGAGCCGGGCTTTCAGATCGTCGCCAGTGAGCGCGGGGGCGCGGCGACGGGGCCCTCGTCGAAGGTGGCGCCCGTCACGCCGGACTCGGCGACCTGCGAGGACTGCCTCGCGGAGCTCGCCGACCCCCGCGACCGCCGCTACCGCTATCCGTTTCTCAACTGCACCAACTGCGGGCCGCGCTTCACGATCGTGCGCGCGATCCCCTACGACCGGCCGGCCACGACGATGGCGGGCTTCGTCATGTGCGCGGCGTGTCAGGCCGAGTACGAGGACCCGCTCGACCGGCGCTTCCACGCCCAGCCCAACGCCTGCCCTGCCTGCGGTCCGCAGGTTCGCCTGCTGGAGCGCGACGGGACGCCGGTGGATGAGGACCCCGGCGACGACCCGCTGCGCGCGGCGGTGCGCGACCTGCTCGACGGGAAGATCCTCGCGATCAAGGGGCTCGGCGGCTACCACCTCGCCTGCCGCGCCGACGACGAGCGCGCCGTCGCCGAGCTGCGCTCGCGCAAGCACCGCGAGGACCGGCCGTTCGCGCTGCTCGTCTCAGACGTGCAGGCCGCGCGCGCGCTGGTCGAGTGCAGCGAGCCCGAGGCGGCGCTGCTGTGCTCGCGCGCGCGGCCGATCGTGCTCGCACGGCGCTTGGAGAACGCTCCGGTGGCGGCCTCCGTGGCCCCGCGCGCCCCCGATCTCGGCGTCATGCTCCCGTACACGCCGCTTCATCAGCTGCTCGCCGCCGATGCCGGCGTGCCACTCGTCATGACGAGCGGCAACGTCTCCGACGAGCCGATCGCGTTCGACGACGCCGACGCGCTGCAGCGGCTCGCGCCGATCGCCGACCGCTTCCTCGTCCACGACCGCCCGATTGCGACGCGCACCGATGACTCCGTCGTGCGCGTCGTGCGCGAGCGGCCGCTGCTGATGCGCCGTTCACGCGGCTACGCGCCGGGCGCGCTGGACCTGCCGGTGTCCTCGCCGCGCCACCTGCTCGGCGTCGGCGCCGAGCAGAAGAACGCGTTCTGCATCGCCAAGGGCGACCGCGCGTGGCCGAGTCACCACATCGGCGACGTCAAGAACTTCGAGACGCTGACCTCGCTTCGTGACGGCGTCGCGCACTTCGAGGCGCTGTTCGAGGTGCGCCCGGAGGTCATCGCCCATGATCTGCACCCCGACTACCTGTCGACGCGCTACGCGCAGGAGCGGGAGGGGGTCGAGCTCGTGGGCGTGCAGCACCACCATGCGCATCTCGCGGCGACGCTCGCCGAGCACGGGGAGTCGGGGCCGGCCGTCGCTGCGATCTACGACGGGACGGGGCTCGGCGGCGACGGGACGATCTGGGGCGGGGAGATCCTCGTCGGCGGTCTCGCCGGATTCGAGCGCGCGGGGCACCTGGCGACCGTCCCGATGCCGGGCGGCGAGGGCGCGATCCGCGAGCCGTGGCGGATGGCATGCGCATGGCTGACGCAGCTGCGCGAGCCGCTGCCCGCCGCGTTCGAGGAGATCCCGCAGCAGCGCTGGAACATGGTCGCGCGGATGGTGATGGGCGGCGTGGGCACGATGCCGACGTCGAGCGCCGGCCGCCTGTTCGATGCCGTGGCGGCGATGTGCGGCGTCCGCCTGGAGGTCAGCTACGAGGGTCAGGCCGCGATCGAGCTCGAGGCGCTCGCCGATCCGGGCGCGGCGGAGCCCTACCCGTTCGTCACCTTCGCGTCGTCATCGAAGGTGGATGAGGACCAGCTGCGGCCCGATCCGGTCGTCGTGATGGATCCGCGGCCGGCGATCGTGGCCGTGCTGGCCGACCTTGCCGCGGGCGTGGCGGTCTCGACGATCTCCGCGCGCTTCCACGCCGGGCTGGCGCAGGCGACCGTGCGAGGGTGCGTGCTGGCGGCCGAGCGGGAGGGCGTCGATCTCGCCGTGCTGTCGGGCGGCGTCTTCCAGAACCGCCTGTTGCTGGAGAGCACGGCCGCGGCGCTGCAACGGGCGGGCCTGCGCGTGCTCGTGCCCGAGCGCCTGCCGTGCAACGACGGCCAGATCGCGTTCGGTCAGGTGGCCGTCGCGGCTGCGCGCCTGGCCGGCTGACGCGAGGCCGAGCTGGGCGCGGCGAACGCCGTCCGGGGTTCATCGAGAGCGCGCTCGGGGGTACGCTGTCGAGCGTGGAGAGCTTCGCACTCAGCGAGCGCTGGAACGGCTGGACCGATCTGGTCGTGATGGTCGATGCCGCGCACGCGGCTGTCGCCGCCGGACCGCTCGATCCGCTGGTGTGCGAGGTCACGCTCGACTGGGATGACCACGAGACGACGATCGACAGCCTCACGGAGCTGCAGGCGATCCTGCGCAGCGGCGCGGTGCCCGATTCGCTGGAGATCTCCGTCGCGCACGTCGTCGAGTCGGAGGCGAGCCTGACGCTCGTCTACAACGGCCGCTGGCTGCAGATCAACGGCGCGGGCAGTGACTGGGAGCGCGCGAGCAACGCCTACGGCGCCGCACAGGTCGAGATCGCGCTCGTAGCGGGCATCACGACGTTCAGGCTGCCGTCGCTGCCGCGCGACACCGTCGCAGAGACGCGTAAGCGGCTCAGCGAGACTCAGGACTAGACGAGCCCGGCCCGTCGGCCGGCAGCTCCCGCGACTCCGAGCCGGAGGAGAACCACTCCGGGATCGTCAACGGATCCTCGGCCGAGGCGCCGATCCCGTCCGGCGGCCAGCGCTGGGGAAAGGGCGGCTGCTTCCAGACCCACTGCTCGCCGGTGTACGCGTGGTGAAAGCGGATCGACTTCAGCAGCGCCTTGCGGTGGTCGGGGCAGGCGTAGCGGCGCGGGCCGAGCAGTCCGCCGGCATGCCAGACCAGCCAGTTTCCGGGCATCGCATCGATCAGCTCGCCGACGATGTCCTCCCGGGTCGAGGCCCCGATGCTCGCGCGCGTCGGCTCGTCGGGCAGACACCCACAGATCTCGCAGCGAAACCAATACCGCACCGCCATCTCTTCAGAGTAGGCCCGATCGGCCGCGGGCGCCAGCCCAATCGCCCGGCTCGTGTCACGGCACGAAGCGCGCTGGCGCGCAGGCGCTGGTGCCGGCGACCGGCCGGAGGCGTCGATCGCCCCGGCCGCGCCTGCGGTGCGCGCCGATTCAGGCGTGCTCGTGCTCGTGCACGTCCTCCACGCCCTCCTCGTGCACGTGCGTGTGCGCGTGGGCCTCGCCGTCGTGCTCGTGCTCGTGCTCGTGCTCGACGTGCTCGTGGTCGTGCTCGGTGTGGGCGTGCACGTGGGTCTCGCCGTCGTGCTCGTGCACGTGTGCGTGCGGTGCGTCGTGTGTGTGCTCGTCGCTCATGCTGCTCCTTGGTCGATCGTTGTCGTATGGGGTGTGTCGGCCGCGCCTGCACGCAGGTGCTCGATGTGGCGCAGGGCCTCGTCGAGCAGGGTCGCCACGTGCGAGTCGTAGAGCCCGTAGATCACGTGCCGGCCGCTGCGGCTGCCCAGGACCAGTCCCAGGTCGCGCAGGATCCGCAGCTGGTGGGACACCGCGGGCTGCTCCATCTCGACGGCGGTGGCGAGGTCGCCGACCGCGCACGGTCCCTCGCGCAGGCGCCCGAGGATGCGTACGCGGCTCGGCGTCGCAAGCGCGCTCATGACGCGCGCCACATGGCGCGCGTCGTCGAGGGTCACCGGGATGCCGGCGCTCACTCCGTGTTGAAATCCCATCTGCAGACATGCTTACATGCGCATCTGCGCATGTCAAGGGGGAACGGGTACTCCATGCTCCCGTTCTTCCGTGCTCAGGGCTTGGCCGCGGGCTCGGCCGGCACGCCCGGCTGGCGTTTGCATGCGCAGCGCGGGCACAGGCCGACGATCGGGAAGTGCGAGAAGCGCGCCTCGAAGCCCGACAGGCCACGCACCGCCGCGCGCACCTCGTCGAGCGCCGCCGGGTCGACGGACTCCACGACGCCGCACGATTCGCAGGCCAGGTACTCGCGATCGGCGCGGCTCTCGAGCACATAGCGGCCGGGCCCATGGCCGGCATGGAAGTGGCGAACGAGGCCGAGGCTGCCCAGCGTCTCGAGGTTGCGGTAGACCGAGGCGATGTCCGACTGCGTCATGCGTCCGCCGAGCCCGTCGGCGATCTCCTCCGCGGAGATCGGTCCGCGCGCGGCGAGCAGGGCCTCCAGCACGAGCCGGCGCGCCGACGTCAGCCGCAGGCCGCTGCGGCGAACCGCGTCGATGGCCTCCGCGAGGTCTGCGACCACCACGGGTTGCCTGTCGGGTGAAACCGTCACGTGCTGCCTTTCAGTCGAAGCCCTGACCCACCCTCAAACGTAGACGAGAGCGAGGACGAGTGGCAACGGCGCCCGACGTCAGGCGGCCGGCCGCACGCGGCGCTGCCCGCGCCGGCTCAGCGGGCTGGTCGCCATGAAGATCACGCCGAAGATCGTCGCGGCGACGAGCACGATCGTCGGTCCCGACTGCACGTCGAGGTGGTAGCTGAGGTTCATCCCCGCGAACCCGCAGAGCGCGCCGATCGTGGCCGACATCCACAGCATGCGGCTGAAGGAGTTCGTCAGCATCCGCGCCACCGACGGCGGGATGACGAGCGCGGCCGCGATCAGCGTCACGCCGAGGATCTTCATCGTGGCGAGGATCGAGCCCGCGAGCACGAGCATCAGCAGCGCGTCCATGCGCGCGGTGTTCACGCCGCTGACATCAGCCACCTCGGGGTCGAAGGTCGTGAACAGCAGCGCGCGGTAGCGCAGGAAGACGAGCGCCGAGGCCATCACGCTGACGACGGCGACGGCGATCACGTCCTGCGTCCCGACCCCGAGGATGCTGCCGAACAGGGCCGCGTCGAAGCTCGCGCCCTCGCCGTCGAAGAACGCGAACAGCGCCAGCCCGAGCGCGAACGACGCGGTCGTGATCACGCCGATTGCCGCGTCGGAGGCGATCACGCGCCGCCGCGTCACGCCGTTGATCATCAGCGCCGACGCAACGCCCCACGCCCCCGCCCCGAGCAGGAAGTTGATGCCCAGCAGCGTGCTGGCCGCAAAGCCGCCGAAGATCGCGTGCGACAGGCCGTGTCCGATGTAGCTCATGCCCTTGAGCACGACGTACACCCCGACCAGTCCGCACAGTGCGCCCGCCATCGTCGCCACCATCAGCCCGTTGCGAAAGAACTCGAACTGCAACGGGCGCAGCAGCTCGTCCATCACACGACGCTGCGATCCGACAACCCGGTCACGGGATCGTGGCGATGGGCGAAGCTGTCCACGACGACCGGCATCCCGCCGTGCTCGAGGACCTGCATGCTCGCCCCATAGGTGCGCTCCAGGACGTCGGGGGTGAGCACGTCGGCCGGGCGCCCAGCCCCCAGCACGGTGCGGTTCAGGCAGACCACGTGCGGCAGGTGGGCGGCGATCCCGTTGAGGTCGTGCGTCGTCAGCAGGATCGCCAGGCCGCGGGCGTTGAGGTCGTCGAGCAGGTGCAGGATCTCGTGGCGCAGGCGGACGTCGACGCCGGAGGTCGGCTCGTCCATCAGCAGCAGCTCGGGCTCGCCGAGCATCGCTCGCGCGATGAAGACCCGCTGCTGCTGGCCGCCGGACAGCTCGCGGATGTGGCGGTCGCGCAGGTGCTCGATGTCCAGGCGCGCGAGGATCTCACCGACCGCGGCGCGCTCGGCGGAGCTCGGCCACGGCAGCCTGCGACCTCTGACCCGCGCCATGAGCACGCACTGCGCAACGGTCACCGGGAAGCTCCAGTCGATCGTCTCGACCTGCGGCACGTAGGCGATCCGCAGCCCGCGCCGGCGGGTGACGGTCCCGCGCACCGGCTGCATGCTGCCGGCGATCACGCGCAGCAGGGTCGTCTTTCCCGACCCCGACGGTCCGACGACCCCGACGAACGCTCCCGGCGCCACGTCGAGGTCGACGTCCACGAGCACGTCCTCGGCCGCGTAGCGGCACGTGACGCCCGCGAGCGCGACGAGCTCCTCGCTCCCGGCGGCGGTCATTGCGGGTACACCGCCTCGTCGGGCGTGACGGCGGCCGGCTCGAAGTCCTTCAGCGCGGACGCGTCGCCGCCCATCGCCTCGGTCATCGTCACGTAGTCGAAGTGCATCAATCCCAGCCACGAGTGCTGCGGCTCGCCGGGCGCACCCGGCAGGTCGTCGTCGCGCAGCACGTCGACGTACTCGACCCCGGCCTCCTTGCCGATCTGCTCCAGCACCGGGCTCGGGAAGACCTCGGAGCCGAAGATCGCGGGGACCTTCGTCTCCGAGACCTGGTCGATCAGGCCGGCGACCTCCTTCGCCGTCGGGTCCTCGAAGTCCGACACCTGGATCGCCCCGATGACGTCCCAGCCGTAGTCGCGGGCGAAGTACGCGTAGGCGTCGTGGTAGGTCAGCAGCTTGCGCCTGGCCCTCGGGATCGTCCCGAACGACGCCCGCATCGCCCTGTCCAAACCAGCGACCTTGGACTCGAACCGCGCGTAGTTGGACTGAAAGTAGCTCGCGTCGCCGGGCGCGCGCCGTGACAGGTCGTCGCGCACGATCTCGGCGTACTTCAGCGCGTACCTCGGGTGCGTCCAGAGGTGCGGGTTGGGCTTGCCGCCGGACTTCGGGAAGGAGAAGTCGTAGGCGTACTCGCTCGCCGGGATCGACTTCGTGCCGAGCTCGACGATCTCCGCGCCGTCCTTGAGGTTCTCCTTCGCAAGCTCCTTCGTCGGCTCCTCGAGC
>Ga0136615_10001329_pt1 | contig 11918 bp, 16 predicted proteins | sample AntDrymUQ2882206_2_FD_106647 | JGI IMG/M metagenome (GOLD analysis project Ga0136615, IMG submission 106647) | Polar desert sand microbial communities from Dry Valleys, Antarctica - metaG UQ288 (22.06) | ecosystem: Environmental > Terrestrial > Soil > Desert | place: Antarctica: Dry Valley...
GATACTCGATCCGCAAGTTCGTGCGCACCGTCCGCCGCTACCGCACCGTCACTATCCGCGCCGGCCAGCAACTCCTCACCGCCGAAAACCCACTCCCCGCCGACCTACGCGAGGCGCTCGCCCTCATCCGATGAACAGCGGGTGCACTAATTTGGCAAGAGTCGGGTTTCAAGGCTGTAGTTGCTACCGCCGACGGGGGAGTCCTGGGAGTGGACCTCCGCGTCCGAGTCAGTCACGAGTCTCTCCCCGAGTTCGGCACTCGCTTAGGTAGCGGCCTTCCTTGACTAACCCCTTCACCTGCCCTGCTGCGAGAACTCGCAGCCGCGCGCCGCGCGGGGACCGGCCGGAGGCCGCACGCCCCGCGCGAGCGCTTGCGGCTGCATCAGACACAGCGCCGCGCGGCCCCGGAGGGGCCGCCTTGAACAGGTGTGGAAAGTCTGAACACGGCAGCCATTCGCCACGCCGGAGCCCGACTGAGCTGAGCAGGGCGGGATGCCAAAGCGGTGTACTGCTCCCTGGCGTGGACCGGGTCGCGATGCCTCACCGTCCGTACGCTCGCACGGTGCAGCTGGTGGAGTGGGCCGAGTGGACGGCCGAGCAGTTCCTCAAGGACGCGCTACCGCGTCGGTGGGCGCACGTGCAGAGCGTGGCCGCTCGGGCTGGCCGGCTGGCGCCTCACCTCGGCGGGGACGGCGAGATCCTGCACGCAACTGCGTGGCTGCATGACGTCGGCTATGCCCCGCCCCCGACGGTGACCGGATTCCATCCGCTGGACGGAGCGCGCTACCTGCGGACCGTAGCTCGCCGTCATGTTCTTCGGGACGCTGGTCCCGCTGTTCAACTCGGCCGTGGTCGACCGGCGCGTCGGGGTGTCGCCGTGCATGGGCGTCCGGCTGCCCGAGATCCCGGACGCTCGGTACTGCATCGCCCGGCCCGAGCAGGTGCACGCCCTGGCGGCCGCGCTGCCCGCGCAATCGTCTGGTTGGCGGCCGGCTGCGGCTGGCGGGGCGGCGAGATCTTCGGCTTGGAACGCGACGGTGTCGATTTCGACGAACGAGAGGTGCACGTGCGGCACCAACTCACCGTGATCAGCGGGCGGCAACCGCACCTTGCGCCACCCAAGACTAAGGCCAGTCTGCGGACGAACGAGCTGCCGGTCATCGTCGCCGACGCGCTCCGCTGGCACCTCGCCGAGTTCCTGGTTCGGCCGGAGAAAATCGAGGACGAGACCGACCCGCGGAACCGCACGACCCGCCTCGCGCACCTGCTGTTCACGCGCGGCGACGGGCGCCCGATCCACCGGGCCGACTGGTCACACATCTGGCGACCGGCGGTGCAGGCGGCCGGGCTGCCCGACGGGTACGGCCTGCGCGACCTCCGGCACTACTTCGCCAAGGTGCTGATCTTCGGCGGGGCGAACGTCAAGAGCGTGCAGCTCGCGATGGGCCACACCACTCCGACGATCACCCTCAACACCTACGTGGGCTTCTGGCCGGACGCGATCGACCAGACCCGAACCCTGGTCGACTCCGCGCTCCGTTGTACCAAGGTTGTACCCGACCCCACCGCCTGACCGGTTCGTGCAGGTCAGGGCCGGTGGATCAGCGGTAGTTGGTGAACTGCAGCGCGATCCCGAAGTCCTCGCCCTTGAGCAGCGCGATCACGTCCTGCAGGTGGTCCTTCTTCTTGCCCGACACCCGCAGCTGGTCGCCCTGGATAGACGCCTGGATGCCCTTCGGGCCCTCGTCGCGGATCGTCTTGGCGATCTCCTTGGCCTTCTCCGACGAGATCCCCTGCACCAGCGTCCCGGTCACCTTGTAGATCTTCCCGGACAGCGCCGGTTCACCGACCTCGAACGCCTTCTGCGAGATGCCGCGCTTGACCAGCTTCTCCTTGAACACGCCGATGGCTGCCAGGCAGCGTTCCTCGGTCTCAGCCTCCAGCGTGATGCCCTCGTCGCCGGACCAGGCCACGCCGGCCCCGGTCCCGCGGAAGTCGAACCGCTGGGACAGCTCCTTGGACGCCTGGTTGATCGCGTTGTCGACCTCCTGCCGGTCGACCTTGCTCACCACGTCGAACGACGGGTCCGCCACCTTCTCCTCCTTGCGCCCTCTGCTTGCGGCCATCCGGTCCCGTTGTCAAACGGGTCGCGCCGCTGACGTATCCTCTCCCGTGCGGTCGGCGCCGCCGACCGGTGCCCGGCAGGTTGCCCGAGTGGCCAAAGGGAGCGGACTGTAAATCCGTCGGCTTAGCCTACGAAGGTTCGAATCCTTCACCTGCCACACCCTGCGAGAGCGGCCCCTGACCAGCAGCAACACGGTCAGGGGCCGCTCTCGTCTGCCTTCCGTGGTTCCCCGCGGCACCCCCTTCACGCGGTCGGCGCAGCGCTCAGGTGGCAGGTGACTCCGGGGTCGTTAGCCGTTGGTAGCCGGGAACAGCCGGTCCTTCAGGGTGTCAGCGGTCTCCGAGCCAAGGGTGTCGGCGTGCCGGTGAGCCACCTTCCATTCGCCATCCTCCCGGCGGAAGACGGTCGTGACCCGAAGGCGGTACGGCGCCGGTGGCGCGCCGTGCATCGACGCAGTGGTGTGCTCGATCGCCACGACGTAGGCGAGATCTCCGCTCGCGCCTGCTGCGACGAGCTCGTTCCGGTATTCGGTGCAGTTGGAAAACGCCGACCCCAGCCGCTCGAAGACTGGGGCGACCGCCGCCCAGCCCGCCACGCTCATCGCCGCGCCGAACACCGTCACCGGGTCCTGCTGCGACCACATCTTCATCCGGGGCTCGGGATCACCGTTGTGTAGCGCGGTCTCCGCCTCCGTGAAGCGCGGCATCACTGTGGCGAGGAAGTCGTCGACCTGGCTCATGACCGTTCCTCCGTGATACTTAGATCTCTGATCTATTTAGATAGATGAGGAGTATGATTCTGTACCGTGGATGATGTCAAGAGGCGCGCATACCGGTCGAGCATCCGCCGGGGTGACGCGCCGAAGTTGATTTGCGCGGCGGCCCATCGGCTGTTCTCGACGAAGGGTTACCTCGCCACCTCGATCGAGGAGATCGCGGCCGAGGCGGGCGTTGCACGGCCAACGGTGTTCACCGCCGTCGGGCGCAAGCCGGCCATCCTCAAAGCAGTGGTTGACCAGGCGCTGGCCGGCGACGAGGCGCCGATGGCGATCGCCGAACGCACGTGGTGGAAAGAGGCGCTCGATGAGCCCGACCCGGTGCGGTCGGTGCAACTGCACGCGCGCAACGTCTGCTGGATCAACCAGCGGGCGGCGCCCTTGCTCAAGGCACTGGAAGCGGCGTCGACCGCCGACCCCGAGGCCGCGCTGCTGTGGCAGGAGCATCAGCGGCAGCGCCGAGCCGGCATGGCGAGCTTCGTCGCTTCCCTTGCCACCAAGACCACGCTGCGGTGCGACGAGCAGACGGCGACCGACACGCTCTGGACCCTGGTGCCCAGCGCCTACCTACGGCTTGTGCAGGACCTTGGATGGCCGATCGAGAAGTTCCAGGAGTGGCTGGCTGACGTGCTTCGACGTGTGCTCATCGAGTGATCGGCGGCTGCCGCCACTCCGCCCGCGGCTTCTCTGACAAGGTGGGGATCTGGGAGGAACCCGATGAACGGCACGACATGGGTGGCATGACGAGCTTCGGGCCGGTGCCGCGTGACGAGACCAGTTCGTTTCAGGCCGAGTGGGAAAGCGGCTCGCTGGCATCGGGCGCGACGTGTTCGACGACCAGACTCCGCTTAGTTGCTGTCGGTGAACAGGGCGGCGTAGCGGGCCAGGTACAGCGTCCATCCGGCGTCGTCCGCAACGCCGGAGTTGACGGCCTGCCAGCCGGGTCCGTGGCGGTCGATGTTGCGGTGCTCCAGCTCCACCCGCGTGCGCTGCGGGGTCTCGGCGACAAACCGGACTTCGACCTCGCTGGTGTTCTCCGGCTCGGTCTCGATCTGCCACCGCGGGCTGATGTCCCAGCTGAACACGACACGGTCCGGCGGCTCGTAGGCAAGCACGCGCGCCCAGCGGCACTCGCTGCCGTCGACACTGCGGTCGTAGATGTGGCCGCCGACGCGCGGCTCGAACACGGTCTCGGCTATCGCCTCACCGAGCAGGTTGTGCTCCGGTGGCTTGAAGTCGCCGAAACGCTCGGTGAACACCGTGAACGCCCGCTCGATCGGCGCCTCGACGACGACCTGCCTGCGGACAACCGTTGCCGCTGCCTGGGTCATGAGCCCTCCTCCGCTGCTTGTTCGACGACGCCCTTGTAGCTGGCCAACGCCCGGTTCCAGAACGTGTCCAGCTGATCCCGCAGCGCACCCACACCGATCGGGTCGAGTCGATAGATCCGGCGCGTGCCAGCTGCCCGCTCGGTGACCAGTCCCGCGTCCTTCAGCACCTTCAGGTGCTGGGATACCGCAGGCCGACTGACCGGAAGTTCGTCGGCAAGCTCCCCGACCGCCCGCGGTCGCTCCGCCAGGCGCTCCAAGATGGCGCGCCTGGTGCCATCCCCCAGCGCTTCCCAGCCGTTCTCGGATCGGTAAGTGGGCACAAACGGTAAGTCTGGTCTTACGGACTGGCTGAGTCAAGTGGTCGGCCCACCCGCCTGAGCTCGACTCCCGGTTCGCCTCCGCAACGCGGCGATGGACAGCCGCAGGGACGTCCCGCCTGCGTCGGGCGTCAGCGTTATCTGGACGACGCTGTCGGCCTGGGCGTCCCGCGGCGATATGGATCTCCCGCACCAGCTCGCTGGCCTGCGTCGACATCAGCCCGTCCGCTGATGCCATGCGGTGGCTCAGGACGCGACCTGCACGGGCTCGGCCGTCTCCAACGGCAGCCGCACCCGGCATTCCCACCGCGCTCCGCTGCACGTGCACAGCACGTCGAAGGTGCCGTCCTCCCGGTCGTGCAGGACGTCGACGTGAATCACGCCGACCGGCGTCGAGATCGTGATGTGCCGGGTCATGTCGCGACGATCGGTTGAGCTGGGGCCATGGCCGGTCTCCCTGCGCAGAGGGGGCGGGGCCATCCGGGGTCTCGGTCCGGCATCCGCAGCATCGAGTTCTAGGCTCGGCGTGCGCCGCCGCCCGACCAGAAGCAAGCCCGGCGGCTCACGCCTCGTCGTAGATGTCGACTGCGTCCTGACCCATGACGCGCTCCGCCATCTCCAGCTTGAGCTGGTCCAGCCGCTTCTCGTCGGCCTTGCTGAGCTCGGACTGGCGCGCCAGCGAGATGAACTCGTCGCTCACCTGGCCGGCGCGCACGTGCAGGCGGACGCTGCGGCCGCGGTAGCTCAGGTGGAAGACCCATCTCGCCTGCGTCGGCCCGACGTCGGGTCGTTCGAGGAAGGGGTCGAGGGTGAACCGGTCGCCGGTCACCGCCCGAGTGACGCACTCGAACGCGTCGCGGGCTCCGGGACCGGCGAACGGCGTCGCGATCTCCACTTCACGACGCTCGACGGGTGCGTCGGGATCCAAGATCGGGAACGCGCGCTCCATCACCTTGAACGCATGCGCGACGCCGCCCGGCGCGGCGAAGCCGTGGTACTTCGAGAGGTCCTCGTAGCTGAAGTCGATCGGCTTGCCGTTCTCGTGCACGTGCAAGATCGATGCTGGGCTCATGCCTGCGAGTCTGACGGGTTGCGCGGCGTCCAGGAAGCGCGGGACCATCGCGAGCAGCATGTCGGCCTGCGAGACCAGCGTGATGTGTGGTGTGCCCGGATCGCGAGCTGCGAGGCAGGATCGACGTGAACCGCCGGGTCATGGCGCCGCGGCCTCCGAGACATGTGCGGCGACGATCCGCCAGCCGTCGGCGAAGCGAACCCACACCTGGCTCTGCCGGCCCTCGAGCGCGCGGTCGGGATAGCCGAACAGGGTGGTGACGACCGCAGTCCGGTCGTCGATCGTCAGCACCGTGGTGTCGCGCAGCCGCCGGCCGGCCGGGATGGCGTCGAAGCGTTGGCGCCACTGCTGGATCTCCGCGGCGCCACGCTGGCGATCGGCGATGCCGAATCGGACGCTCACCGGGCTGTCCCAGAACAGCTCGGTGAGCGTCTCGACGTCGCCGGCGACCAGGGCGACCTCGTACCGGTCGAACGCCGCCTGAACGTCGGCGACGACCTCCGGCCGGTTGACCGCAACCTGGTCGGTGGCGACCCCGTCGGACGGGGCCGGTGCGGACGTCACCCGGCTGGCTCGGCGCTGACCTTGGCGGGCTCCTTGGCGCCGGCCTCCGGGGTCTCCTCCGGCGTCGGTGCGTGCTCGTCCGGCTCCTCGTGCGGCGCCGGTGTGCTGCCGAAGGAGAACGCGATGCAGACGACGGCCGCGAACAGGTACCCGAGCGCGATGCCGGGGCTGGCCGCCCACCTCACCTCCTCGCCGTGGATCAGCCCGATGAACGACAGCGCCGCGCCGGCCAGGCAGTAGCCCGCCGCCCAGTAGTACCGCTTGTCGATCAAGAACACGACAATCGCCCCCAGCACCATGCCGGACAGGATGGCGCCTCCGCCGAGCGACTTGAGGCCGTCGTAGACCACTCCCGCGCTGCCCAACGCCTCGGCGCCCACCTCCGTTGCGCTGGTACCCGCGGCGCTCAGGACGCTGTCCATCTGCCCGACCGCCCAGGACGCCACGTTTGGGATGATCGCGATGACCACCGCCACCGCGTGCGCCTTGGGGACCGAGATGAACGCCTGGGCGCCGATCAGCAGCCCGATGTACAGCAGGATCGGCACGATCGCCGGCAGCGGGAACAGCGCGCCGAGCAACCCGAACAGGCCAAGGAAGCACATCAGCGCGATCACCACACCGGAGGCCAGCGAGTAGCTGGTGCGGCCACCGGCGGCCTTCCAACCCGGGTGACCGATGTACACCGCCGGCGGGAACGGGCTGCCCAGCGCCGCCCCGACCACCGCGCCGGTGCCGTCGGCGAGCAGCACGCTGCGCAGGTTGTACGAGTCGCCGGCGACGGCGGCGCTCTCGACGTTGGACATGCCCTCCATGAAGTTGTAGATGCCCAGCGGGATGGCCGTGGCCAGCAGCGGGGCCACCTCAGCGAGCCCGTTGCCGAGCCGGGCGAAGTCGAGCGTCGGCAGCGAGATCGCGACGTCCTTGGCGGCCTCGACGACGTCCGGCACCGACATGTAGCCGCCGATCCAGGCGATCGCCGTGCCGACCAGCAGCGCGGCCAGCCCGATCGGGATGTTGCCCGGCAGCTTCCGGCCCGTGAAGAAGCCGATCACGATGATCACCAGCACCGGCAGCGCGATCCACAGGGCCTCCCACATCTGGGCGGCCGGGCGCATCGAGATGAACGCGATCGAGATGCCGGCGAGCGTGCCGAGCAGCGCGGCGCGCGGTGTGAACCGCCGGATGTACGGGCCGACGAACGCCCCGATCAGCACGATCAGCCCGATGATGAACGACCACGCCAGGCCGGACGCCCATGCGCGCAGCGGATCCCTTGTCGACAGGAAGATCGGCAACATGATCACGAAGGTGACGATGAACATGTGCGGCACGCTCGGGCCGTAGGGCATCGCGCACACGTCGGTTCGGTTCTCCCGCCGTGCCAGCCGCCGCGCGAGATAGGTGTAGTAGCCGTTGCCGATCAGCAGCTGGATGCCCAGCGCCGGCAGGATGATCCCGAAGACGTCACCCTTCGGGATCTGGATCACGCCGACGCACAGCGACGTCAGCACCAGCACGTTGACCAGCACGTTGAACCCGAGGCCGAACGCCGCGTTCAGGTCGCCGCCGACCCACCACTTGAGCTTCTCGCCTCCGACGCTCTCGGACTTGCTGCGGATGGCCATCGGATCAGTTCCCTTCGCCGTCGGTGACCGCGCCGACCGCGGCCGGGCTCAAGCTGTCCAGTGCCGTGAGGTACTGCGTCGATGGCGCCACCCAGCCGAAGATCCCGCCCTGCGCGGCGATCATGGCCAGGCCGGCGGCCTGGAACTCGGGGAAGTAGGAGCCGGTGCAGTCCGCGAGTACCAGGCACTCGTAGCCGCGGTCGTTGGCCTCGCGCACGGTGGTGTGCACGCACACCTCGGTGGTGACTCCGGTGACGATCAGGCTGGTGATGCCGCCGATCTGCAGCAGTTCCTGCAGGTCGGTGGCGTGGAAGGAGCCCTTGCCGGGCTTGTCGATCACGACCTCACCGGGCAGCGGAGCCAGCTCGTCGACGATGTCGTGGCCGTACTCGCCGCGGACCAGGATCCGGCCCTTGGGGCCGAGGTCGCCGATGCGCATCGACGGGTTTCCGCGGTTGAGCTTGGCCGGCGGGCAGTCCGACAGGTCTGGCACGTGGCCCTCGCGGGTGTGGATCACCGTCATCCCGGCAGCACGGGTGGCGGCCAGCACCTGCTGCAGCGGCGGGATGACGGCCTGCAGCAGGCCGACGTCGTTACCCAGCGTCTCGCCGAACCCGCCGGGCTCGACGAAGTCCCGCTGCATGTCGATGATCACCAGTGCGGTGTGCGCCGGGTCGAAGGTGAACGTGCCCGGGTCGGCGTCGACGGTCATGCGGTCAGTCGCCACGGTGGTCTCCCTCGGATGCGGCGCGGGTGGCTGCGACGACGGCGTCGCAGGTGGCGACGCAGCCGAAGACCCCGCCCTGCATGGTCACCATCCGCAGCGCCGCCGTGTGGTTGCCCTGCTCGGTGGCGCCGGTGCAGTCGGAGAGGATCAGGCACTCGTAGCCACGGTCGTTGGCCTCACGCATCGTGGTGTGCACGCACACGTCGGTCGTGATGCCGGTCAACAGGATGTGTGTGATGCCGGTGGTGCGCAGCACCAGGTCGAGCTGGGTGGCGTAGAACGCCCCCTTGCCCGGCTTGTCGATCAGCACCTCGCCGGGGACCGGCGCGACCTCGGGCACGATCTGCCAGCCCGGCTCGCCGCGGACCAGGATGCGTCCGCGCGGTCCGGCTGCCCCGATCTCGGCGCCGATCTGCGCCGAGCGCCACCGCTTGTTGGCCGGCAGGTCCGACAAGTCGGGGGTGTGGCCCTCGCGGGTGTGCACGACGAGCATGCCGACCGCCCTCGCGTGGGCCAGCATCCGGGCGGTCGCCGGCAGGCCGGCCCTGGTCAGGCCGATGTCGTAGCCCATCCGGTCGACGTAGCCACCGGGTCCGCAGAAGTCGACCTGCCAGTCGATGCAGATCAGGGCGGTGCGCTCGGCGCTGACCGTGCCGTCGTACGGCCACGGGTAGGGGTCGGCGACGACCGGGCCGATGCGTGCGGCGTGGGCGATCGCGGTCGCCGATAGCACCGGGTGCAGGGACATTACGCCTCCTGTCGCTGGTCAAGGCCGGCGGCGACGGACAGCAGGAGCTGGTCGGAGAACGCGGGGCCGATGAGCGTCACGCTGGCCGGGCGGCCGTCAGCGGTGCGGCCCGTCGGGACGGTGACGGCGGCCATGTCGAGCAGGTTGACGAACTGGGTGAATCGGCCGAGGACGGCGTTACGCGCGATGGGTTGTTCGGTGATCTGCGCGATGGTGAACGTCGTCGGTACGGTCGGCATGATCAGCAGATCGGCGCGCTGCCAGAGATGCTCGGCCCAGCGCTCCAGCTCCTTGAGGTGATGGGCGGCGTTGAAGGTGTCCACGGCGCTGAACCGCCCGCCACCCTCGATCACCTCGCGGGTGATCGGCAGCACGTCGTCGCGGTGTCCGGCGAAGAACTCCTGCAGCTCGCAGAGCCGCTCGGCGAGCCACGGCCCGTGGTAGAGTAGCTGACCCGCTTCGAGCAGCGGGGCGATCGTGGTGCGCGCGGTGCCGGCGGCCAGGGCGGTGCGAGCGACGGCGAACTCGAAGGCGGCCCGCATCCCGTGATCGCCGGCGAAGTCGAGCTCGTCGGGGGCCGGGAGTGCGATCCGTACGCGGTCGGTGGGCGGGATCGGCTCGATCAGCGGCGCACGGCGCGACCACGGGTCACTCGGGTCATGGCCGGCGAGGACCTCGAGCACGGTCACGGCGTCGGGACAGTCGGCGGTGAACACGCTGACGCAGTCCAGCGAACGGCATGCCGGGACCACGCCCGCGGCGCTGACCAGCCCGCGGGTCGGCTTGCAGCCGACGATCCCGTTCATCGCCGCAGGGACCCGCCCTGATCCCGCGGTGTCGGTGCCGAGGGAGAACGAGACGAGGCCGGCGGCCACCGCGACGGTCGAGCCGGAGCTGGAGCCGCCCGAGATCAGCCCGCCGCCGAACACGCTCTCACAGCTGCCGTACGGGGAGCGGGTACCGGTCAGCCCGGTCGCGAACTGGTCCATGTTCGTCTTGCCGATCACGATTGCGCCCGCGTCGACCAGCCGCTGGACGCTGGCGGCGCTGCGCCCGGGTCGGTAGGCGAACGCCGGACACGCCGCCGTGGTCGGCAGGCCCGCGACGTCGATGTTGTCCTTCACCGCGAACGGGATCCCGAACAGCGGCAGCCTGGCCGCGTTCTGCGGGCCACCGAGGAGTTCGAGGTCCGTGGCGCACCGGCGCAGCTCGCCGTCCGACACCCGAGATATCCAGACCGCGTCCGCGCCGCGAGCGGCGATCCGCTCAAGCACACCGTCGATCACCTCGTGCGGCGTGACCTCACCGGTTGCGTAGGCGACCTGGAGCTCGCGGACCCCGATCGAGTTGATCGAGGCGCCCGCAACCGCGGAAATCGCTACTGAGCGCACTTTGTCGATTGTCGACGGTTTCGTGTCGCGCGCTGGTCGAGCTTGTTACGTCCGCGTTAGGCCCTGCCCGGCGGCCTTCGTACTCACGAGATCCGCCGAGCACGCGCCGGCGCCCATGATCACCGTCCACGTGCGTCCTGGTGTCACGTCGTGACACCACGCGACACAGATCTGGCGATCATGAAGCACTGCGTGGAGTGGCGAGGCGGTCGGTGCGGCGCGTTCTGGCGCGCGAAGCTGCTCAGGTGAAGTACGAGCGGGCGCCGTGCTCGGCCAACCCGGTCAGGACAGCGTCGCGATTGCCCGCGGCGATCGCCTCGAGCAGCCGTTGATGCCGGCGGACGCCCTCCAGGGGCGTGCGCACCTCGGCCTCCCGACGCAGGTTCGCGGCCATGTAGAGCTGCAGTTTGAGGATCACCGGCTCGTACACGAGCTGGAGGTGCCGGTGGCCGGCAGTCGCGACGAGCGCGATGTGGAACTGGCGGTGCGCCTCGGCCTGCTCCAGGGCGGCGCCGGACACCGCGGCGTGATCCATCGCCTCCAGGCGGGCAGCCAGCTCGGCAAGCGCCGGCGGGTCGGGCGGCATCGGTGCGGTCCGCACGGCGAACCGCTCCAGCACGTCACGCAGGCTGAACAGCTCGTCGACGTCCTGCGGCGACAGCTCGGTGACCCGGACGCCACGCCGGGGCAGATGCTCGACCAACCCCTGCTGGCCCAGCAGCCGCAACGCCTCCCGGAGCGGGGCGCGGCTCGTGCCGAACCGCCGAGTGAGCTGCTCCTCGATGAGGCGCTCGCCCGGTACCAGCACGCCGCTGAGGATGTCCTCACGCAGCCGCTGGGCGGCCAGTTCGACAAGGCTCTGGGCGGCCAGCGCGTCGGGCGCGACGAGCGCTGATCGAGCCTGCACGGCGACCCCCAGTTGTCCCAGTGGGCACCTCGCCCGCTCCCAACATTGCCAGATCGTCGGGAAGGCGCGGGGTTTGAGGCCGTGACGCGAGTGGGTACGAGGTGGGGTGTCCGCCGTTCAGATCCTGATCATCGGCGTCGCGCTGGCCGCGATCGCGGTCCTACTCGCCGTGCTCACCGACTGGAGCTGGGGTGTGATTGCGATCTTCCCGATCTCCGAGGGCGCCTTCCTCGCGTTGGTGTTCGGCAACCGGCGCAAGAGCCGCTGCGGCTAGCTAGCCCGGCCCGCCGACCTTCACGTGCGTGGCGATCGCGATGCCGTAGTTCGAGACAC
>Ga0136615_10001330_pt1 | contig 11913 bp, 11 predicted proteins | sample AntDrymUQ2882206_2_FD_106647 | JGI IMG/M metagenome (GOLD analysis project Ga0136615, IMG submission 106647) | Polar desert sand microbial communities from Dry Valleys, Antarctica - metaG UQ288 (22.06) | ecosystem: Environmental > Terrestrial > Soil > Desert | place: Antarctica: Dry Valley...
CTGGACCCCGTCAAGCGGAGTCCAACCGCGGCACCGTCGATGGCGCAGGCCGGGACCAGTCCCTCCGGCCCGGTGGCGAGAGCTTCGAGAGAGCGTCGTCGATCGAGTCCAGTCAACGCAGTACGACGTAGGGCGCCCCCGACAGGGGCGCCCTACGTCGTGTACGCCCCGATACGGGTGGTAGATCGCGGAGCTGGTGCGCCGTCGCGAAGGGGCTCGCCATGGCCAAGCGCGACCCGCCCAGGCGCCGATGCCTTATCAGGGCTGGCTCTCGGCTTGGGGGCGTCGGCCGGCGGAGGAGTCGCCCGGTGGGGTGGCCCGGACGGCGGCGACCTCTCTCTCTAGGTCGTCGACCCGATTCTCGAGGTTGGTCAGCGACTTCGCGGCGGTTTTCGACCGGCCGTTCGCCTTGGTCGCGTCGGTCTCGACACGAGCAAGTCGGCTCTCCAGGCTGTTGACGTCGCGCGTCCGCGGGGTCTCGCTCAGGCGTGACTCCAGCCGGTCGAGGCGTCCGTCGAGTGCGTCCTGGGCCTTGCGCGTCGCGGTGACGCCCGCGCGGGCGTCACCGGCTGCGCGTTCGGCGTCGCTGTTGGACGTATCGAGCAGCGCGATCAAGGCGATCGCCGCAGCGGCCACCGCCCACACACCCGCGACCAAGATCCACCGGCGGATGTTGCGCAGCTCGTCGTGCGTGACCGGGCCGGGGGCGCGAGCAGCTCCGCGCGAGGACTTCGCCGTCGCCTCGCCGTCGTTGCCAGTGGCATCAGGGGCGTCGCTTCCCGAGGGGACCATCAGGCGACCGCCATGTACTGCTCCCAGGACCTCGGTATCTCCGGGGAAGCGACGCGGATGAAGATCGCGGCCCGTGGCGCTGTCGGCTTCTGACGTGGGACCATGTTTGCCTGGCGCGGCAGGCGGTCCGCCTTGCGTCGGTTGCACGGTGCGCAACAGGTGACGATGTTGTCCCACCCCGACCCCCCGCCCTTCGAGCGGGGTATGACATGGTCGACGGTCAGGTTGCCCCGTTCGACGCCGCAGTACTGGCACGTCCAACGGTCGCGCGCGAAGACGGCCCGCCGCGTGATCTTGCGCCGGTGTGCTTCGTAGGGGATGCGGACGTAGGTGATCAGCCGGATCACCATTGGGCCGGGCAGCGTCAGATTCTCGGCGTGCAACGTCCACTCGCCCCGCTCGAGGATCTCGGCGCGCTCCTTGAGCACCAGGACGGCCGCCCGCCGCACGGTGCAGACGTTGATCGGCTCATACGACGCGTTCAGTACGAGCACGCGACCGGATGAGGTTCTGCGCCATTCGGCTCGGCCGCTCGACAGCGTGCTTGCTGGGCGCGATTCACCAGCCCCGGCAGTCGCCGGTCGAGCCTCGCTTCGTACCGCCACGGGCGCCCAGTGTAGCGGCCGATCCGGCCCCGCAGATCAGCGCGAATCGGTGTCCGCGGTCGTATAAGAGCCAAGCACCCGCAGCGTCTGCACTCGCTTGCGGAGCCCGCGGAGAGCCTCCCGGACCGGGGGGTCGTGCTCATGGCCGTCGAGGTCGGCGAAGAACATGTAGTGGCCGAGGCGGACTCTCCTCGGCCGCGACTCGATCCGCGTGAGGTTGATCGAGCGGTCCGACAGCTCCCGCAGGATGTCGACGAGGGCTCCCGGCGATTCATCGTTGAAGCCCCAGAAGACGATCGAGGTCTTGTTCGCGCCGGGCGGCCGTGCGAGCTCCTCACCCGCGGAAGCCAGCCACGCGAAGCGGGTCAAGTTGTCAGCGCGATCCTGGACCGCGTCGGCGAGTACGACGCACCCGTACAGCTCGGCCGACAGGTTTGAGCCGAGCGCCGCCACCCCGCCTGGCCCCTCGCTCACCGCCCGTACGGCGTCCGCCGTCGAGGGGGCCGCGACGGGTTCGGCCGCGGGCAGCCGGTCCCGCAAGAAGTTGGCGCACTGCGCGAGCGCCTGCGGGTGGGAGATTACGCGTTCGACCGTGTCCAGCTCGGTCCCGGTACGGGCGATCAGGCAGTGACGGATGGCGAGCACTGTCTCGCCGACGATGCGCACCTCCTCCGCCTGGTTGGCCAGAGCATCGAGCGTCGCGCCCACGCCACCCTCGAGCGAGTTCTCAAGTGGCACCACGGCGCGCGCCGCACGCCCCCGTCGTACCGCCTCGACGGCGTCGTGGACCGTCGGCACCGGCAACAGCTCCGCCCGCTCGGTCGCCCCGGCACGCAACGCCTCTTCGGTGTAGGTCCCCGCCGGACCGAGGTAGGCGACGACGCGGCTCGTCACGAAGCGACTTCGCCAGGCCGCCGTCCCCCAGCGAGCGCGGTCTCGATGGCCTCGTTCTCCTCGGGTGACAGCTCGTGCTCGGAGCTCCCGTCGATGACGCGCTTGACGTAGACGCGAGCGTTGTCCCGGTGGAGGATCGACGACATCACCACTCCGCTGCGCCGGGTGTCGAGCAACGCAATCGAGCTCGACTGCCGACCCGACATCTCACCGTAGGCGTCGTAGCGGACGACCGACACATGCGCGAAGGAGCCGTCGATGCGGCGCTCGGCCGCGGCCATGCGCGAGTCGATCTCGCCGGACGCCTCCTCGACCCAGTCGCGCAGCTCGATGAACGCGGTCTCGATTCGCGCTGCGTGCTCGACGAGGTCGCGATCGGCGTCGCCCAGAACGGCCTTCTGGTCGGCCCGCAGCTTCCCCAGCTTGATCGCCAGGACAACCCCGAGGATCAGCGAGACGACGGCTACTCCCGCCCCGGCCACCGCCACGATCCCCTCGGGAGAGGTCACTCCTTCCATCAGCCGGACACTACTCGCAAGCCCGGACCCGGGAAGGGCCAGCTCAGCTCGTGAAGATGGCGGAATACTCCTGTTCGTTGTTGTCGGTCTTCTCTTCACCGGGGACTGGCTCGACGGAGACCGTGATCGGCACCTCCTGACCTGTCGGCGGAGTCTCATCAACCGGAATCTCGACGCTCTTAGTCTCGCCGCCGGCGATCTCGTCGAGCGTGCCGTCGAGCTCGACGGCGTCCCCGCCCGAGCCGATCGTGACGTTGACCTTGACGTCGGTCTCTGTGTTCTCGCCTTGGTTGGCGATCTGCACGTCGAGTGTGAGGTCGCTGCCAGCAGCGATGTTTGCCGACACGCCCGGCGTCAGGGCCTGGCCGCCGAGCGTGGTCGCAGCGATTCCGTTGCCGTGCAGGCCGGGCGTGGCCTCCCCGTCGTTCGCGCCGTCCGCACCGCTGCCGATCTTGCCGATCCGATCCGCGACGGTGGCCGGGTCGAGCCAGTCGATCTCCGGCAGGTACTGGCTCGGCGAGACGTTGGCGGAGCGCAACCCCTGGGACTTCAACGCTTCCTCAGCTCCCCGTTGGACACGGGTCTGGTAGACGACGTCGCTGGCGAGGAAGTTCTGCATAGCTGCTGCGATGCGCGACGTCCCCTCCCGCCTGTCGCGCTGCTGGGCGATCGCCGTCGGGAGATCGCTCGCGATCACCTTGAGGCCGTCTCGCCGTAGCTCCAGCGTCTGGATCAGGTAGTCGTTGGTCGCTGCGAGGTCATCCGGGCGGTCAGTGGCCTCGGCCCGTTCGACGATCCGCTCGGACTCCCGCGCCAGCGTGTTGAGCTGGTTTGCGACATCGACGTCTCCACCGCTGTCCTCCCCGCCGAGCAACCGGAACAGGGCGTCGCTGTTCTGCTGAGACTCGCGCATCAGCGCCGACGTGTCGCGCACGTAGTCTTGGAGGGCACGGTCGTTACGCGCCTCCAGACAGCCCTGGACGAGGAAGATCAACAGGATCACGACCAGAAGGCCGGCGCCCGCGGCCAGACCGCGTCGTACCATCAGTGTCTGATGGTCAGTGGAGGGGCCGTCAGGCGGACGGCGGCTCCCTGGGCGTGAGCCTGATGCTTGGGGGTCCGGTTCGTCGAAGAAGGACAAATTTGCTCCTCGTCCGGGCAGCAGTATGACCGCTTCGCCGGTTGTCGCCGGACCGACGGCCCCGATCGGCCCCGGCAGGGGGAGCGCGACAGGGCACGAACCAGGAGCGAGAATGAGGATGTCCGACGACACCGCCCGATCCGGACCGGATGAGCGTACGCGGATCAGCGGCGCGCAGGACGAGCGGAACGCCGCCCGCCCCATGGCGGAGGACAAGCTCGTGCTGGACCGGTACCGACTCGAGCGCCGCGTCGGCTCCGGCGGTTTCGGCGTCGTCTGGAGCGCGCTCGACGAGAAGCTCGAGCGCGAGGTCGCCGTCAAGGTCATCCCCCGTGAGGACCGTGGGCCCGCAGACGCCCGCGTCGACCGGGAGGCGCTCGCCGCGGCGCGCCTGAACCACCCAGGGATCGTCGCCCTCTACGAGCTCGGCTCCGACGAGCACGACCACTATCTGGTCTCCGAGCTGGTCCACGGCACGACGCTCGCCTCGCTCGCCAATGAGGGGGCCGTCTCGGATCGGGATGTCGCTCGCATCGGTCAGGCGGTCTGTGAGGCGCTCGCCCACGCCCACGCGCGCGGCGTGATCCACCGCGACGTCAAGCCGGCCAATGTGATGGTGGTCGCGGAGCCCGCGGCGGGGAGCGGTTTCGCGAAGCTGACCGACTTCGGAATCGCCCACCTCGCCACGGTCGACGGCCTCACGGCCTCGGGGGACATGGTCGGCACGATGGCCTACATGGCTCCCGAGCAGGCCGAGGGCCGCGCGGTGAGCGGCGCCAGCGACGTCTACTCACTGGGCCTGACGCTCTACGAGCTGTGGACCGGGACCAACCCGGTCCGCGGTGCCAGCCCGGCGGCGACAGCGCGGCGGGTCGGGCGACCGCTGCCCCCGCTCGCCGCCCGCCGTAGCGACCTCCCGCCTCAGCTGTGTGCGGCAATCGACAGCGCGGTCGATCCCAACCCGGACTCCCGCCCGGATCCTGCCGAGCTCGCCCGTCTCCTGGAGGCGGTCGCCCGCGAGCTCTCTGAGGAGGGCGGCCTGGTCGAGCTGGAGACGCTCGACCGTCTCAGTCTCACGACTTCGCGCACCGAGCCCCGTCGACGGCGAGCCGACCAGCTGCGTCCGACCCTCGTGGTCCTGCGCAGGATCGGCGTGCGCCTGTACGCCGGCCTGGCGACTGGCGTACTGCTGCTAGTCGCGCTCGAGACGCTTGGCCCGACGCCGCCGGTCTCCGTGGGGCTGCTCGGCGCCATCGCAGCGGCCGCTGTCGTTGTGTTCCCGCGCGCGGGCTGGATCTGCGCAGCGGGCGGTCTGTGCGTCTGGCTCGCCTCACCGGAGGGAGATCGATCGGGGACCGCGCTGGTTCTCCTGCTCGCGCTCGCGCCAATCCCCGCGTTGTTGCCCCACGCGGGCCGGCTATGGTCGGCGCCGGCGCTCGCGCCTCTGCTCGGGCTGTTTGCCGTGGCGCCGCTCTACGTCGGCCTCGTATCGCTCGCATCTACCGCCTGGCGGCGGGCCGGCCTCGCGGCGGCCGGGGTCCTCTGGCTCGTCGTCGGCGAGCTGCTTACAGGCCGGCAGCTGCTGTTCGGAGTGCCCGAGGGCGCTCGCGACCTCAGCGCCTGGCAGGAGCGAGCTCCGGACGCCGTCCAGGATGCGCTCTGGCCACTCGTCTCCTCGCCGTCGCTCGCCCCCGCCCTGGTGTGGATGGGCTTCGCGGTGCTCTTGCCGCTGCTGCTGCGAGGCCGGTTCGCCGTGCTGGACCTGGCGCTCGCCGCCGCCTGGGCGATCGGGCTGGTGTTCGCCGAGCGCTCGCTAGCTGAGCTGCTGGGAGCCGCCATCGAACTCGATCGTGCGCGCGGCGCCGTTGTGGGCGCCATGCTGGGGGCGCTCATAGCGGTGACGGTCAACCTCGTGAGCCGTCCCGCGCCCGACGAGCCCGGTGACGCGGCACTACCCTGAGGGGCCTTGTGAGCGTTCTCCGAAACCTCGAGGCGAAGATCGGTGGCCTGGTGGAGGGGGCGTTCAATCGCGCGTTCAAGTCCCGCGTGGAGCCCGTGGAGCTCGCGCGCAAGCTGGCCAAGGAGATGGAGGAGCAGAAGACAATCTCGGTCTCGCATACCTATGTGCCCAACCACTACCGGGTCTTCCTCTCACCCCAAGATCGCGAGCAGTTCGACAGCTACGAGACGGCCCTGCGCAAGGAGCTCTCGGACTACCTGCTCGAGCACGCCCGGGCCGAGCGTCTCGCGCTGACCAGCAGGCCGGCGATCGAGTTCCTCACCGACGACCGCCTGGGCCTTGGTGAGTTCGGAATCCAGACCCAACTGCTGACCGACGACGCCCCGGAGGCTGAGGAGGCGCCCTCGCAGGGAGACTTTGGACACACGATGGTCTACTCGCCTGACCGCGCCGCTCGCCCGCTCGACTCCGGGCCACCGGCCAGTTCCGCGCGCGCCGTGTTGGCCGGCGAGGGACGCCGGACGGTGCTCGACGGATCGCGGATGGTCCTCGGTCGCAGTCAGGAGGCGGACATCGTGATCAACGACGCCAACATCTCCCGTCGCCATGCGGAGCTACGCAACGACGGCGACGGATGGACGATCGTGGACCTCGGGTCCACCAACGGGCTCAAGGTCAACCGACGGCGGGTCGGACAGGCCCGGCTGCGTCACGGCGATCGCCTGACGCTCGGCGTCACCGACCTCGACTTCGAGCTGGAGTGAGCTGATGGACGAGCCACTCGCGGTGGCGCTGAAGTTCGGATTCCTCGCGGTCCTGTATCTGTTCCTTCTATGGGTTTCCCGCAGTGCGCTACGCGACCTCGCGCGTCACGCAGATCCTGGCTACGCCGATCCCGGGGACCCGCCCGGTGCGCGGCGCCGACGCGAGCCCGACCCCGGCAGTGGACTCCTCGGGACGGTGCAACCCCGTCTGGAGGTGATCGCCGCGCTGGGATTCGAGCCGGGAACCGTCTTCGACCTCACCAACGGGGCCCTGATGGGCCGCGCCGACTCCGCTGAGATCCGCATCGACGATCCGTTCGCCTCCTCGGCCCACGCCCGGATCTACCCCCGCGGGGACTTCATGCACGTGGAGGACATGGGGTCGACGAACGGCACCTATCTAAACGGCAGACAGGTGCGCGGAGCGGAACGGTTGAAGGTCGCCGACGTGATCCGGATCGGCGACAGCGAGTATCGCTACCAGGAATGAGGGTCGCACGATGACCCTGCGCATCGTCGACCATGCAGGCCTCTCCGACGTCGGTCGCCAGCGCGAGGCCAACGAGGACAACTACGTCCTCGCGGCCCCCGTGTTCGCCGTCGCCGACGGCATGGGAGGCGCTCAGGCCGGTGAGGTGGCGTCGCAGATCGCGGCTGCGGCGTTCGAGTCGGCCGACGCCGAGCACGGCACGCCTGAACAGCGCCTGACGCGCCTTACCGGGGACGCCAACCGTCGCATCTACGAGCTCGCCCAAAGCGACAGATCGCGGAGGGGCATGGGCACCACCCTGACCGCTGCGTTCGTCTCCACCGACGGCGTCAGTCTCGCCCACGTCGGCGACAGCCGCGCCTATCGTCTGCGCGACGGCTCACTCGAGCAGCTGACCGACGACCACTCGCTCGTCGCGGAGCTCCAGCGCAGCGGCCAGCTGACGGCGGAGGCGGCCGAGAGCCATCCGCAGAGATCGATCATCACGCGCGCGCTCGGCCCCGAGGCCGAAGTGGAGATCGACGCCCACACCCATCGCGCGCGGTCGGGGGACGTCTACCTGCTCTGCTCCGACGGTCTCACGGGGATGATCTCCGATACCGAGGTCGAGCAGATCCTGCGCGACGCTCCGTCGCTTGACGCGGCGGCGAATGCGCTGATCCGTGCTGCGAACCAGCAGGGGGGGCGGGACAACATCACGGTTGTCCTGTTCCGACTCGAGGACGACGGCGCCGGTGCGGCCGAAGCGACCCTCGCCGGCGACGAGACGATCCACCGCGGCGTTACGACGGACGACGTTCACGCCGCCGTGGCCGACCAGGAGCGTGCGGTTGTCGCGCCGCGCGCTCCGTCCCGCGTCGCCCAAGCGGGTTCCGCTGCTCCGACGACTCCGCGCCGCGCGCGCGCGCGGCGCGCGGTTGGTGCGCTCGCTGGGGTCGTGGTGGTCGCGGCCGTGGGCGTCGCGGCGTGGCTCGGCGCTCGCCAGGTCCACTTCGTCGCGACCAACGACGGCGGTTTCGTGACGCTCTACCGCGGGCTGCCCTACGACCTGCCGTTCGGGCTTTCCCTCTACTCACCGATCTACGCAAGCAGCGTTCCCGCGCGGACCATCGCGCGGGCTCGCCGTGATCGTGTGCTCGACCACGAGTGGCGCAGCGACGACGACGCGCGGGACCTCGTGCGCCAGCTCGAGCAGGGCCGGCTGGACATCGGCGGTGGCGGATGACCGGGCGCACACGCGAGCTGATGGGACTGATCCCGGTCTCGCTGATGGTCACGGCCGGGTTCGCGGCGGTGCTCATCACGCGCTCGGCGGAGATCAGCGACGCGACTGTCACCTACGGCGCGGTCTTCCTCGGGCTGTGCGTATTCGCCCACCTGTTCCTGCGCAATCGCCTGCCCGATGCCGACCCGTACCTGTTCCCGCTCGCGGCACTGCTGGCGGCGTTCGGTCTGGTGGTGATCTACCGCATCGATCCCGAGCTGGCGCGCGAGCAGGCGCAGTGGTTCGTGGTCGGCCTCGCGCTGTTCTGCGCGACGATCTTCTTTCTGCGTGACCACCACGCGCTTGAGCGCTACCGCTACTTGATCGCCATCGGCGGCATCGCCCTGCTCGTGCTGCCGCGGCTGCCGGTGATCGGCTCGACCGTCAACGGGGCCTTCCTAGCGGTTCGGATCGGACCGATCGAGTTCCAGCCGGCTGAGTTCGCGAAGATCGCGATTATCGTCTTCCTCGCGAGCTACCTTCGGGATACCGGCGATGTGCTCGTACGAGCTCGCGTGGCGCCGATGTCTTGGCTGCACCAGGCGCTGCTGTACGGGGTACCGGCGGCGGTCGTGGGGCTGGCGGTCTTCGCGTTGGACCTCGGCACCGCACCGATCGCGCTGCTGGGGGTTTTCGCGGTCTCGCTGACTGCGGTCCTGCGCGAGCGCCCGTCGCTCAAGCACTTCGGCCCGCTGCTGCTGGTCTGGGGCCTGGCGATGTTCATGCTGCTCGTGATCCGTGATCTCGGCAGCTCGGTGATGTTCTTTGGCGGCTTTCTCGCCTTGCTGTACGTCGCCACGGCGCGGATCTCGCTCGTCGGGGTCGGCGCAACCATGTTCCTCGGCGGCGCGACCTACTTCGCCTCGACGACGAGCCACGTCCAGCAGCGGATCGAGGTGTGGCAGAACCCCTTTGACCGCGAGCTGTTCGACGCCGAGGGCGGCAGCTACCAGATCGCGCAGTCGCTCTTCGCCCAGGGCGACGGCGGGCTGTTCGGCCAGGGCCTGGGGCAGGCCCTGCTGGAGCTCCCGGGCGGATCGAACATCCTGCCCGCCGCGCACACGGACCTCATCTACGCGGTGATCACCGACGAGCTCGGCCTGTTCGGCGCGGCGGGACTGATCCTCGTCTATCTGATGTTCGTCGGTCGCGGCTTCACGACCGCGGTGATCGCCGGCGACGGCTTCTCGAAGCTGCTCGCCGCCGGACTCAGCGCGGTCCTCGCCCTGCAGGTGTTCGTGATCGTGGGCGGCGTGATCAAGCTGATCCCGCTGACGGGAGTCACGTTGCCACTGGTCTCCTACGGCGGCAGCTCGATCGTCGCGAACATGGTGCTGCTGGCGCTGCTGCTGGTCGTCTCCGACGACGCACGCCGCGATCACGGGCGAATGCGTCAGGGCGGGTTGGTGTGAGCCGGTGAACCGCCAGATCGTCCAGCTGTTCGGGCTCGCGATAGTGCTGTTCGCGTTGCTGATCGCCTTCACCTCGCGGTGGACGGTGTTCGAGGCGGACGAGCTGCGCGCCAACAGCCTCAACCAGCGTGCGCTGATCGAGCAGCAGCAGGTGCCACGCGGGCTGATTCGGGCGGTCGACGGGACGGTGCTCGCGCGGAGCGAGGGCAGCGGGACGGGCAACCAGCGTGTCTTTCGCCGCACGTACCCGACGGGCTCGCTGTTTGCCCACTCCGTCGGCTACTCGTTCTTGACCGGAGGGTCCGCCGGCCTGGAGAGGTCACGCAACGACGAGCTGACCGGCGCGCGCAATGAGTTCGACTCGATCTTCGCCGACCTTCAGGACAAGGGGCAAGAGGGCGATGACGTGGCCACGACGCTCGACATCGACGCCCAGCGCACCGCGGTCGCGGCGTTGGGTGACCGTCGCGGCTCGATCGTCGCGATCGAGCCGGCCACCGGGCGCGTGCGCGTGATGGCCTCCTCGCCCTCGTTCGACCCCAATGACGTGCCGACCCCCCGCTTCGACCAGCTCAACCGGGAGGAGGGTGCGACACCGGTGCTCAATCGCGCGACCCAGGCGCGCTACCAGCCGGGCTCGACGTTCAAGGTCGTCACGGCCGCCGCGGCGCTCGACAGCCGGAGGTTCACCCCCGACTCCATCGTGGACGGCCAGTCGGGCCAGGTCGTCAGCGGCACGCCGCTGGCCAACTTCGGTGGGCAGGACTTCGGCTCCATCACGCTCACCGACGCGCTTACGAACTCCGTCAACACCGTCTGGGCGCAGGTCGGCGAGCAGGTCGGGCGCAAGACGCTGATCGACTACATGGACAGGTTCGGCTTCAACCAGGACCCCCCGCTCGACTATCCCGCGGATCAGATGAACGCGAGCGGCATCCGCAACGCTGAGGGCAAGCTGCGCGACGGCGGCGACGGCTTCGATGTCGGCCGCGTGGCGATCGGCCAGGGCGGCCTGGAGGGCCAGATCCAGGTGACACCGATGCAGATGGCGATGGTCGCCGCGGTCGTGGCCAACGAGGGGAAGTTGATGCGGCTGCGGCTGACCGAGCGGGTCGTCGCCAAGGATGGCCGCGTGCGGGAGGAGCTCAAGCCCGAGGAGCAGTCGCGGGTGATCTCTGAGGAGTCCGCCGACGAGCTGGGGCAGATGATGAGCCGCGTGGTCGAGGAGGGCACAGGCACCGCGGCGGCGCTCGACGGGGTTCCGGTTGCGGGCAAGACGGGCACCGCGGAGGTCGCGGGTGCGCAGCGCAACCAACTGTGGTTCATCGGATTCGCACCGGTGGACAACCCGAAGATGGCGGTTGCCGTAACCCTCGAGGACCAGCCGCTCGGCACGCAGGGCGGTCAGGTTGCCGCGCCGCTTGCCAAGCAGGTGCTCCAGGAGCTGCTCCAATGAGCCAGGTCGCCCAGGACACCATGATCGACGACCGTTACCGGGTGATCGGCCGCATCGGCTCGGGCGGGATGGCCGAGGTCTACCGCGCCCAGGACACCCACCTCGGTCGGGAGGTCGCGCTCAAGGTCCTGCACCGACGCTTCGCCCAGGACGCCGAGTTCGTCGAGCGATTTCGCCGCGAGGCCCGCGCCGCCGCCGGCTTGCAGCACCCCAACGTCGTGGGGATCTACGACCGCGGCGAGCACGAGGGCACCTACTACATCGCCATGGAGCACCTGGGCGGCCGCACGCTGAAGGCCATCATCGAGGCCGAGGCGCCGATCGACCAGCACCGCGCGATCGACTTCGGGATCCAGATCCTGCGCGCAGCAGCGTTTGCGCACAAGCGGGGGATCATTCACCGTGACTTCAAGCCCCACAACGTGATCGTCGACGAGAGCGGCATCGCGAAGGTCACCGACTTCGGCATCGCCCGCGCCGGCGCCTCGGAGATGACCGAGACCGGGTCGATCATGGGCACCGCCCAGTACCTTTCGCCAGAGCAGGCCCAGGGCCACGCCGTCACTGACGCCTCCGACGTCTACTCGATCGGGATCATGCTCTACGAGATGCTCACC
>Ga0136615_10001331_pt1 | contig 11895 bp, 8 predicted proteins | sample AntDrymUQ2882206_2_FD_106647 | JGI IMG/M metagenome (GOLD analysis project Ga0136615, IMG submission 106647) | Polar desert sand microbial communities from Dry Valleys, Antarctica - metaG UQ288 (22.06) | ecosystem: Environmental > Terrestrial > Soil > Desert | place: Antarctica: Dry Valley...
CGCCGAAGGCAGCCGTTCGGTCATGGCTTGGCGCAACAGGTCGATGCGTGTGAAGGGGTCCGACTCACCCGAAAGGCACAGTACCGGACAACGGATGGCGGGCCAGTGCCGCGTCCGAGGCTCCCACTCCGGGGTCCCGGGGCGATGCAGGGGATAGCTCAGCAGCACCAATCCAGCCAGCTCGACGTCCGGTTCAGCGGCCAGCAGGCTGGCCACGCGACCGCCGTAGGAGTGGCCACCGATCACCACGTCGGCGCCCTCCCCTGCCAGCTCGCGGTAGGCCCCCACGGCGCGCTCGGCCTTGCCCTTGGGGATATCGATGGCGGTCGCGTCGATGCCACGTTCGCGCAATCCGTCGAGGTGGGGCTGGAGTGACGTTGCGTTGCCCGACGCACCGGGAGCCAGCACGAGGCGCATCGTTGAAGGCTACACGTGACATACAAGCTGGCACGCGGCCATCCGAGGATGCGCACATGGAAGCAGCCCGCATCGTCCAGCTACCCACCGGAGGCCGCCACGGCCCAGCCGTCACCGTGGAGGGTGACCGGCTGGTGGTCGAGCATCTGACGCTGGTGGACCCGGCGCTGGCCGCCTTCGTCGCGGAGCGTGACGCAGCCGATCGACCGCTCCTCGTGGAGCGTGCGCTGCGCATCGGGCTGACGGCGCTCCAGGACGCCGGCGTCACGCTTGATTTGGACGTCGTGCGGCGCGAGTTCGAGGGACTCATGGCCCGCACCACTGCCGCCAACGACAAGGCAGCGGCGGCGCTGGATGCCCTCCTGCGCCAGAACTTCGCTGATGGCGAGGGCCGGCTCCCTCGCACCCTGGAGCACTTCCTGGGCGACCGGGGCCAGCTGCGCGGTTTCGTGAACGACCTGTTCGACGAGGGCAAGCGTGACAGCGCCATCGGCCGCATCCGCTCCCTGCTGGGCACGTACTTCGACGGGGACGCATCGCGCCTGGCGCAGTTGCTGGATCCCACCCGACTGGGCTCTCCCCTGCACCAGTTCCGGACCGAGGTCAGCGACGGCTTCGCCAAGGTCCACGAGCGGCTCGCGGCCATCGAGGCGGCGGCAGCGGCGCGTGCGACGGAACGCTCCCGCTCCGCGGCCAAGGGCGCTGACTTCGAGCAGCAGGTCGAGGCCGTGCTGGCCGACCTGGCTCGTGGCAGTGGCGACCTGCTCGATCGCACGGCCGACGAGCCGGGCGACATGATGCGTTCCAGGAAGGGCGACTTCCTGCTGACCATGGATGCGCGGCACACCCGTGGCGCCGATCTGCGCATCGTGGTCGAGTGCAAGGACCGACCCATGTCCGGTCGAGCCATGAGGGAGGAGCTTGAGGCGGCCAAGCGCAACCGCGCCGCCTGCGTCGCACTGGTCTGCTTCAGCACGGCTCACGCGCCCGCGGGTATCGCGCCCTTCGACGTGCGCGCCGGTGACGTGTACTGCGTATTAGATCCGGAGTCCCCCGACCGGGCGGTGCTGGAGGCTGCCGTCCGGCTGGCGCGACTGCTGGCGCTGACGACGCTGCGGGAGCAGGAGTCCGATATCGACCCCACCGCCATCGCCGGGGCCCTGGCAGCTATCCGCAACCAGCTCGACGCCATCCGCGCGCTCAAGGTCCAGCTGACCTCGATCGGCAGTGCCTCACTGGCCGTCAATGCTGGTCTGGACAAGCTGCGTGAGGGCGTACTTGCTCGGGTCCTGGAGGCCGAGGAGCAGCTCCAGGCCGGTCGTCCGACTGCCGAACGCGTCAGCGCCGGAGACGGCGCCACGTGATGCGCAGCCTATCGACTAGACGGACGCGCCAGAACAGCATGACCAGCAGCGCCCAGGCGAGTGCCAGCACAGCCAGCAGTGCCACGTCGCCCCAGCTCAGCGGCGTGAGCTCGAAGAACGCACGCACCGGCTCGAGGGCGAAGAAGAGGCCGAAGAGTGCCAGCAGCCCCAGGGCGAGCAGGGTCGGTCGCCAGTCGGAGCCGTCTGCGTCAGCGCCGCTCATCGACTCACCGATGGGGGGCTCCAACAGCGGCAGCAGTGCCAGCCCGCAGAATACGGCGAACGTCGTGAAAGCTGTCCGCGCCAGTTGCACATCACCGCCCTGGATGTACCAGGCATAGATGGGCAGCGCCAGCATCGCGCAGGCCGTGGCCGGCGGGATCACCAGGCGCAGGATGCGGCGCAGCGAGTCCAGACCCGGCCGCGCCGGACGAGCCCAGACCGCCAGGAAGATGGCCGGGATGCCCACCGTGATGAGTGCCAGCACCGTGTTGTGACGTGGCGACACGGGGATGACGAGCCCGAGCAGGGCTGCTCCGAAGATCACCATCGACATGTACATGGCACGGGCCAGGAAGAGGTGCAGGCTGTCCTGCATCCCGGTGATGATGCGCTGACCCTCGATGACCGCCTCGGGTAATGCCGAGAACCGGTCTTCCAGCAGCACGATGTCGGCCACGGCGCGCGTCGCCTGGCTGCCGCTTTGCATGGAGATGCCGAGATGCGCCTGCTTCAGCGAGAGGACATCGTTGACGCCATCGCCCACCATGGCCACCCAGTGACCCCGGGCTCGCAGCGCCCGCACCAGACGGGCCTTCAATGACGGCGGCACGCGCCCAAAGACGGACGCCGAGTCGATGGCCGCTGCCAGAGCCTCGTCGTCCAGCTCGGCCAGATCCAACCCGGACACGGCCCCTCCCTCGACGTGGAGCCCGACCTGCCGCGCCAGGGCTGCGACCGTTTCAGGGTTGTCGCCGGAGATGAGCTTGAGCTCTACACCCGCGTCCCGGAAGCGGGCCAGCGTCGCCGCCACGTCCCCACGAAGCTGCTCGCGCAATGCCAGCACCGCCATGGGGACGAGACCGTCGGGTGGCGACGTCGTGCCCTCGCTGGGCAGCAGCTCTGCGCCGTCCGGGACGCGAGCGAAGAGCATCACGCGCAATCCCTGGTCGGCCCAGTCGGTGACACGCGCCGCGATGGCTGCGCCGGTCGCGGCGGAGCCGGCGGCCAAGCGTGGCAGGAGCACTTCCGGGGCACCCATCGCGTAGGCGTGACCGGCGGAGACAGATGTGGCACCGTCCGAACCCATGACCGCGAAACGCAGGCCGCTCCAGCGCAGCTCGGAGGAGAAGGGCACTTCGACCGCGACGGCGCGGGCCATGCCGGGATAGACCGCCCGGATGGCATCCGCGCTGCGCGTGGCGAGGGCCGCGCTGGCCAGGAAGTCGCCCAGCGCCGGTCCCAGTTCATCCTCCTGCACGTACGGTTCGATCCCGGCCATCTCGATGAGCGGTGTGGTGAGCGTGCCGGTCTTGTCCAGGCACAGCACATCCACTCGGCTCATGGACTCCACGGCACTCGAGCGTTGGATGAGCGCCTTGTCGCCCGCCAGGCGGACGATGGCCAGGGCGTACGTGACGGTGACCATCACCACCAGGCCCTGGGGCACCAGCGCCACGAGGACCGCCGCCGCGCGCGCCGACTCGACGGCCGGAAGCTCGCCGAACCGGAGGACCAGTGCGATGGCCACCGGCACGGCGGTCACAGCCACGAGCAGGCTCATGGCCCGCATCACCCGCGCGACATCCCGTTGGATGGGCGTCACGTCCTCGCGAAAGGCGCGTGCGCCAGCCGTCAACTGGTTGGCGAAGGATTCCGCACCCACGCGCGTCGCTTCAAACGTGCCACTGCCGGCCACGCAGAAGGACCCCGAGAGCACCTCATCGCCCACCTGCTTCGGGATGGGATCCGCCTCGCCGGTGAGGAGCGATTCGTCCACCTCGATCTCCCCGCCGACCACACGGCCATCCAGCAGCAACTGGTCACCCTGCGTGACCACCAGCAGATCACCGAGCACCGCCTCCCGGGGGTCGATGGCGCGTTCGATGCCGTCGCGACGTAACACGGCCGTTGGTCGAGTCAGGACGCTCAAGCGGTCCAGGCTCCGCTTGGCGCGCGTCTCCTGCGCCACTCCTACCACCACGTTGACCAGCACCAGCACCGCGGTGACGACCGCGTCGCCCAGCAGCCCCAGCGCCACCAGCACCATCGCGATGATGATCAGCAGGACGTTTACGGGCGTGAACGCGTTCTGGCGCAGGATGGCCAGGTAGCCACGGCCGCTGCTTATGGATGCGTCGTTGCCCATCCCGCGGGCACGGCGCGCTGCCGCCTCGGACTCCGAGAGGCCGGACAGTGGAGTCGGCGGACGATCGTCCGCGGCGGGCTCGGACGCCCGAGCCGTGGAGGCTGCCATCAGCTGATCAGGTCGGAGAGGATCTCCTCCCAGCGCTCGACGAAGAGCTGATGGCCCTCGCCGGGGTAGAACCGCGCACGACAGGTCTGGACCTGTCCGGCCAGGAATTGACCCATGGCTACCGGCACCGTGGGATCGGCGTCGCCATGCCAGAGCACCACCGGCACCTGGATGTCGTCGAGCGAGAAGCCCCACGCGCGCGAGATGATGAGTGCCTCGTCGTAGACGCCACGGTTGCCCTGGCGGTACATCTCGTCCGCGTTGGCCAGCATCATGGTTCTGACGCGAGGATCGCTCACTACGACCCGGTCCGCCTCGATCATCTTGGCCACGGCCGCATCGAGATGTCGCTCGGGGTCGCGCTGCTGCTGGCGCGCCCAGCGCCAGGTCGCGAGGCGGATCATCCAGGGCGCCACTCCAGCCGCCCGCGCCGCCGCGCGATGACTGCGGATGAGGTAGCCGGTCGAGCCGACCCCGACCAACGGCGCCGCCCCGCTGATCACGCCTGCTGTGCGGACCCTCTGCGGCAGCGCCCAGGCGCAGGCCAGGGCATACGGTCCGCCGCCCGACCAGCCCAGAACGTCGAAGCGCTCGATCTCGAGCGCATCCGCCAGCGCCGCTACATCCGCCGGCCAGTCCAGCATCCGCCTGCCGGGGTGCCCAGACGAGGACCCGATGCCGGGACGATCTACCGCGATGAGGCGGACGCCAAGCCGCTCGGCGATCGAGTCATCGGGATGCCGGATGATCCGTGACGACCCGAAGCCATGGAAGTAGATGACCGGCACTCCATCGGGAGCCCCTACATCGTCGAAACCGAGGCTTCGCCCGTCACCCAGCGTGATAGAGCGAGCCTCAGACCGCGCCCTGGCCTCGAGAGACGGGGCGGCGAGCGGCGGGCGAAGTCGGATGGTTCGATCTCCTCTTTGCGGAGTCAGGCGTCCGGCTGGCGACCCATCGCTTCGCGCATCCGCTGGACGGCTGCGTACTGGTCCGTGAACTCTCCACGCACGGCGGTGAGCTGCTCGTCCGACAGGTCGAGCTCCTTGGCGATCTGGTTGAGCTCCGCGCTCTCCTCGGCCGTGATGGAGCCCTCGGCAGCGCCCACGGCGAAGGAGCAGCGGAGCAGCGAAAGTCGTTGCTCCTCGTCGGAGTTCTCGTGGAACTCCCGGGTCACCAGGTAGTCCTCGGTCCCGCCGAACAACTCGTTCTGGCTGCGCGCGATCTGCACGATGAGCACGGCCTGCGGTTCGGGCAACCCGCCGACCTCCATGACGGTCTTCTCCATCAGAGCGATCTCCTCGTCGCTCACCAGCAGGTCGGCGTGAGCGGTCCGGCCCAGGATGTAGGCGAAGCCAGCCACGAAGCGTCGCTGCGCCTCGGGCAGCGCCTCCATCGCGGCCACGATGCGTCGGACGGTCGCGGTATCGGCCTGCGCGGCAGCATCCACGCCACCCCCACCGGCGGCATCCGCCGGAGGCTCGGGACGGGGCGCTCGTTCCTCGCCAAGACCCAGGAAGCGTCGAAGCACCACGTGCGGAGGATGCCACAGGGTGCGCCGAGCCGCCCCGACGCTCGGGACAAGCCGTTACGATGCGGCGGATGCGCACGACCTCGACTCGGACCGTCTTTCGCGGGGGGCTCGTCTTCGACGGCAGCGGGGCGCCGCCGGAGCCAGCCGACCTCGTGGTGGAGGAGGGACGGATCGTCGACGTGGGTCCGGGCCTCGATGGCGACGAGGCGGTCGAGCTCGACGGCCGGACGCTGCTCCCGGGCCTGTTCGACTGCCACACCCACGTGATGCTCAGCCACATCGACCTGTGGCGGCAGGTCCAGACGCCGTTCTCGCTGCAGTTCTACGAAGCGGCGGCCAACCTGCTGGCCACGTTGCGTGTCGGGATCACCTCGATCCGTGACGCCGGCGGTGCGGATCTGGGCGTGAAGGAGGCCGTGGCCAAGGGTCTCATCCCGGGTCCCCGGATGCGCATCTCCATCCGCATGCTGTCCCAGACGGGTGGCCACGGCGACGACTGGTACGTGTCGGGTGCGGAGGTCGCCACGGCCTTCGGCATGACCCACCCCGGTGCGCCCTCTGGCCTGGTCGATGGCCCCGATGAGATGCGGCGCACCGTCCGCGCCCTGATCCGTGCCGGTGCCGACGTCATCAAGGTCGCCACGTCGGGCGGTGTGCTCTCGCCCCGTGACGATCCCCGTCACGCGCACTTCCGCGAGGACGAGCTGGCGGTCCTTGTGGCCGAGGCGACCGCAGCGGGCATCCCCGTCATGGCGCACGCTCAGGCCACGGACGGCATCAAGAACGCGGTTCGTGCGGGCATCCGCTCCATCGAGCACGGCATCTACCTGGACGATGAGGCGATCGAGCTGATGCTGGCCCACGACACGTACCTGGTGCCCACCCTCATGGCGCCACGCGGCGTGTTGGACGCGGCCGACGCCGGAGCGGCCATCCCCGCCGAGTCGGTGGAAAAGGCACGCCAGGTCGTGGGCATCCATCGTGAGTCGTTCCGTCGAGCGGTGGCGGCCGGAGTCAAGGTCGCCATGGGTACCGACTCAGGCGTCACACCCCATGGCCAGAACCTCCGCGAGCTGGCACTCATGGCAGAGGGCGGCATGGAGCCAGCGGCCGTCCTGGCTGCTTCGACTTCGGCTGCGGCGGCCCTGCTGGGCGTGGACGATCGACTGGGCACGCTCGAGCCCGGCAAGCTGGCCGACCTGGTCATGGTGCGCGGCGATGCCCTCGATCTCGGGACGCTCTCCGAGCGGGTCGAGTCCGTCTGGATGGAGGGTCGCCAGGTCGTCTGAGGCGGGCGGATGGGTCGACCGATCTGGCGCGGATCGGACCCCCGGGCGCGGATCGAGGTTCCGGTCGGGTCGACGCGCAAGCACGAGATAAGTCGTCGTCTACGGTCCCGTAAGAGGCGGTACTCATGCTCGGCGTGGTGGACACCGTGCGCGTCGGGTTGGCGCTTCGCTCCGTTCGCGTCCGTCGTCGCTGGCGGCAGGAGGACGTGGCGATGGCGGCTGGCCTGCACCGGTCGACCGTCTCGGTGGTGGAGCGGGGTCACTGGGATGCACTTTCGTTCGATACCGTTGCACGGATCGTGAACGTGCTCGGTATCCGGCTCGACATCACCGCTCGGTGGCGTGGCGGCGACCTGGACCGGCTCCTGAACGCCGGCCACTCGGCGCTGCACGAGGTGCTGGCGGGGGTGTTCGACAGCCTGCCGGAGTGGCTTCGTCAGCCCGAAGTGTCGTTCGCGATATACGGCGAGCGAGGCATCATCGACATCCTCGCCTTCCACCCGCCGAGTGGTTCCTTGCTGGTGGTAGAGCTGAAGACCGAGATCGTCGACGTCCAGGATCTGGTGGGCAGCGTGGACCGGAAGACACGTCTCGCGGCGCGCGTGGCGAAGGAGCGCGGCTGGGTCGCACGGTCGACGGCTTGCTGGGTGGTTGTCCGTGACACGCGCACGAACCGACGCCGTCTCGCGGCCCATCGGTCGATGCTGCGGTCGGCGTTTCCCGAGGATGGACACGCGGCTCGATCGTGGCTGGCGAGGCCAGATGGCGCGATGCGAGCGCTGTCCTTCATGACACTCCCGCATGACAGCAGCGTTAGCCAGCGCGCTGGCAGCGTGAAACGGGTCCGCACGGCCGCCTGAGCGTGCGCGGCGATCGCGAGTGGAGATGGTGGCTGCCACGTGTCGGCTGGTGTGCGCGCCTGACAAGGGAGTCGCTTGAGGACTCCGGCTAGCGCTATCGGCACGCGCGTATGTCAGGGAAGGCCGCGAGGAGCCACCCGGCCGCGGGGAGCCACCCGGCCCGGCGAGCCACTCGGCCGCGGGGAGCCAGGCCTCCCCACCGAGGCCTCGGACACGCGCATCGACTCTCGGGCTGGCAGAATCGTGCGGCCGTGGATCCCCGCTCGTACCTCAGCCTGTTCCGTCGCAATCCTGATTTCAGACGTCTCTACGTCGCTCAGCTCATCAGCTTCGGGGGAGACTGGTTCGCCACGGTCGCGCTGCTGGGATTGGCCCTGGAGTTCACCGATTCGGCCACGGTCGCCTCGCTGGTGCTCGTCCTCCAGACGGCACCCTTCTTCCTCGCTTCGCCGTACGCCGGCGTCCTGGCCGACCGTCTCGACCGGCGGAAGCTGATGATCGCCGCGGACGTGGGGCGCGCTGTGGTGTCGCTCGGTTTCCTGCTCGCGCGTGATTCTTCCACGCTGTGGATCGCGCTCGTGTGCGTGGCGCTGCTGTCGATCGGGGCGGCCTTCTTCGAGCCGACGGCAACGGCCTCGCTGCCCAATCTGGTCGAGGAGGACGATCTGCCCGCGGCCAACGCCCTGATAGGTGCAGCCTGGGGCACGATGCTGGCGGTCGGCGCTGGGCTGGGCGGCCTGGTCGCCGGGCTCGTCGGCCGAGATGCCGCATTCCTGGTCAACGCCCTGAGCTTCGCCGTATCGGGACTCCTGATCTGGCGGGTGCGGCGCCCGTTCAAGGCGTCCCTCACGGCCGAGGAACAGGCCGTCCTGGAGGCTGCCGGAGGGATGGGCGGGCTGCGCCGATCTCTGAAGGAGACGCTTTCCTTGGTTCGGCGCTCACCGATCGTGGGGGCGCTGCTGACGACCAAGGCGACATTCGGTGTCGGGATGGGGGTCGTCCTGCTCCTTGCCGTGTTCGGCGAGGAGGTCTTCCAGGCCGGCGACGCTGGGATCGGGCTGCTCTTCGCGGCCCGAGGCGCCGGCGCGCTGGTGGGGCCATTCATCGCCAGGCGTTACATGACCGACGACGATCGCGGACTGCTGCGCACGATCGCCGTCGCGATCGGCGCATTCCTTCTGGGTTACGCGCTGCTGCCCGCCAGTCCGACCATCTTGCTGGCATGCCTCTGTGTCTTCTTCGCGCACCTCGGCGGAGGCGCACAGTGGAGTCTCTCCAGCTACGGCCTGCAGGTCTCCGTGCCGGACCGCCTGCGCGGGCGAGTCTTCAGCTTCGATTACGCGTTGGTCCTGCTGGCCACCACCCTCTCCACCATCGTGGCGGGGGTCCTTGCGGAGTTCGTCGGACCGATCCTGACGCTCTACGTCCTGGTGGCGGCAGTCGCGCTGGCCGGCCTCATCTGGCTGGTTTGGACGAGGCCGCTTCGGCGACCACGGCTCGTCCGGGCCGAGAGTGCGAAGAGAATATGAACCGTGGATCGGTCGGGCAAGCGGAGCGCCCGCCGGCTTGGGCCGGCGGGCGTGAGATCGAGGCTCGTTCGCCAAGCCGGGCGCGCTAGAGGAAGCGGATGACGATGGGGCAGTTCACGACGATACCGGTCGATCCGAACGGGGCGCCGTCGGGACCGGTGAGCCAGCCCTGCTCGACCATCCCGAGGAGCTGGAACTCGTCGATCAGCCGAGAGCGATAGCCCTTGTCGATGGCCTCGTCCGTCCACTCACCGAGGTTGAGGTCCCAGAGCGGGCTGTAGTCCAGGGCAACGGTCGGCAGGCCGCCGATGACATGGACGGGAGGCAGCGGCTTGCCGTCCTCGCCGACATCCGATAGAGCGCTGTTGAGGCCCTGGCGCTGGGGATTGTCGGCGCCAGTGGGTCCGTTGGCGATGGGGAACAGCCGTTCCACGGCGCTGAAGGCGCCGTCGTCGAAGCCGACCACGGTGTCGCCCAGCGCCGGAGCATGTGTCCCGGAGTCGAGTGCCGCGACCATCGGATCGGATGCCTCGGTGCTGATGTAGGCGGACGGCTTCGCGAAACTGAAGATGGGCGTCATCTGGAGTGTCACGGTGCCGCCTCGCTCGCCATCCGGGCAGATGCTCAGGACGCGATCGTGCACCTTCGAATAGTCCACGTCGCCGTCACAGAAGTCGATCTCGTCCTCTTCGACATCAAAGGCCACCACCGGCGCGTTGTAGATGTGTTTGCCGCCGTTCTCTAGGCGGAACAGCGGCGTGTAGCGCGGTCCACCCTTGGAGCCGGCCTGGAAGGACGCGGGCGGGAAGAAGTTCGGAGCGTCTCCGGGAACCACGACCCGCTCGGGCGAGAAGTCCACCGCGCCTTGCTCGAACTGGATGGAACCGTCCTCCTGCAGCCAGGCCCGGCGAACGGCGTTACCCACGGCCGCGTAGTTGAGCTTGGCGGAGAAGTTGAGGCCCAGCGCCTCGGCGTTCCGCTCGTCCGTGGTGTCGGTGAGGATGTACCAGACGCTGCGCCCGTCGACCAGCGCGCCACGGTAGAGCGGCAGGGTGACCGTCATCTTCCGCTCGTTGACCTCCCCGGCCCTGAGAAGCTTGACCGGACCGACCAGGTTGCGGTCCACCTCGGACGGTGGCGGGCCCTGATAGGTGAGTGGGATGCCGGTGCCCACCGACGATGGCGGGGGCAGTACAGGGTCCGCGCCCAGAGCGGGCGCGATGGTGGCGGCGGCGAGCGTCAGCGCGCCGACCATGGCGGCGCTCCGGAACACGCTGCGCCTGGAGACCGTACGGGACATGTTGCGACTCCCCGAGGAGGTCACGAGTGGCCGGGGGGCTCCCAGGCCTGCGTCGTGGACCCTCACCGTGGACGCTCGGTGTGAACGGGCACCGACCATCCGGTGAACCCCTGCGAAACGGTTAAGGACCTTCGTAGTGCGCGACCCGTTCCGGAGCGGTTCGCTGCACGACACATCTCGGACGTGCCCCTGTGGCGGCCACATCGCGGAGCGAGACCTGACGTCGTACCCTACGGCCATGGCCGTCACCGGATCCGCCGCTGCCCCGCCGGAAGACGCCGCGAGCGTAGCGGAGGCGAAACCGCGCTCGGCCACTCCGCGGAGCCCGGCCACGCGGGACCTGGGTATGAAGGTCTCACTCCTCTTCCCCGATCGTGAGGTCGCGGAGAAGTACTACCTGCCGCTCATCTACACGGCCTGCCGGACCTGTTACAGCGAGCTGGAACCCCAGGACATCTTCGAGCGCGCCACGGACGGCCGCGTCGCGGAGCAGAAGCAGCAGGACCTGATTCGGCGCGTCATCGAGTCCGGACATGGCTCGACCATCGAACACATCGTCTTCACCTTCGCCATCAGCGGGGTGACCCGAACGCTCAGCCACCAGTTGGTGCGGCATCGGGCCGGCGTTGCCTTCGACCAGCAATCCCAGCGGTACCTCGACCTCAAGAAGCCGTCCTACATGGTGCCCGGCACCGTCAGTGACGCGCCGCCGGAGCTACGCGACCGGTTCGTGGCAGAGATGGACGAGTCGCTCTCCTTCTACGGCGAGTTGCTGGAGGCGGGCGTGCCCGGTGAGGACGCACGCTTCGTGATGCCCAATGCCGCGCGCACCAACCTGATCATGACGGCGAATCTGCGCTCCCTGATCCACATGTCGGGGCTGCGCCTCTGCACCATGGCCCAGTGGGAGATCCGCCGGCTGTTCCAGCTGATCCGTCACGAGGTCTTCTCGGTCAGTCCTTTCATGGGATCGTTCCTCGCCCCCAAGTGCGTGCCGTTGGGGTACTGCGACGAGGATCGCAACCGCGACGAGCACTGCCCCATCCGGCCCCACAAGGACACCGTGCTCAACGCTTGGGCAGAGAAGCGCGCCGAGGCGAAGCGCGCCGGCCGCGATCTCCAGACG
>Ga0136615_10001333_pt1 | contig 11892 bp, 13 predicted proteins | sample AntDrymUQ2882206_2_FD_106647 | JGI IMG/M metagenome (GOLD analysis project Ga0136615, IMG submission 106647) | Polar desert sand microbial communities from Dry Valleys, Antarctica - metaG UQ288 (22.06) | ecosystem: Environmental > Terrestrial > Soil > Desert | place: Antarctica: Dry Valley...
AATCCTTCTCGGCCTTCTTCCCGCTGGGTACCCCACCGTCGCAACCGGTCCCGACCGACGAGCACGGCCAACCCGTCGACCCGAACGGCGGCGACGGCGAGCAGCAGCACCAGCAGCCGGACGACACGACGTGCAACCTGCTGTTCTGCCCGAACGGCGGTAATCCCAACGGCGGTAATCCCAACGGCGGTAATCCCAACGGCGGTAACCCCAACGGCGGCGATCTCGACAACGGCGGCATACCGCAGGGGCTGCCCGCCGAGGGACGCGCCACGGTCCCGGTCGGCTATCCGCCGTGAGCGATGCCGCCGGCGAGAGCCGAGCGGCCCTGAGCACCGACGCTGAGTCCGGCGAGCTCCCGGCGTCTGAAACCACACAGTCGGGGAACGACCCACCCAGCGCTGCGTCCGCGCGGGGAGCTCGGCAGCGGCTGGTGCCGTCCTGGTCGGAGCCGGTGCTGGCCCGTGCCAGCCGGCTGATCGGCGGCCCGCTCGGCCGCCACGCGCTGGTCGGGCGTGCCCGGTTCTGGACCCCGCTGCGGGTGGTGCTGCTCGTCGGCGTCGCCATGCTGGCGGCCAGTTGGCTGCTCAAGTCGCCGTGCGCGCAGCAGTACACGACGCCCGAAGGTGCTCTCGCGCTGGACTGGCGCGACGGGCGGCCGTTCCACGCGCTGTGCTACTCCGACACCGTCCCGCTCTACGGCGTGGAGCGGCTGGACCAGGGCCAGGTGCCGTACTTCAACTCCTGGCCGGAGAACGAGGGCACCGCCGAGCAACGCGTGCGCTACATGGAGTACCCGGTGCTCACCGGCTTCTTCCAGTGGGCCAACGCACAGCTCACCGCCGGCTGGCTGACCGCGGCGGAGGTGGTCTGGCTGCCGACCGCGCTGCCCGTCGTCGTCTACTTCGACATCACCGCGCTGTGGCTGGCGCTGGCGTGGCTGACCGTGGTCTGGGCGGTGTTCCGGCTGCGCCCGGACCGGCCGTGGGACGCGGTGCTCGTGGCGGCGTCCCCGCTGGTGTTCGTGCATGCCTTCACCAACTTCGACGCCCTGGCGGTGGCCGCCGCGACCGGCGGACTGCTGGCCTTCGCCCGGCGGCGTCCGGTGCTCGCGGGCTGGCTGATCGGCCTCGGCGGCGCGCTGAAGTTCTACCCGCTGCTGCTGTTGCTGCCGATCGTGCTGCTCGCATGGCGGCGTCGCACCGTGGCGCCGGCGGGGCGCGCGGTGACCGCCGCAGTGCTCACCTGGGTGGTGGTCAACGCGCCCGTCGCGATCGGTGCCACCGAAGGCTGGTGGGAGTTCTTCCGGCTCAACACGGTCCGGGCGGCCGACCCGGACTCGCTGTACAACGTGATCAGCTACCTCAGCGGGTGGCCGGGTTTCGACGGCCGGCTGGGGTTCGACCAGCCTCCGACGGTGCTCAACGCCGTCAGCGCGGTGCTGTTCGTGCTGTGCGTGGTCGGGATCGGGTTGCTGGTGCGCAGGGCGCCGAGACCGCCGCGGCTCGCGGCCGTGTGCTTCCTGGTGCTGGCCGCCTTCCTGCTGGTCAACAAGGTGTGGAGCCCGCAGTTCTCGCTGTGGCTGGTGCCGCTCGCGGTGCTCGCGTTGCCTCGCTGGCGGCTGCTGATCGCCTGGATGGTGATCGACGCTCTGGTGTGGGTGCCGCGGATGTTCTACTACCTCGGCACCGAGGCCAAGGGCCTGCCGCCGGACTACTTCCTGGCCACGGTCGTACTGCGCGACATCGCGGTGGTGGTGCTCTGCGCGTTGGTGGTGCGCTCGATGCTGCGCCCGGAGACCGACCCCGTCCGGGCGTTCGGCGTCGACGACCCGGAGTGGCCGCAGCCGCAGCCGCAGCCACCGGCAGCGCGCGAGCCGCAGCCGGTCACGGCTTCAGCCGGCGCACCAGCTTGAGCCCGGACCACACCTCGTCCACCGCGCACACCTTCACGTCCACCCAGCCCAGCGGCAGCGCGTGCGCCCGTACCCCGTCCTCGGTGAGGTCCGTCGGCACCCCGGACGCCCGCTTGGGCCAGGCGATCCACAGCGCGCCACGCTCCACTGTCCGCGGCGCCGCCGAGGGCCAGCGGCGGCGCAGTGCCGCCGTGTCCGGGCAGAAGACCAGCAGCACGTCGTAGGGGTGCTTGCCGGCCCTGACGTGGTAGTCGGCCTCCAGTGTGAAACCGGCCGGCGCGGCCACCAGCAGCACCCGGGAGCCGTCGCGAACGCCCAGCTTGCGCGGCAGTGGCGTGCCGGAGTACCCAGCGGCGGTCATGCCGGAACGAACTGCGGCTGCGTTTGCGGCGCTTGCTCCCTGGCCAGGGGGAAGGCCGGCTCGGCGCGCAGGAACAGCACGAACAGCGCCACCAGCAGGGCGGCCCGGCCCCAGACGCCGATCATCACCGCCTGCGCGGACAGCCCGTTGAGGATGTCGTAGCCCACGCCAGTCTTGATCGCGTAGAACCAGCGGAAGATCCCCACGCCCATCGCCAGGTCCGCCAGCAGGTAGGCCACGATCCAGCCCCACCGGATCCGCAGCAACACGAAGAACGGCAGCAGCCACAGCGCGTACTGCGGGGAGTGCACCTTGTGCAGCAGCAGGAACCCGCAGAGCATCGCCGCGCTGACGCCGACCCACGGGTAGTACCCGACGTGGCGGTAGCGCCAGAACCCGGCGGCGACGGCCACCGCGAAGCTGAGCAGCACCAGCGTCGGCGAGACCCAGTCCACAGTGGATTGGAAGGCGAGGTTCTCCGGGTCGGACTCCGGCCGGAAACCCCAGTACCAGATGGAGTTGGTGGTGACGTCGACCTTGCGAATGGACTGGAACGTGAACGACGCTCGCCACCCCTCGTAGCCGGCGACCATGAACGGCAGGTTGGCCAGCAGCACGACTCCGGCCGCGGTCGCCAGCACTGCGCCCGCGCCGGCCCAATCCAGGCCGAGCTTGCGCCCCTGCTCGTCCAGCTCGTCGCTGCGGCCGCCCCGGGTCAGCACGTGACAGGCCAGCGGCAGCACGAACGCGCCCGGGTAGAGCTTGAACGCGCAGCCCAGCCCGAGCAGGGCGCTGGCCGCCACCCCGCGCAGCGCCAGGGAGTGCGACCGCCAGCGGTGCACGGCGTACACCGCGCCGACCGAGCACGCGACGACCGGCAGGTCCCAGTTGTGGAAGGCGTAGAGCACCAGCGGCGGCCCGAGAGCCCACCACAGCGCGCGCCAGCCCGACAATCGCCCCAGCAGCCACCCGGTGAGCAGGCCGAAAGGCAACATGACCAGCGCCGAGAGGAGCAGGAAGCTGCCGTCGTTGGTGGCGAAGGCGGCCGCGGCCCAGATCAGCGCACCGGTGAGCACCGGGTACTCCAGGCTGCCGCCGAAGAGCACGCCGTCATCGGTGATGCCACCGTCGACATAGGGGAAGACGTGCCTGTCGATGTCGCGGCCCAGCCAGAGATGCTGGATGTCGGAGTAGCACACGTCGCGGTCGTGGCGGATGTCGTAGTCGGGCTGGCTGCGCCCGGACTCGTCGAACAGCGGGCCGACGCAGCGCGCCTTGTTCGCGTACCCCAGCAGCAGCGTGACGCCGGTGAGCACCACCAACAGGACGAGCGCGAACGGGCCGAAGCGCCGGCCCAGCCCGGTGGACGCCACGTCGGCGCCACGGTGCTCGGTGGCCGGCTCCGGCGCGTCCGGGGGGTCGTACGGGGCAGGGCTGGACGCCTCGCCGACCAGCGTCTTGTCCCGTGTCACCCCGGCGATCCCAGGTGCTCGCGGAGGTAAGCGATGTCGTCGCGCTGGCCGGCGGCAGGCGTCTCCACCACCACCGGTGCGCCGGCGCCTGCGCACACCGCCACCAGCTCGGCGGGGTCGATCGTGCCGCCGGTGACCGCCGCGTGCCGGTCGCGCGCCGAGCCGAACTCGTCGCGCGAGTTGTTCAGGTGCACGAGGTCGATCCGCCCAGTGATCGCCTTGACCCGGTCCACCGCGTCACCGAGCTCCTCGCCCGCGGCGAACGCGTGGCAGGTGTCCAGCACGAACCCGGCGTCGAACTCGCCGACCGCGTCCCACAACCGGGCCAGCATGTCGAAGCGGCGTGCGATGGCGTTCTCGCCGCCCGCGGTGTTCTCGATCAGGATCGGGACGGCGAAGCCGCCCGCGTCGGCCTGCCTGGACAGGAACTTGCGCCAGTTGTCGATGCCGACGGCGGGGTCCTCGCCCGCGGTGACGTGCCCGCCGTGCACCACCAGGCCCTGCGCGCCGACCGTCGCGGCACCCTCGGCGTACTCGGTGACCAGCTTGCGGGACGGGATCCGGATCCGGTTGTTCACCGACGCGACGTTGATCCGGTACGGCGAGTGCACGAACACACCGAGCCGCCCTTCGAGCAGCTGCTCGGCCTGCGGGTGCGGCTTAGGCGACTCCCAAGCCTGCGGGTCGGACAGGAAGATCTGGACGACCTCGGCGCCGCGTTCGGCTGCCGCGGCGACGGGGTCGCCGTCGTGCACGTGGGCCCCGATGCGCATGGCAGGCAAGCCTACGGCCCGCCCCGAGGCCCGGCGCCCCGGCGCTGGCCGTCGGGCGGCACTCATGTGACAGAACTTGCTCCCAGGGTAGTTGTGGCGCACGAATGCCGGGGCTAGCACTGGGCGCTGCCACGCCGGTGCTAGCCTGGAAAGGTCGCTGACCAGGGCGCAGGTGCCCCGGTGGTCCTCACAGCCCGGTCGGACGGCACGAGACCCTCCTGCCGCGGATGGACCGTGGCCGCTTAGCCCACAGGAGGTGAGTGGTTCTCATGCGTCACTACGAGCTCATGGTCATCCTCGACCCGAACCTCGACGAACGCACCGTTACCCCGTCCCTTGAGACCTTCCTCAACGTCGTCAAGAACGACGGCGGGTCGGTCGAGAACATCGAGGTCTGGGGCAAGCGCCGCCTCGCGTTCGAGATCCTCAAGCACGGCGAAGGCATCTACGCGGTGCTCGACGTCACCTGCGAGCCGGCCACGGTCGCTGAGCTCGACCGGCAGCTCACGCTGAATGAGTCAGTGCTGCGGACGAAGGTACTTCGCAAGGCAGCTGCGCGGCAGACCGCGCCGAGCGAAGGGTAGGACCCATGGCAGGCGACACGACTATCACTGTGGTCGGCAACCTCACCGCCGATCCCGAACTGCGGTTCACCCCCAGCGGTGCCGCGGTGGCCAACTTCACGGTGGCTTCCACCCCGCGCAGCTTCGACAAGGCCAGCGGGGAGTGGAAGGACGGCGAGGCGCTGTTCATGCGCTGCAACATCTGGCGCCAGGCCGCCGAGAACGTCGCCGAGACGCTCACCCGCGGTATGCGGGTGGTGGTGTCCGGCCGGCTGCGCCAGCGCAGCTACGAGACTCGCGAGGGCGAGAAGCGCACCGTGGTGGAGCTTGAGGTCGACGAGATCGGCCCGTCGCTCAAGTACGCCACCGCCAAGGTCAACAAGGTCAGCCGCGGCAGTGGCGGCGGCGGCTTCGGTGGCAGCGGCTCGGCGGAAGACCCGTGGGGTTCCGCGCCGCCGGCCGGCACGCCGGCGCCGGCAGCCGACGAACCACCGTTCTGATCCACCCCCACTGACCAGCTGACGAAGTCATTAGATCCAGGAGCTCCACCATGCCCAAGCCCGTACTGCGCAAGCCGAAGAAGAAGGTCTGCGCGTTCTGCAAGGACAAAGGCCAGCAGATCGACTACAAGGACACCGGCCTGCTGCGCAAGTTCATCTCCGACCGCGGCAAGATCCGGGCCCGCCGGGTCACCGGGAACTGCCGCCAGCACCAGCGTGACGTCGCGATCGCGGTCAAGAACGCCCGCGAGGTCGCCCTGCTGCCCTACACCTCGACCGCCCGCTAGGACCAGGAGTCAACGTGAAGCTCATCCTGACGGCGGACGTGCCCAACCTGGGCGAGCCGGGTGACCTCGTCGAGGTCAAGGACGGCTACGGCCGCAACTACCTGCTGCCCCGCCAGCTGGCGATCGTGGCTACCCGCGGCGCGGAGAAGCAGGTTGCCGCGATTCGCAAGGCGCAGAAGACCCGCCAGATCCGCGACCTCGACCACGCCCGCGAGGTGGCCGGTGAGCTGGCCGCGCTGCCGGCCGTCACGGTCACCGCGCGCACCGCGGCCAACAGCTCGCGGCTGTTCGGCTCGGTCGGCCCCGCGGACGTGGTGAACGCCGTGCGAGCCTCCGGTGGGCCGGCGCTGGACCGGCGCTCGGTGGAGCTGCCGAGCCAGATCAAGACGCTCGGCCGGCACAACGTGATCGTGCGGCTGCACCCCGAGGTCACCGCCGAGTTCGACGTCGAGGTCGCCTCCGGCTGAGCACCTGCCCAGCCCCGATTCCGTTCTGGTCGCGACACGCCCAAACGGCCGTTCGGAGCGACACGCCGGGCTGCGGCGGGGAAGTTCTATCCACATGCCCAGCGCGCCCGTTGATCAGCACGAACAGCGGAAATGGGAGCCGCCATCCACATGGTTGTGCACAGCCGACACCCAGGCTGGCCGGGCATTGCCCACCACGATCCCCAGGGCGTCAACAGGGCGGTGCACAAGCGGGTTTGTCCGCCATGGACCACCGGCCCTATGTTCCGCAGCGTTCGGATGTACGGCAGCAGTTGATCGAACAGTCGGGGTCGGCCGGTAAACACCTGCTCGTAGTTACGAGCGTGAAACTCCAGCGCGCGCTCACGAGCGGGAGGTGGATATCGGATGGCGGTGCCCGACGACCGGGGGATCTCCCGCCCCCGCGCGGTGCGCACCGCCGATACGCCGGCCGACTCCGCTGGGTTGCACCCGGCAACCTTCGATCGCCAGCCCCCGCAGGACCTGGTTGCCGAGCAGGCGGTGCTGGGCGGCATCCTGCTGAGCAAGGACGCGATCGCCGACGTCATCGAGGCACTGCGGCCTGACGACTTCTACTTCCCCGCGCACCAGACCGTCTACGAGTGCGTGCTGGACCTCTACGGGCGCGGGGAGCCGGCCGACGCGGTCACGGTGTCGGCGGAGCTGCAGCGGCGCGCGGAGCTGATCCGTCTCGGTGGCGCGCCGTATCTGCATACGTTGATCGCCAGCGTGCCCACCGCGGCCAACGCCTCCTACTACGCCGAGATCGTGGCGGAGAAGGCGGTGCTGCGCCGGCTGGTGGAGGCCGGTACCCGGATCGTGCAGCTGGGCTATCACGGCGCCGACGGTGCGGACGTCGACGAGGTGGTCGACCGGGCGCAGGCAGCGGTCTACGACGTGACCGAGCGGCGCACCAGCGAGGACTACATCGCGCTGGAGGAGCTGCTGCAGCCGACGATGGACGAGATCGACGCGATCGCCTCCCGGGGCGGCGCTGCGCTGGGCGTACCCACCGGGCTGGCCGACCTGGACAAGGAGACCAACGGCCTGCACGCCGGCCAGATGATCATCATCGCGGCGCGTCCTGGTATCGGTAAGTCGACGCTCGGGCTGGACATCTGCCGCTCGGCGTCGGTCAAGCACGGCATGACGAGCGTGATCTTCTCGCTGGAGATGAGCCGCAGCGAGATCGTCATGCGGCTGCTCTCGGCCGAGGCCCGGATCCGGCTGACCGACATGCGCTCGGGGCGGATGAGCGACGACGACTGGACCCGGCTGGCCCGGCGGATGAGCGAGGTCAGCGAGGCACCGCTGTTCATCGACGACTCACCGAACCTGACCATGATGGAGATCCGGGCCAAGGCCCGGCGGCTGCGTCAGCGTCACGACCTCAAGCTCATCGTCGTGGACTACATGCAGCTGATGACCTCCGGGCGCAAGGTCGAGTCCCGCCAGCAGGAGGTGTCGGAGTTCTCCCGCCAGCTCAAGCTGCTGGCCAAGGAGGTCGAGGTACCCGTGGTGGCGATCAGCCAGCTCAACCGCGGCCCCGAGCAACGCACCGACAAGAAACCCATGCTCGCCGACCTGCGCGAGTCCGGATCGCTCGAGCAGGACGCCGACATGGTGCTACTGATCCACCGCCCCGACGCCTTCGAACGCGACGACCCCCGCGCCGGCGAGGCCGACCTCATCCTGGCCAAGCACCGCAACGGACCCACCGGCATCATCACCGTCGCCCACCAGCTGCACTACAGCCGCTTCGCCGACATCGCGCGCTGAGCGCCGTCAACTGAGGTGCTCGGCGACCAGCCGGTTGAACTCCTGTTCCTGCTCGACGTTCGCCAGGTGGGCGGCGTCCAGCACCTCGAGCCGCGCGCCGGGAATGTGCTCGGCCAGCGGCGCCGTGTGCAGCTGCACCGGCGTCGACGCGTCGTGCGCCCCGCCGATCACCAGCGTTGGTGCGGTGACCGCCCCGAGCCGCGCCCTGTGGTCCCAGACCTCGACGGCCTGGCAGCAGCCGAGGTAGCCGCTGTCGTCGGTGCCGACGACCATCTCGCGCACCGTGTCGACCTCTGCCGGGTGCGCCGCGGCGTAGCCAGGGGTGAACCAGCGGGACACGACCGAGTCGGCGACCGCCGCCGTCCCGCCGGCGGCCACCGCGGCGATCCGATCCCGCCACGGCGCGGCGTCGGGAAAGCCGGCCGTGGTGGAGCTCAGCACCAGCCGGCTCACCCGTTGCGGCTGCTCGGAGGCCACGCACAGGCAGACCATCCCGCCCAGGGACAGCCCGCACCAGGCGGCCCGCTCGATGTCGAGCGCGTCCAGCACGGCCAGCGCGTCGCCGGCGAGGTCGGCCATCCGGTACGGCGGCTCTGGCACCGGGGAGTCACCGTGGCCGCGCAGGTCGATCCGTAGGACACGGAACCGATTCGCGAGCGCAGCCGCCTGCGGTGCCCACACGTCCAGCGTTGTGCCCAGCGGGCCGGCGAGCACCACGACCGGTGCGTCCGGCGGGCCGTCGACACGGTGGTGCAGCTCGACCGGCTCGCTCACCCCGCACATCCTGGACCCGCCGAGGTCCTTCTGCCCAGCGTCGCGGCCCGCTCGCTAATCTGAGCGTTCCTGAGGCAGACGAGGAGCGGGTATGCGCGGGCTCGGTGAGCTCGAATCGGCTGTGATGGACGTCCTGTGGAGCATGCCCGGGCCGCTGCGGGTCCGGGATGTGCTCGATGAGCTTGCTCCCGGACGAACGCTGGCCTACACCACCGTGATGACCGTGCTGGACAACCTGCACCGCAAGGGCTGGGTGCAGCGCGAGATGCAGGGGCGGGCCTACCGCTACCGGTCGGCGGCGAGCCGCGAGGAGGTCACCGCCAGGGCGCTGCGCAGCCTGCTCGACTCCTCCGGTGACGCGGAGGCCGCACTGTTGCACTTCGTGCGCTCGGTGTCCGACCGGGAGGTCTCCGTCCTCCGCGAGGCGCTGGAGGTCCGCGGCGCCGCCACCTCAGAGAAAGCGGAGTCCGAACGGGGTCACGTGCCATGACCGTCGCCGTCGCCCTGCTGGTGGGGTCGGCCATCGTCGCCGTCGTCGCACCCTGGTTCCTGCACCAACTGGCCGCTGCGGGCTTCGACCCGATCGTCGTGATCGTGGGTTGGTTGGTCGCCATGGCCGGCGTGCTCGGCACCGCTGCGGCGGCACTGATCGTCATGACGTTGCCGCACCAGACCCACGGCCACCCACTTGGCGACCTGGTGCACTCCGCGTGGTGGGAGTTCACCCGGGACGCCCCGGAGCTGCTGGCCTACCAGGGCATGCGGTGGCTGGCCGGCGTCGGGATCGCCGGCTCGGCGCTGTGGCTGGGGTTCGTGGCGATGCGGGAGCGAGGCCGCCGCAGCCGCCGGGTGCGCCAGCAGCTCGCCGTGCTCAACATCGTCGGCAGCAGGTCCGCCTGCCCGGGGCAGGGCCCGGCAACCCTGTGGCTGCAGTCGGACCGCCCGTTGGCCTTCAGCGTCGCTGGCCGGCCCGGACTGGTCGTGCTCACCGAGGGGCTGCGCCGGCAGTTGCCACCTGACGGCGTCGAGGCCGTGCTCGCCCATGAGCGGGCCCACCTGCGCGGGCGGCACCACCTGCTGATCGCCACGGTCCAGACGCTGCGCAGGGCGTTCGGTTTCCTGCCCCTGTTCCGGTCGGCACCGGCCGCGCTGCGCGAGCAGCTCGAGCTCGCCGCCGACCTGTCCGCGCTGGCGGACTGCGGCGCGGCGGCGGTGCACAACGCGCTGATGACCGTCACCGGTGCCGGCACGCCGGAGCTGGCGCTGGCGATGGCGCGCGACGCGCTGGACGTCCGGCTGCGCCAGCTCGCCAACGCCGCCGACCAGCCCGATCCGGTCAACCGGCTGACGACCTGCGGCGCGCTCGGCGCCGCGCTCGCGGCGACGCCGTTTGCGCTGGCCAGCGGCGTGCTGGTGGGGATCTCGGCGATCATCACGGTCACGGGTGCGCTGGGCTGAGCGCCGGCCGGTCGGAGCCGGCGGGCTGGGTGGCGGTGTCGACCGCGTCACGATGCCGGGCGTGTTGCCGGGTCGACTGCCAGGCTGGTGGACGATCACGGCCTGGGTGATACCCGGGCGTCAACGACGACGCGTTCACAGGAGTACGGGTGGCAGCAACGTCCATCGGCATCGATTCAGTGGTGGCCGCCAGCGGCACGCTCGAGCTGGACGACGGCCTGTCCGTTCGCCGGCTGGGGTACGGCGCGATGCGGCTGACCGGTAAGGGGATCTGGGGCCCGCCGGCCGACGAGGAGAACGCGGTGGCCGTGCTACGGCGGGCCGTCGAGCTCGGCGTGAACCTCGTCGACACCGCCGACTCCTATGGCCCCGAGGTCAGCGAGCAGCTGATCCGGCGCGCGCTGCACCCCTACGACGGCGTCATGGTGGCCACCAAGGCCGGTTTCCTGCGCCCCGCCCCAGGACAGTGGGTCACCTGCGGCAAGCAGGAGTACCTGCGCCAGCAGTGCGAGCTGAGCCTGCGCCGGCTCGGGGTGGAGCGCATCGACCTGTTCCAGCTGCATCGCGTCGACTCGAAGGTCCCGGCGGAGGACCAGTTCGGCGCGCTGCGCGAGCTGCAGCAGGAGGGCAAGATCCGCCTGGTCGGCCTGTCCGAGGTGAGCGTGGAGCAGGTGGAGCACGCCCGCACCATCGTCGAGATCTCCACCGTCCAGAACCGGTACAACGTGCTCGACCGTGGCTCCGACGACGTGTTGCGCTACTGCACCGAGCAGCGCATCGGGTTCATGCCCTGGTACCCCGTCGCGTCCGGGAAGCTCGCGGAGCCCGGCGGTCCGGTGGCGGTGGCGGCCGAGCGGCTCGACGCCACCCCGGCACAGGTGTCGCTGGCCTGGCTGCTGCAGCGCTCGTCGATGATGCTGCCGATCCCGGGAACCTCGAGCCTCGAGCACCTCGAGGAGAACTGCCAGGCGGCCACGCTCCGGCTGGACCGCGATCTGGTTGACGCCCTGGACGACGCCGCCTGACGTCTCCCGCCTGACGTCTCCCGCCTGACGCCTGGAGCCTGACGCCTGGAGCTAGCTCTGGCCGGGCAGCACCGATCGGACCTTGGCCAGCCACGACGGCCGGCGGGCAGGCGGCGCCGGCTCGGCGTCGTCGCGCTCCTCCGGGTCGACGGCTGCCGGCGGGGGTTGCCGGCTGGCGGCCAGCGAGCGCATCCCGGAGTTGATCACCGCGAGCAGCGGGACGGCGAGCAACGCACCGATGATCCCGCCGAGCACGACGCCGGCGGCCACCGCGAGCACGACCGCCAGCGGGTGCAGCTGCACGGCGCGGCCCAGCAGCAGCGGCTGCAGGACATGCCCCTCAAGCTGCTGCACGCCGATGACGACGGCGAGCACGACCAGTGCGGCCACCGGCCCGTTGGTCACCAGCGCCACCAGCACCGCAATCGCCCCGGTGACCACCGCGCCGACCGTCGGGATGAACGAGCCGAGGAAGATCAGCGCGGCCAGCGGGATCA
>Ga0136615_10001335_pt1 | contig 11887 bp, 5 predicted proteins | sample AntDrymUQ2882206_2_FD_106647 | JGI IMG/M metagenome (GOLD analysis project Ga0136615, IMG submission 106647) | Polar desert sand microbial communities from Dry Valleys, Antarctica - metaG UQ288 (22.06) | ecosystem: Environmental > Terrestrial > Soil > Desert | place: Antarctica: Dry Valley...
ACCTCACCCGCGGCGGACTCTGCCCACCCCTGCCAGGCCGGGCAGCAGCATGATCACCACCCACGGAAACGTCAGGAGAGCCTACTTTCCTCGCCAGACGCATCCTCATCCGGCATTGATTCCGACTGCTGGGGGTAGGGTCTCGTGTCAACGTTGACCACGAGAACATCGCCTCGCTCACGAGTCGGCATTACCGCAAGGGATCTGATCCATTCGCCCGAGACCCGGATACCGTCACCGACGAGACTTCGCGCGGCCGGATCCCAGATCCGTATGGTCCCGGCGTCGGTCTCCAACGCGAGTAGATGGCGGCCATCACGATCACGGAACGCCGCAATACAGGCCATGGCGGAAATATCTCGAAGAGCGTGGGACGGAATCCCATGCCAGAGCGTGAATCTAATTTTCACCGTCCATTCAGGGTGTCTTTCGGCGATCGCGACTGCAAGGGCGTTCGCCCCGGCCTTGAGAGCCCAGACATAGAACCACCAGGACTGGTTCTTGCTGTGGCTGAAGGCGCACTCAACCGCCACGGCGATCTTACGTGCGTCCGATTCACGGAGGAAGTTCGCGTAGCACAAAAGGCTTTGCGGTGCGCAGGCAAGCACGAAATCCGGATCAGTCATCATGCGTTCGAGATCTTCGCCAGCGAACGCGTACCCCGGCAGGGAATGAGCAGCGTACTCACCGATCGACGCCCAGTCGGGATTTCCGCTAGCGTCCGGCGGTAATAGCCGACGTACCAGACGCCGATTGAGGTTCACGAACTCCTCGCCGAGAAGATCCGGTAGATCACCTCGTTGTCGAATGACAAGATCGCGCAACTCCTCGCTGCGCAACAGATAGCGGCGATCGCCATCTGCACCGAACACCGTGACCCACGAGCCGAGATCCCTTTCCAGTGCCTCGACGACCGCTGGCTGGTCGAATGGCAACTCATCCTTTAGCAGCTGCCTTGCCCGGCTGATACTCACCGGCCGCTGCGAGGCGACGAGAACGGCGACCAGGGGCCGAATGAGAGATCGCCATCGCTCCCCATCCGCCGCCAGCGTTCGCAACAGGCTGATCGATTTCATGTCAGCGTCTGACACAACTGGCCGCGTTTTCCGTCCGTCGTTCGCCTGTTTCGAACAGCCTTGCGCTGATGCCTTTCTGAAGCCCCGGCGCTGCGGCCCGCAGATTACGACCACCACCGCAGGACCTCGGCGACGGCGAGGCTTACCACGGCAGGTGCCTCCGCGCCCCCGCCCTCCACTGCCAAGCGCCAGTTGTCGGCCAGGGCCGTCAGCACGGCCTCGCGGTCTTCGCTGCCGGCTTCATCTGGCCACGCCACTCGCCACCGCACCGTCCAGGCCAGCTTGACGCCGAGTTGATCCGCCTTCTCCACGACGCGGGCCAGGTCCTCGAATCGGTCGCTTGCACTCCTGACGGCCTGGGTCAAATTGAGCGACGATTCAAGCAGGTCGGTCCGCACGGTGGTGTCCGGCGACCGTGCCGCCAGCGCGCAGAGGACGCGTGCGAGTTCTCGGCCGCCGAGATATTGCTCGCAGATCGAACGTACTGCTGCGATCGGGACGTCTGGGGCCTTCGTCAGCGCGTGTTCCACGTCCCAGACGCCACTTATGCTCGATTGAGCCGAGGCCATCGCCGCGAGGGCGGCACGCAGATGGTCCGGCGACCCGGTCCTGCCGTACAGCGAAAGCAGGCATCTGACTCTCTTCCTATCATCCTCTAGAGCCATTGTCAGTTCGAAGAGATTCGGCAGCTTGTCGGCGGGTCCCGCTTCGATGAGTTCAACTAGGTCGCGATCGCTGTTGATGCTCGCTATGGCCCAATCGACAAGATCATGCCGTGCGTCCTCACCGAGCGGTGTCCTGGCGATCAGCAGAGCGAGTCTGGTCGCGTCTCCGTGCTTGTTCGGCAGTTGCCGCACTAGCTCGGCTACTTTCGGCAGGACGCGCGAGGGTAGGTAGCGGGCCACATCGCCGAGGACCGCGAAGTGTTCAGAATTCTGGAAACGGTCGACACCCTTCAGCGCACTGTTGAACGCCTCAAGGGCGAGGTCCTCGCGCTCCTCGCCTGGTTGCAAACGTTGGACGACTGCCCGCAGAGGGAAACAACAGTCGTCGGCTGGTAGCTTCCGCGCTACTGCAGCAACGTCGGTCAGGACGGACGGCGGCGCGGTCTTCGCCAGCACAGTGGCCGCACGCACGGGATCGTAGACGCTGCCACCACCGTGGGTGCCGTTGACTTCCAAAGCTTTCAACGCCCTGCGGGCGGCGACTTCCTGATGGTCCGCGGTCTCAATGCTGACCACTGCGGCAAGCACGACGACATCGGCGAGCCGTTCCGCGTGGCGCAGGAAAGTGTCGCGGACCGCGGCTGGAAGAGCGTCGTACCGGGCGGCGATTGCCTGCCACTCTGGATTGGTGTTGTTGGCGGCTGCGGCCATGAGGTCCTGCAGCACCCGTCGCATCGCCGCCTCGGGAAAGTCGTCCTGAAGAACCCGGTCTACCAGTTCGCGCCAGAAGAAGCCGTCAGAGGAGGCGATTCCGCCACCGACCTCCACCCATCGGCCAGCCGCTAGATTGGGCCGCAGATTGGGCAAGAGCTCGACCACAAAGCTCGGATCAGCCCAAGTCACAATTTCGGTGAGGATGGCTGCTCTTGCCCATTGATCCCGCAGTTCCATCCCGAACGACCGCAGTTCTTGTTCGAGACTCTGCCTCAGGTCACCGGCGGGCAAGCGACCCAGCAGCGGGGCGGCCGCGTAGGCCAACCAGTGTACGTCGGGTATATCGTGGATGGCGCGCAGGATCTCCTCGAGATGGGCTGGCGATGCGTTCTCCGCGCCAGCCCGCAAGACCTCCGCCTTGAAGTAGTCCATCGACGCTGCTCGGGATGCTTCAACTATGCGGCCAGGGAGCAGCCGCGCGACGGATTCCGCGATCCGGTAGAGGGTGCGTGAGCGCAGGTCGTTGTAGGGGATGGCTAGCGCTAGGTTGAGAGCGGTCGCGCAGAGCTCACTGCCCTGATCTTCGGGCATCGAAGCGGACGCCGAGGCGAGGATGTGCGCGGCGCCCCAGGATGGACGTTGTCGTGCTAGACGTAGCGCTGCTGGTAGTGCCTCTTCGGGAAGTTCATCGGCGATTAGTTTCAAGGCGCTCAGCCGGTCTCTTTCCTTAGGCAGTTTTGCGATCTCGCCCCAGGCAAGGTGCAGGAGGAATGGCGGCGTCTTCCGAAGGACCGAGCTGAGCAGCCACGGCCGCTCGTATTGGTCAGACACCTGCTCGTACCAAGCGTCGGCATGTCGGTGCCGATGACCGGGTACTCCCATGAGGCGGCTGCGCCGCTCTTCGCGGGCGTAGGGAAGCTCCACATGTTCTCGCGGCACGTCTCGCGTCGACGCGAATGCCCGGATGAGGACGCGTTCGGTAGCCGCTGGATCGTTTGCAGCCAGATCGACCAACTTTAGGAGCGTGTCCAGCCGCAGTTCGGGATTCAGCCGGTCGATTCGGCTCAACGTCTCCTCGAGGTGGACGTCGCGCTGCCTGCCCGGTGGCTCCAGCATGACGAGATGAGCATGGCCGAGATCTCGGCGAGTATCGTCGGCTGGGAGCAGATCGAGTTGCTGGACGTATTCGCTTCGGAGGCGTTCGACGGCCGCGTGGTCGCGCACCAGTTCGGCCATGTGCAATAGGTGCCCGGCCCGTTCACCCGGGTCCGATTTCCAGCGCAGCAATTTCGCTATGTCGTCCTGGAGTACGGCCTGCCCGTCATCGGTCGCTTCGGCCAGTAGGTCGAGTGATGCAGAAATTGCCAAGTTGACGTCGTCTGCCGACGAGATGACCGCTCGGGCTCGATCGAGCAGGGCCGGTGGCAGCATACCCGCGATGGTGACGCATGCGACCGGGTCAGCGGTCCACGCCGCCTCGAGGATTTCGTCGTAGACGTCCTCCCCAGTGTCTGGGGACAAACGGGCCGCCAGTGCGGTCAAGGCAGGTCCTTGATTGCGCCGGGGACGGATCCGCTGAATGACCGGAAGTGCCTCGAGGAGCAACGGCTCAGGCAGCCGTCGCTCAACCGCTTCCGCGATGATCTCTCCCGGATCACGGAGCGGCATCATGTGATAGAGGAACTCCGTATGGTTGCGTTCCACTGGGATGGACAACGCATCTTCAAGGGCTTCTCGGAACAGATTGTCTTGGGCTGGTCCGGGATCCATGTCCGCAGCCACGTCAATGAGGGCGCGGACCGCGTCATCGGGGCGTTCGACTCGCCGCGCCGCCGCTTCCGCGGCTGTGAGTGCCTGGTTGCGCAGCGCTGGTGTCGCTGTTGCCTCCCCTACGCGCAGCAGACTGTGCACTTTTGAACTGGAGTCCTTGATCTCGGCGGCGCGGCGCAGCGCGGCTGAGATCAGGTCTTCGGAGAACTCTGAGCCGCGATTCCGGGCAGCCACGTGGGCCAAGATCGAAGTCGCGAGATAGCTGTCTAGATTGGTTCGCGCCACATTGCTGACCTGCGCAAGGAAGTCCGTCGGCGCGGCCTTCACGAGCTCGTCCATGATTCTGGAGCTTGTGTAGTCCTTCTCTTGGAGGGCTAGCCGGAACACTTCGTTGAAGATTGGCTCTGGATCGGGCAGGTGCTCGGCGAGCGTCAGAAGTGCTGATGCGCGGTCCGCGGCATCGCTGTTGCGCCGAGCGTAGAACAGGGCCTTCTCCAGCGGCCAGACGTTGGCTCGGACCAGCCGGTCCAAGAGGTTGGCCGGGATTCCGGCGGCGAGTTCCACCAGCGACGAGTCCATCAACATGTAGCGGATCTCGAGAGCCATGAACTCCGCTCTGTCCGATCCGCTTCGATCGACGCGTGCCGCCGCGATCCGCCGGCCGATCGCGACATGTTCTCGGTAGTCTTCGAGAGTGCCCAGATTCTCGTGGCAGGCGAACCAGACGTTTTCCGGCCCTCCTGGCGCGCTGAGTCGCAGCAGATGATGAATGTCGGAGTGGCGGCCAGCGGCGTCGAGGTGTTCGATCACATGGCGGAGGCCGTATCGCTCGCCGAAGTCCGGCCGCCCCGCGACAGGCAGCAGCGGTAACCCTCGGGAGAGTCCGCCCCACGCGGTCAAGTGGTAGTCGGCAATCCGGTCATGTGCGTTGCGAGCCGCTCGGCGCAGCTCGTCGCTGAGCGCCTCATCGGCGCCCAGCGTGACGTCGCCGTCCCTGCTGACATTGCCGTTGACGAAGTCGGAGACCGACGAGTGATAGACGGCGTAGGTGGTGGTGCCTGTGCCATCCGTGACCCGTGACAGAAACCCCGGCCACGTGTTCTCCAGTCTCTCGAGAACGCGCCACTGCTCCGGCACTCCGGAGTACGTGCCAAGGGCATCCACGGTCAGGGGCCCGCGAGCCGCCGCGAGTGCACCGAGTAGGGGGAGCGACCATCGGTACCACCGCTCGGGGCTATCGGGCTCGCGGTCCGAGGCCAGCGTGTGAGCGTAGTATTCCCACAGATCCCGCGGCAGGGAGCCGAGATCGTCCAGCGCCCGGCGTTCCGACCTGATGTCGGCCGCGATGTACCTCAGATAGATCCAGAGTCCACCCACACGCTCGGTGACGACGTCGATGAAGTCCCGCTGCGACACACCGGCCGTCGCCAGCCGATCGGCGAATTCGTCGGCCAACCTGCCGACGTGACGCCGGATGTCGGCGCGGTTGTCCTCACCGGCGGCCCGCAACGGGATAATGCGGCGGCTCTCCGAGGGAACTTGAAGACGCAGCCTGCCCTGCTGACTTGTGGCCACAACGACGACGTTGTCCGGCAGAGATTGTGGTAGCGAAAGGGGCATGCCGTTGCGGATCTGTGCCCTCTCGATGCCGTCCACGGCGAGTATGAGCGGCCCGGGCCGACCCTCGGCGGCATGGCGTTCGGCGCAGCGCCGAAGCAGGTCGTGGAACGCGTCACCCTCGACTAGCCCGGCCGGTGACGACAGCGCTGCGGAGCCCCGCCCCGAGTCAATATCCGGACGGTAGACGTTGATCAGCTGCTGCGCCAGGTTCCGCAAGGCGACGTCGGGTCGACTGCCTTCGTTGACGCCGCAGTAGTGGTGCACCCAATGCCGCTCGAGCGTGTGATGCACGAGGAATGCTGACTTCCCGACGCCAGCTTCCCCCTCGACGACGACGTATCCGCTGCCGAGCTCCGCTATCGCTCGATCCAGCTGGTCCGTCAACCACGGCCGCTCCTCGTAGTGGCCGAGGTCCAGGCCCGCCACGAATGCGCTGGTGTGCAGCGCACTGGCGTCCTCGAGCACCACCGCTGGATGGTGATGCTCGTGATACTCGACCGTCACACCGCCGGTGACGACTCCGGAGACAGCGACACCGCCCTTGCTGGCGGTAGCGTCTCCAGAATTGGCGACGCTGACTTCGCTGTCCTCTTCGGCCGAGTCGGGCGTCATCATGTCGGTCACAAGCGAGGGTGGGAGCGGCGCACGATGCCAGTCGTCGCGGTCGAACCCGCACCCTCGGCGGTCGCGTCCCCGGAGCGGATCACCTGCACTGGCCCGCCGTCCCCAGTGATGTCCGCGCCCGTCGTGGCCTGCCCACCGCCGGTGGCTTTGGCTTCGCCGGAGTCCTCGATGCGATCAGGATCGGGCATTGGTGTACCTCCCGGTGCAGGCAGCAAATACGGTGCGCCCAACGCCAGCAACGCCACCACAGCGGCGACGCAGCTGGCGACCTTGTCAGCCCTCTCGAGCCCAACCACAGCAAGGTAGGCCACCAAGGCGGCGGCCAGGATGCCACAGGCGATCCGGCCCGCCCAGATCCAACGCGGACCACGACGAGGCATCACGAACCGCTCCTTCCTGATGACGACCTAACCGCAGGTAGCGTTCGGGGAAGCACCAGCTAGATACAATCATCCCATACCGCTGCAGCGGTCGATGTCGTCTTCGACGGGCTGAACCTGGTGGCTCTTCTGCTGTTTCCGTGGGTGGTGTCCGGGGGCGCTGCGCAGCCTGCCGGGCCCTGCGGGGCCGCTTCTCCCAGGTCAAGGGCGCCTGCGGCGTCGCGAGCGATGGCGCTACGCACCACCCTTGACCTGCGAGCCTCGGCGACCCCTCCGGGCAGAGTTGCGGGCAGGCCAGGGCCTGCCCTCCACGACGCGCAGCGCCCCCGGACACCACGGCTGAGCTGGTCACATCAAGACACCGACGCGTTTGCCCAGGTCAGGCCCCTGCCCCAGGTTGATCAAGGCTACCCACGGAAAGAGCAGTAGATCCAACCTGGTGGTGTCTGCCCTGGTCGCGAGGACCAAGCGATCCAGGACGCACCGAACGCCGCGGGCGCCAATCCGGTAGCAAGGTTATGAGCCTTATTCACTGGAGAGTTCCCCACGCTCAACGAACCTCGCCCGTCAATAGTCCGGTCTATGACGATCATGTGTCGCTTGAGATACAGCTTGATGCCGCTAGCCGGAATTTCGTTCAGTTTGTTGTTGGGGTGCCGCCACGACTACGGTTGTTTATCAATGACACAGAATTCATACTCCGCCGCTAGCTGGTGGGCCGCCCTGGGAATCATCTGGCGTTTCATGCTGACTTGGTTTCATCTGCAGTTGGGCTTGTACCGCAGTCCTATTCTCGCATCTGTGCTGAATGCGGTTCAAGCTTGATAAGTAATGCAGTTCAGCCAATGGCATCTTCCCATCGTCACTCGAGAGGCCACTTACGCCGGGCAGTAGGCTGAGATTCGTCGTTTGCGCAGGTCGGAGGGGTTGCCGATCAAGGCGATCGCTCGGGTGTTGGGGGTCTCTCGGAACACGGTTCGGGCGGCGTTGGCCTCGGACGCGCTACCGGCGGCCGACGACCGAAGGGGTCGATCGTGGATGCGGTCGAGCCGCAGATCCGGGAGTTGCTGGCGGTGTATCCGCAGATGCCGGCGACGGTGATCGCGGAGCGGATCGGCTGGACCCGCTCGATTCGGGTGCTGTCGAGCCGGGTGGCCGAGCTGCAGCCGGTGTACCTGCCGCCGGACCCGGCCTCGCGCACGAGTTACGTGGCCGGGGAGATCGCGCAGTGCGATCTGTGGTTCCCACCCATCACGCTGCCGGTCGGGTTCGGTCAGGTGCGCAAGCCGACCCAGCTGCCGGTGTTGACCATGGTGTGCGCGTACTCGAGGTGGTTGCTGGCGCTGCTGCTGCCGTCCCGCTGGGCGGAGGATCTGTTCGCCGGTTGGTGGCGGCTGATCGAGCGGCTGGGTGCGGTGCCGCGGGTGCTGGTGTGGGACGGGGAGGGCGCGATCGGCCGCTGGCGCGGCGGGCGCAGCGAGCTGACCACGGAGTGCCAGGCGTTCCGCGGCACGCTGGGCGCGAAAGTGATCGTCTGCCCGGCCCGGCCGACCCGGAAGCGAAGGGGATCATCGAACGGGCACCTGACTGGCTGGAACGCTCGTTCCTGCCCGGCCGCACGTTCGTCTCGCCGGCGGATCCAGATACAGGCCGACCACATCGCGGACCTTGTCCTCGAAACCCGGATCCTTCGAGATCTTGAACGTGCCCTGCCGCCACGGCCGCAGGCCGTTCTCCCGCCACAGCCGCGACACCCAGGTCTGCGACACATAGACACCCTCGGTCTTCTTGATGTACCGCGCCATCTCCGTCGAGGACCACTGCGAGATCCCCAGGGTCGACGGAGGACTCGTCCTGGTCAACGCGAGAACCTTCGCGCGTATCCGATCCGGGATCTGACGTGGCCCCCCGGGTGAGGCTCTACTCACCAGACCCTCCATACCGACCTGCTCGTAGCGCTTGATCCACTTATCCACCGTCGGCCGCGACGCCCCGACATCGCGGCGATCTCACCTTTCCGGTACCCTTCGCAATACCAGAGAACTATCTGCGCCCGTGAGGACACCGACCCGTCATAATCCTTCCGACCTGAGCGCCGCATGAAGTTCAGCGCGATCCTGCTCTGAAAGATTCATAGGAGGATGATCTCAAACTATACCCCTAATGTAAGACAAACTTATCTACCTACACTAGCTGAGCTGGGTTACTTCTCCCCGACGTGCAAGGTGCCTGACCTCGGTAACCCCAAGCAGAACATAAGCGCGCGCTTCGCGGCATGAGCGGACGTTACGAATCGGGGCTGGCCACCGACCTAACATGCATCAGGCCGAGGTGATGGCGGAGAATCCAGACTGATGGAGGCAGAGTTGACGGAGCCATTCGCAGAGTACCGAGACATCAGCGTCACCGACCCACTGCGGCAGGGCGACGTCCTCGAGGCAGTCGACCCATCCGCCTCGAAGTGGCAGCGGCATCTGCTCGTGATCACGGCCGACTGCGACTTTGCGTACGACAAGCATCAGGGCCGCGTGACTTGTGTTCCTTTGCTGACTGCACCCGAATACCTGATGGAGATGCAGGTACCTCGTATCCGCGAGAGGTTCATGACAAAGATTGTCGGGGTTCTTCGTAAGGTACTGCCGCCGGACAGCGGGGCGAACATCTCCGACGAGCGACTTAGGGCCTGGCCATGCGAGGCTGAACCCGCCGAGATCGTCGCCGCCCTCGGCCTTGACGGCCGCGATGCCGAGACTGCCAAGGCAGCGCTAGAGTCAATCCGCCTCATTAGTCAGCCAGCGGGGACTCTGGACGAAGCTGTCGAACTCGTTGTCGCCTCGTATCTTGCCGCGCCTAATGCCCAGAAGCGCGAGAACGTCGTACAGCAGATCACCGAAGCCCTCAAAGGCCCGTACTCTCAACCGCCGGGCGACGCGCTGTTCCTTTCCGCAGTCGCTCCAAAGCATCACCTCGGTTACTTCGTATACCTACGGCATCTAGAGCAGGTGTGGGAGCCTGAGATCGCAACCGGCCCGACGAGGAGCGCCGTCAGCTACCGACGCATCTCGCGCTTGCAGGACCGGTACATCCACGCACTTGTCCAACGCTTCGCGCTAGTCTTCATGTCCATCGGGCTCCCCAAGGAGTACGAGGAGATCCGCGACTTCCACTCCGAACTTCTGGGAGAGACCTACAAATGAAGCCGCTCGTCACCACCGTTCGCTCCCTCAAAGAGTTGGCCACGGGTCTGTCACCGAAAGCCGTCTCAGCCTCTCCATTGCTGTTTGAATATATCGGCGACAGCGTCGACGTGCTCCTGACCACCGATGACAGGGCCAACGAACAGCGGATCGTTCTCATGCGGGACTCGAACTCCAGGGAGCGCTACGTCCCCGAACATCTTGCCGATCTCAGACGTGATGTCCTTAGTCGCATGGCGTCGTTCGCAGAGCGTGTCCGCGCCAATGGACCGTTAACCGTGCCCCGGGGCTGGCGTCAGTACAAGCACAACAACCTCATCTCATTCTTTGCTGTCCCGAGAAGCCACGCTCAGGCGAGCCGATGGATCGCCGAGGTCCTGCCGGGCGAGCGCTCAGATGTCGTCCTCTGGATCACCACGACGTCGGATCAGAAGGCGACCCTCGAGGAGTTCGAGTCATCGAAGCCGACCATGCCACCCGGTTGGGAGACCGACTGGAAGGCGGCAGTCGCAGAGGCCGCCGAGCGGAGCGAACAGGCACGGCGGGTCCAACCATCCGACGTGGAGATTTCGCTGCCGCCACTCGAACAATCAACAACAAAGGGGTGGTCGTACGAGCACTGGCTGGAAACCATCACCGATGCTCAACGCTCGTTCGTCGAAGCAAGCACCAGCAAGTCGATCCGCTTGCGAGGCCCTGCGGGCTCCGGCAAGACCTTGGCTCTCACACTCAAGGCGATCCGGGAGGTACTCAAAGCCAGGGACGCTGGTACCGACATGCGCGTGCTTATGGTGACCCATAGTTGGCTCCTGGCCATCGACATATCTGACTCACTCGACTCGATGGGGACCGGGCTTCTCAACGAGATCGACATCTTCCCACTCTTGGAGATTGCGAAGATTATCTCGCCGCAGTATGTCAATGACGATTCCGGATTCAGCTTGATCGGAAACGACAGCTTCAGCGGTAAGCAAGCTCAACTAGACCAGATTCTCGACGTTCTGGACGATTTCATCTCCGGTGATTGGATCACGTACGAGGGAGGCGTCACTGAGGACCTGCGGACCAGATTCAATTCACCCGAGACCGACGAACGGTTCGCTCTGGCATGGGATCTTTTGGTCGAATTCGGGTCCGTCATCGGAGCCGCTGCTATCTTCCCTGGCGCGGGCTCAGAGTCGCGGTACTTCCAGCTGCCCAGGGCGCCCTGGATGCTCCCGCTTCAGAGCCGGAACGACATGCGGGTCGCGTTCACCCTCTACACGAAGTACATGGAGAGCCTCGACGCGCGGGCGTTGCTGACGTCGGACCAGGTACTCGCTGACCTACTAAGCCACCTCGAGACTCACGCCTGGAACCGGGCCCGTAGGACCCAGGGATACGACCTGATCTTCGTCGACGAGTTCCACCTGTTCAGCCCGTTAGAGCGCCAAGCGCTCCACTATTTCTCTCGCGATGTCAGCGTCTACCCGCGGGTGTTTATGGCGGTTGACCCGCGACAATCACCCTCGGCGGCATTCATCGGCGTCGCAGCAGATGAGACCCGGTCTTCGTCGGTCGCACCCGAGGATGGGCTCGGCGATGTCGACAACTTCGAGCTGAGGACGGTCCATCGCTTCACGCCTCAGATCCTCGCCCTAATCAAGCACGTCCATCACGAGTTCCCGACCCTGGATCTCGGGCACGACTGGGACATCAACTTCAGCGCGGTCGAGTCAGCGCAAGATGCTGGCCCTCTCCCCCGGCTGATCGTAGCTGCTTCACGTGCGGGCGAAGAGGACGACGTCGTCAAGGCAGTTCACGAGCTGTATCCGGCGGGGCGCCTCGCTCTGGCGATTGTC
>Ga0136615_10001336_pt1 | contig 11886 bp, 23 predicted proteins | sample AntDrymUQ2882206_2_FD_106647 | JGI IMG/M metagenome (GOLD analysis project Ga0136615, IMG submission 106647) | Polar desert sand microbial communities from Dry Valleys, Antarctica - metaG UQ288 (22.06) | ecosystem: Environmental > Terrestrial > Soil > Desert | place: Antarctica: Dry Valley...
GTCCTACACCCCCAAAAAGCGAGGGTTCGTGACGGGGACGCGCAAGGTTCGGGAGAGCAAGCCGATACCCGCCCGCGAGCGCATAGAGCGCCTGGGCAAGATCCGAGGCGCCGTGGTGGACGCCCTTTTGCTCCAGGGCGGCGGGGAGCTGACCCTACTGGAGCTGTGTGAGGTCTTGCACCGCAAGCGTGCTAGAGACGTGAGGAGGCGCATCTTGCCGATGCTCGAAGAGGCCGGGGTATTGACCGTCGAGGGCGACGTGGTCCGACTCGCGCACGAGTGGCGGGAGGCCCTGGAAGCGGAGCGGCGCGCGAAGGGCGAGGTAGAGGCCGACGAGCTGGCCGAGTACCGCCGCAAGCGTAAGAGCCGGGCGTACCGTGAGCGCGATAAGTTGCCGGTATCGAAGCCGAGCGAAGCCGGGCTCGCCGCCGTCGAGCGGGGACAAGCGATGCGTACAGAGAAGCGCCTCAACGAGCACGAAGAGCAACAGGCGCGGGCCCGCGCCGCCGAACTGGAGGCGAAGCGGTTCGCCAAAAGGTTCGTCTACGAGCGGCTGCGCGAGCTGGGCCAGATCCGGCTCGGGTTGTTGCAGGAGGTTTTACACGACGCCGGCGGGGTGCCGACGTACGCGCTTCCCGCCGCGAAGAGTCTCGGTTGCGACGTTGAGCGGCTACCAGAGTTCGGGGATAAGCAGTTCGTCCTCGCGCCTCAGTCGTGGGCGGCGTAGGCCGATGCCCCGCTCCCGAAGCGCAACGGCCACCGCGGGATGCTACCTTCGACCTGGACAGGCCAGACGCTCCGGGTCGAGTACGCCGGCGCGGACGGTAAGAGAGTGGAGACCAGCGGCGTCCTGCTCGACTGGTACCCGGCGGGCGTGATCCTATCCCTCGCCGGCGCGAAGACGCTGATCCCGTGGGACCGCGTCTGTTTGCTGGAGCTGGCGAGCGGCTGATGCCCAGGGCCACCCGTAAAGAACGCCGAGCGGTCGCCAACCACCTCGGGCGTCGCGAGGTCCATCGCCGGGCCGAGCGGCTTACGGGCCGTGTTTTCGAGCTCGACGCGGAGGGGTTCGGGCCGGCGGCTATCGCCAGCTCCACTGGCTTGGGCGAGCCGACCGTCCGGGCCGTTCTGGAGGGCCGCCGGGGGGAGGGGGTGCTTAGTTGAACGGCCAATGCACCGCGACCAAACGCAACGGAGAGGCCTGTACGTTGCCCGCAGTAGGCCACCACGCTCTTTGTTGGGCCCACGACCCGAAGAACGCCGACAAGCGCCGTAGGGGGCAATCCCGTGGCGGTAGGGGCAAGCCCACCACCGAGATAAGGGACCTCAAAAAGCAGCTAGAGGACCTTGCTACCGACGTACTCGCTGGGAACGTAGAGCGGGGAAACGCCGTGGTGGTGAACCAGATCCTCAACACGCGCCTACGGGCGGTCGAGTTGGAGCGCAAGGTCCGCGAGCAAGAGGAGATTATCGAGCGGCTGGCCGCCTTGGAGCAGTCCCCCGAGCAGAAAGGAGGCAGCCGATGGAGAGCATAGGTAAGCGCTTGGAGCGCCTGGAGGAGCAGATCACGGTCCGACGGGAAGACGAGCTCCGAGAGCGCGCGTCCCGCGAGTTTCTCCGGCGCCTCGCCGACGAAGAGATCGCGTGGCTGGACGAACCCATCCACGAGGCCCAGATGCTCGTCGAATGCCCGCTCCACGGTCCCGGATGCCACTGCACAAACGAGCCTCGCGGGGAAAGGGCGCGCGAGGAGTATCCGGAGCTGCACGAGGAGTTCGAGCTTCGCAGCCGAACCCTGCTAGATCGGAAAGAGGAGATCATGGCGAGAGAAAACCAACGAAAGGAAACGACATGACCGAGGAAAAGATCCCCGTCCCGGCGGCCTGGCTGGCCGACCAGGAGAAGAAAGAGGAGCGCGGGAAGCTCGTCACGGAGTGGCGTGAGCATCTTGCGACCAAGCAGAAGGAGGCCGTCGATGCGGCGCCCTTCGGACGATTCGAGAGCCGCATACCCCTGGAGGCATTGAAAGCCTTCACGCCCGAAGAGCGCGACCAGTTGATGGTCCACGAGGAGCAGGCGTAAGTATGACCCTCAGAAGCCGCCTAAAGCTCCTTGAGGCCAAGACGCCCGATCAGCGGCCCGAACCGCCGTGGTCTCCCCCGGAGGTTTACGCCAGGCTGCGTGAGGATGCTCGGGAAGAGATCGAGCGTGACTCGGAGATCGGGGTGGAGCCGCTCTTCTGGATAGACGACGCAGGCATCATCCGTGCTACCGACGACGGCTCTTTCGTGCGCCATCTGGGCGATTACGTACGCGCTGGCGACCGAAACATAAAGAGGTTGGAGGCCGAGATAGCGGAAGCCGAGGTCAACATGACGCCCGAAGAACTACTCGCCCTTGAACGGTCACGGCGCGAGGAGCTTGACGCGAGATTGGCCGGGTTGTCGCTGGACGGGAAGATCGAGGCCCTGGAAGCCGAGATCGCGGCGCTCAATGCCGAGGAGGCCGAAGGGGAGGGGGAGGGGTGATACCTATTGGCTAAATGCAGTGCTATAGCGCGGTCGGGAGAGCGTTGTAAGGGGATGGCTATCGATGCTTCCGGACTCTGCCACGGCCGCCCCTTTTGCCTCCCCTGCGGCCGGCTTGACGGCGTACCTTCGCATAACACAGCCGCAAGGATCGTTTCTAAGCTCCTCGTCGGGGAAATCAGGGTCTACGTACCCCGAACCCGAACCACGCCAGCACGCGTTGCCAAGGCTTCGCCTCCGGTCCCGGCTCGCGGTCATCCTCGGGGGACGCCACAGGCGTAGGCGAAGCCGGGGTCGGATCTCCCGCGGAGTGCGTCTCCGTATCCGAGGTTGGCTCGGCGCCCTCCGAGGCCTCCAGCTCTCTCCCGGTCCTTACAGCCTCCTCCAGCTCCGCGATGCGGACGTTCTGCTCTTCGACCAGCGTCCTCAAGGCGCGCAGCTCCTCTAGGATGGCCGCTCCAACGTCTACACTCGGCGAAGCCGCCTGCAGGCCGCCGCGGCCGGTCGTGTGGGGTTCGACCCCGGACGTCCCCGCGGAGTGCGAGGCCCTGGGGCTCTCCTGGCCTCGCAGAGCGGCCTCTATGGAGACAGCACGCTGACTTTGGACGGCTTCGCGGGCGTCCTCTAGGACCTCGATAGCATCCTCCGGCCACACGCGCCCGCGCTCGTCCCGGGGCAAGTCTCCTATCGTCCGCTCGAAGATGCCGGCCAGGCGACGAAGCCCGGAGGCCGAAACCTGTAGTCGAGCTTGAACCTCGTGGGGTGGGTAGACGCGGTGCTCTTCGGGGGCCGGTTCGGTGGGTGGCAGGTCCTCCGGTGGTCGCTCTCCCTCGGGCATACCGCCAGCATGGGGGACTGTCGGATCTGGCGCAAGACCGCCACGGACCCGCCATAGGGTAGCGCCAGGCTGGGTAGCGCCACTGTCGGTAAGCGCCACACGTCCTAGCGGGTGTGTCGTTGAGTTTCCGAGAATGCTGTTTATGGGAAACCGAGAGGTGTCGAGTAGGCTGTCGGGTGTGTCGCGAGGGTTCTACCGCCGCCGCAACCTCCCAGTTTCTCCCAGTTTCTCCCAAAACTGGGAGACCCCGGTTAACAGAGGCGGGGCCACAACGAGGATATGGAAGAGGCGCATCATGTCTAGGTACTACGTCCCGCTGGTGCGGTACCCGTGGAGCGGGGTAGGGATAGGCGATCTTCGCCCGGCCAACCAGACGCTTATGGATAGCGAGGCGTCTGGGTTTCTTCTGGTGTTCGAGGACGCCGACGCGGCCAGGCAGGAGTTTCCAGACGCGGAGATACTGGCGCTCGGAAGCGGCGACAAAGAGGCTTGAGTTATGAAAACGAAGCTAACGCCCGGCCCGATAGAGGTAGGACCACAACCGTCTGATCGATCAGACATTTTGTCTTGGACCCACTACGCCCACTACGTCCGCTGGGCATATCCCTCTGGAGGCCTACCCCTCCTCGACCGGGGCGCAGTGGTGCGAGGATGCCGTCTCCCTAGCGGCGAGGGGTCGGATAGGGGTGTAGGATGCCCCCATGGGAGAGGACGCCATACCGGGCGGCGACCAGGTCGGTGGACAGGGCAGCGCTCAGCATACTAGTCGAAAGCTAACGGTTGCCCAGGCCGCCGACACCCTAGGCGTGACAGTGGACGCGATTCGATCTCGTATAAAGCGCGAAACTATGGAGCATGTGCGTGAAGAGGGCCGTGTCTATGTCATACTAGGCGATGACCAGGGCGAGACTAGTACCGGCCAGGCCAACGACCAGCACAGCGCCCAGTATGAGGGTATCGCCGGCCACACCCCACCGGCCGCTGGCCACCGCGACGAGCTGGTAGAGGAGCTGCGCGACCGTGTACGCGCACTGGAGGAAGCCAACCGTGAGAACCGCCGTATTATCGCCGCGCTTACCTCTCGCATCCCCGAGATAGAAACACCGCGAGAGGCGCGAGACACTCCTGAGACGGCCTCAGAGGGTGCGTCTAGTACCGAGACACCCACCAGCGATACGGGCGAACCTCGGGGCCGCTCAAGGAGTTGGTGGCGGAGGTTCTTCGGCTTCGAATGAATATCTATCCAAGCGTGTAGCAAGATGCCTCGACTACTGCGCTTATCGGGAGGCCGAACGGTGCTGTGCCCCGGTCCTATTGGATAAGGATTCGCGGGGTTGAATACGGGTTTCCGAGAATAACTGCTCTCGGCAATCTAGTGAATCGCCTTCGGGAGTAAGGAGAGGTTGATTACGCCACGTCTCAGTCGAGTATCGCCCGCCCAAACAATTTCCCTTCAAAGGCGAATGCTTCGCTCCGAAGCGCTTCTGTGTAACTAGACACCACCTCTTTTGGCAGGCTCCCACCATGCATCGGGTTGATCCACTGCGCATCGAGATTCTCGATGCGATCTACTACTCCCAGGACAGGCTCTTCTGCGGCAAAGATGCCCCATTCGCGGTAAAGATGGCACATCTCCTTGCCTAGGTTCTCTCGCACAATGGCTGGTTGATCGCCTGACTGTACATAAAGATCCGCAGGGAACAAACTGCTCGTTTTCTCCTCAAATACCATCATCGAATCCCAATGATGGACATGTGGCGTTTCTAGTAAACGTAGTCTATGGTCCCCAAGATCTACAATGTCGCCCTCCCGGAAGCCCAGCACGGGACCCGAGTAGTCCCACTGGGTCAGGTTGATCCTGGCTCCTAGTTCACTGCAGGCTAACACCGCCTCTGGAGCCTCTGCGACGAAGCGTCCCATGCCGCCACATTCGTCAGCCTCGAAGTGCGGGCAAACGACGTATGCCAAGCGTTTTGGGTCGAGGACCTCGGCAACGGCCTTGCGCACGTCCTCATACATCTGGTACGTGCCAGTGTGTATCAGCGCGGGTAGTTCATCGTCGATGAGGAACTGGTTGAACTGCAACTGTTTGACTGGGTCGAAAGTTGAAATTCGATAGATCCCGTCGGTCACCTCGTCAACATGTGCCACGGTGGTCCTCTTTCCTTCCGCATCTCTCCGAAGGGTTGCTGACACCTCGACTATATCTAGGTGCTTGGTATGAGGGAAGGCCTTCTACGAAATATCGGCCGAAAGGCTGCCGCCAAGTAGTTGGTAGCTTTCCGAGAAGACCAGCTCTCGGCAGTTCGATGACTAGAGGCGCCCCTCTCACCTCTTGACATATTCGCATCTTACGGGCATTCTCGAGGTAGGTAGCTAACCTGCCGGGGAAGGAGCAGTTTATGTGGGTACGCTTAACTTATGTCAAGGTGGATCCCGCCAACATAGACGAATTAAGAGATCTCTACAACAGCGATGAGGTTTCTGGTGTTATTCGCCAACAAAAAGGATATCGCTTTCACCACATGCTTGAGTCTGTTGATGCTCCGGGGGATAGTATCTCCCTCACCGCTTGGGACAGTCAGGAAGACGCAGAGGCCTATGAACAGAGTGGAACATACAAAGAGCTAGTAGATAAGATTAGGAACTACATTACCGCACCTCCGGAGTTCAGTACGTATGAGGTACGTGAGTAGAGGTTACGCCTATAGACGTTAAAAGTTGGTCTATTAGAGAGGGCCGAGGCTAACATCCCCGGCTCTTTTTATGCCCTCTAGGTTTCCGAGTCCGGCCAGTGCCGGAATTTGGTTTCCGAGTCCGGCCAGTGCCGGAATTTGGTTTCCGAGAATCCCCGCTCTCGGCAGCTTGGTGAATAGACCTTCGGCAGTTGCGGCGGGCTTCGCTGGGTGGCATCATTACGGTGGGTAAAGGAGAGTTAGCCTGCCGGAGCCTTCTTTCGGGCGGGTGGGAAGGAGTAATTCATGCGCTTCATGCTCACGTTCCGAATCTCCCCAGAGAAGGGAAATGCATTGGCCAGGGAGGGGAACCTCCGCCCAACCGTCCAGTCCATAGTCGAGGAGATCAATCCCGAGGCGGCGTACTTCGCCCCCATGGAAGGTGCAAGAGGTGGATACCTCGTCCTTAACATGGACGACGCCTCCCAGATCCCCGCTATAGCGGAGCCCCTTTTCCTCGGACTGGACGCTACCGTAGAGATCCATCCGGTGATGACAGCGGAGGACTTGGAGAGAGCAACGCCGGCGCTCGAACAAGCGGCGCAGAGGTACGGTTAGAGTAGCGAGCGCGTAGAGACACCACCGGGCCGGGGCGTAGAAGCTCCGGCTTTCTCTTATGCCCTACCGCCGGGCTTCCGAGAATCAGGCTTAGCGGCAATTCGGTGAATAAGCTGCTAGCAGATGTGCTTGGCCTCTCAGCATGGCATCATGGGCGGTGGGCTTCTATACAGAAGGAGGATTAACGCATGCGCTCACGACCGCAGAGTGTGACTGTCGCCGCCATCTTACTGGTGCTGTTGAGCCTGTTTGGGTTCCCCTGGCCGTGGATGCTTCTCTTCCCCGGGGTGGAAGATCCACCAGCGTTTATTTATTACTCGGGTATTGTGCTGGGCATTGTGGGCCTGCCCGTCGCCTTCGGATTATGGATGCTAAAAACGTGGAGCTTGTGGGCCACCATTATCGTTGCTGTGCTCAACCTCCTTTTGGGAGCGCCGGGGATAGTCCTGGGACCAAACGCCGGAATACAAGTTACTAGCGCAGTGCTGGCGGTAGTGACAGTCCTCATCGTTGTGCTGGTAGTGCTTCCCTCCTCACGACATGCTTTGGGAACTGCCCATCAACCTTCGCGCGTACGGTAAGCTGGGTTTCCGAGTAGACCTCTTCTCGGCAGCTCATGAATAAAGAGGCACGGCGCCGGACTGCACGGCGTAGCTTCTCCACGGCCCGCGTTCGCCGGCGAGGTGTCCGCGCTCGACCAGGGAGATGACGTAGGGCAGGGACACGCCCAGTCGCTCTGCGGCGTCCGTGGTGGTCTCGAAGGGAAAGTCTGGCGCTTCCCGTGGGTCTCCACGAGGGATGTACCACCCTCTAGCGAACTTTAGGGCACCTGGGAAGCGCCCCTGCCGGCACCATCGGCAGATAGTGACCCGCGAGAACCCCAACCGCTCGGCCGCCTCCGTGGTGGTCTCGAATTGCTCTTCTAAGCGTTGCACTGGTTCTCTTCCTGTTAGTTTGCTTGGGGATGCTTGAGGTTCGGGGTGCTCCCGGGTTCTCCCGGGTTCTCCCAAAACTGGGAGACGGGGTTGCGAGGTTCCTCTGTATCGCTGGCGGGTACCCCCGGTACCAGCCTCGTCCCCGGTGGACGTCTCGGTGGCGACGCGCTCGTCTCGTGGCGCTCCAGGAGAAGCCGGGGGACGATTGAGCTGAGGCACCGCAGCGGCGGTAAAGGAATAAACCCGCCGCCGCGGTTTAGGTTACGGTGCCTCCGTGTTCCTTGCGTGCCACTAGACTGCGAGGTACGAACTCCCCGCGCTCGACTAGCGCCTCCGCGTCCACCGGCAGATGAGAGTAGCCGTCCATGACCCGGTTCAGGGCCTCGCCCCGGTCGAGGGCGGATGCCACCGCCTTTAGCAGATCTGGAGGTTCAGGCCGAGGTTCGCGCCGGTAGTCGGCGGTCATCGAGTCCGCGAAGTAAAAGAACGTGGCCTTGTGCGCCTCCTCCGGGTCGAAGTAGAACCGCTGACCGTCGGCGAGCTCGAAGGACGCGAGCTGTCCGCGCAGGGTTTTCTCCAGGCGCCGAAACTTATCCCGCAGACCCATAGGCGCTCCTTTCCTTCTGTCTCTCTAAGGCTTCGGCCATCTCGTCTAGCTTGGCTTCGAGTTCGTCCGTCTCCTTAAGCTTGCGCTCGTACTCCAAAAGCCGGAGACGTACTCCGACGAGCCCGCCCGCCACGCTCGCCGGGTACGGTTCGAGGGTGCCGCTTACGACCTGCCCGGTGAGGTCTTCGAGCAGGCTGTGAAGGTCCTTTGAGACTTTGGAGCGGTTGCCCTTACCGCCACGGGAAGCGGCACGCCTACGCTTGTCTGAGTTGGCCGGGTCGTGAAACCAACAATGGTGCTTGCCTCCGGGAACGCTACCCGAACACCTATCGCCGTTGCGCTTTGTAGCCGGACATTGGGAGTTCAACTACGCACCCCCGGCCCCCCTTGGAGTATTCGACGTCCAACCTGCCGACGAAGAGGCGGAAATGGATCGTCTAGTGGGCCGTTACCGCGCTCGTGTTTGCGGGGGGCAGCGGGAACGTGGGAACTCTCCGCCACCACCCGCTCACCCGGACGGAACAACCACAATCCTCGAGAGAGTTCCTCTCCTTCTTTGTCGTGCCGCATGGCTACCTCATTGCCCCGTAGACGTCGATGTCCGCCTTGGAAGCTGCGAGGATGTCGAACCTGCTCGGGGCCTTCGGAGCGAGCGTCTCGAACTTGTCACCGGCGTCCAGCTCGAGGCCAACGTCGTTTTCGTTTTCGGTGAGGTCGGAGTAAAGCTCCGCCCACCTTTCGTTGACCGTGATCGCGTGGCTGATGACTTCTTCGAGGTCCCGCTCCCTTGCGACCTGGAAAGCCAGGAGCGCCGCGTCCTCGTGCCCTCCGGCGAGCGCCAGATCCATCGTGGTGCGGAGCGACTCAGGCGAGGCGCTGGACGCGGCGCTGAGATCCTCGAAACTGACGTCCTTGGGCCTAAGTTTCTCCTCGATCTCATCCATGAGGACCTGGATGGCGGCCCGCATTTCGATGTCCAATTCCTCGTGACGGGTCTTCAAACGTTCGCGCTCAGCCTCCGCCCACATTTCGGCCTCGGCGGCCCTTAGGCGGTTAGCCTCATTGGGGCCGAGGCGCTGCTCGAGTTCTGGACTCATCTGTCCCTGGTGGTGCTGCGCGCTAGCAGCTAATTCGAAAACCTCGTTCAAAATTCGGTCCTTCATCGCGCCATATTCCCTTTTGATTTCTTCCCGATTCGCCATGTTAGTTTCCCTTCTGTAGTTCGTTTACTTTTCGGTATCCCGAGAATCCGGCGAGATCCTCGGCGTTGTCCTCGGTCAAGTCCACCCGGCCTCGAGGACCCACGACCACGCCGTACAACTTCCCGTCGTCTAAGGCGACGAAGGCAACCAGGGGGACGGGCTCGCCCTCCACCACGGCCCGCCAGTCCCCCGCGGGCATTACGGACAGGATTTCCGGGTCCTCGTCGGTGTAGACCATGTCCTCCTCGTATATCCTGGTGGTGGCGATGTGCCTGTGGGGGTTCGGGTCCACGTTCTGCGGCCCGTTTGTCGTATTCAGCATTCGTCCTCCTTCTCTTTGTTTTTGACACACTGCATGTGGCCCTGGACATCGCGCCGGGTGACGGTGCCGAACCTCGCTGCCAGGGACCGGGCCGACCAGCCGTTCTTTAGGCCGTGTTCGAGCAACACAAGCTCGCCGGCGGGTAACGAGCATGCTCGACACTTCTTCGGCCGGCGCCTCGTGGGGCTCGTGGGGCTCGTGGGGCTCCGAGGCATTAGTCGCTCGCCAGCTCCAGCGTTACGAGCCGGTCCCATGCCACGAGTACCCGGCCGCCGGCAAGGTTGAATACCGGACCCGTCCCGCACCAGTCGAGCAAGGTGCCGGAGGTCTCGACGCCCTGGCCGCTAATGTCTACGTAGCCGATCCGCACAGACCGGCCCAGCCAGGTGCTCGGCACCATTCCTCTGGGGCCGTTGCGCTTCGGCAGTGGGGCATCGCCCCACCCCGGAGGGGTCGTCACGACCCCAGTGGACGTGTACGGTGTTGGCTCTTCGCTCATTGCTTCGCTCCTCTCCTTGGCTCTTCCCTGGCCATGCATGGCTCGGCACCGGTCCAGACGGACATGTCTCCGAGAAGCGGAAAAACGGCCGCGGAGTATTATCGATACCTATCACGCCGCCCCTCCAGACTTTTTGCACAGCCAGCACCCGCCCATCATGAGGACACCAGAACTATCAACCACAAGAGGCCAAAGCTGAGCAACACAATTCCGAAGGCCCACGTCATCATCCACGACCAGCGCGACGCGCCACGCTTCCGCTCTCGCTCAGCAACAATAAAGGTGAAAACACCCAAAAAGACACCTAACGCCGCCCAGAGCAGCAATAAACCGGCCATCATGCCGCCTCCTTTACTAGCTTGCTTATGAGGTGTCCTGCGTGACGTTGTGACAGTGGGATGCTCTCGACCACCCTGTACCAATCCCTACGTTGCTTATCCGTGAGACCGGCGCGGTGGGCGATGAGGGCCAGTTGCTTGTAGGTCGCTCCGGCTTGTTGCTGTAAGAGCGCCGTGCCGATGTAGGCCGGTTCGCAGTCCTCTAGCATCCGAAGCAACCCCGCGTAGGGTTCGCCTACTGCGTCGGCCAACTTCATCGCCCGCTCTGTGAGTGCCGCGAAGCTCCGTGCCCATGAGAATGGGATACGCTCGCGGGTGGTCTCTCCCCCGGTCCGCTGGGCCCCGGTCCCATGGGGGCGGCCGCCACCGTCGAAACCACCCGCGCACACCAGCTCGCGTAGATGGTCGCACCAGATGAAGAGGTCGTGCGAACCGCCGCCGTCCGGGTGCGCGCGAGCGAGTAGCTTGCGCCACATAGTCGGCTCGGTCGGTGGCAGGGTTGGCGTGCGAGGCATCGGCCTACGCCGCCCACGACTGAGGCGCGAGGACGAACTGCTTATCCCCGAACTCTGGTAGCCGCTCAACGTCGCAACCGAGACTCTTCGCGGCGGGAAGCGCGTACATCGGCACCCCGCCGGCGTCGTGCAAAACCTCCTGCAACAATCCAAGCCGGATCTGGCCCAGCTCGCGCAGCCGCTCGTAGACGAACCTTTTGGCGAACCGCTTCGCCTCCAGTTCGGCGGCGCGGGCTTTCGCCTGCTGCTCTTCGTGCTCGTTGAGGCGCCCCTCTGTACGCATCGCCCGCCCCCGCTCGACGGCAACGAGACCGGCTTTGCTCGGCTTCGATACCGGCGCTTCCTGATCGCGCTCCCGATAGGCCCGGCTCTTGCGCTTGCGGCGGTCCTCGGCCAGCTCGTCGGCCCCGATCACCCGGACCTTCTCGCGACACACCTCATCTACACCGTTGACAGTCTTTACATACTCCAATGTGTACTCGTAGCTAACCTCACCCTTCTCGCGCCGCTCGGACTCCAGGGCCTCACGCCACTCGCGGGCGAGCCGGATCACGTCGCCGGCGACCACGACAACCCTAGCCTCCTCGAGCATCGGCAAGACGCGCCGCTTTACGTCCCGTGCCCGCTTGCGATGCAAGGCCCCGCAGAGATCGTGGAGCGTGAGCGTCCCGCCGGCGGCCTGGAGAGCGTCCACCACGGCGCCTCGGATCTTGCCCAGGCGCTCTATGCGCTCGCGGGCGGGTATCGGCTTGCTCTCCCGAACCTTGCGCGTCCCCGTCACGAACCCTCGCTTTTTGGGGGTGTAGGAC
>Ga0136615_10001337_pt1 | contig 11884 bp, 9 predicted proteins | sample AntDrymUQ2882206_2_FD_106647 | JGI IMG/M metagenome (GOLD analysis project Ga0136615, IMG submission 106647) | Polar desert sand microbial communities from Dry Valleys, Antarctica - metaG UQ288 (22.06) | ecosystem: Environmental > Terrestrial > Soil > Desert | place: Antarctica: Dry Valley...
AGTGTTCAGTGTTCAGTGTCTTAAAGGGCAGAAGCCCGACCGTGAGGAAGGGCGTAGAGGGCGCAACAATATGCCGTAGCTTCCGCGCGGGCTTCTGACCTTTCAAAGTGTCACGACGCCTTTCACGTAATCGGATCGTAAATACTCATGCGCCAGCGCGCTGGGGACTTGATGAAGCGAGGTATAACGATGTGTGATAAATGGCGCGACCTTGATTCGATTGTCGGAGATAAAACGAAGCGCGCGACGGTAGACTGATGGGCGATTGTCGGCGTCGAAGCCGCCCGACGCCCCGACCGCCGAGACCAGCAGCGGCTCCATAAAGTTTACGTTATTGATCGTGCTCAAATCCGTGCCCGCGTGCCCGTGACCGTAGAGCAACACCGTCGCCTGTTTACGAATCAAGCCGGGAATAAGCGCGAAGACTTGCCCCGCCCCCGAAGCTTCGATCAAATACTCGACGCGCCGACCGCCGGTTTTCTCCATCACGGCTTCAGTCAGGTCAACATCGCGCGGGTCAATCGTCTCCGCGCCGAACTTCGCGGCCAACGCGCGCTTGCGCTCGTTCGGCTCGGCAACGAGAAGCAGGCCGTCGTAACCGAGCACATTGCGCAGGTATTGCACGAAGAGCAACCCCGCCGGCCCCGCGCCGCAAACAAGCGTCGCCTGAACGCGGCGCTCCCGCTCGTCATCATTAAGCTTGTAGCGAGCGCCCGCCCCGCGCGCCGCAACGGTGTCCGACGAATGAATGATGCAACTGAGCGGCTCGGTCAGCGCGGCTTCGGCGATGTCAACGTCCGAATCAATGCGGATCGCATTGACCGCCGGGACGGCGAGGTAATCCGCCAAGCCGCCGGGCAAACCCGTGATGCCGTGTTCCAGATAGAACTCGCACTGATGCGAATCGCCGGTCGCGCAGTATTCGCATAGAGCCTCGCGCCCCGCGCTCACGCAATTCAAGCCCTGATCTATTACCACGCGGTCGCCCACGCGTAAGTCGGTAACACTAGCGCCGACTTCTTCGACGACGCCGCTGATTTCGTGGCCGAGAATTTGCGGGTGTTGGGTGAGCGGGATACGTTTACCGCGCGCGTCGGTGTGATAGTTGGCGTGCCCGGCGAAGATGTGAATGTCGGTGCCGCACAGCCCCACCGCCGCGACGCGCACCAGCACGTCGCGCGCGCCCATTCGAGGACGCGGCACGTCGCGCAATTCCATTCTACCGACGTCACACAAAACCAACGCCTGCATTGATAAGGATGAGTGAGTCTCGGTTGAAATGTCGCGCATTGTGTAAGCGTGGATCACTAAACCGAATCGAAGGGACTTAACAAGGATAGACAGGATCAGAAGAAGAGAAAAGGGAAACGGTGAAAGGGAAAAGGGAGACGAGTTGTGGAACGGCCGCTCTTACCCTTTCCCCCTTACCCGTTTCCCTTTTCCCTCATGTCTTCATCCTTGTTAATTTATTCGCGCGCCATTCTCGCGTGTTTCGATTTAGCGTTATGGAAGTGCGTTACAGCGAAACTGATTGCTCTGCCCAGATTTGAAACTCGCGGTGCTTGTGCTCCTCGGCCTTCGCCGAGACTTCGCCCGACGCGACGCGCCGAACGTGCTCGAAGACGCGCGCGCCGACTTTATCAATTGACTCCGTGCCGTCAATCACGCCGCCCGCCGAAAGGTCGAGGTCGCGCGACATGCGCTCGAAGACCGGCGTGTTCGACGCGAGTTTAACGACCGGCGCGATGGCGTTACCGATGGTTGTGCCGCGCCCCGTCGTGAAGACGATGACTGTACATCCAGCGGCGACGAGTCCCGGCGTTGACTCCTGATCGTAGCCCGGCCCCTGCATCACTTGAAGGCCGCGAGTTTGTGGCGGCTCGGCGTATTCGATGACGCCTTCGACGCGCGTCGTCCCGGCCTTCGCCATCGCGCCGAGAGATTTTATCGTGATGTTCAAGAGGCCGCCAGCGACGTTGCCCGGACTCGGATTCTCTCCAAGCACCGTTCCGAACTTCGAGGCGTATTCTTTGTACCAATCAACCACGCGATACACCGCGCGCCCCGTCGCCGCGTCTTTCGCGCGGTTCGCTAAGAGGTGCTCCGCGCCGCAAAATTCGGGAATCTCGGTGATGACGACCGTCCCGCCGGAGCGCACCAACGTATCCGCCGCGCGTCCCAGACTCGGATTCGCCGAAAGCCCCGAAAAGCCGTCGGAGCCACCGCACTTGACGCCGAGCACGAGTTCACTGATCGAGACTTCTTCGCGCGCCGCCCGGTTCACTTCGGCGAGCATCATCTCGACTTCCTTCAAACCGCGCGCGACCGCCGCCTGCGTGCCGCCGATTTCCTGAATGCCGATCTTCGCAAACGGCTTGTTGAATGTCTTTTCGCGTTTCAAAAGATACCGCTCGACGAGCGAAAGGTTCGTCTTTTCGCACCCCAAGTCAATCAGAATCACGCCGCCGACGTTCGGGTGATCCGCGTAGTTCGTCAGCGTCCGCAGCATCACCTCGATGTTCGAGCCGTCCGAGCAGCCGCAGCCCTTGTTGTGCGGCAGCGCGACGACGCCGTCCACGTTCGGATATTTCTGCCCGTTGAAAAGCGTGAACTCGGCGAGCGTGGAAATCTGCTGCGCCGCATGGCTGGCGCACATTGATGTCGGCACAATCAAAACAAAGTTACGCGTGCCAACGCGCCCGTCCGGGCGGCGATAGCCCATGAACGTCGCGCGTTCTTCTTCGGGAAGGTAATCCGGCGCAGTCGTGTGTAAATCTTCGGGAAGGTCGCGCACAACTGGGACATCGTTCGACATGTTCGCGCGCGAGATGGGGTCGCCCTCGTTGATGCCTAAGCTGGTGCCGATGGGCTGTCCGTACTGAAGAACGAACTCGCCCCCCGCAATCTGGCGCGTCGCAAAGCGGTGGCCGGGCGTCACCTGACCTGTGATGGTGACGACACGACCATCCGGCAACTCGATTTTCAGACCCGGCGCAGTTTCGGTCTTCACCACCGCGACGTTATCCTGCGGGTCAACAATAATCGCGTACTCGCTTACCGGCGCGACAGAGGAAACTATGCTTTCTTCAATCTGCATTTCTTCACCATTCTCTTTCAGTGAATAGGAACAAGTCATGGAGATAGTGTTAGCACTTGTCCGAGATCAATGGATTTCTGGCGTTAAGTTTTACCGCATCAGTTAGAGAGCAAGCAAGTTCGACACTTCATAATGTCTCAAGCCTTCGCGCTCAATTCCGCGTCAATGTCGCTCGTGTCGAGGCGTCCTTCGTTGCGCAATTCGATGAAACGCTTGATCGTCTCGCGCACGCCTTCGACGAGCGGCGTTGAAGGCACGTCTCCGATTGTCGCGCGAATCGCCGCGTCGCTCAGGTACGGGGCGACCGGAATCGGCGCTCCGCCGAAAGTAACCAAGCCCCGCTGATGTGCGGGTAGTTCCTCGTCAATGACGCGCACCATCTCAGCGACTTCAGTCGTCTCGCCGTGCAGATTGAAGACGAAATCACCGGCGGGAGCGCGGTCGGCGCAGGCAATGAAGGCGGCGGCGGTGTCGGCGACGTACTGAAAATCCGTCGCGCCGCCGAAGCGGATGTGGAACGGGCGACCCAGAATCGCGGCCTTAATCGCCTTCGTCGGGTCGCTCGTGATACCTGTGTCGCGCCCGACGCCGTAAACAGTGTAGGGACGAAGCCCCGCACTTGATAGACCGTGGTCGAGAAAGTAAACGCGCGCGTTGCCTTCGTTGGCGCGCTTGAAAACTCCGTAATGCGTCGTCGGATCACACGCGGCGGATTCGTCGAGCGGCGCACTCTCTTCGCTCATCCCGAAGACAGCGGCGGAACTCGCATAGACGACGCGCTCCGCGCCCACCCCTCGCGCCGCCTCGAAAATGTTCAGCGTGCCGACGACGTTCACCAGCGCGCCCGCCACCGGGTCGGCCTTACAGGTCGGCACCTGTAGCCCCGCGAGGTGAATCACGCGCCGCGCGCCGGAGGCCTCTATCGCCGCGCGCACCGCCGCGCCATCAGTGATGTCACCGATGGCGAAGCGCACGCGCTCGAGCGCCTCTTGCTTCATCACGGCGGCGAGGCGGCGCGAATCGTCGCTGCGGTCGAAAACAACGGCCATGTCGCCGCGCTCGACGAGCGCCTTGACGACCCACGAACCGATGAATCCCTGCGCGCCGGTAACAAAATAAACATTGCTCATGATTTGGTTACTTGAAGAAGTGCCCGCTCACTTCTACCTTGTTACTTTTGCCTTCTTATAAATTTGTCTGTCGCGTCAGGGCGCGGTGAAGCATAGATGCGGGTTTCGAGTTAAGTCAAGCAACTCGTCCGTCGGCGTCGGAAGCGAAAGAAACGGCTTGTGTTATTTATTGTTTTGATATAACTATAAACATATCTCTTACGGCCTCTCATCGAAGAGGGTCGCTTCCGGTGGGTTAAGCTTATGGAATTTACGCAGCTCGAATTTTTCCTGCGGGTGGTCGAGGAGGGCAGTTTCTCGAAGGCTGCTGATCGCGTATTCCGCACGCAGCCGGCGGTCAGCATTGCCATCCGCCGTCTCGAAGAAGAAATCGGAGCGTCGCTCTTCGACCGCTCGCAGAAGACGCCGACGCTGACCGAAGCCGGGCAGATCGTCCATGACTACGCCGGGAGGATCATTGCGCTACGCGATCAGGCGCGCGAGGCGGTCTCGGAACTGAATACGTTGCAGCGTGGGCGAGTGCGCGTCGGTGCCAACGAAAGCACTTCGCTGTATCTTCTGCCGCAGGTCATCATCGCGTTCAGAAGCCGCCACCCGAAGGTGAAGGTCGAGATTTACCGGCACGTCTCCGAGCGTCTGCCGCGCGAGGTGTTGGATCGCAATGTTGATTTCGCGTTGATGGCCTCGGAGCCGAACGACCGCGACCTCGAAGCGTTTCCGGTGCTGAACGACGAATTGGTGTTAATCCTTAACCCTAAGCACCCGCTCGCCGAGCGCAACTCGGTGTCAATCAAAGACCTCGGCAAAGAATCGTTTCTCGCCCACAACGTTAAGACGGCCTCGCGCCTGAAAGTCATCGAAGCGTTTGCGAAATCGCACACGCCGCTCAACATCACGCTCGAACTAGCGACCGTCGAGACGATTAAGCGTTTCGTCCAGCAGAAGATCGGCCTCGCGTTCGTGCCGCGCATGTGCGTCCGCGAAGAATTGGAGCGCGGCACGCTGGCGACCGTTCCCGTGCGCGGCCTTTCCTACACGCGCACAATTTGGGCGGCGCACCGGCGCGGCGTCACCTTTTCTCACGCGGCGCAAGCTTTTCTCGAAGTGCTCCGCCAGCAGGCCAAAGAAAACGGCACCTGAGTGCGTTCGAGCAAGCACACCGAGGCGATGCGAACAAATTCCACAGGCGCTTAACTTATCCACCTTTGTGCAACGCCAACCGACCTCCAGCCCGGCTTCATGTGGCTTTCAAAATACACTTCGAGGAGCTTTGCCTTGAGTTAGTCTCGTTTATTCTTATATAAAATTTATAACTTTGACTTCGCTCTCTATCCTCTTTACGATTCCCTGTGCTTGAGGCTTGAAATTGCATGACGATCAACGCTACTGAACGGATAACGATTTTCGACACGACGTTGCGCGACGGCGAGCAATCACCCGGTTGCTCGATGAACCTTGATGAAAAGGTGCGCCTCGCGCGGCAGCTTGAGACGCTCGGCGTTGACGTTATCGAGGGCGGATTTCCGATTGCGTCCGAAGGCGATTTCGCGGCGGTTGAAGGGGTCGCCGCTGAATGCCGGAGGGCTGTGGTTGCTGCTCTATGCCGAACGACGGAGCAGGATATTATGCGGGCGTGGGAGGCGTTGCGGCGCGCGGCGCACCCACGCCTGCATACTTTTGTCGCCACCTCGGACATTCATCTCGAACACAAACTGAAAAAGACGCGGCGTGAAGTCCTGCGGATGACGCAGGAGTCGGTGCGCCTCGCCCGCTCGCTGACCGACGACGTGGAGTTTTCCGCCGAGGACGCGACGCGCAGCGACGTTAATTATTTATGCGAAGTAATCGCTGTCGCCGTCGCTGAAGGCGCGCGCACGATCAACATCCCTGACACCGTCGGCTACGCCACTCCGAACGAGTTCGCGCAACTGATTCGCACCGTGCGTGAGCGCGTCATCGGCGATGACTCCGGCGTGACGATCAGCGTCCACTGCCACAATGATCTGGGACTCGCGGTCGCAAACAGTCTCGCGGCTGTCGAGGCGGGCGCGCGGCAAGTCGAGTGTACCGTCAACGGAATCGGCGAGCGGGCCGGCAACGCCGCGCTCGAAGAAATCGTGATGGCTCTGTGTGTGCGCGCCGATTGTTTGCCGTTCAAGTGCGGCGTCGAGACGGCGGAGATTTACCCGACCAGCCAGATGCTTTCTGACATCATCGCGTGCCCGGTGCAGCCGAACAAGGCCGTGGTGGGACGAAACGCTTTCGCGCACGAAGCCGGGATTCACCAGCATGGCGTCCTGAGTAACCCGCTGTGCTACGAGATCATGACTCCCGAATCAATCGGCGCGCCGGCGAATCGCATCGTGCTCGGCAAGCATTCCGGGCGTCACGCACTAGCGAGTCGTTATGCCGAGTTGGGCTACTTTCTCTCCCCGGACGAGGTGGATGCGACGTACCGGCGCTTCACCGACCTCGCGGATCGCAAGAAGCGCATCTATGATCAAGACCTGCTTTCGCTGCTCTCCGTCGAAACAAGATTTGACGAGTCAATCGGCGCTCCAGGCGGCGTCGAGCGCGGCGCGATGGAATGGGTCGGCGTGATATGAAATTGCAAGAAGCCCGCTTTTGATGAAGCTGCTGGCGGGCGCGATTGATGTGGCGATGAGCGGCAGGCGTGAAGTATTGCATGATGCCTTCCACTCCCTCGCCACTCTTTTGATTTTGTCGTGCGATAATAATTCCTGAACAACTAAGAACGGACTTAGGTAGATGAAGCTGAAGATCACGGTATTGCCGGGTGACGGAATCGGGCCGGAGGTGACGGAGGAAGCGGTGCGGTCGTTGCGCGCGGTGGCGGAAGTTTACGACCACGATTTCGACTTCGTGGAAAAATTGGCGGGCGGCGTCGCCATCAAAGAGACCGGGCACCCGCTCCCCGCAGCGACGCTGGATGCTTGTCTCGCGGGCGACGCGGTGCTGCTCGGCGCGGTCGGCGCGCCCGAATACGATACCCTTCCGACGGATCGCCGCCCCGAAGCGGGCTTGCTCGCGTTGCGCCGCGCGCTCGGCGCTTACGCCAATCTCCGACCGGCAGTTTCTTATAACGCGACGGTGAATTGCTCGCCACTCCGGCGCGAAATCGTCACCGGCGCAGACATTTTGATTGTGCGCGAACTTCTCGGCGGACTCTACTTCGGCGAGCCGCGCGGCAGCGCGACGGGCGAAGGCGATTCGCAGGTTGCCTTCAACACGATGCGCTACACGGCGGGAGAGATCGAGCGCGTGGCGCGCGTCGCCTTCGAGGTCGCGGGGAAGCGACGCGGCAAAGTCACGTCGGTGGATAAAGCGAACGTCCTTGAAACCTCGCAACTGTGGCGACAGACCGTGACGCGCGTCGCGCGCGATTATCCGCAAGTTACACTCGACCATCTTTATGTTGACGCCTGCGCGATGCATCTCGTCACCAACCCGACCCGCTTCGACGTGATTCTTACAGAGAATTTATTCGGCGACATCCTTTCCGACGAAGCGGCGGTCATCACCGGCTCGCTCGGCATGCTGGCCTCGGCGAGCATCGGCGGCGCGGTCGGACTTTACGAACCCGTTCATGGCTCCGCGCCCGACATCGCGGGGCGCGGAATTGCGAATCCGCTCGGCGCAATTGCTTCCGCAGCGTTGTTGCTGCGCTACTCCGCCGGTCTCGAAGAAGAGGCCGAAGTGCTTGAGGCCGCGATTCGCGCGGTGCTCGACGAAGGCTACCGCACACGCGATTTAATGAGCGGCTCTGAAAGCAAGTACCTTGCGAGCACGCCTGAAATCGGCTCACTCGTCACCGAAGCCATCGCCGAAGTCGTTGACATGCGCCACGCCTACCACGCAGTCTAAGAGCAGTGGCCGGTGGTCAGTTAAGAGCCAATGCTAAATTGAAACACACAAGATTGGTGCAAGTCGCATGATGGCGTATCAGCGAATAGGCCAGTGAAATCGACGTTACATTCAGATGTAATAATCGGTTCAGTGTCCCAATGTCGTGTGTTTCGATTTAGCTGATTTAAGTTTTACGGCGTCAACTTTGAAGCGAACGAAGTATCATCATACTGACCACTGACCACTGTGCAACAAACACTTTTCGATAAACTCTGGGACGACCACATCGCCTGCGCGCGCGATGGTGCGCCGCCGCTTCTCTACATTGATCTGCATCTCGTTCACGAAGTCACGTCGCCGCAGGCGTTCGACGGATTGAGGGAAGCAAGTCGCAGCGTGCGGCGACCTGATTTGACGGTGGCGACGGCGGATCATAATGTGCCGACGACGGATCGCCGTCTTCCCATCAGCGACCCGGTCGCGGCGAAACAGATTGAGACGCTTCGCCAGAATTGCCGCGAGTTCGGCATTTCGTTCTTCGACATTAACTCGCCGGAGCAGGGCATCGTTCACGTCATCGGCCCTGAGTTGGGATTGACGCAACCGGGGATGACGATTGTTTGCGGCGACAGCCACACCAGCACGCACGGCGCATTCGGCGCGCTCGCCTTCGGCATCGGCACGAGCGAAGTTGAACACGTGCTCGCCACACAAACCCTGCCGCAACAGAAGCCACGCGCGATGCGCGTCGAGGTGCGCGGAAGTCTGGGTGAAGGCGTCGGTGCGAAAGACCTCGCGCTCGCCATCATCGGACAGATCGGCACCGACGGCGCGACCGGCCATGCCGTCGAGTACGCGGGCGAAGCAGTTCGCAAACTCTCGATGGAAGGGCGGATGACGCTCTGCAACATGAGCATTGAAGCAGGCGCGCGCGCCGGAATGATCGCACCAGACGAAATCACTTTCGCTTACCTCGAAGGCCGCCGCTTCGCTCCGCACGGCGCGGAATGGGACGAGGCGCTTTCGTACTGGCGCACACTCACGAGCGACGACGGCGCGATTTTCGACACGACAATCGAAGTGGACGCAGATGCTATCGCCCCGCACGTGACGTGGGGAACGAGTCCCGGCATGGTCGTTCCCGTGACGGGGCGCGTGCCCGACCCGGCGCGGGCGGCGACCGAGGCTGACCGCCGCAACATTGAAAGTGCGCTCGACTACATGGGACTCGCGCCGGACACGCCGATTGAGAAGATCAACATTGATCGAGTCTTCATCGGCTCGTGTACCAACGCCCGCCTCGAAGATTTACGCGCCGCCGCGCGCGTCGTCAGGGGCTACAAGTTAAGTCCGTCCGTTCACGCGATGGTCGTGCCCGGCTCGCAGGCGGTAAAGCACGCAGCCGAAGACGAAGGTTTGGATCGTATCTTCAGCGAAGCGGGCTTCGAGTGGCGCGAAGCCGGATGCTCGATGTGTCTGGGGATGAACCCCGACATTCTTCAACCCGGCGAACGCTGCGCTTCGACCAGCAACCGAAACTTTGAAGGACGGCAGGGACGCGGCGGGCGCACGCATCTCGTCAGCCCCGTGATGGCCGCCGCCGCCGCCATCACCGGACGCTTCACCGACGTGCGCGGGTGGAGATTCAAGCCGTAAGGAGACAGAAGTCAGAAGAAGAAAATGGTTTCAGCCGATCATTCTGACTCCTGACTTCCTTTAATTATGAACTCTTTCCGCATTCACACCGGAATGGTCGCGCCGCTCAACCGGCAGAATGTTGACACCGACCAGATCATTCCGAAGCAATTCTTAAAGCGCATCGAGCGCACAGGATTCGGCGAGTTTCTCTTTTTCGACTGGCGTTATAAAGAGGACGGCGCGCTTGATCCGTCGTTTGTTTTGAACGAGCCGCGCTATCGGGGCGCGTCGGTTTTGGTGACGGGGCGCAACTTCGGTTGCGGTTCGTCGCGCGAGCATGCGCCGTGGGCGCTGCTCGACTACGGCTTTCACGCCATCATCGCGCCCTCGTTCGCCGACATCTTCGCCAACAACTGCACGAAGAACGGCATCCTTCCAGTCGTGCTTCAGGAAGCGGAAGTCGCCGAACTCTTCCGCCGCGTCGAGCAGGAGCCGAGTTACAGTGTGGTCGTTGATCTCGAAGGGTGTGAAGTGCGCGACGCGAAGGGATTCAGCGCGTGTTTCGCGGTTGACGAGTTTCGCCGTCACTGTCTCTTAGAAGGACTCGACGACATCGGGCTGACGTTTCAGCACGAGCCGCAGATCACAGCTTATGAAGCGCGCCGCCCCGCGTGGCGCGCGATGAATCACAGAGGATGATAAGCAGAAAGGCAAAAGGCAGGAGGGCAAAGATGGGGAGCGTAGGCGACGCGGAGACACGGCGAGAGGAGGCGAACAGGCATCATCGCCGCGTCGCCGCGTCTCCGTGTCTCTTTCATCCTCCATCCTTCCGAGCATGGCGCTCATACTTAGAGGCAACGAGCTAATCGCCACCACCGCCCTGAGTGCGAAAGTGTTGTCGCGCCTCGTCGGAATGGCGGCACGCCGTCCGCTGATAATCAACGGCGTCGAGTTGCGCGCGCAGGACTTGGAACGCCTCGCCGAAGAGGCGCGACGCAGCGCGCAACCGATCTGGCTCGGCGTCCCGCCCGAACGACACGTACATCGCTTATCGGATAACGAAAAAAGCTCCGCAACAAATTCCGCGTTGCCGTCCGACCTTCCGGCGCTTTCCACTCCTGACGACGACGAACAAGCCGACAACAACTCGCCGCGCTCCGCCGAGACACACCGGCAGATGGTCGTGCGCCACGCCGAACGAAAACTGTCGGACGTGGCGCGGCTCGACGAGCCGGAGTTATCCGAGCGTCTGCGCGGATTTCTCCGTGTGGAAGAAGAACGTCTGCGCATCGCGCAACGCATGGCGGCGGCGGGGCAGCAGACGGCTGCCGCGCGCAGTTTCGTTCACGACACGTTTGTAACTTTCCTCTTAAAGTCCGCGACACAGGCCGGAGTCTCATCTGAGTCACCGCGCGTTGAGGGTTGTGCGATCATCGCCATCGGCGGATACGGGCGCTGCGAATTAGCGCCGTACTCTGACCTCGACCTTTTGTTCCTGCACGCCGGGCGGCGCTCCAACGCTCCGACGCGCGAGATGATTGAGCGCGTGCTGCATCTTTTGTGGGACGCCGGGCTGACCATCGGCCACAAAGTTCACACAATCGAAGAATGTTTGTCAGCGTGGCGGGATGATCCGCATTTTCAGACAGCGACGGTCAGCGCGCGGCTCATCACCGGCGATGAGGATTTATTCCGACGCCTCGCCGATGCAATCGAGGTGAAACGACGCAAAAATCCCGAAGCGTTAATCACGACGGCGCATAACGAGCGCGACGAGCGCGCGAAGAAATTCGGCACCGCCGTGTACCTTCAGGAGCCGAACGTCAAAGAAAGCGCCGGCGGGTTGCGCGATTTGCACACCGCGCTGTGGGCGGCCTACGCCAGATTCGGCTGTCGCACACTCGACGAATTGCGCGTCAAAGAGCACATCTCGGAGGATGAGCGACTGCGCGCGACACAGTCTTACGATTTCCTTCTGCGCGTCCGGCAGGAGGCGCACTGGCTGGCGGGGCGCAAGACTGACCGCCTCGCGCTCGACCTTCAGCCGCAGATCGCCGAAAGATTCGGCTACGGTTCGTCGCCGCACTTGCGAGCCTCCGAGCAGTTCATGCGCGACTACTACCGCCGCGCGCGCGATTTGCATCAGTTCAGC
>Ga0136615_10001339_pt1 | contig 11873 bp, 9 predicted proteins | sample AntDrymUQ2882206_2_FD_106647 | JGI IMG/M metagenome (GOLD analysis project Ga0136615, IMG submission 106647) | Polar desert sand microbial communities from Dry Valleys, Antarctica - metaG UQ288 (22.06) | ecosystem: Environmental > Terrestrial > Soil > Desert | place: Antarctica: Dry Valley...
ATATTTCCGAATGGCTGGACTTCACCCACGGTGATATCCAGCGAAAACCAAAAAACTCACTAAACCCTATGTCCGACGCCATTTCCCGCCGCTTACCCCCAGAATTTATGCAACTGGAAGGTACAGTCAGAAAATTCGGAGCTCCTACCATGGCGATCAATAAGACAAGCCTCATAACCCTGATTCGCCGTCTTCCGTTCGGTGTGGTGGCGGCAGCGCTCGCGTTTCCCGCCTCCTCGTTCGAGCGCGACCCGATCGAGGTCGCCCCCGGCGTTTACATGCTGAGCGTGGACGAATTGGCTCCGACCGACAGGACGACGCCCTGGCCCGGCGGTGATGCAGAGGATCGCAGCAGCCGCATTGTGGGCGGCACGGAGACCACGATCACAAGCTGGCCGTGGCAGACGGGGATCGCCATTCGCCCCTCGGTCGCGCCCGGCACCGGCTTCGAGCGTCAGTTTTGCGGCGGCAGTCTCGTGACGCCGACTTTCGTCATCACCGCCCCCACTGCCTTTTCGATAACCCCAGTGGCAGCCGCCGGTCGCGTGGCGATTGTGGATGACGGCACCTGTATCAACAATTACGTCGTCCGGGTTGAAAAGCGGGATGACGTCGGTGGCGGAGACAAAGGCGGCGCGCAGGACGTCGGTTGTGGCACTCCCTTCGGCGGTAGCTCGCCAACCCGTGACGAAAGCCGGCTGACCCACCGCCCAGGTGGCGCGCTCGTCCGGCCCGGCGATTTGCACCGTCGGGGAGCTGGAGGGGGCGCTCAGCCTCACGATCACGAAGTCGAAGTCGAAGTCTTCATCGATCCCCTGCTGTTTTCGGTGATCACGGGCCGCACGACCCTCTCCAGCAGCGAGGGCCAGGAGATCGACTTCGACACGTACTTCGTCCCCGCGGCCGCGGGTGTGATCGTCCACGCGGAGGCGATGGTCTGCGCAGGGCTACCCCAGGGCGGTGTCGACAGCTGCCAAGGGCGACAGCGGCGGGCCGATCGTCGTCCCGATCTCTGGGGGCGGCTTCCGCCTTGTGGGCGACACAAGCTTCGGGATCGGATGCGCTCGGCCGGGTTTTCCAGGCGTCTACGCCCGTCTCGCGGACGATCTCTTCCGCTCTATTATCGAGAATTTCATCTTCGCTGAGACCGGCATCAACGTTATCGGGTCCGGCGCCCAGCCGCTCACCCCTCCCCTCACAAGTATCACGAAGGGCCCAAAAAAGAAGACCTTCGGGAAGAGGGCGAGGTTTACGTTCTTGGCGAGCGAGCCCGCCTCGTCCTTCGTGTGCAAGCTCGACCGAAAGCCCGAACGACCATGCGTTTCCCCTTTTAGAGTCAGGGTAAAGCCGGGCCGGCACAGGCTCTCGGTCACGGCGATTAACTTTATCGGCGAGCGAGGCCTGCCCGCAAGGCGCCGGTGGACGGTGCTCCCCTAGGCGTTAACAACAGCGAGCAGACCGGCCGGTCCGCTCAGAAACTGCCGGTGGCTCAGGGACTGGCCCGAGAGGTTGATGGGCAACACAGGCTGACGGCGTAACGGTGTTTGGGTCAAGCAAATGAAACAGTGCCGATGACCCAGCGATCAATCGCCTGCATCTGGTTGTAACGTATCGCCGCATCGATGTCGGCAATGAATGCCAGATGCAACTGGTTCTTCCGCGCCAGCGCTGCTCCGCTTATTCTATCCCACGCTGTGGCCGCGAGCTCCTCCGAAAAGCCTCATCTCCCACGTACCCCGCCTCAAAGCGAGCGAGCAACTCACCACCGGCGCCATAAAGCTCGAGACCCTCGCCAAGGATCCTCCACTTGACCGTCGCCTCGAGGGCTCTGAGAAAAGCTTGTTCCTGCGCCATGCCCTCCTTGCACGCCATGCGCGTCGTGGCAAGCCTGCCGAAGCGCAGCGACTCCCCCTTCTGCTCGAAGATGCTTGCAAATGTGTTACAGCCAGTCGAACCTTGCACCCGTGCGCCCTCCTTCACCAGCCGGACATGCGGCTCGCGCCGGGCGCTGGCCACAACGACCGGCCCGTCACCGAGCTCCACGAGCCTCCAGTAGGTGTCGTGCAGGATCGGGGCTGACCAATCTCCGCCTCCACTCTCCTCCGTGGAGATGTGAATGAACGGTTCTAGCGCGCGAACTTTGTGTTCGCCCCCGCCGTCCCTGCGTGGCATCTCGCCGATTTCCCTTCGGCCGTTGGCGCTCAGGACCTCGCCGGCGGGTGACTTCGCGCTCGCCAAATCGCGTCCCCATCCATCGGTGAATGGCCTGCCGCAGCCAATGCCTGACAGGAGAAGCGCGACAGATACTACTCTTCTCAATGACATCACAATCCCCTTTCGAGTGATGAGCCGCATGCCCAGCGCATAGGACCTGATTGTACCTCCGCTCAGTCGAAAAAATACACGTGGCGGGCCGGATATCGGTGGGGTTGCTCTCAAAGGGAGGTTACAATTCGGCGGACATTGGGTGAGGTAGACGCCGCGCGTGATGGACAACGGCGGCTAGCCAATGCCTGGGGAAACACGATCGACACGCTCGATCTCAACCGCTTGTAGGAGCATAGAGCATGAACACCGTACAGCCACTTGGTCTCCTCGTGGGCCGCGTCCTACTGGCCCTCATCTTCATCGGCTCCGGCTTTAGCAAGATCACCGGATTTGCGGACACCGCAGCCTCCATGGCCGGCAAGGGCATACCGATGGTGGAGGTGTCGCTGATTATCGCTATCCTCATCGAGTTGGGCGGCGGCCTGCTGCTCGCCCTCGGGTACAAAGCCCGCTGGGCGGCGCTCGCGATCGTCCTGTTCTTGATCCCGGCCACCCTGATCTTTCACGACTTCTGGGCGGTAGACCCCGAGCAAGTGAAGATGCAGCTTATCCAGTTCCAGAAGAACCTGGCAATTATGGGCGGTATGCTCTACGTTGTGTTTAACGGCCCGGGCCGCATGAGCTTGGACCGGGTGTAACTATAGTTTGACGTACAAGGTGAGAGCTTGTGAATAAATCTACTGCGCAGCCCGCCCGCATCGTTGCGCGGTGCTCGGAATCCTCATGTATTTCCACATACACTGCGGTTCCTGCGCGCCGTGCGCCTCGCGGGCAGACTTGCTCGCTACGATTTCTTCACAAGCTCTGAGCCGCCCGTTTCCCGACGTTATGCGCATGCGCCATCGGCACCTATTGATGGTCTACCCGGAATTTCCGAAGACCTACTGGGGAATGCAATACTTTCTTCCTCTCATTGGCAAGAAAGCCCTGATGCCGCCGCTCGGGCTTATCACCATCGGCGCGTTGACTTCCAGCCGCTATGAGATCCGCCTGTGCTCGGACGCTTACTGCGGACGATCTTGGCTGCGCCTCTCCGTTAGTGTCTCCGGCGCTAGCGTGGCCAACGGCTGATCTTATATACACATGCGTTCTGAATCCCGCCGACCTCCGTTGACTGACGATCGCGCCGACCTCAAGGCGTTGCGTATGGTGCTGCCCTATTTGTGGGAATACCGCGGGCGCTTAGTCTTGGCGCTCTCCTTCCTGATCATCGCCAAGCTTGCCAATGTATCGGTTCCTCTGATCCTAAAACAGATCGTCGATGGGCTGAATCAACCCAATGCACTGTTGATGGTGCCGGCGTTTCTGCTAATCGGCTATGGTTTGCTGCGATTCTCGACGACGCTATTCACCGATCTCAGAGACGTCGTCTTCGCGCGCGTCACGCAGCGTGCGATCCGGCGCCTAGCGCTCGAGGTATTTCAGCATTTGCACGCGCTGAGCTTGCGCTTCCACCTAGAGCGCCAAACCGGGGGCGTGGCGCGCGATATCGAGCGCGGCACGCGCGGGATCGAAACCCTGATGCGCTTTCTCATCTTCAGCATCCTTCCGAGCTTGCTGGAAATGACGCTCGTGGGCCTAATCCTCGTCACCCAATATGAGATCTGGTTCGCGCTGATTACGCTCGCGACTCTGGTCATTTATATCGTGCTGACCATCAGCATCACGGAGTGGCGCACCAAGTTCCGCCGCGCGATGAACGAGATGGACTCCAAGGCCAACACCAAAGCCATCGACAGCCTGCTCAACTACGAGACGGTCAAGTATTTCGGCAACGAAGAATTCGAAGCGCGGCGTTACGACGATAACCTGCAATGCTGGGAGCAGGCTTCGGTGCGCAGCCAAACGTCGCTTGCCGGCCTCAACATCGCCCAGAGCGCGGTCATCGCGACTGGCGTGACGCTGCTCCTGTTGCGGGCCGCAGATGGCGTCGTGCAGCATACGATGACGCTCGGCGATCTGGTGCTGATCAACACGCTGATGATCCAACTCTACATCCCGCTCAACTTCCTCGGTATGGTGTATCGCGAGATCAGGCAGTCGCTCGCCGACATGGAGAAGATGTTCAGGCTGCTAGGAATCAACGCCGAGATTCAAGACGATCCGGGCGCCAAAGATCTGGTCGTCGGGCCCGGCGCCGTGCGCTTCGAGCATGTTGATTTCGCCTACGACCCTCGGCGCCCGATCCTGCATGCTGTGAGCTTCGACCTACCGGCTGGCCACAAGGTCGCGGTCGTGGGGACCAGCGGCGCGGGTAAATCGACGCTGTCGCGCTTGCTGTTCCGCTTCTACGACGTGAGCGGCGGCCGAATCGTTATTGACGGCCAGGACATTCGCCGGATCACGCAGAAAAGTCTGCGCCGCGCCATCGGTATCGTGCCGCAAGATACGGTGCTCTTTAACGACACCGTCTATTACAACATCGCCTATGGTGAACCCCACGCGTCGCGCGCTGAAGTCATGCAGGCGGCCAAGCATGCGCATATCCACGATTTCATCGAGTCGCTGCCCGACAAATATGACTCGCTCGTCGGCGAGCGCGGTCTAAAACTCTCGGGCGGCGAGAAACAGCGCGTCGCCATCGCGCGCACCATCTTGAAGAATCCGTGCGTCTTGGTGTTTGACGAAGCCACCTCTGCGCTCGACTCCCAAACCGAGAAGACCATCCAGGCCGAGCTGGAGCAGGTGGCGCAGAACCACACGACCTTGGTGATTGCCCATCGCTTGTCCACCATCGTCGACGCGGATCAGATCCTTGTCATGGAGCAGGGCAGCATCATCGAGCGCGGCAGCCACCGCCAGCTACTCGACCTTGGCGGCGCCTATGCGCGCATGTGGGCCCTGCAGCAGGAAGAAGAGGCGAAGGAATTGGAGCATGCTAAAAAGGTGCGCTTGACCGAACCGATCGTCGCGGTCGGGTGAGGGGACCACGCGTTCATACGACCCGCACTGCCGCCTCGGCGGGCATGTGCGGTCGCGTCTTGTGCTCAGTGGCCTCGGACGCCGGGCTCGGCTGGCGCTGCGCCGCGATCAGCGAGTAGAACACCGGCACGACGAAGAGTGTGAACAGCGTGCCGACGGTCATACCCGCAACCAGCACGGTCCCGATGCTGTTGCGGGCCGCCGCTCCCGGCCCCGACACAAGCACCAGCGGGAGGTGGCCAAAGACGGTCGCCGCCGAGGTCATGAGCACCGGTCGCAACCGGGTCAATGACGCCTCGCGCAGCGCGGCCACTTTCGAGAGGCCGCGGGACTGCAGCGTGTTCGCGAATTCCACGATGAGGATGCCGTTCTTCGCGATTAGCCCCACGAGCGTTATGAGTCCCACCTGCGAGTAGATGTTGATCGTGGTTAGGTCCAGGAAGCTAAACAGCAGCGCGCCGGAAATTGCCATCGGCACCGACCCGAGCAGCACTATCAGCGGATCGCGAAAGCTTTGGAACTGCGCCGCGAGCACCAGATAAATGAGAACGACCGAGAAGCCGAGCGTCACCGTGAGTGCCGAGCCCTCGTGGCGGATCTGCCGCGACTCCCCGGCGTGATCGAGGACGACGTTCGGTCCACCGGCGGTTGCAGCGGCGGTCTCGAGGACGCGCAGCCCCTCTTCCTTGGTCACGCCGAGATTAACGCCGCCGAAAATGCGCACGGCGTTGCGCTGCTGGAAGCGGTTCAGCGTGCGCGGTGCAGTGCTCGTCTTCACGTGCGCGAACGTCGATACGGGCACGAACTGGCCGTCCGGCGTCTTGATCTTAAGGTCGAGCAGCGGGCCGAGCGTTGCCCGGTCCTCTGCGCCGATCTGCGGGATCACCTTGTAGCTACGATCGAAGAAATTGAATCGGTTCACGTAATCGCCGCCGATCAGCGTGCCGAGCTCCTGACCGACGCCGGCGAGGTCGAGCCCGAGATCGGCGATGCGCTCGCGATCGAGCACGACTCTAGCCTCGGGCAGGTCGATCTTCAGGTCCGTATCGACGTACAGGAACTTGCCGCTCTGCCAACCGGCACCGAGCACTGCCGCGGCTGTCTCCACCATCTGGTCGGGCGGCGCGTCACTTTGTAGCACCAGCTCGACGTCGTACTGACCGGGCGTGGGCAGCGGCGGGTCCAGGCGCGGGAACACGCGCAGGCCGGGGATCTGCGAAACGGCGCCGTACACCTCGCCGAACATCTCCTCGGTCGAGCGCTCGCGCTGCGTCCAGGCCTTGGCGACCAGACCCCCGAAACCGCCCCACGCCGCGGTCAGCGACCACATGAAGTCGGTTTCGGGAAACGCGGCGATCGCGCGCTCCACCTCAAGCGACGCGCGGTTGGTTGCAGCCAGCGTCGAGTCGGGTGCGGCCTCGAAGAACAGACTGATATGGCTTTGATCCTCGACGGGTGCGAGCTCCTGGCGCGAGAACGTGTATAGCGGCCAGGCCGCCGCCGTGACCAGCAGCGCCACCACAACGATCGCCCAGCGCATTCCGAGCGCCACATCGAGCATCCATGCGTATCCGCGCCTGACGTACTCAAAGCCGCGGTTGACCAACGCCGTCAGCCGGCCCTCTTTGCCGTGCGCGTGCACGAAGCGCGAGCTCATCATCGGCGAGAGCGTGAGCGCGACGACCCCCGACACGACGACCGCGGCGGCGAGCGTGATCGCGAACTCCAGGAACAGCGAACCGGTCAGGCCGTCCTGGAATGCGATGGGCGCGTACACCGTCGCGAGCGTGATGGTCATCGCGATGATCGGGCCGCGCAGCTCGCGAGTGCCGATCAATGCGGCCTCGATTCGCGACTTTCCCAGGCGCACGTGCCGCTCGACGTTCTCGACGACCACGATAGCGTCGTCGACCACCAGGCCGACCGACAGCACGATCGCGAGGATCGTCAACAGGTTCAGGCTGAAGCCGAACGCGAACATGACGATCGCGGCGCCGATGAGGGATACCGGCATCGCGACGAGCGGCACGAGGGCGGTGCGCACCGAGCCCATGAACAGGAACACGACGAGCGCTACAATGGCGATCGTCTCGCCGAGCGTTTTCGTGATCTCCTTGAGCGCTTCCCGCATGAACATCGTACCGTCCCAGACCAGACGCATGTCGATGTCCGCAGGCAGCGTCGGCCGGATGCGTTCCATCTCGTCGCGCAGCCCCCCAGCAACTTCGATCTCGTTCGAGCCAGGCAGCGGCCAGACTCCCAGATAGACGCTCTCGCGGCCCTTGTACTTGGCGACCATGGCGGCTTCCTCGGCGCCGAGCTCCACCCGCGCTACATCGGAGAGCCGCACCGTCGCCCCGTCGCGATCGGCGACGATCAGGTTCTCGAATTCCTCCTGGGCGCGCAGATCGGTGTTCGCGAGGAGATTGACCTGGACGAGGTTGCCCTTCGTCTGGCCGACCGCGGCGAGGAAGTTGTTGCGCTGTAGCGCCGCATGCACGTCGCCGGGCGAGAGATTCAGCGCGGCGAGGCGATCGGGATCGAGCCAGACGCGCATCGCGATCGCCTGGCTGCCCTCGAAGCTGACGCGTTGCACGCCGGACAAGGTTGAGAGCTGCGGCTGCAAGCTGCGCGAGAGCCAGTCCGTCAGCGTGGGGACATCCCGCTCGGTCGATGTGAAGCCGATATAGAACGTCGCGTACGGCCGGTCGGCGCGCTGCACTTCGACCACCGGCGGCTCGGCTTCCTCCGGCAGCTCGGATCGCACCTGCTGCAGGCGCGCGGTGACTTCCGCGAGCGCCGCTGTGCTGTCGTGGTTGAGCTCCAGGCGCAAGGTGATGGTGCTCACGCCGGCTCGGCTGGTGGACTCGAGGTAGTCAACGCCACTGATCGCCGACACGACGCGCTCGATCGGCGTGGTGAGAAAGCCGCGGACGGTTTCGGCACTGGCGCCGGTATAGACCGTCGTGATCATCACGGAGGAGCTTTCGATGCTCGGAAACTGCTGCACCGCAAGGGTGAGCAACGCGCGCGCACCCACCAGCACGATGACGAGATTGACGACCACCGCCAGCACGGGGTGTTTGATGAAGACGTCGGTGAACGAGCGCATGCCGATGTCCTTATGGCCGTGCTTCTTTCTTCGTCAGCCGATCATCGACCCTGCTCGCGACTGCTGCGGGGTCGCTCGCGATCGCGACGAGCGTCCCCTCGTTCAACTTGAAAGATCCCGAAGCGGCCACCTGCTCGCCGGCGGAAAGTCCGGCGAGGATCACGAACTCGTCGCCGAGCATCGCCCCGCTCTGCACGGCCCGCAGACGCGATCGGAGCTTGCCTTCCTTGTCCGGCGCGATCACGAACACGTGGTCGCCGCCTGGTCCCTTGCGCAGCGCGCTCGCGGGGACGGCGATGGCCATGCGCGGCGGGCCGACCGGGACTCGGACGCGCACTGAGGCGCCCGGTGCAGGCACGTTAGCGGCGCCCTCGATCCGCGCGCGCACCATGGCGTTGCGGGTCGTGACGTCGACACGCGCGTCGACTGCGATGGTCTTCGCCGCGATAGGGTCCTCGTCGCCGGTCGCGAAAACGTCAACGCTGTCGCCCTCGCGCAGGCTCGCGGCGACGAGCTGCGGGACCGAGAAGTCCACATGCACCGCGTCGTCAACGCCTTGCAAGGTCGTGAGCTGAGTGCCCTCTTCCAGGTATTGGCCGGGGTGCAGGTCCGCCATACCCACGCGCGCGCGGAAGGGTGCGCGGATCGTCTTGCGGGCCATGACCGCCCTGGTGCGCGCCATTTGCGCCAGCGCGACGTCGCGCTCCGCGCGCGCGCGATCCACGTCCGTATCGGACGCGACACGGTTCTGACCCAGGCGCTGCATGCGGCGGAGCATCGTCTCGGCCAGGGTGGCTTGCGCCTTCTGCGCCTTCAACTCGGCCTCCTCGACAGAGACGTCGAGAGCGACCAGCACGGTCCCCGTATCGACGATTTGCCCAGGCGTGAGCATGACCCGGCGGACAGTGCCGGGGCGTTCGTTGCGCAGGGTGATCGAGCGCAACGCCAAGACCGTCCCGATCGAGGTCGTCGTCCGGCGATGCTCGCGTTCCTTCGCGACGGCGACCGTCACCGACTCTATCGGTTCGGGCTGGTTCGCAGAGACCGCATCTGCTTCCTGAATAGACGCGTACTTCCACGCGGCGAGACTGCCGCCGGCCGCAACAACAGCCACCAGCAGCAGAGAGGATCCGATCCAACTACGACGATTCACGAGCGGTGACCTCCTGAGCCCTTGGCCGCGCGGACCGCGGCCTTGGGCGACGAGCGAGCCGGCATTGAAGGCATCGAGCGGGCGAGCATGTCTTCGAGCGCGATGCGCACCCGAACCACCAGCTCCTGATTTACCGTGGCCAGACCCAGCACCCAGTAGAGCCACAACCCGTCGATCGCCGCGGCGACGGCCTCGCCGACGCCCGGAGGCAGGCCGTCCTCCGCGACGCGCCGATGGAGATCGCTGTAGACTGCGCGCATCGGCTCGATCAGGGAGGGGTTTTGCGCCAAGGCCGCAAAACACGCTGACGAGCTACGCTGGAGCTCCCCCGTCCAGCATTGGGCATCCGAAAGGCAATGGTCCAACAGGGCCCGCGCCATGCGCCCCGGTCCTTCGGGAGTGCGCTCATAGGCTTCCATGTAGCACGCTCGCCAATTACCCGCGGAGCGCGTGACCAGCGCCTCAACGAGGCGGTCCTTGGTCGGGAAATGATGCAGGAGACCGCCCTTGCTCATTCCTGCCTCGGCGGCAACGGCATCCAGCGTCAGGTTGGCGATACCCTGCCGCACGACCACCGCCTCCGCGGCGTCCAGCAGTGTGTCCCGTAACTTGTTCGTGTCCGCTCGTTCCATGGATTCACAATACCGTCCGGACGGTCTGTTGTCAACCGTCCGGACGGTCTTTCGTCCGTCCTATGTGGGTCCTTCATGGCTTCCTCCTTAATCGTAGTCGAACTGCTGTGGATACCCGATAGACGTTCGGCGGAGCCCAAAATCGACAAAGGGGCCGAGAACTCTCTACGCTTGCGAAACCGCGTTGAATATCCTATCGTTCCCTTGTTGCTGACGAGATCGATGACCGTCACATCGCTGCTGTCCTGGTTGCTGATGTAGGCAAAGGGCGCCGCAGGCGCCGGCAGAACGCTGCTCTCCACCGATTCTTGGCTGCCATATCGGCCGCGCCGCTCGAACCGATCCGGGGATCCCTCGCCATGCATATCCGAGTCGTGTTGGTCTTATTGAGTTTGCTTTGCCAGAGCCTCGGCACCGAGGCGCGCCCGCTTCGGGACAACGAGATCCCACCTAGCCTCGCTCCCTGGGTACCGTGGGTGCTGTACGAAGAGCGCGATCGCGAGTGCCCGTTCATCCATAACCAACCCGCAGTGCGGCGCTGCGCCTGGCCGTCAAGGCTGGTGCTCAAGATCGACCAGGGCGAGGGGGAGTTTATCCAGTTCTGGCGCGTCTACCGCGAAAGCTGGATCGGGTTGCCGGGAGATCTCGATCGCTGGCCCCAAGAGGTGCAGGTGGACGGGCAACCTGCTTCCGTGATCGAGCGCGAGGGTAAACCCGGCGTGTCGCTGTCACCGGGACGCTACCAGATCACCGGCCGGTGGCGCTGGGAACGCCTGCCTGAATCCCTGTATGTACCGCCCGATACCGCTTTGGTGTCACTCATCGTCAATGAGACAGCCGTAAGCTCGCCTGACATCCGGCCCGATGGACAGCTCTGGTTGAAGCAACAGGCGGGAAAGACCGCGCTCGAAGAGCGGCTGGAGATCCAGGTGTTCCGCCGCATCATCGACGAGGTGCCGCTTGAGCTTCTCACCCGGCTTGAGATCGATGTCGCCGGCGAGCCGCGCGAAGTGATGCTAAGCAATGCGCTTCTGCCCGAGCTCATTCCCCTGGGCCTTTCCAGCGCCTTGCCCGCGCGTCTCGAGCCCGATGGCCGCTTGCGATTGCAACTGCGCCCGGGGCACTGGGCGGTGGAGTTGCGCGCGCGCGCCCCGGGCGCGGTGAGCACGCTGCACGGGATCTCTGCCTCCGATCCCTGGCCGCAGACGGAGATCTGGGTATTCGATGCCCGCAATCACCTGCGCCTGGTGGAGATCCAAGGCGTGACGACCATCGATCCGCGCCAGACCAATGTGGCGCCGGACTGGCAGTCTTTTCCCGCCTACCGCGTGGGTCCGAAGGATGTCATGGAATTCAAGCTGGTGCGCCGGGGCGATCCCGATCCGGCCCCCGACCGCTTGGGTCTCGTGCGGAACCTGTGGCTCGACATCGAGGGGAGCGGCTATACCGTCCGCGATCTCGTGAGCGGCGCGATGACGCGCGGTTGGCGGCTCGAGGCCGGAGACCAATTACACCTCGGACGGGTCGCGATCGACGCTGTCCCGCAGTTCATTACCACGCTCCCCGACTCCAACCGGCCCGGCGTCGAAGTCCGGCGCGGCGCGTTGACCCTAGCGTTGCATAAATCTCGGTTGATGGCGATCTCACGCAGCTTTCAAAGCCGCCAGGTAATGCAACAGTTCCTCCTGGACCGCTTGATTGGCTGACAGAGTGAGGGTGAGCTGTC
>Ga0136615_10001341_pt1 | contig 11864 bp, 14 predicted proteins | sample AntDrymUQ2882206_2_FD_106647 | JGI IMG/M metagenome (GOLD analysis project Ga0136615, IMG submission 106647) | Polar desert sand microbial communities from Dry Valleys, Antarctica - metaG UQ288 (22.06) | ecosystem: Environmental > Terrestrial > Soil > Desert | place: Antarctica: Dry Valley...
GGACCGGCGGCGCGTCACGATAACCCTGTTCGAGGGCAGCGACCCGCAGGCGCAGGGCACGCCCTGCATCGAAAGCGCGCAGTACAAGGCGGTGCGGGTACGCCTTGATCAACCGCTGGGCGACCGGCGGCTGGTCGACGGTGCCGCGCCGCACACGGGGTAAGGTCGGCCGCGACCCCGAGGAGAAGGAAGCGTCGCGATGCAGAAGTGGGAATACGCCACCGCGCCCCTGATCAGCCATGCGCTGCAAGAGATCCTGAACAACTGGGGTGACGAGGGCTACGAGCTCGTCGCCGTGGTCAACGACGTCGCCTACTTCAAGCGGCCCAAGTCGTGACCTCTCAGGAGCATGCGTCGCCGGAGAACCGTCTGGCCGAGCTCGGCATCACCCTGCCCGAGCCACCCGCGCCAGCCGCCGCCTACGTGCCATTCGTGCGTACCGGCGACCTCATCTTCACCGCCGGGCAGGTCGCCGTCGGTCCGGACGGCCTGGTCGCCGAGGGGATCGTAGGTGCCGGTGTCGATCTGGACACCGCCGTCGCCTGCGCACGGCAGTGCGCCATCAACGTCATGGCCCAGCTCAAGGCGGCGGTCGGTGACCTGTCACAGGTGCGGCGCATCGTCAAGCTGACGGTCTTCGTCGCCAGCGACCCGTCGTTCACCCAGCAGCACCTGGTGGCCAACGGCGCCTCCGAGCTCATCGGCGAGGTGTTCGGGGACCACGGCCGCCACGCGCGGTCAGCGGTCGCCGCGCCGTCCTTACCGACCAACACCCCGGTCGAGGTCGAGGCCATCGCCGAGGTGGGGTGACCTGACCGGTGCAGCGCGTTACAGCTCCATAACACCGCCCGGGCGTGGCAGATGATCGCCTGATGGCCAGTCAGTAGCCCGGCTGCGGCGCCGCCCGTCATATCCACCTCAGCCGACCACGTCGCGGACGTCAGCGCGTCGGCGGGTGGCCCCTCGGCGGTCGAGTTCCTCCAACAGCGGCAGGGCGTATTTGCGGCTGGTGCCCAGCACCTCTTTGGCGCGTGCGGCCGTCAGCGCCCCCTCGGCGGCGAAGGCGGTCCGCAGCCGATCGATGGCTGCGGTGATCGCGCCGGCCGACATGGCGATGTCCGGTGCGAGCCGTACCAGGTCGCCTGCGGCCTCGAGCTCGCGCAGTAAGGCCGGGGACGCTCCCGCCCGCGCCGCCGCGGTGCTCAACGCCGGCGGGTTCCAGCGTGCGGCGTCCAGGGCCGCGAGCAGCGACCGCCGCTTCTCGGCCTGCGCGGGGTCAAGCCGCACGGCGTGGTCGGGGTGACGCAGGCCCGGCCCCTCAGCCATGATCGTGCCCGAGCGGGCGAGGGCGTCGAGCAAGTGGCCGGCCAGATGCGGCGGGCAGCCAGCGGTCACCGCCGCCCGGGCGGCGATGTCCTTGGCGACCACCCGGTCCACCGGGTTGACGCGGTGATGCGCTTGTAGCGCCGCGGTCACTGCCGCCGACCAGCGCGATGCCGCCTCGGGCGCGGCGAGGGCGGGGCCGAGCATGACCAGCTTGTGCTCCTCGGCTGCGGTGGCTGCCGCAGTCGAAGCCAGGCCAACCGCAGCCGCGGCACGGGCGGCGTCGCCCGCGCCGCGCTCGGTGACATGCAGCGCCAGCAGGGCGGCGCGGTCCCCAAGGGCGGCAAGACGGCGCCCCAGTTCCTCGACCCGAGCCGCGCGCTGGGCGCCGCCGTGAGCCCGGAGTGGATCAGGATCAAGGACCACACCACCGCCCACGGTGGCGCGGCGGCCGGCCTCCCGTAGGACGAACCGGTCACCAACGCACAGCGGCGCCGCACCCTCCAGCTCGATCGAGATGAACCCGTCGCTGGCAATCGGCCGACCGGCGACGGGAGCAATACGCGCCAGCCACTCGCCGGACCCGGCGTGGACATGCCACGCTCCTCGCTTGCCGATCTCGTAACCCGGCAGCGCACGCACCCATGCGTCGGCTCGGGAGGCGGCCAGCCACTGCCCGCGGCGCCCGAGGGCGTCACCGCGGCCGACCTCCAGGCGTTCGACGCCCACAAGGTTCATCGCCACCCGGCTCCCCGGTGGGGCTTGCGACACGGGCGCCTTGAGGCACTCCATCGCGCGGACGCGCACCGGGCGTGCGGCCGGGAGCACCATCAGCTCGTCGCCGGCATGCAACGTTCCCTCGGCCAGCGTGCCGGTGACCACCGTCCCGGCCCCCCGGATGCTGAACGACCGGTCGACCCACAGGCGGGGCCGTCCCCGGTCCACCGGCGCCGGCGCGGCGTCGAGGACCTCGCCAATGAGCCTGCGCAGGTTGTCCAGCCCCACCCCGGTGGTTGCCGAGACACCAACGACCGGGATGCCCTGCAGGCTGCTGCCGGCCAGCTGCTCGGTGATCAGCTCGATGGCGATGTCGAGGGTGTCGGCGTCCACGGTGTCGGCTTTGGTGACGGCCACCAGGCCGCATGACACCCCCAACAGGTCGAGGATGTCGAGGTGCTCCTGGCTCTGCGGCATCCAGCCCTCGTCGGCGGCGACGACGAACAGCGCCAGCTCGACGGCTCCCGCTCCGGCCAGCATGTTGGCGATGAAGCGCTCGTGGCCGGGCAGGTCGACGAACGCCACGGTGTGCCCAGCGATCGGCGCCCACGCGAAGCCGAGATCGATGGTCAGCCCTCGCCGGCGCTCCTCGGCGAACCGGTCGGGTTCCATGCCGGTCAGGGCACGCACCAGCGCGGACTTGCCGTGGTCGACGTGCCCGGCGGTGCAGACGACGCGCATCACGTCGTGACAACGGCGACGGCGGCGCCGATGCGGCGGGCCAGGAGTTCGTCGGATGCCGCAGGTACGGTGCGCAGGTCCACCAGCAGACTCCCAGCCTCCACCCGCACCACGATCGGCGGGTCCCCGTTGCGCAGCCTCGCCGTCGCCGCGTCGGCCGATGTCACCGGCACGCGAACCACCGGTGTCGCCACCTCGGCACCGGGCGCCGTCCCACCGCCTGCCATCGTCACGCCCTCGACCACCTCCCCGCCGGTGCGCTGCGCCAGCTGCGCGCAGCGCTGGCGCAACACCACCGGATCGGCGAGCAGCGCCGCCCACACCGGCAGCTCGGCGAGGTCGTCGCGCAGGTGCGCCCGCAAGGTGGCGACCAGTGCGGCGATGCGCAGCTTGTCCAGCCGCAGCGCGCGGTCGAGCGGGTGCGCCCGGCAGGTCTGCACCAGATCGGCGCGGCCGACGAGCAAACCGGCCTGCGGGCCGCCGAGCAGCTTGTCGCAACTGCACAGCACCAGGTCCGCCCCGGCGTCCAGCGCCGCACGCACGCTGGGCTCACCGGCGAGCCACGGTTCCGGCCGGTCGGCCAGCAGGCCCGAGCCCACGTCGTAGACCAGTGGCACACCCCGGCTGCGGGCGACCGCCGCGAGCTGCGCAACGGTGGGGGTCTGCGTGAAGCCGGTGACGCGGTAGTTGCTGGGATGTACCCGCAGCAGCAGGGCGATGTCGTCGCCCTGCTCATAGTCGGCCGCTCGCGTGCGGTTGGTGGTGCCCACCTCGACCAGGCGTGCGCCCGAGGCGGCCATGATCTCGGGGAGGCGGAACGAGCCGCCGATCTCGACCAGCTCGCCGCGGCTGACCAGCACGCCGCGACCGCCGGCGAGGGCCGCGAGGGCCAGCACCAGGGCGGCCGCCGCGTTGTTCACCGCGATGCCGGCCTCAGCGCCACAGGCCTGTGCCAGCAGCGGCGCCAAGCGCGCGTCCCGATCGCCCCGCCGGCCTTGCGCCAGGTCGTACTCCAGATCGCAGTACCCGGCGGCGGCGCCGATGGCCTCCCGCGCGGGCGCCGACAGCGGCGCCCGGCCGAGGTTGGTGTGCACCACCACGCCCGCGGCGTTGAGGACCTCACGCAGCATTCCGCTTCGGCTGTCGAACGCCTCGGTGATGTCGGCGACCACCGCCGGCAGGTCGGGTGCCGCTCCGCCATCGCTGAGCAGGCGGTCGCGCGCCGCGTCGAGCGCGTCGCGGGCGGCCGCGGTCACCGACCCCCGGCCGTGGCGGTCGACCAGTCCGGCGGCGGCGGCGACCACGGCGTCGACCCTCGGAAGCGCGCTGAGCTCGGCGGAGGAGGAGCGCCTGGGATCCGGACCGGTCACGGGGCCATGCTAAGAGGTCGCCGCGTCCACGAAGGTCGGCTGCGGCAGCCTGGAGGCGATAGCGCACTCGTGCATCGGTCTCACCCGGGCTCGGCGTCGACCGCGGGGACGAGCTTCATCCCAGCGAGGCGCGTTGCGCGGCTGTCGAACGTGGCGGTGTAGGCGCACCCGGCGGCAGCGTCAAACTCCCTGATGAGTGCGTCGGAGAAGTTGATGTCGTCGGTGATCCGTCTCAGTGCCCGGCGAACCGCCTCGGACTCCTGCACCAAGAGCTCCTGGGCGTCCAGCAGCTTGCGGATGACGCCCGCAACACCCTCACGGCTGACCTTGTAGGCGCGTCGCAGTACCCATTGCAGTTCGATCAAGGCCACGATGCTGACGAACCCCTGGTTGCTCTCGTCGAGGCTCTCCATCATCGCGTGAACTCCTTAACAAAGGTAAGGCGACGGTGCGGCTCGCGCAATGGCGGGTGGCCGGCGTCAGCGGCTGGTCAGCGCCGCGGCGAGGCGCTGCGCATCCGCCCGGGTCAGCGTCAGCTCCCGTGGCTCGAGGATCGCCGGCGCCAAGGCCAGGCGCAGCTCGACGGGCTCGGCCGCGACCACGGCTGCCAGGCGCTGCAGCGCCGGGATCGCCTCAGCCGGCGGCGCGACGTCGTCGCTGTCAGAACCGGATGCGCGATCGCCGACCGCCTCCAAGGCGGCCAGCACCCTGTCCAGCGCCCGTTCCACCAACGGAGCGCCCGACGCCGGCTCGACAAGTTGGGCGGTCAGCGGACCGGGCGAGCGTTGCAGCGTCACCGTGACGCACTCCTTGGTGCTCAGCTCCGCCAGATGCAGCGTGACCGCCGCGGTCACATGCTGGGCAGCGGGAGCGGCGGCATCGTCGTCGAGCAGCCTGCCGGCGACGGCGGTCACGGCGTCCTGCAGCGCGCCCAGCACCTCCAGAGCAAATGGGACGGCCAGCGCACCGTCCGCCGGCGCACCCTGGATGGCCAGCTCCAGCGAGCAGGTTTCGGACTCCGTGATGGTGGACTGCAGATGGGCTTGCCGTTCGCGCGACGTCGAGCGCATCAGTCGCAGCCCGGCCAGCTCGTCGGTGACCGGGTCGTCGAAGGCCTCCAGCGCCTCCCCGATCGCCGACAGCTGCTCGTGCAGGCGATCGGTGCCAGCGGTCACGACGACACCTCGACGAACCCACGAGCGTTCCCGTCGCGGTCGTAGCCGAAGTAGTCCTCCCAGCGCTGCGACCACACCAGGTACTTGTTGTGCCCGGGATGGCCCTCCGGGTAGACGAGCACCGGGTAGGCGTCGCAGTTCCAGAACTCCTCGGTGTAGTGGCCGTCGATCAGCATGCGAACCAGCAGCTGGCGGTGGCGCGGAAGCTCGTCGAAGGCCAGTCCGTCCAGCACCGTGACGACATCGACGTCGGCCGGATCGGCCTTGTCGGACGTGAAGCTGCCGGCCAGCCACTGGCGGTGCACCTTGACCAGCTCCAGCAGCGCCTCGCGGTGGTGGGACCAGTAGTCGAAGATCGCCGACCGCGTCCGAGAGGATGGGAAGCCGTCGACCAGCACTTTGCGGACATTTTCGACGGAAGGCGGATGCCGACCCTCGGGCAGGTTGCCGGCGGCATCAAAGGGATGCTCACGCCGCACAGGTGTCCATCTCCCAGCCGCTCCAAACGGCGGTGCCGACTAGCATGCCCTGATGTCCGACCACCCGCAGGTGCGTCCCGCCGCGACCGTGCTCCTGCTGCGGTCCGGTGAGGCCCCCGTCGAGATCCTGCTGCTGCGGCGATCCAGCTCCAGCCGCTTCGCCGCCGATGCCTGGGTCTTTCCGGGCGGCGTCGTCGACGAGTCGGATCGCCGCCTGCCGTCCGGGCTCTGGGAGGGCATCGATCCGGCCACGCTGACCGAGCGCTTCGCCGCCGACGAGGCGACCGTCCTTGGCTTCCACGTCACCGCGGTGCGCGAGACCTTCGAGGAGGCGGGGGTGCTGCTGGCTCGACCTCGCCAAGCCGGAGCCGGAGCCGGAGCCGACGGCGGGCGCCGGCGAGCCGAGCTGGAACACGACCCCGAGCGACGCCGGCTGCGTGCCGCACTCGCCGCCGGGCGCATCGACCTCGCGAGGTGGCTGACCGAACGGCGCATCCTGCTGGACCTCGGCTGCTTGACCTACCACAGCCGCTGGGTGACGCCGGTGGCGCAGCCGCGGCGCTATGACACCTGCTTCTTCGTGGCCCGTGCCCCTGCCGGTCAGGTCGTCGCCCATGACCGGGCCGAGACGACCGGCCAGCGGTGGCTGCCGGTGGCGGCCGCGCTGCGCGAGCACGAAGGGGGCCGACTGCAGCTGATGCACCCCACCGTGCGGACGCTGCAAGCCCTGGCGGTCCACGACTCGGTGGACGCGGTCATCACCGCGGCGGCGACCCAGGCCCAAGTGCGCAGCGTCCTGCCCTCCGCCGAGCTTGACGCCGACGGGCGTGTGGTCCGCATCGTGGATCCCGACGAGGTGCACTGATGACGCTGACCCGCCTGGACGAGGTCACCAACGTCGTCCTGGCGCCGAACCCGTCACCGCTCACACTGGATGGCACCAACACCTACCTGCTCGGCGCGCCGGGCTGCGGGGAGGTGATCGTGGTGGATCCCGGCCCCGATCTGCTCCAGCACCGCCAGGCGGTCGACGCGGCGGCGGCGGGAATGGACGCCACCATCGCCGCGGTGGTGCTCACCCACCACCACGCCGACCATGCCGAGGCCGCGGGCTGGGCGACCGACTGGGGCGTGCAGGTGTGGACGTTCACGCCGTCGTTCGTGCAGCTACCGGCAGCCCCGCTCCACGACGGCGAGCAGCTGACGAGGGCGGGGGTGACATTGGAGGCGGTGCACACGCCTGGCCACGCCAGCGACCACCTGTGCCTGCGGGTGTGCCAGACCGACGTGGTGCTCAGCGGCGACCACGTCTTGGGCCGCGGCACAACGGTGGTCGCATGGCCCGACGGGGACATGGCGGCCTACCTGGCCTCGCTGCGGCGCCTTGCCGCCTGCGACGCGACCGCGTTGTATCCGGGTCACGGTCCGGTCCTGGGCGATCCCGCCGCCGCCATAGCGCGGTACCTGGCCCACCGCGAGAAGCGCGAGGCGGCGGTGCTCGCCGCGCTGGCCGCTGGCGACGCGACACCGGCGCAGGTGGTGGTTCGGGTCTACGCCGATGTGGATCCCGTCCTGCATCCGGCCGCCGAGCGAACCGTGCGCGCACAGCTGGCCAAGCTGTGCAACGAGGAGCGCATCACCCGGGCGCTCGATCCTGGCGGCGGCGAGTCGGACAGCTACCGGGTTCGGTGACCAGGCGATCCGCGCCGTTCGCGTGGTCCGCGCGCCTGGGTAGAATCACCCGGCCTGGCGGTCGCCCGGGGGGCGGCGAGGGCATGCAACCGTCGACCGTCGAAAGGCCCTGAGCGTGGCCATCCAGCTTCCCGGCGCAAGGTCAGTCACCGCCAACCTCACTCAGGACGAGCTCAAGGCGTGGACGGCGCAGATGCCCAACGCCCAGTACACGGAGTTCGACAACTATCACGTCAAGGCTCGGGTCACGGCGCGCTCGGCGGGCTCCACGTTCATCGTCACCGACGACCCGGAATCGGTCTCCAAGCAGACCATGTCACGGCGCGACTACGCCGACGTGGCGCGACGCCAGGAGACCTACATCGCCGAGCAGGACATGCTGCTAATCGAGGGCTACATCGGACCGGAGAACAGCCCCCTGAAGCGGCCCGCACGGCTGTACATCGAACGCGCCAACGCCAACATTCCCGGGATGCAGCAGCAGCTGTACTACCCGAAGGACGCCGACTGGCGCGAAGACGACGCCCTGACGGTGATCTATACGCCCAACTGCCCCGCGGAGGGCTTCCCCGAAGAACGCCTCGTCACGATCGACCTGGAGAACTGGGTCACGCGGGTGTTCAACATCGACTACTTCGGCGAGTCGAAGATGGGCGGCCTGCGGATGTGGATGGAATGGGTCTACCAGCAGGGCGCGCTGGCGATGCACTCGGGCGCCAAGGTGATCCCCACCGACAGCGGCGACAAGGTGGGACTCATCATCGGCCTGTCCGGCACCGGGAAGACGACCACCACCTTCACCCGCCAGAACGGCTCGCTGCCGGTGCAGGACGACATCGTGGCGCTGGTGGCCGGCGGCGAGGTGTACTCCACGGAGAACGGTTGCTTCGCCAAGACCATCGGCCTTGATCCGCAGTACGAGCCCACCATCTACCACGCTCTCGCCTCACCCGCGGGATGGCTTGAGAACGTGGCCGTCGACGACGAGGGCAAGGTCGACTTCTTCGACGACAGCTACACCGCCAACGGGCGTGGCACCTTCGGGCTGGACGCCATCGAGCACTTCGACCCCCGCAAGCTCGGCAAGGCCAGCTTCCTGCTGATTCTCAACCGCAACGAAAGCGTGGCGCCCGCTGTGGCCAGGATGGCCTCTGTCGAGCAGGCGGTGGCCTACTTCATGCTCGGAGAGACGAAGGGCACGTCAGCGGGAGGAAAGGCGGAAGCCGGCAAGTTCCTGCGTGTGCCGGGCACGAATCCGTTCTTCATGCGCTCAGAGGACCTGCAAGGCAACCGCCTAGCCGAGCTCATCCGCTCGATGGACTACGACTTCGGCGTCTATGTCCTCAACACCGGCAGAGTGGGCGGCGGCGAGGACGTGGAGGGCTCCAAAAAGGTCAAGATCCCCCACTCGTCCGCCATCGTGAAGGCCATCGCCGAAGACACCATTACCTGGCAACGTGACCCCGACTTTGGCTATCTCATCGCCACAGCCGTGCCAGACTTCGACGACCCCGAGCTGCTCGCCCCCCGCCGGCTGTATGAGCGGCTGGGCCGCACCGAGGAGTACGAGCGCGCCGTTGAGCAGGTCAAGGCGGAACGGGCCGAGTACATGCGCGGCCACAGCGGGCTCGACAAGGCGGTCGTCGAGGCGCTGGCCTGATCAGCGGCGGTCGAAGAAGCGCTGCGTGGCGTAGGTGTATCGCCCGCCCTTGGCGATCCCGACGACCATGTGGTTGTAGTCGCGCCCCAGGATGTTCGCGCGGTGCCCCGGCGAACGCATCAGCAGGTAGTGCAGGCGCTGGGCGGCGTCCGAGGCCGTCGTGCGTCCGACGTTCTCCCCCCAGGCCACGGTGGACGGAGGCAGCTCATGGCGCAGGGCCTGATCATGGAAGATCCCCTGGCGTCGCTGCATCGTGCGCGAGTGGCCTCGGGCCTCGTCGAGCACCCCCCAGCTGATCACGAGCGGGCGGAGGCCATGGCGCTGCCGCGCGGTGTTGACCCGCTCCTGCAAGTCCTTGCGGATCCGCACACCACCGCGCGCGTCCAAGGCGAGGGCCTCGGTCGGGGGCGCCAGCGTCAACAGCAGCGCGGCGACGAGCAGCATAGATACGGAGCGTAGTAGAGCACTACCAATAGTAACCATATGCCATGGATCGGCAAGGTACGGCAGGTCCTTGAGCCATCCGTGGCGCAGATATGGCGCGCTACCGGTTCGCTACTTGAGCGCTGCGGCTGGTCAGACGTCGGCGCGAGCGACCACGCGGCCGGTCGGCTGGGGACTGCCACCCACGGGCTCGATGGTGACCGCGATCCCTTCGGCCCCGGCGACGATCTCATCGATCAAGGCCATGGCCCTTCCCGCGTCGTCCGGCTCGAACAGGCCTGCGGGGACTGGCTGCCCGTCATGGAACAGCCAGACCTGATAGGTCTTGGCGGGTGCCAGCGGTGCCATCCCATCGCTGACGAGCATCCCGCGGTCGAGGCGCGCCGAGGAGATGTAGCGCACCGTCTGGTCGCCGTCCGCACGGAGGTCGCGGGTGCGGGCGTCGCCCGCCGCCAGGATCGGGAGAAGATCGTTGACCGCCTGGGCGTCGCTGCTGTCGACAGCCAGTTCCTGCTCCAGCCCCTCGACACGCTGGTTGAGGTTGGCCGTCATCGAGGTCAAGACCACGACAGCCAGTGCCAGCGCGGCGGCGACCGGCGGGAGAGCCAGTCGCAGGCGGACCAGCAGTGAGTGCTGCGTCCGGGTGGAAGAAGTTGGCTGGACGGGAGGCAGCTGCCGCGTCACGTCGACCAGGTCGATCACCCGGGTACGCAACTGCTCGGGAGGGCGCTCGGCGGTGGTGGCCGCCAACACCGCGGCGGTCGTCAACAGTTCGTCAACCTCGTGACGGCAGGCGGCGCAGACCTCCAGGTGACGCTCGAAGAAGGCGCGCTCGTCGGCCGGCAAGGCGTCCAGTGCGTAGGCGCCCGACAACGTGTGCACGTCGGCGTCCACCCCGTTCACGCGGTCACCCCCAGATTGTCTCGTAGTCGGATCAGTCCGTCGCGCAAGCGCGTCTTGACGGTGCCCAGCGGGGTGTCCAGCAGCTCGGCCACCTCACGGTAGGTGTAGCCGCCGTAGTAGGCGAGCTCCACGGCCTCCCGTTGCAGGTCGGTGAGCCCGTCGAGCGCCGCGCGGACCTGCTGGTGTTCCATGCGGACCTCGACCTCCTCGGCCACGGAGTCGAAGCCAGCGCCGCCGGCGTTGCGGACGCCCACGCGGTCGTCGCGGTTGCGCGCAGCCTGCTCGCTGCGCACCCGGTCCACCGCGCGGCGGTGGGCCATCGTCATGACCCACGCGGCGGCGCTGCCGCGGGCAGCGTCGAAGCGGGTGGCGTTTCGCCACACGTCCAGCAGGACCTCTTGCGCAACCTCTTCTGATTGCGCCGGATCGCGCAGCACCCGGCGCACCAAGCCGTAGATCTGCCCGCTCATCCGGTCGAACAGCGTGGCGAAGGCGGGTTGATCGCCCCTGGCCACCCGCGCCAGGAGCGTCTCGGTGGAAACCGGGGCTACCGACCCGGCCCCGGCGGAAACAGCCCGCAAAGGCCGGGGCTGCGCGGCTGCCATCGGCTCATTGCTCCGCTCGGAGTCGGGGTCAGGGTCGCCGCGGTCGTCGTCCACGGCACCATCATGACCGTTCTACGAGCGGTTCGACACGCATTGCGGGCGGGATTGGTGCCCGCCGTTGCGCGGTGGCTACGCGCGGCCCCGCTTGTACAGCGTGGGCGCCCGTCCCGGCCCCTGATGGTCAGGATCGGTGCCCTGCTCCTTCAAGCGTCCGGCGCCGACTTCCTCCTGCACCACCTTGCGTACCACCGCGGGCGAAGCCCCGCTGGCCTCCTGCAGCGCTTTGACGGTGAACGCGCCCTTGGGAATGGCGGCCCGGACCTCGTCGACGGTCACGCGGGTGCGCGTCCGACCGCCAGTGCCGCGCCGCCCACCGCGTCGCCCGCCGCGCACACCGCCGAAGCCGGCGCGGCGTAGCACCGGCGCGGGCACGCCCTCCGCCTCGAAGGCCTTGGAGGTGATGCCGTGCTGGTCGCCCCAGGCCTTGGCGTGCGTCACGAAATCGTCCTCGTACCGCTGAACCGACGGGTTCTCCTGGTCGAGGATCTGCTGGCGCAGCCGCAGTCGGTCGAGACCGTCCGCGCTGTCCAACTGCTGCTTGAGGGATTCGATGCCGGCGTCGTCACGCAACGAAGAAGGATCGCGCAAGGCTGCGAGATAGTTGCGAATCGCTGACTCGGCGGAGGTCGTGGCCATTCGGTGAGCTCCCAACAAGAAAGGTTGTGTGTACTTACCGCTACTCGCAAGATAACACC
>Ga0136615_10001343_pt1 | contig 11854 bp, 7 predicted proteins | sample AntDrymUQ2882206_2_FD_106647 | JGI IMG/M metagenome (GOLD analysis project Ga0136615, IMG submission 106647) | Polar desert sand microbial communities from Dry Valleys, Antarctica - metaG UQ288 (22.06) | ecosystem: Environmental > Terrestrial > Soil > Desert | place: Antarctica: Dry Valley...
CGCTCTCAAGTGCGGAAATCGAACTCAGGCGCGCTCTGCCGCGTTCCAGTACCGGCCGGGCTCTAGGGCCGGGCTCTCAGGGCTGGGGGTTACGCCGGTTGGGCCGGTAGGGCCTGCTCGCCGGGGCGCCGCCGTCCAGGAAGGCGTAGGTCAAGGTCACCGTCGCCCCCGGGGGCAGAAGGCCGTTCGCCTCCAGGGCCGCGGCGTAGAGTCCCAGCTGATCCTCGTCCTCCGACTCGAAGCGGGCGCCGGTCTTGAAGTCGACCAGCTCGAAGCCTCCGGAGTCGTCCTCGAACACCGCATCGATACGCCCCCGCACGATCCGGGAGCCGATCCGCAACGCGAACGGAAGCTCGATCATGAGCTCACCGGAAGGCAGCCGGGCGAGCGTGCGGTCCGTGTAGCCGAGCGCCCGGAAGAACCCGAGTCGGCGCTCGATCTCATCCCGATCCTCGACCCCCAACGGCTCGTCGAGCTCGCTCTCGTCCGGCAGTGACGGCACCTGCGCCTCCCCGCCGTGGGCTTCTCGTAGTAGCTGTTCGATGACTCGGTGGACCTCGGTGCCGATCGCTCGAGCATCGCTGGGTCGCTCGGGAAGCGGACGAGAGAGCTCGGCCGGGTCGAGCCGAGCCGCCGTCAAAGACACATGGTGGGTGGCAGAGATGATTTCGGGGACGGGTTCGCTCTCAGGTGTCGGCTTTGAGGTCACAGCCTCGGCGATCAGCTCGAGCCCGGAAAGATGCCCGGCGCGCAGCAACTCGTGCTGCGCTCGCTCCTCCTCAGAGAGAGCGGCCACGAACTCATCGTAGGCGTCCTTCGACGCCAGTGCCGCCTCGGCCGCCGCTCCCCAGCCTCCCTCGAAGAGCGGATCGTCGATGCCGGAGCGCGGGGCCGGTGGCCACGAGCTTTCCTCGCTGAGGGCCGCAAAAGTGGGGTTCGCTTCAGAGGCTTCGGGGCGCTCGACGCGCTCGACGACCTCAACTGCCCCGGTGGTCTCGAGCTCGGCGAGGTCGTTCCAAAAGAGAGACGGGCCGACGACGCGGTCGCCGCGCCCGTACCACCACGCTGCAGTGACCCCCAGGTGCTGTTTGGCTCTGGTGGTGGCGACATACAACAGACGGCGTTCGTCCTCTGCGACCCGCTCCTTGACCGCCTGCGCGAAGCGGCTCGAGTTCCCGTCGAAGGCCGGGAGATGGCAAGCGTCTTCTCGCACTTGGTAGGGGAGCTGAGCGTGGGACGTCATTGGGTTGGACATCCTGTTGTCCGGGAACACGGAGTAGACGTAGTCGCCCTTGGAGTTCGTCGAAGATGCCACCGAGGGCACGAAGACGCACTCGAACTCGAGGCCCTTGGCCGCATGCACGGTCATGAGCTTGACCGAGTCCGCTGCTGCGGGCTGTGACGACTCGAGAGTCTCATCGGCCTCCTCGGCGGCGTCGAGAAAGGCAAGCAAGCTCCTCAGCGTTGCCTCTCCCTCGAGCGGCGAGAAAGCGGCGACCTGATCAAGCAGGTTGGCGAGGTTCTGCCGTCCTGCGGACGCGCCGCGGGTGGGCGATGCCGCCAGAGCATCGGCGATCCCACTTACAGAGATCACCTCCTGTACCAGATCGGGCAAGCGAGCGCCCACCTTCTGCCGCAACAGACTGAGGCGTCGGGTGAACTCCTCCAAACGGGCACGCGCCTCGGCTCCCAGGCCCTCGATGGAGGAAACGTGATCGAGTGCCTCCAGAAGAGAGAAGCCCACGTCGCCTGGCTCCAAGTCGCGTGCGCGCTCCTCGTTGCCACCGGCGAGCAAGAGCCGCAGCGAGCGATTCCGCCACGCGGCCCAGCGGGCGCACAGCGCCAGGTCGCGGTAATGGATGCGCCACCGAGGTCCCAACAGGACGCGCGCCAGCCAGCGATTGGCCGACGGCTTCGTGTCGAGGCATCGAAGCCACGCCACGACCTCCATTACCTCCGGCGCCTTGAGCAAGCCGGCGAGCCCCACCACCTCGACCGGTATGTCGTGGTCCTGAAGAGCTTTCAGCAAAGCGGCCATCGTGCTCCGCCGCCGCACCAGAACGGCCACATCCCGCCATTCCACCGGCCGCCGGTTCGGCATGAGCGCCCGGCCGTGCAGCTCGTCGCACCGCCCTGCGATCCAGTCCGCCTCGGCCCGCTCGTCGCGGAAGAGCCCGAGCTCGACCCGCCCCGACCCGTTGAAGTCCGAAGGCCTTAGCGGCTCCCCCGGTCGTCTCTCGGCGGGAATCTTGGCGACCACTGCGTTCGCCACCTCGAGGATCTTCTTTCCCGAACGGAAATTCTGCGACAGCGACGCCTCCGAGTAGGTGGCACCGGTGTTGCGCGGGAAGTGGTCAGGAAAACCGATGAGGTTGTACATCGTTGCGCCTCGAAAGGCATAGATCGCCTGGCGCGTGTCCCCCACCGCGGTGACGGCGCCACCCGGGGTAACCAACGCCTGCATCAGCCGCCGCTGCGCGACGTTGGTGTCCTGGTACTCGTCGAGCAACACCACGGGCCAGCGGGAGCGATAGAGGTCGCGCACCGCGGGATGGCCTTCCAGGATCTCAACCGCCTTGGTTATCTGATCTCCGAAATCGATGCGCGCATAGCGCGACTTGGCCTGCTGGTAAGCGGCCACCACACGGCACAGTTCCTTGCGCTTCGCGGCGGTTTCCACGACGTCGTCGGAATATCCTGCGCCCGAGGACATCATTGCGTCAGAGGCTGCCTCGACATCGGCCGGACTGACCACGTGGTCCGCAAGGGAGGCGGCAAGGCCCAGCGTCGACCTCACGACCCCGCCGGTGGAACGCAACTCGAGCGCATCGAAAACGGGCAAGTCGTCGAGGCACGACAGCACGAGCTGCCATTGTTGCGCCTCGCTCAGCAGCGCGGCTTCGCTCTCGATGCCGACCAGAAGGCCGTTGTCTCGCACGACGGCTGCGGCAAAGGCGTGGTAGGTCTGCACCATCGGCTCGATGGGAACCTGGAGATCACCGCCGAGCGCCTCCAGCGCGACCACGATCCGCCGGCTCAACTCGCCCGCCGCCTTGTTGGAGAATGAGAGGCCGAGCAGCTGCGAGACCGGGTAACCGCATTCCTCCACCGCCCAGACCATGCGGGCGGCCATGATCGCGGTCTTGCCCGAGCCCGCTCCGGCGATCAGATAGAGGGGCTCCAGGGGATGCCGAATGGCGCGCCACTGCTCGGCCGTGGGCTCGAACCCGCCGAGCGCGGCGAGCACTCCGGGCCCGGCTTTAGCGCTCACGAGGCCGCCTCCCGCCCCTCGGGCCACAGAGGACAGAGGGGCTTGAATTTGCACCAACGACAGTTGGCCTCCGGACTCGGCTCGAAATCCTCACCGACCACGCCCTCGAGGAGTCCCGGTAGACGCTCGAGCACTGCTTGCGCCTGCTCCGGGGTCTGGCAGCGTCTGGTGACATCCCCACGCGACATCGAGGCGGGGTAGACGAGTTGCATGCTCACGGGCTCTCCCAGAGCCACCAGCTCCTGGTCCCTGGTGGCCGCGAGGTAGTAGATGGCGAGCTGCAATGAGTCGGGCACGTCGTAGGTCGAGATGGGGCTGCGGGAGGTTTTGTAGTCGGCCACCACGATCCCCTGCCCTTTGCGGTCGACACGGTCGATGCGGCCCCTGATGGTGTGGCCGTCGTGGTCGATGGTGAAGCCGTGTTCGGCAAGGAGCGAGGTGCCCGGCGACAGGTGCGCACAATAGCGCTCGATCATTACGCCGCCGTCCCGGTGAAACTGACGGGCAATGGCGCGGTTGGGGAACACCTGCGGGTCGAAGAGCTCTTCGAAACGAGCCAGCGCGGCTTCCTTATTGTGGAGCCGGCGCCGTCCGCGTACTTGCTCCTCGGGGGAGGGAGGCTTCTCGCAGTCCTCGAAGATCTGGTGAATCCAGGTTCCGAACGCCATGTTGTGTGAGGTGTCGGGATCGAGTCCCAGCACGACGGAGAAGAGGTAGGCGAGGGGGCAGTTGTCGTACTGGGAGATGCGTGAATAGCTTGTTCTGAGCTTGGGCGACCCCTCTTCCTCCGCCGATCCCTCCTCGGCCGATCCCTCCGCAGCCGATCCCTCCTTCACCCCGACCCGGCGCGTGCCGACCTCGATGGCTCCCTCGGTCCAGTCCCACCGCCACCACCACTCCCGCGGGTCGGCCGCGGCGCACGAGGGGTCGAGCTCTCGCACACGCGCCAGAGCTCCCAGAGCGGCAACCCGCTCGGAAGCGGAGGCCGACAGATCGGCGAGCGTGCGCCGCAGGGACCCGGCCGCCTCCGTGAACGTGAGAGGCTCGGCACCGGTCAGCACCGCCTCGGGGACGGAGTCCATGATCTCCCCCAGATAGCGACTGGGCCGGCCCCGCCGAGTGGGCCCGGGAGAGGTGGTTACCACGCAGCGCTTCTTAGCTCGCGTCAGCGCGACATAGAACACCCGCCGGTCTTCGGCGTCGTTGGTGGCTTGAGGGCCTTGAGCTCCGAGTACGTCGAACATGCCGCGCGCCCGGCGCCCCTTCGGGATCGAGCCTTCGACGCAGCCGCTTACGCACACGACCGACCACTGCTTGCCTTTGGAGCGGTGGAACGAAAGGATCTCCACTCCACGCCTCTTGCGATCGCGCGGCAGCCACGGGTCCGCCCCAAAATCAGCCCGTCCGATGGCACCCAAGTAGTCCATCAGAGTGCCCGACCCGCGTCGACGTTCGATGAACCTGCCCAGCGCCCGAGCGAACGCCACGAGCGCGTCGAGATCCCGGTGAGCAGAGGCGTCGGGATCGTGTTGCGCCCTCAGCTCGAGGTCCCGGTAGAAGGTGGCCGACTCCCACACCGCCCAGAAGGCCTGATCTGCGGGGGCGTCCCGACGGGAACGGAGCACGTCTCTGAGCTGTAACAAGCTCGCTATGCGTGCGCGCACGGACTCGGTTAGGTCCCCGGGGAGGTCATCGAGGAGTTCGCCGAGTGAGATTTTTCGCACGAACGCGGCCCGGTCTAGATCTCTTACTACAGCCTCTTCGAAACCGACCAATGGGGAACGCACCAGATCGTCGAGCGCCTCTGCGTCGTCCTCGAGGGCATAGCGAGCCAGGCACCGGAACGCTGCCACCGACGGCTCGCGCTCGAGGGAGCGATCCGGAATGGAGACGGAATAAGGCACCTCTACTGTCTGAAGAGCTCGCTCGAGCGGGGCCAGCATCCCGTGCGGCGAGCTCAGCAGAACCGCCATGTCGTCGTAGGCGACGCCGTCACGTAGATGCGCCTGTCTGAGGGTGCGTGCCACCCCCTCGAGCTCTTGTGCGAGGCTCGGGTAGGACGCCGCCTCGAGGGTTGCCTCGCCGCAGAACTTCCCGGCGCGGTGGGAAGCATCTCCCATCATTTCGGCGACACGTCGCGAGCGGTTGCCGAGATCTTCACCGAGCCGGTAGGAGGTCTCGAGCACCACGGTCTCGTGAGCCCCAAATTGGCCGGAAAAGTCTCCGAGCCACGCCGGGTCGGCTCCTCTAAAGGTTTCGATGCAGGAGTCGGGGTCAGCCGCCACCACCAGCGAGCGGTCATCCTGGGTCTCTCCCGATGTCAGATCGGAGGTAAGGAAAGACAACAGCCGCTGCTGCACAGGGGCCAGCTCGTGGGCATCGTCCACGAGCACATGAGCAAAGCGATTCTCAAGCGATTGCCGGATAGGCTCGACGTTTGCCAGTAGCCATCCCGCATCCTCCAGCAGCCGAGGGTAGTCGATGCGCGAGCTGCTCTGAAGGCGCCTACGCCGCTTGCGGTAGAACTCGATTACCTCGGCGTACTCGGGGCGTCGTTCGACCAGCGCCCGCAGGTCTGATTCGGCCAGAAGCTGTTGCTCGGCCCGGATACAGAAGTCGACGATCTCGTCCACGAATCCCTCACTGCGGAGCAGGCCTCTGAAGCTGGGCCAGTTGAGCTCGTTCTCCGACGCCAGGCTGTCGCGCACATCGCCCCACTGCTCGGGTCCGGTGAGCAGAACGGGCGCTTCCGGATAACCGAGGTCGCGGTAGTGGCGGCTAACCAGGTGATGAGCTAATCCGTACCAGGTGTAGACCGGCACCTCGATCAGCGCAGCCATCCCCTCATCCATCAGTAGGCGCCGAGTCAAGCGGTCCCGCAGGCCCATCTTGTGATCGCGGTCGTTCACCAGAACGAGAATGCGATCGGGGGTACAGGAGCCGGCGACCAGGCCGGCGAAGCGCTCCTCGATGACCGTGGTCTTACCGGTGCCCGGGCTGCCCAGGACCAGCAGCGGCCCGGCGCGGTGCGCGCGGACCCGTGATTGAGCTTCGTCGAGTGCGAGCGGCGCCGGTCGGTTGGAGCGCGGGCCAGCCGGTCGGTTGGAGCGCGGGCCAGCCGCTCGGTTAGAGCGCGAGCTAAAGGTGGCGGAATCCATGCGGTCAACCTACAAGGGAGCTGTGACACTTCCTCGGCGGCGGCCGCTTTGGGGGCTTTGGCCTTTTGTGGGCCTCTGAGTGCGGAAAACCGCACCGAGAGGCGCTCAAAACGCGAGTGGGCCGATTAGCCAGGGAGTTGTCCATCCAACCCCATTGCGGCGGGGACCGTGCCCAGGTAACATCTTCCAAGACCGGAGCGGCTTCCGGCTGGGGCGCCAAGAGCCACCCGCCGCGGGCCGGCCCGGAGTAACGCGGGAACGCGGGGGATGGTGGAGCCGCCGGACGCGGGGGATGGCGGACAAGGCGACGGGGTCCCGACTGGTTCGGGGCCTTTTCGCGTTATGGCAATGGCAGGGTGTGGGCCGCACGGACACCCTGGTCGCCGCGAGTACGGCGCGCCCCAAATCCGACGGTTCCCTCTCCGACTGCCCCATACTCCAAAGTCCCGCGACGCCATGTGCAGGCATAGAAGGGCAAGCCAGGAGGATCGATGAGTCAAGAACGGCCGCTGTGGGAATCAGAGCTCGTGGACGAGGCCGTCCGTGCAGCGGAGAAGAGATACGAGGCCGAGCGTGAGCGAGCCTCGCGCCGGGCCCTCCAGCTTGCCCGTGAGCAGGGCTATCACCGACTGGCGGTGGCTATAGACCGCCCCCAGAAGAGCGCCCAGATTCCCGGTCAGCTGTGCCTGTTTGTTCGCGAAGGGACCCTCTTCGACGACGCTGGGTGACCGGTTTCTTCCTGAAACTGGGGCGCCGGTGGGATAGCCTTTCCCGATCGGCACGCTTGTCCGGGCCGTTGCAACTGGGAAACAGGAAAGGAAACCTTGCCCACCCGGCCCCCTCGTTTGTTCACGCGTCTGCTGACTCCTCCACGGGGCCTGAAGCTCGCGCTGGCCGGGGCCCTGGTCGCCTCGATCGCCCTTCCCGCTCTAACGCACCCCGTGTACGAGTCGGCGGTAGCCGGGCGGCAGTCGGCCGGCACTCGAGGCGAGCGGGCCGGGACCGCGCCGGTCCTCGCCACGACTCCGCAGCGAGGGCGCCACAAGACCGCCCCCCTTGTCGCGGTCACCAGGCCCCGGTGGAAGCGGCACCTCGACCGGCTCGTTGCCCACAAGAACATCGGTGTTGCGGTGTCCCTCGACGGCAGGCGTCTCTATTACCACCGTGCTCGCAAGATGAGGCGGCCGGCGTCTAACCAGAAGCTCCTGCTTTCGATGGCATTGCTCGAGCGGTTCGGACCCCACCATCGCATCCAGACCCGGGCCCGTTCGGCTCCCCTCGACGGTGGAGTGGTGCGCGGCAACCTCTGGGTCACCGGGCGGGGAGATCCCACTTTGAGCAGCGACGCGCGGCACGCTCGCGCCATGCTGGTGCGACCCACATACGTTGGCCGCCTGGCACAGGCGATCGCCACTGCCGGCATCGACGAGATCGAGGGCCGCGTCATGGGCGGAACCGGCTACTTCAAGCACGACTGGGACGCCCCGGGCTGGCGCAGCTACTACCGCGCCTACTACGTGGGTTTGCCGACTGCCCTGACGCTCAACGGAAACATTGCCCGGAGGCGGTACATCAGAAATCCGGAGAAACGCCTGGCGCGAGCGCTTACCGAGCGACTCGAAAGACTGGGCGTCAGGGTCGGGGGCAGGCCCGGTGCGGGGGCTGCGCCTACCGGTCTCACCCCCGTCGCCAAGGTGTCCTCGGCGCCGCTGGCGAAGTTGATGACCCAAATGAACGTGACCTCTTCCAACTTTTTCGCCGAGATCCTGGGCAAGGCTCTCGGCGCGGCCGTCCGAGGACCCCGGGGATCCATCGCCAAGGGAGCGCGAGTACTCGAGTCCTACGCTTACGGGGCCGGCGTGAGAGTCACCGCTCACGACTCTTCGGGACTCTCACACGCCGACCGAATGTCGTCCCGTGGCCTTATTCGGCTGCTTCAGGACGCAGCGACCAAGCCATGGTTTCCCGCTCTGCGCCACTCGCTGGCCTCTCCCGGCAGAGGCACACTCGAAAATCGCCTCGAGGGCGTGCGCGTGAAAGCCAAGACCGGGACCTTGATCGACGTTTCTGCGCTGTCCGGCTGGGTGTGGCTCCGGCGAGAACAGGCGTGGGCCGAGTTCTCGATCATCTCCGGCGACATGCCCAAGTACAAGGCCGTGGCGCTCGAGGATGCGATCGTCCGAAAGCTCGCCGGGCACGCCGCCTAGTGTGCGGCTCCTAGGGCACCTCGCGGTCGCGCACGACCGTACGCTCGCTGCCTCTGCGGTAGGGCGAGAAGTTGCTCCAGAACAGCGCCGAGAGGATGAGGCCGATACCGCCGACCACCATGAGAATCACACCCACCACGTCGAGGTCTAGGCCGGAGGCGTCGATCTCGACCGCGAAAGTCAGTATGGCTCCGAGGGCTACCAGAAACAGGCCCACTCCTATACCCATAACGCTTACCTCCTGAGGGCGCCAGGCCCCCTGGTCGGGGAAGTTCAATCATGTAGATTGTGCACCTTTTTCCCTGAATGTCCAGACTCCAAACCTTCGGTCGCTGTGCCGAGCGAGGTCAGGCGCTCAGTGGTTGCAGGGCAACCTTTTATCCACCCGCCGATGACAGACCGCCGGCGACCCGGTCCTCGAGCACGGCGCGAGCTGCGTTGCGACCCGGAGCCCCGGTGACGCCCCCACCCGGATGGGCGCCGGAGCCGCACAGGTAGAGGCCCGGAAGCGGCGTCCGGTGACGGTGCCAACCACCTGCGGGCCGCCTCTCGAACAACCAGTCGGGCAGAATCTCGCCGTGAAAGATGTTGCCGCCGGTCAGGCCGAAGCGGGCCTCGAGGTCCGGGGGGCCGAGAACGAGACGGTGCTCGATGATTTCGGAGAGGCCGGGGGCGTAACGCTCGAGCGTCGCAATCACGATGTCGCCGATCTCGTCCCGGCGCTCCTCCCAGGTGCCTTCGGCGAGCTGGTAGGGGGCGTACTGCGCAAAGATCGAGAGCGTGTGCTTGCCTTCGGGGGCGAGCTCGGGCTCCGTTGCCGTCTGAATCCAGGCCTCGACGAACATCGGATCCGCGGGACTCCCTTCTGCGGCGGCCTTGCAGGCGGCCTCGAGATAGTCGATCGAGGGCGCCACGACGATCATTCCGAGGTGCTCAGGCCCGTTTTCGCCTCGGTGCCCCACGCCGCTAAAGCCGGGCAGGCCGCTGAGGGCACAGTTGACTTTGACCACGGGGCCGTTCGACGGCAGCAGAGCTACATCTTCGACGAACTCCGGGCTCCACGCCTCGGCCGGAGCCAGCGCCACGGTGCGCTTGGGGTCTGCCCCCGAGCACACGATGGTCGCGACGATCTCCTCGCCGGTGCTCAGAACCACTCCCGAGGCGCGGCGCTCGACGTCGAGCCTGATGTGATCGACCTCACATGAGAGCCTGATCTCGCCACCCGCAGCACGGACGGCGTCGGCGAGCTGCTCGGTGATCGTTCCCATCCCGCCCCTGACGAAGCCCCAAGCCCCCGAGGCACCGGCCGCCTCCCCCAGCGCGTGGTGCAGGAAAACGTACGCGGTTCCCTCCGTGCGCGGTCCCCCAGTGGTTCCGGTTATTCCCTGCGAAGCGATGTAGCCCTGCATGAACTCGTGCTCGAAATACTCCTCGCACAGCGACGCAATCGAGCCCTCGATCGTGCGCTCGAACAGCTCGGGCATCTCCGACGCCGCCAACGCACGCTTGACCTGCTTGCGGGTTGCGGGATAGGAGAGCAGCGGCCGCAGTCTCTGAGCCGCCTCCCCGAAGAGCTCATAGAGCTCCCCGTAGGCGGCCGCGTCCTTGCGAGAGAGCTCCGCGATGGAGGCGGTCCTCCTGGCTTGATCACCCCATAAGAAGAGCCCCCCTCCGCCCTCGTAGGGAGCGAACGCCACGGGATCGCGCCGTCTGACGTCGAGCTTCAGGCCGAGGTCGGCGATGATCTGCGGCTGAAGCAAGGACAGGGAATAAGCGGCAGTAGACATCCGGTAACCGTCGAAGAGCTCCTCCGTCACGCATGCCCCGCCCACCATCTCGGAGCGCTCCACCACGACGACCCCGAGCCCGGCACGGGCGAGGTAGGCAGCGCAGGTGAGCCCATTGTGGCCGGCCCCCACGATGACGGCGTCGTATGAGCTCACGCCGCTCCCCCCGTCTCGGGCGTTCGAAGGCGTGCCGGGGGCCTGAAATAGGAGGCCGACGCCGCCCCCTGCTCGGGCACGTTCACGGTAGTAACCGAACCCGTCTCACAGGCGACAAGGCCGGCGAGGGGAGGCCGCCGGCTGTGGATGAGGGCCGCCCGTGCAACCAACACCGGCGTCTGATGGGAAACCACGGCGATCTCTCGGCCACCTGCTGCGACAACGGCCTCCTCGATCGACGCAAGCATGCGGGCCTTGATCTCCGAGAAAGACTCCCCCCACGAAGGCCGCAGGGGATTCCGGAAGTGCCACCACCGGCGGGGATCGCGAAACATTCCGAGGAGCGTGCGGCTGAGGCCCTCGAGGGTGTTGGCGCTCTCCGTGAGGCGCTCGTCGGTGACGACCTCGAGGTCGTGCCTGAGGGCGATGGCCTCGGCGGTCTCCTGGGCGCGCTCCAGTGGGCTGACCCACACCGCACCGAGGTCGGCTCCGGCGAGGTGCTGGGCCGCTGCCTCGGCCTGGAGGCGGCCGAGCTCCGAGAGGTGGTAGCCGGGCAAGCGGCCGTAGATGACCCCCTTCGGATTCTCGACCTGACCGTGACGCACCAGATGAATGGTCGGCATGCCGCCATCGTGCCTCATGCGTTCTCCGCCCTCGGCCGTTGTGGCGGTCGAGGGGGGCGGGGGAGCCTGGAGGTCAGGTAGTCGATCCCCCGCAGCGCGATCCTGAGTACGGACTCGGTTACCCGAGAGCGCGCCACGCGCGTTGAGTACCGGGGCGGGGACAGCCGGAACGGGCCGGGGGGCCGGGGTCGGGGGCCGGGCAGGTCGAGGCCGGGGCGGGTGGGGATCACAGTGGTTAGGCTGCGATCATGCCCGAGGTCTTGCTGTTCGGAGCGACGGGGTACACGGGCCGGCTCGTCGCAGACGCTCTGTTCCGGCGAGGAGCAGACTTCTCCATCGCCGGGCGCAATCGCAACGAGCTTGCTCGCGTCGCCGCCTCCTGCGGTGGAGTCGAGGTCCGAGCGGCCGACGCAGCAGACGTCGGCTCCTTGGTCGCGGCGCTGAGTGGATGCCGGGTCCTGGTCACCACCGTGGGCCCCTTCTCACAGCTCGGGGAGGCGGCCGTCGAGGCCGCCCTCAGGGCGGGGGCTCACTACGTCGACTCGTGCGGCGAGGGCTTGTTCATCGAGACTTTGATCAATCGCTACTCGGAACGCGCCCGCCGGACCGGCCTGGTTCTGGCGCCCGCCATGGGCTTCGACGAGGTCGTTGC
>Ga0136615_10001344_pt1 | contig 11852 bp, 10 predicted proteins | sample AntDrymUQ2882206_2_FD_106647 | JGI IMG/M metagenome (GOLD analysis project Ga0136615, IMG submission 106647) | Polar desert sand microbial communities from Dry Valleys, Antarctica - metaG UQ288 (22.06) | ecosystem: Environmental > Terrestrial > Soil > Desert | place: Antarctica: Dry Valley...
CGTCGAGATTTCCCGCCGACACGATGCGGACCCGGTCGCGGTGGCGCGTCTGCACTTCGCGGTTGGTGAGCGGCTCGGCATCGGGCCATTGATGCAGCGAATCCTGGCGCTGCCGCGTGACGACCGCTGGCAGACGATGGCGCGCGCCGCGCTGCGCGACGACCTGCACGGGCTGCACGCGCAGATCACCGCGCAGGTGCTCACCAGCACCGACGCCGCACTCGAGCCGGAGCAGCGGATCAAGGACTGGTCGGAGCGCGACGGCGTCATGCTCGGGCGTGCTTCCGCGACTCTGGAGGAGATCTGGGCCGATGAGGCGCCGGACCTGGCCCGGCTCTCGGTCGGCCTGCGCGTCGTCCGGACGCTGGTCACCGCTCCATAGCCCGCCCCCTCGCGCCGAGGTTGCGCATCAGCCCCGCTCCGTCGCGCCGAGGTTGCGCATCAAGCCCGCTCCGTCGCGCCGAAGTTGCGCGGCAGCCCCGTGGTCACGACCGGCCTTGACGAGGCCGGAACCGGCGTCTTAGAGTCAACTTCCGCATGTCAGACCGCATGTCCACTGAGCAGAAAGACAGTGATGCGACGGGTCAACGCGATCACCGGCATCGTGGTGGCAGCCCTCGGGGCTTATGCGTTGCTCAGAGCCTTTGACCTCCAGCTCACGGTCGAGAACGGCGTGCCGGGTCCCGGCCTGTTTCCGGCGCTGACCTCCGCGCTCCTGGTCGTCCTCGGCCTGTTCCTGGTCGGCAGCGTCTTCGCGAGAACGTCTCGGCGGCGGAGCGGAGAAGCGGCGACGGAGTCCGGCCTGCAGCGGTCAGAGCTGCAGCGCGTGGCGGTCGTGAGCGCGGGCTTCGTCATCAGTGTCGTGCTGCTGCCGGTGCTCGGGTTCCTCCTCACCGGGGTCCTCCTGGTCAGCTATCTGATCCTTGGGCACGAACGGCGCCGGAGCATCGGGGCCGCGGCCGCAGTGGTGTTGATCCCTGGGCTGGCCTACCTCATCTTCGTGACACTGCTGGGGGTCCGCCTTCCGGAAGGGATGTTCGGCCAGCTGTGATGCACCAAGCCAACACGCGTAGGGCAGGCGTGCCGTGGAAGCAGTGAGCCTCCTGCTCGACGGTTTCCGCGCTCACACCGACGAATCTCTTCTGGCTGTTCGTCGGCGTGGTCGTCGGGACGTTTGTCGGCATCCTTCCCGGCCTGGCGCCGTCCGGGACCTTGGCCATCCTCTTGCCGCTGGCGGTGAACCTGGAACCGTCCACGGCCTTGATCATGATGGCCGGCATCTACTACGGGGCCAAGTACGGCGGTTCCACCACGGCCATCCTGCTCAACATTCCGGGCGAGTCCGCCTCGGTGGTCACCTGCTTGGACGGGTATGAGCTGTCGAAGCAAGGACGTGCCGGTCCCGCTCTCGGGATGGCAGCCATCGCCTCGTTCATCGCGGGGACAGTGGGCGTTGTCGGCGTGACCTTCCTGGCGCCGGTGGTCGCCGGGTTCGCAGTGAGGATGGGCCCACCCGAGTACGCCGCGCTGATGGCCTTTGCTTTCGTCCTGGTGGTCATGCTCGCCGGTGACTCGCTGCTCAAGGGCTTCATCTCGATGGCGTTGGGCCTGCTGCTGTCCACCGTGGGCATCGACCTCTTCTCCGGGCAGCAGCGCTACACGTTCGGCGCGATCGAGCTCTTCGGCGGCATCGAGTTCATCGCCTTGAGCATCGGTCTCTTCGCGGTCGCCGAGGTGCTCGTCAACGTCGAGCAGCGCTTGGGCCACCAGCTGTTCACGGTGCCGAGCAAGCTGCGGGAACTGCTGCCGAACGCCGACGACTTCCGCCGGTCGCGGGTCGCCATCGCCCAGTCCTCGGTGGTGGGTTTCTTCATCGGCGTCATCCCCGGTGCGGGCTCCACCGTCGCCTCGTTCATCTCCTACACCATCGCGAAGCGGTTCTCGAAGACTCCGGAGAGGTTCGGTCACGGCGCGATCGAAGGCGTGGCTGCTCCGGAGGCGGCGAACAACTCCGAGACCGGCGGCGCGCTGATCCCGCTGTTCACGCTGGGCATCCCGGGCTCGAGCAGCACCGCGATCATGCTGGGCGCGCTCGTCCTGTTCGGGCTGAACCCGGGGCCGCTGCTCTTCACCGAGAATCCGGAGGTGGTGTGGCCGATCATCGCCAGCATGTATCTCGGCAACGTGGCGCTCCTGGTCCTGAATCTGCCGATGGTGCCGCTGCTCGCCAAGATCCTGCTGATTCCCTACTGGGTGCTCTATCCCGGCATCCTGGTGATCTCCATCGTCGGCGTGTACAGCGTGCGGAGCTCGTTCTTCGATGTCTGGCTGCTGGCCGCTTTCGGCATTCTCGGGTACGTCATGAAGAAGACAGACATTCCCGCCGCACCACTACTTCTCGCCTTTGTCCTGGGTCGGATAGCCGAGAACGCGATCCGGCAGAGCATGGTGCTCTCCAACAACGATCCGACGATATTTCTCACCAGACCGATTGCCGCCGTGTTTCTCGGCATGGCGGTGTTGTTGCTCCTGAGCCTGGGCATCGGAAATGCACAGGGCGTCCGCCGAGAGGTCATGGAAGTTGAGGATTGACACTGCGGCTCTTCACGGCCGCACGACGAAGGGTAGGACAATAATGCGGCATACGTATGCGCGACGAGCCGGAACCATCGCAGCAGTGCTGGCCGTGGCCATCCCGTTGGTCGCCTGTGGCGAGGACGGGGGTTCGGAGGCCTCCGGCTCCGGAGAGCCCAACGAGACCGAGGTGGTCACGCACAACGAGGCCGGTGGGGGGAGCGACCTCTTCACCCGGGCCATCATCGAGATCATGAAGGACGAAGACATCATCTCGGGCAACTGGCCAGTTGCCAATGTTCCCGAGGGTGACTCGATCGGAGCGATGGCATACCTGGTCGAGAGGCAGGGTTCGAGCGACGCCATCGCGCAGATCACGCCGACGTGGTTGGTCACCCCGATGACTGTCGACGGCGAGATACCGACTCTGGAGGATCTGACTCCGATTGCGGAGCTTGCTACCGAGCCGATGGTTGTTGCGGTGCGGGCAGACTCGCCGTACGAGAACCTGCAGGACTTCATCGATGCGGCGGAGAGCGATCCGAACCTCGTGCAGGTCGGGGGCTCGACCACGGCGACGGACTCGCTGACCGGAACGGTGCTCAAGCAGGAAACCGGTGTGGACTGGAAGTTCCTCTCCTTCGAGGACAGCGGTTCTCGTATCACCGCAGTCCTTCGTGGCGACGCGGACGTCATGTTCGGAAGCCCGGGCGACTTCACCGAGCAGGTCCGGGCCGGCGACATGAAGGTCATCACCGTGTTCGGGGCGGAGAAGATCCCGCTCTACGAGGACGCGGTGACGACCGACGAGCTCGGCATCACACCCGAGGTCCTGCCGGAACAGTTCCGAGCCATCGTGGGTGCGCCGGACATGCCGCAGGAGGCCGTCGACTTCTATGAGCAGGCGTTCCAGGAGCTCGTCGAGAGCGACGGATGGGCGAGCTACGCCGAGGAGAACGGCGCGGTGACCGAGTATCGCGACGGCGAGGACTTCGAGGTCTTCCTGGGCGAGCAACGCGAGCTCTACACCACGTTGATCGAACAGCTCGGGCTGTAGTGGGAACAAGGGCACTGGACGAGGCGGTGACATCGCGGAGGGCAACCGAGGCGATCGCGGAGTTCATCGTGGCCTTGGACCTGTCCGCGATCCCGGACGATGTGCTCCACGAAGCCAAGCGGTCACTGGTGGACCATCTGGCCGTGACGCTCGCCGGCGCAGGCGAGCCCGCCTCGCGACGGTTGCGCAGGGTTGCTCAACGGCTCGCTCCGACGACGCAAGCAACCATCGTTGGCTCCGCAGAGCGGACCAGCGCCCCGTTCGCCGCGCTGCTGAACGGGTACTCCGCACACGTGCTCGACTTCGACGACACCTACAACCCCGGCCGGACGACCATTCATGGCAGCGCATCGGTCTGGCCGGTCATCTTCGCGCTCAGTGACCTGTCTCGACTCTCTGGCCGTCGTGCCGTGGAAAGCTTCGTGGCGGGCTTCGAGACACAGGCCCGGGTGGCCAGCGCGGCCGGGCCGGCCCACTACGAGATAGGCTGGCACGTGACCGGTACGGCGGGACATGTGGGGGCCGCGGCGGCGGCCGCGAAGGTCTTGGAACTCCCGGCCGATGCCACCGTGCACGCGCTTGGCTGCGCGGCCACACAGGCTGCCGGCCTGAAGGAGCTGTACGGCAGTGACTGCAAGGCGCTGCACCCCGGCAAGGCGGCGATGGACGGGGTGCTCTCCGGTTTCCTGGCGGACGAGGGTTTCACTGCGGTGGCCACGAGCCTGGAGGGCCGTCAGGGACTGCTTTCTGTGATGAGCACCGACCCGGAACCGAAGCTCCTCGTGGACGGGCTGAACGCCACCTGGCATCTCGCCGACAACGGATACAAGCCGTATCCCAGTGGCTCGCTGACTCACCCGACGGTCGATGCTCTGCTCGCCCTGCAGGAGCGGTTCGACTTCTCGGCACGCGAGGTGGCCGGCGTCGACGTACGCGTACACACCTACGCGGCAACGGTGACCGGAAATCGTTCCCCCACGACCGGCAACCAGGCCAAGTTCAGCCTCGTGCACTGTGCTGCCATGGCGCTGTTGCGGCGCCGGCTCACGCTCGCTGAGTTCGAGGACGCCGTGGTCAACGATGCCGACGTTGCCCGCACGCGTGACAAGGTCTCGGTTGCCGTCGATCCGTCGCAGGGGAAGCGATCGGCGGCGGTGACGGTCACCCTCCAGGACGGCCGCCGACTGGACGGGTCGGTGCTCGACAACCGCGGAACGCCGGCAAACCCACTGCGCGACGTGGATCTGGAACAGAAGTTTCTCGCGGTGGCAGTTCCCAAGCTGGGAGAGGGAGCGGCGCGCTCCCTGATGGAGCAGTGCTGGCGCCTCGAGCAGGTGGATGACCTCGCCGCCGTCGTGGCCGTCTCGGCCGGTGTGGCCTAGTGGCGCAGGTTGCCGTGGTCACTGGCGCCGCCCGCAACCTCGGGCGCACGATCGCGCTCGGACTGGCCGCGGCTGGTTACCACGTCGTGGTCAACACCCGAACCAGCCGCGGCGAGGCCGAGCAGGTCGTGGAGCAGGCCGAGCGGCTGGGTGTCCGGGCGGTGGCCGTCGAGGCCGACGTGAGCGACGAGGCCGCCGTTGCGGAGATGTTTCGTACGGCGGCGTCGCTGGGTGTGCTCCGGGTACTGGTGAACAACGCGGCGCTGCGGACACCCGGGACAATGCACGACCTGAGCCTGTCGGACTGGCGCGCGGTGCAGTCGGTCGTTCTCGACGGGTCGTTCCTCTGCATCCGGGAGGCGCTACCGCTCATGCTGGCAGGAGGCGGCGGTCACATCGTCAACATCCTCGGTGGCCACGCCATGAGTGGCGATCCGGGGCGGGTCCACGTCTCGGCAGCCAAACACGGTCTGGCCGGGCTGAGCGTCGCCGTCGCAACGGCGCATGCACGCGAGGGAATCACCGCCAACGCCGTATCACCGGTCGGGATGCGCGCCGACTCTCCAGAGACCCTCGAAGCGCGCAGGGAGCGGGTGAGTGATGTCGTCTGCTTCCTTGCCTCCGAGGCGGCAAGGGCGGTCACCGGACAGGTGGTCGAGGTCGACTGTTCCCATGTACGCCGCAATCCAGGAGGAGTCGGATGACCGGCAGCAACGACGACCGCACGTCCGCGGAAACCGCTGCGCTCGTGGAGTTCGTCTTCGGAGCTGCCAGCGCCGAGATCCCCGACGCCGTCCTGCATGAGAGCAAACGTTGCCTGCTCGACTTTCTCGGTCTCGCGATCGGGGCGGTTGCCGAACCGGCGGTGGCGATCGCCCGCCGGCAGTGCGAGCTGCTCGGCGGCCACGAGCAGGCGTTTGCGCTGGGTACGGCGACGCGGCTCAGGGCTACCGACGCTGCGATGGTCAACGGTGTCGCGGCGCACGCCTTCGACTTCGACGACACCCACGTACCCACCATCTTGCATGCGACGACCCCGCTGTACGCCGCGAGTGTGGCGCTGGCGCAGTGGCGTGGGCGGTCCGGGCTCGACCTGCTCGCCGCGCACGCGCTGGGATACGAGCTGGGCGCCAGAGTCAGCCTTGCGCTGTACCCGGAGCACTATGACGCTGGATGGCACATGACGGGGACAACGGGTCCGCTGGCGGCGGCAGCCGCCAGCGGGCGAATGCTGAATCTGAGCGGCCCGGCCGCGGTGCACTGCCTGGGCATCGCCGCGACGCAGGCCTGCGGCCACCGCGAACAGTTCGGGACCATGGCCAAACCGTTCCACGCCGGGCACGCTGCGGCGGCCGGAGCGCTGGCAGCGCTCCTGGCGGATGACGGTTTCACGTCCGCCCCCGACGCGCTGCAAGGGCGGCGAGGGATGTTCGCGGTCATGTCCACGGTGTCCACACCTGCCGACCTGGTCCAAGGCCTGGGTGAACGCTGGGAGATCTTCCGCAACGGTGTGAAGCCCTACGCCTGTGGTGTCGTGACGCACCCGGCCATCGACGCGCTCCTTCGGCTGCAGAGTGAGGCGGGCCTCTCCGTGGACGACATCGAGCACATCGACCTGCAGGTCCACCCGCTGGTGCCGGAGCTGACCGGCAAAATGGAGCCTCGGACCGGACTGGAAGGCAAGTTCAGCGTCGTCTTCGCCTGCGCGATCGCCCTGCTCGACGGTGCAGCGGGTGAGCGGCAGTTCAGCGACGCGAACGTCACCCGGGCGGACGTCCGCGCGCTGATTCGGCGAATCAGGCTGACTCCCGACGCCGAGCTCGACCACACTCAGGCAGTGGCCACTGCCAAGAGGAAGGATGGCGAGAGCATCTCGCGTCGAGTCGAACACGCCAGCGGCACACCAGAGAACCGCCTGGACGACGATGCCCTCGCCGAAAAGTTCCGCGACCTGGTCGGTCCCGTTCTCGGATCCACACAGGCGAGTGAGCTCGAGCGGCGGGTATGGGAGATAGATTCCGCTCCCGACCTCAGCGCGTTGCTGTCGGCGAGCGTGCCGAGCGGTCCACGTTGACCGGCCGGAGCTCCCCGCCAGGCGGAGAACTGCCTGCCTATCCGATCTCGTCGGTGAACAACGCCTTGCGCCTGCTCCTGCTGTTTCGCCAGCAACCGTCCGTTCGGTTGACCGAGGCGTGCCAGTATCTGGGCGTCGCGCATTCGACCGCTCACCGCTTGCTGGCGATGCTGGCTTACCACGGCTTCGTCCGCCAGGAGCCCGGTTCCCGCGCCTATGTTGCCGGCCCTGCGCTGGTCGAGGTCGGACTGGCGGTGGTGCAGTCCCTCGACGTACGTGCGCAGGCGCGCGCCGGCTTGGAAGAGCTTGCTGCCGAGTTCGGCGAGACGGCCCACCTGGCAGTCCTCGAAGGCGCGATGGTGCGCTATCTCGACGCTGTCGAGAGCCATCGAGCGCTCCGCGTCACGCCCAGAACGGGCGCGCTGATACCCGCTCACTGCACGTCGGTCGGCAAGGCGATCCTGGCCAAACTGAGCGGCGATCAGCTGCGCCAGGCGTATCCACTCGACAGCGGGCCACTCGAGGCCAGGACCCACCGCTCGATCACGTCGCGGGAGGTGCTGGAGAAGGAGCTGGAGACGGTACGAGCGCAGGGGTACGCGGTCAACCGCGAGGAGTCGGAGGAGGGCGTCGGCTCCGTCGCGATCGCGTTCCGCGACCTTGGGCACCGGCTGGCGTCCATCGCCGTCGCGGCACCGATCAGCCGCCTGGACAACGACCGGATGGTGCTGATGGGCGACGCCCTCGAGACGATCGCGGCGACGATCGAGGCGAGCGCACCGCCGGTGACCGAGCCGCCCGGTTGACGGCGACCTGGACGACACTTAGACTTTCGTCTGCTGGTGGGAAAGACTTTCTGTATAACAGAAACGGCGAAAATCACAGCCTCGGCTCTCACCGGAGAATGGAGACGCGCGTGCGCATTCGGCACCTGGGAATCGTTGTATCGGACCTCGAGCGGACCGCCGAGTTCTACGAGCAGGTCCTCGGCTTCAGGCGGCTCGGCGGCGCTCGTACGCCGGGGCACTTCCCCGGCATGGCGATGGACCTGACCGACGGTGAGGTCAACTACTCCTTGCTCCAGCCCAACGACGAGATCGCCCGGCAGGACTGGTCGCAAGGGACCATGGGCCCGAACCACATCGGGGTGACGATCGAGGACACCGGTCGGGTGGCGGCCGCGCTCGAGCAGCGAGGCGTGGAGATCTACGGCGCGGAGCAGGCAGACCCTCCTCGCTTCTTCAAGTTCCGAGACCCGGACGGCGTCGAGGTAGATGTCGCGACCCCTGAACGCGGCTGGAAGTACTGACACCGTCCGTGGTGTCCGCCTCCGGGGGATCGCCTCAGATGTGGCCCCCCGGAGGCGGCAACCATCGTGATTCGTGGTGACGCATCAAAGAAAGCGCCGACCTGGTAGGGAAATGACGTGTCCCCAGTCGGTGGCCCAGCCGGTGGCGCTGTGGGTGGCCCAGTCGGTGGCCCAGTCCGTGGCCGACCTCCAGGGTGGTTGCTGGCAGCGCTGATCAGCCAGTTCCTCGTGCAGCTGGCCGTCTCGATGGCCCGCCCGGTCTCCAGCTACCGGCTGCTCGCCGTAGGGGCTGATGCCACCGCGGTCGGGATGGTGGCGGCGGCCTTTGCCCTGCCGCCGATGCTGCTGGCAATGCCCTTCGGCAGGTGGTCCGACCGGCGCAACCCCGGCCTGCTGCTCGCCGCGGGTGCGTGCCTGGCGGCTGTCGGCGCCTTCGCCCTGTCCCGCGCGACCACGGTGGGCGAGCTGGCCCTCTGGACGGCGCTGCTCGGCATCGGCCACCTGGCCCTGGTGGTGGGAGCCCAGAGCCTGATCGCCCAGAGCCTGATCGCGCAGAGTCTGAGCGCGCAGAGCCCGATCGCGCGGGACGCCACGCGGGCCGACGGGCTGACCAGTTTCGGCCTGCTGACGGTGTCCGCCTCGCTCGGCCAGATGGCCGGCCCGCTGCTCGGTGGGTTCCTCTCGCAGACTGACGGCCCCACGCCCACGGTCGACTCCACGTCGCTCAGCCTGGCTGTTGCGGCGCTCTTCGCTCTGGTGGCGATCCCCATTGCCGCTGGCACCCTCCGGGTGCAGTCCAGAGCGACGAAGCGCGCGGCGGATCGACGCGGACCGGAGTCGGCCATGCGCCTGCTCCGGACCCGCGGCATGCCCGCCGCGCTGCTGGCGAGCTTCGGCTCCAAGGGCTCGACCGACCTGATCATCGCCTACCTGCCTGTCCTCGGCAACGAGCTGGGGCTCGACGCCAGGAGCGTCGGGGTGCTGCTCAGCCTCAGCGCCGGAGCAGCCATCCTGGCCCGCCTCGGGATGCCGTGGCTCGTCCGCCGGACGCGGACGCAGCTGTCGCTGGCCGTCAGCACGGCGGTGTCGGGCCTGTGCATCTTCCTGCTGCCTCTGGGTCGCACGTTCGTGCCGCTCGCGGTCCTGATGGTGGTCCTCGGGTTCCTGCTCGCGCTCGCTCAGACCGTGACGATGGTGTGGGTAGTGGCACTGGCTTCGGCAGGCAGCGAAGGGTCGGCGTTGGGCCTGCGCCTGGCCGGCAACCGGGTCGGTCAGGTGGCCGTCCCCGGGCTCGCGGGTCTTGTCTCCGGGGTCGCCGGGGTCGCTGCCGTCTTCAGCCTGCTGGGACTGGTGATGGCGGCCATTACCGCTGTGGTGCTGCGCGATCACCGACGTGACAGCACCTGACGACCCCTCGAGTCGACTGATCCGGGCGGAGTGTCAGTAGATGTGCGGAGGCTGGTCTCCGGTGGGCCGGTTCGGGTCGTACCCGGGCGGCGGCTGCTGATAGGGATGGGCGCCGGTCGAGCCGGCGGCGTACTCGTCCTCACCGCTGTAGCGGCCCTCGTCATAGCCAACCTGCTGGCCCTGGTCCCGCTGGTAGTCCTCGGCTGCGCGTTGCGCCTGGTAGTGTTCCTTCGCGGCCGCGGTGTCGGACTCCATCGTGTGCAGCCAGCCCTCCCAGCGTTGGCGCATCGGGCCGATCAGGCCGCCGCCGACGCCGACGACGAGGATGCCGCCGATGGTGCCGAGTACGGCGACCAGCACCGGCAGCGTGACCGTGGTGCCGATCCCGATCTGGTTGAGCGCGGCGATGACTCCGAGCGCGATGACGAAAGCGGCGGCGAGCTTGCCGAGCGTGCCACCGTACGACAGACCGCCGAGCGCTCCGGACACGACTTCCCTGACCGCGTTGGCGATCGCGGCGGCGATCACGATGATGATGATCGCGACGACCGCATCGGGCAGCCAGGCGACGATGTCGTTGACCAGGTCGCTGATGGCGTTGGGACCGAAGGCGTCCAGGGCCAGCTGCAGTGCGATCAGCAGGATGGCGTAGTAGACGATCTTGATGATCAGCTCGGCCGGTCCGAAGGACGGCGAGAAGAACCTGCCCATCCCGCTGCGCTGGATCAGGTGGTTGAAGCCCACCTTGTCGAGGATCAGCGACACCGCCTTGGACACCGCCTTGGCGATGAGCCAGCCGACCAGCAGGATGACGAGGAAGATGACGAGCTTGGGGACGAACGTGATGACGGCGTCCCACGCGTCGGACACGCCGCCCTCCCAGTCGACGGTGCGGACCTGGCCTGACATGGCACACCTCCAGCTACGCGGATACTGCCCGTAGTCTCCCGCACACCGCGCCAGCCGCGGCTGAGCCGCGCCGATGCAGGTGCGTGGTCGAAGTTGTCCACAGATCCGCGATCGCGTCTAGCGTGGCGAGCCGGGCGTGGGGCACACTCGCGGGGTCCCAACGCCACTCGGCCCGGGGGTTCGCGCCATGCTGTCGCCCGTCGCCGCGCCGCCGTCCGCAGTCGAGCTGCTCGACGAGCGTGTGCGCGAGGCAGTACGCCGCCAAGGCGTCGACCCGCTGCTGGATCGTCCGGCCGTGTTGCGCATCGTGGAACAGGCCGTCCTCGACTACGACCGGCACAGCCTCAGCGGCGCGGTGGCCCCGCTGGAAGACCAGGCCGGGGTCCTCGACGAGCTGCTGGCCCGGGTCGCCGGTTTCGGACCGCTGCAGCGCTTCCTCGACGACCCGTCGGTCGAGGAGATCTGGATCAACGAGCCCTCGCGGGCCTTCATCGCCCGCGAGGGGCGGCACGAGCTGACCACCACGATCCTCACCGCGACCCAGGTGTCCGACCTGGTCGAGAGGCTGCTCAAGACCAGTGGCCGGCGCATCGACTTGAGCACGCCCTTCGTGGACGCAATGCTGCCTTCCGGCCATCGCGTGCACGTCGTTCTCGACGGGATCAGCCGTGGCTTCTCCGCGGTCAACATCCGCAAGTTCGTGGTGCGGGCAGGACGTCTCGACGAGCTGGTGGACCTGGGCACGCTGACCCCTGCCGCGGCGCAGTTCCTCACCGCGGCGGTGGTCTCCGGGCTCAACATCCTCGTCGCCGGTGGCACCCAGGCGGGCAAGACCACGCTGCTGAACTGTCTGGGCTCGGCGATCCCCGGACGCGAGCGGATCGTGTCGTGCGAAGAGGTCTTTGAGCTGCCGAACATGTGTAAACTACAGACATGCGAGCGCTTGTGTACCTCCGACAAAGCCTGGACCGTGCGGGCACCAACGCGGCCGTCGACCGTCAGCGCGAGGACTGCCTCAAGCTGTGCGCTGAGCGCGGCTGGGAGGTCGCCAGCACCTACGTGGACAACGACGTCTCGGCGTCCACAACGAAGCCGCGACCGGGCTATACGCGGATGCTGGCGGCCGTCGACCGTGGCGAG
>Ga0136615_10001347_pt1 | contig 11837 bp, 8 predicted proteins | sample AntDrymUQ2882206_2_FD_106647 | JGI IMG/M metagenome (GOLD analysis project Ga0136615, IMG submission 106647) | Polar desert sand microbial communities from Dry Valleys, Antarctica - metaG UQ288 (22.06) | ecosystem: Environmental > Terrestrial > Soil > Desert | place: Antarctica: Dry Valley...
CCTGCGGGCGGCGTGGGACGCCGCCAACTTCGTGCAGTGCGGTGTCACCCATCCCTATGATGAGGGATACGCGTCCTTGCGGCCCTACATAGAGTACGTGCATGTAAAGGACGCTCTCTCGGGCACGGACAGGGTCGTTCCTGCGGGTGAAGGAGACGGGCAGTTGCCCGAGACACTCTCCGCGCTGCGCGCCTCCGGCTTCGACGGCTTCTTCTCCCTGGAACCGCACCTCGCATCCGCGGGTAAGTACTCGGGCTTCAGCGGCCCCGAGCTGTTCCGCAAAGCCGCAGGGGCCCTCAAAGAACTACTCCGCAAGCAGGAGATCGAATGGGTCTGACGAAAAACCCGGCCACCGCACTCCTCGCTAGGAACGGCCTGGACGTTCTCCCAAACTCTGCCGTCTCCGTCGACGGAACGGAGGCCGGCCTGGTAGCGTCTGGCCAGAGGGTTGCGATCCTGGCGCCTTCGGGATCTCAGGTCCTCTCAGGCTTCGAAGGGGAGAGCAGCGCCACAGGCGACCGTACTCTCCTTCTCGGCCCGATGAGCGCGGCCAACCTGGAGGCCCTGCGCGACCTCATGCCCTGGCTGCGCCCGCAGCCACTCGGAACACGCACGTCTGCTGGCTTCGGCGACAGGCTCGGCCTCGCCACCCCTGGCCACGTCAGGGCCCTGCGCGCCGCCGGCGGAGGGCTCGCGCCGATCTTCGCCCAGCAGTCCATCAGGGAGATGGAGCGTACGGGCAGGAGCCCCCGGGAGGTTCTCGACGACGCAACGTGGGGCGCCTTCGCCGAAGGCTGGCAGGAGGGCTCCGGGGCCGACGCCGACCACCTCAAGACCGCAGAAGACGTAGATTCCTGCGTCGCCGCAGGTTACAGCTTCTTTACGTTTGATCCCGGTGAGTACGTCGACGACGGGGCCGAGACCGCCGATGCTTCAGCACTTCGGACCGCACTGGAGGACCTGCCCTGGCAGGATCTCGAAGACGTTCAGGCTGACCTGAAGCCGCGCTATCTCGGCCGCGCGTTCCAGGCCGAAGGCCACGAGGTCAGCTTCGACGACCACTCCCTCGCGCTGGCGGCCGTCAAGTACGGTGCCGCCGTGGCCCTCGTGGCGCGGCTTTACCGCCACCTCCAGTCGGCGATGGGAGACAAAGACTTCGAAGTCGAGGTCTCCGTGGACGAGACAGAGACCCCGACGACCCACGCCCAGCACGTCTACATCGCCACGGAGTTGCGGCGTCTCGGGGTCAGGTGGGTGAGCCTGGCCCCGCGCTACGTCGGGCGTTTCGAGAAGGGCGTTGACTTCATCGGCGACGTCGCAGAGTTCGAGGAGGACATCGAGGTCCACGCCGCCATCGCCCGCACCGTCTCACCCGACGGGCCGTACAAGCTGAGCCTGCACTCAGGCTCGGACAAGTTCTCCATCTACCCCGCCTTTGTCCGGCAGACCATGGGACTCGCCCACCTCAAGACGGCGGGCACGAGCTACCTGGAGGCCCTGCGCACTGTGTCCGCGCTCGACGCAGACCTTTTCCGCGAGATCTACGACTTCGCCCGCGGACGCTACGAGGAGGACAGGGCGAGCTACCACGTCTCGGCAAGCACGGACCGTGCGCCTGACTCTGTCGGCGACGCGGAGCTGCCGGCCCTTCTCGAGTCCTTCGACGCTAGGGAGATACTGCACGTCACATTCGGGTCGGTGCTGAAGGAGGCACGCTTCCGCGACCGGCTCCTGGGGTTGTTGCGCGAACATTCCGAGCACTACGCCGCTGGCCTCGAAAGGCACTTCCTGCGACACCTCGAGCCCTTTGCGAACGGAGGAACCCCATGAGCAAGCCCTGGACGCTCGACCCTGACAGGCTCTTCGACCCGAACCCGGCCAGGCGGTCTGTGGCCAGGAGCCTCTACACGGAGGTCGAGGACCTGCCGATAGTCGGGCCGCACGGACACGTGCCACCCGCCCTGCTCGCAGACCCTGACGCCACGCTCGGGACGCCGGCCGATCTCTTTATCATCCCCGACCACTACGTCTTCAGGATGCTCTACAGCCAGGGGGTCCCGATGGAGGACCTCGGGGTACCTACAGTCGATGGCGCCCCCGTAGAGAAGGATCACAGGCGGGTCTGGCAGCGGTTCTGCGAGAACTTCCATCTCTTCCGCGCAACCCCGACGGGGTTCTGGCTCTCGGACGAGCTCATCAATGTCTTCGGCGTCACCGAGAGACCGGCGGCAGAGAACGCGCAGGAGATCTATGACCATCTCCAGGAGAGGCTGGCTAGCCCCGAGTACGCGCCGCTGGCCCTCTTCGAGACCTTCGGCGTAGAGATCCTTTGTACGACGGACGCCGCGACAGACACGCTGGAGCATCACGCCACGCTGCGTGAGGAGGGTTGGGGCGGCAGGGTGCGGCCCACTTTCAGGCCAGACGCCGTTACCGATCTCTCCACGGCCGGCTGGCGGCACAACATAGACCTCCTCTCGCAAGCCTCTGGCATCGACGTCGTCGACTATCGCTCCTTCCTCGAGGCCCTGCAGGAGAGGCGTTCCTTTTTCAAGGAGATGGGGGCTGTGGCAACGGACCACAGCGCGACCACGCCCTACACCGAGCGTCTGTCGGAAGCGGAGGCGCAGGGGATCTTCGCCCGTGCCCTCTCGGGAGAGTCAAGCGGCGAGGACGCCGCGAGGTTCACGGCCAACGTGCTGATCGAGATGGCCGGCATGAGCGTCGAGGACGGGCTGGTGATGCAGTTGCACGCGGGCAGCCTCCGCAACCACAACAGGGTCGTGCACCGGCGGTTCGGGCTCGACGCGGGGGCGGACATCCCGATAGCGGCCGACTGGACCCGTGGCCTGCGGGCCATCCTCGGCGAGTGGGGCAACGACCCGCGCTTCCGCCTCGTCGTGTTCGGGTTGGACGAGGCCGCGTACTCCAGGGAGCTAGCGCCGCTCGCCGGGCACTATCCGGCCCTGCTGCTCGGGGCGCCGTGGTGGTTCTTCGACAGCCCGCTCGGGATGCGGCGCTACCTCGACGCGGTGATAGAGACAGCGGGCCTCTACAACACAGCGGGCTTCAACGACGACACCCGCGCGTTCGCGAGCATACCGTCCCGCCACGACGTGTGGAGGCGCATAACCTGCGACTGGCTCGCAGGGATGATCGTTACGGGCGTTGTGGACGGAGAGGAAGCCCCGGACATGGCGCGCGAGTTCGCCTACGGACTCGCAAAGAGAGCCTACGGGTTCCAGAGAGAGCCCGTGGGCAAGGCGTAAGGAGGAGAATCGTGGATCAGAGTGCGCTACAGGATCTCTTCTCGCTACAGGGAAGAGTCGCCGTCGTCACTGGCGCAACAGGGGTGCTCGGCGGTGAGATGGCCCGCGCTCTCGCCCGCAGCGGCGCCAGGGTGGCGGTGCTCGGCCGGCGCGAAGAGAAGGCCAACAGGGTCGCCGGAGAGATAGAGGAGGCTGGTGGCGAATCGCTCGCTCTTCCCACCGACGTGCTCGACACCGACCAGCTCGAAAGCGCCAGGGACACGCTGCTCGAGCGCTGGGGGAGGGTGGATATCCTCGTGAACGCGGCCGGCGGGAACGTGCCCGAGGCAACCCTAAGCGATGGCTTGGGTTTCTTCGATTTGCCTGAGCAGGCCATGCGGCAGGTCATGGACCTCAACTTCCTAGGGACACTGCTGCCCTGCCAGGTCTTCGGCGCGGCCATGGTCGAGGGTAGAGAGGAGCCCGATAGCTCGATCGTCAACATCTCCTCCATGGCCGCTTCGAGGACCCTGACCAACGTGGTCGGCTACTCGGCCGCCAAAGCCGCCGTCGAGAACTTCACCCGCTGGCTCGCCGTCGAGCTCGCGCGCACCTACGGTCCTGGCCTCAGGGTCAATGCCATAGCGCCAGGGTTCTTTATAGGGGAACAGAACAGGAACCTCCTGCTCGACGAGGACGGTAGCCCCTCCCAGAGAGGACAGACGATAATCGAGCACACCCCGGCGGGCCGCTTCGGAGAACCAGAAGAGTTGGGAGGGACCCTGATCTGGCTCAGCAGCAAAGCCTCTGCCTTCGTCAACGGCATCGTCGTGCCCGTAGACGGCGGCTTTTCCGCCTTCAGCGGAGTGTGAGTTAGCACTTCAGCACGCTCAGGCTAACGCCTTCGCTCGTCAGCACTTCAGCATTTCAGGTATTGCATCTGCAAGATCTGGCTGACAAGCCTGCGTAGCAGGCGTGCTGAAATGCTTGAATGTTGCTTTGTAGGTGGGCGCGGATTAGACTCCCTGTGGATGAGGGACTTCCAGGGTTACACCAGAGAACGCAAGGGCATGCGCCGCATCCGCTGGTGGATGTGGTCGTTACCTATCTTGCTCGTCGCTATGATCCTGGGCGTCGAGGTCCTTGCGGGCCCGGTCTCGATTCAAAGACTCACCCAGGCCTCGCAACCCGACCCTGTCAAGGTCGACACCTCCCCGAGCGACTGGGTTCAGGAGATGTTCGGGGAGGACGAGATCACGAACAGGCCGCTCAACGTGCTCGTGCTCGGCGTGGACACGAGGCCTGACAGCGAGGAGATGGGGAGCCGCACGGATACCATCATGCTCGTGCAGGTGGTGCCCAAGACAGGCGACCTCAAGCTGCTCTCTGTGCCCAGGGATCTCTTCGTCGAAGTGGAGCCAGGAGAAAAGGACCGTATCAACGCCGCCTACAACTATGGCGGCGTCGATGAGACGATCGAGGCGCTGGAGAACTACTTGGGAGTGCCCATAGACCATTACGCCACCATCGACTTCGAGGGTTTCGAGAGGGTCATCGACGCGATGGGGGGAGTCAGGGTCGACGTCGGAGAAGACCAGTTCCCCGAGAAGTGGCGCATGGGCGAAGACGTGCAGAGACTAAACGGCCACAAAGCCCTGATCTACGCCAGATACAGAGGCACCCCGGGAGCCGACCTCGACCGTATGCAGCGCCAGCGGGAGCTCGTTGCCGCCCTCCGCAGCGAGGCCCTGAGGTGGCACACCGTCAAGACACTCCCCGAGATCATGCAGGTAATGGACGAGAACGTACAGACCGACCTGGATCTCGACGGTTCCATCACCCTCGGTCAGGTCCTCATCCGCAGAGGAAGGCACGCCGAGATGACCTCCCAACAACTCAAAGGCACCCCAGAGACCCTCTCCGACGGGAACGAAGTCCTCATACCAGACGACGACGCAAACCAGGCAATCCTCGACGATTTCCGCCGATAGAGCACTTCAGCACGCCGCCTACGGCGACTTGTCAGCAATTCAGCACTTCAGCTTTCGCGTGTGCAGGTCCTGGCTGACAAGCGAAAGCCGAAGGCTTGAGCGTGCTCAAATGCTGACGAGCGAAGGCCGCAGGCCGAAGCGTGCTGACTAGCGCGATTTGCCTTCAGCAAGTCGCTTGCGCCCATAGCGTAAAGGGTCGGGCGCGGGCGGGCGGGGATTCGACGGCTGTTATAATCGGGCGCAGGTCCAACGGCGAGCGAGAGTGGTGGAATGGTAGACACGCTAGATTTAGGATCTAGTGCCTCACGGCGTGCGGGTTCAAATCCCGCCTCTCGCACATCGCCGCCTGCGTCGGGCCGATAAAGAGGAACTGGAGGGTATGACGGCTAATGTAACGAAACTCGAGGAGAACAAGGTCAGGCTCGACATCGAGGTGACCCCCGAGTCGGTCAGGCAGGGCGTCGAGGCGAAGATCAAGGAACTCGGCCGGCAGGTCAGGGTTCCTGGTTTCCGTCCAGGCAAGGCGCCTCGGCGTGTGATCGAGAACCGCCTCGGGCGCGACTATATCTACATGGAGGCCCTCCAGGAGCAGCTCCCTGGCTGGTACTCGCAGGCCGTCGTCGAGACCGACGTTCGCCCGATAGACCAGCCTGAGATCCACTTCGACGACCCGCTCGACGAGGAGGAGGGCTTCAAGTTCTCGGCCACCGTCGAGGTGCGGCCGGAGGCCACGCTCGGCGACTACAAGGGCGTCGAGGTCCCGAGGCGCGAGGTCGAGATTACAGACGAAGACGTAGAAGACCGGATCGAGGAGCTGCGGGCCCAGTTCGCCACACTGGCTGCAGTCGAGGGGAGGTCGGCCCAGGAGGGGGACTTCGTGATCCTCGATTTCACGGGCGAGAGGCTGGCCGGAGGGCCGCTCGAAGGCGCCGAGGCCGAGGACTACATGCTCGAGGTCGGGGCTGGCGAGCTACTGCCGGACTTCGAGGATAACATCGTCGGGATGAACGCGAACGAACGCAAGCAGTTCGGCGTAACCTTCCCGATGGACTACGCCGAGGAGTCCTTTCGGGGCCAGTCTGTCCTCTTCAACGTGCACGCCAAGGAGATCAAGGAGCGCGACGTGCCGCCCCTGGACGACGAGTTCGTCAAGGAGGCGAGCGAGTTCGAGACGCTTGACGAGCTGCGTGTCGCAGTCAGAGAGCAGCTAGAGGCCACGGCCGAGCAGAGCGTAGACGGCGAGTTTCGTGGACGCGTGCTCGACGTCGTCTCCGAGGGCGGCGCGGTCGAGGTCCCAGAGGTCATGGTGCACGAGAAGGCCCACGAGATGGTCGAGAGCTTCGAGCGGAGCATCAGGTTGCAAGGGATGGACCCTGAGCAGTACTACCAGCTCGCAGGCACAGACCATGCCGCGTTCGAGGAGCGCGTCGCCCCTGACGCCGAAGACACCGTAAGGAAGGAGCTCGTGCTCGACGCCGTCGCCACGGCCGAGGGTATCGTGGCCGACGAAGACGAGGTCATGCACGAGATCTCCCACCTCGCCGAAGACTCAGAAAGGAGTCCCGAGGAGATCGCCCAGACTCTTCGCGACAACGGTACTTACGCGATGCTGGAAGAGGAGATCTCACGCCAGAAGGCCCTGGACTTCCTGGTAGAGAACGCGGTGCCGGTGCCCATGCCGGAGGAAGAGATGGAAGAAGTCGAAGAACCCGCTGATGAGGAAGTGCCGGTAGAGGCCAGGGCCGGCGCGACGGAGCCCGAAGAACGAGAGGAACAACAATGAGCTACGGTATAGACAACGTCATCCCCTACGTTATAGAGCAGAGCCCGCGTGGGGAGCGGGCCATGGACATCTACTCGCGGCTTCTGAAGGACCGCATCATCTTCCTCGGGACCCCCGTAGATGACCAGGTGGCCAACGCCATAATGGCGCAGCTACTCCACCTGGAGAGCGAGGACCCCGAGCAGGACATCAACCTCTACATCAACTCCCCCGGCGGCAGCGTTACTGCGGGGCTTGCGATCTACGACACCATGCAGTTCGTCAAGCCTGACATCTCCACGACGGCCCTCGGTATGGCCGCCTCGATGGGAGCCTTCCTGCTCGCCGCTGGCGCCAAGGACAAGAGGAACGCCCTGCCGAACACGCGCATACTCTTGCACCAGCCGAGCGTCGGCGGGCTCGCCGGCCAGGCCTCCGACGTGGAGATCCACGCCAAAGAGCTCATCATGACCAAGCGCCGCCTGAACGAGATCCTCGCCGCCAACACGGGACAGGATTACGACAGGATCGAGCGCGACACGGACCGCGACTACATAATGGGTCCAGAAGAGGGGATCGAATACGGCGTTATCGACAACATCGTCAGGAACCACTAGAGGTTCCTGGGGCCATTGGAACCGGTAGAGAAGTCGGGGAGGACCTAAGAGCATGAGGGATCCGTCGGATCAATTGCAGTGCTCCTTCTGCGGTAAGAGCCAGCGTCAGGTCAGGAAGCTCATCGCTGGCCCTGGCGTCTACATCTGCGACGAGTGCATCGAGCTGTGCAACGAGATCATCGACGAAGAGTTCTCGGGGCCCGAGGTCCTCAAGGACGACGACCTCCCGAAGCCGAGGGAGATCAACCGCATCCTAAACGAGTACGTGATCGGCCAGGAGGACGCAAAACGGGTCCTGGCCGTCGCGGTCTACAACCACTACAAGCGTATCCAGATGGGCGCCGAAGCCACAGACGGCACGGAGCTACAGAAGTCCAACATCCTGCTCGTCGGCCCTACCGGCTCGGGCAAGACGCTTCTCGCCCAGACGCTCGCGAAGATCCTCAACGTCCCCTTCGCCATAGCCGACGCTACGGCCCTGACCGAGGCAGGCTACGTCGGCGAGGACGTCGAGAATATCCTCCTCAAGCTCATCCAGGCTGCGGACTTCGACGTGAAGAAGGCCGAGACGGGCATCATCTACATCGACGAGATCGACAAGGTCGCCCGCAAGGCGGATAACCCTTCGATCACGCGCGACGTCTCCGGCGAGGGCGTGCAGCAGGCCCTCCTCAAGATCCTCGAAGGCACGGTCGCCTCGGTCCCGCCGCAGGGCGGGCGCAAACACCCGCATCAGGACTTCCTCCAGATCGACACCAAGAACGTCCTTTTTGTCTGCGGTGGCGCGTTCGGGGGACTCGAAGAGATCATCCGCCAGCGCATCGGCAAGAAGAGCATAGGCTTCGGCAGCGACATAGATTCGCGTCTCAAGCAGGAGGAGGACTCCATACTGCAGTTCGCGCTCCCAGAAGACCTACTCAAGTACGGGCTCATACCAGAGTTCGTCGGACGTCTGCCCGTGATCTCCACCCTGCGCAGCCTGGAAGAGGCCGATCTCGTACGCATCCTCACCGAACCCAAGAACGCCCTCGTGAGGCAGTACAGGCAGTTCTTCCGCTACGACAAGGTGGACCTGACCTTCACGGACGATGCCCTGGGCGCCATTGCGGAGCTCGCGCTGGAGCGGGGAACGGGGGCCCGCGGACTAAGGAGCATCCTCGAGACGGCCCTCTTGCCCACGATGTACGAGCTGCCGAGCCGCTCGGACGTGAACAAGTGCGTCGTAGATGTCGATACGGTCAGGGACGGTGTTCAGCCGTCACTCGTAACGGGCTCCCAGAAGAAGTACTCCTACGACGAAGAAGAGACCGCCTGAAAACTCCTTGAGTAGAGCGCAGATACCAAAAACCTACGACCACCGCGCCGTCGAGGACCGCTGGTACGCAGAGTGGGAGCGCCGAGGGGCGTTCGATGCAGACCCGAACCCCGGCAAAGAGCCCTATTGCATAGTCGTACCGCCTTCGAACGTCACGGGCGCGTTACACATGGGCCACGCCCTGAATGGCTCCATACAGGACACCTTAGTAAGGCGCGCCAGGATGAAGGGCTACGAGACCCTGTGGCTGCCTGGCGTAGACCACGCCTCGATAGCGGTCCAGAACGTAGTCGAGCGCAAGCTTATGCGCGAAGAGGGCAAGTCGCGGTGGGACCTGGGGCGCGAGGCTTTCGTGGAACGCTGCCGCGAGTTCGCCCTGGTAACAAGGGAGCAGATACTGGGCCAGTACAAGCGCCTCGGCGCCTCACTAGACTGGCGTCGCCTCCGCTACACCATGGACGACGAATACGTCGACGCGGTCCTCACGGCCTTTATCAGGCTCTACGATGAGGGTTTGATCTACCGCGGCAACCGTATCACCAACTGGTGCCCGCACGACCGCTCGGCCATCTCGGACCTCGAGGTCGACTACGAGGAAGTCGAGGGCAAGCTCTACGGCATCCGCTACCCCTTCGTCGACGGCAGGGGCCCTGGCCCCGAAGGAGAAGATTACGCCCAGGTCTTCTCCACGCGTCCAGAGACGATGCTCGGTGACGTTGCGCTCGTCGTCAACCCGGAGGACCAGCGGTACGTGGACCTCATAGGCCGTAGGGTCGAGGTGCCTTTCGTCGAGCGGGAGATAGAGGTCTTCGCCGACGATCACGTAGACCCCGAGTTCGGTACAGGTGTCCTCAAGGTCACCCCGGCGCATGACCCGAACGACTTCGAGATAGGCCAGAGACTCGGCCTCGACCCCGTAAACGTCATGAACCCTGACGGCACGATCAACGGCTCAGGCGGTCCTTTCGAAGGGATGAGCCGCGAGGAGGCCCGCCAGGCCGTCGTAGAGCAGCTAGACGGATCTGGCCTTCTCGGCGGTGTTCGCCCTTACGCTTTCAGGGTCGGGCATTGCGACAGGTGCGGGGCGGTCATCGAGCCGTGGCTCTCGGTGCAGTGGTGGTGTTCGATGAAGCCGCTCGCAGAACCGGCCATCGAGGCGCTGAAGAAGGGTGAGATCACGGTCTACCCCGACTCCTGGCGGCGCGAGACAATCAGGTGGCTCGAAAACATCCGCGACTGGAACGTCTCCAGGCAGCTCTGGTGGGGGCAGCGCATACCCGTGTGGTACGGCCCTGATGGGGAGGTCGTTGCCTCGAAAGAGTCGCCGGGTGAGGGTTTCGAGCAGGACCCCGACGTGTTCGACACCTGGTTCTCCAGCGGCCTGTGGCCCATCGCGACCCTTGGGTGGCCAGACGAAGGCGCGGAGGACCTGCGCTACTTCTACCCGACAGACCTCCTCTCGACGGCGCGTGAGATCATGTACCTCTGGGTGGCCCGAATGATCATGATGGGCCTGCATTTCGAGGGTGGGATTCCGTTCGAGAAAGTCAACGTCCACTCCATCGTGCTCGCAGAAGAAGGGACGAAGATGAGCCGCTCGAAGGGGAACACCATAGATCCCCTCGAGCTACTCGAAGAGTATGGCACCGACGCCGTGCGCTTCGGCCTCCTCTACCAGTCCTCGACCCAGGACTTTCCTTACTCCCGCGAGCGGGCAGAGATGGGCAGGGCCTTCGTCACCAAGCTGTGGAACGCCATGCGCTTCGTGCTCGCTTACCCTGAGGATGGGGAAGAGGGAGAGCTCTCACCTTCTGACCGTTGGATCCTCTCCGAGTTCGACCGCACCGTGAGGGACTACGACGCCTTCCTGGGGGAATGCGAGTTCTCGGAGGCGATGCGCAGGATCTACTCTTTCGCCTGGAACCAGTTCGCCGACTGGTACATCGAGATAGCGAAGGCAGCCCCATCTCCCGCAACGCCACGCATCTTGCGCGAGGTCTTCCACGGCATCCTCAAGCTCCTGCACCCTGTCATGCCCTTCGCGACCGAGGAGATGGCACAGATTATGGGGGAAGAGACGCTGCTCGCCACGCAGCGTTTCCCCGAGCCTGACCCCGAGCTCGAGGACGAGGAGGCCGACAGGATGCTCGACCGTACCAGGAGGGCTGTCTCGGCGGTCCGCTCGTTCAGGGCCGAGTCGAAAGTGGATGGCGAGCTCGAAGGGCTCGTGCCGCAGGGCATCGACGAGCGCGTCTTCGCCGCGCTGGCCAGGGTGACGCCCGTGGAGGGTGCGGATGGCGAGAGCCGGGCTTCTCTGCCAGCGGGGGACGTGGTCGTGGAGATCCTGCTCTCCGACGAGATGCGCCGCGGCGAGATAGAGCGCCTGAGGCGCGAGATCTCACGCGCCGAGCAGGAAGTGGCGCGCGCACAGAGGAAGCTCTCCAACGAGAAGTTCGTGGCCAACGCGCCCGTGCGGGTCGTCGCCGGGGAGCGCGAGAAGCTGGACGTAAACTCCAGGTTGCTAGAGACGCTCTCCCGCCGTCTCGACGACTACATCTAGGAGCCGAACGTTCCTACCATGACCTCTTTCGCGCAGGTCTGTGCCGAATTGGACCGCCGCAGGCACATCACACTAGGGTTCGAGCGGATAGAGGCTCTCCTCATAGCCATGGGCCACCCGGAACGTGACCTGCCCGGCCTCGTGCAGGTCGTCGGCACGAACGGCAAGGGCACAACGGCCGTGTCGCTCGCGGCGGCCCTTCAGGAGATGGGGCATCCGTCGGGGGCATACCTCTCACCACACGTCCTATCCTACACGGAACGCGTGGTGCTCCACGGCGGCCAGGTCTCAGAGGAAGAATTCGCCGCCGCCATGGGCGAGACCATGGAGCTCGCGGACAGAGA
>Ga0136615_10001350_pt1 | contig 11832 bp, 11 predicted proteins | sample AntDrymUQ2882206_2_FD_106647 | JGI IMG/M metagenome (GOLD analysis project Ga0136615, IMG submission 106647) | Polar desert sand microbial communities from Dry Valleys, Antarctica - metaG UQ288 (22.06) | ecosystem: Environmental > Terrestrial > Soil > Desert | place: Antarctica: Dry Valley...
GGACAGCTCACCCTCACTCTGTCAGCCAATCAAGCGGTCCAGGAGGAACTGTTGCATTACCTGGCGGCTTTGAAAGCTGCGTGAGATCGCCATCAACCGAGATTTATGCAACGCTAGGGTTCAGCAATGGACCCGCGTTCCAAATGTAAGTGCCTAGCTTCACAACGCCGGCCGGTTTGCCACTCCCATCCGCGGCGACCGCGTAGTCTCTCGAGGGCTCGGTCCCACGTGTACGCGCCACGCTGCCCATGGTCATCCTCCCTGCGCGCCCTCCTTCTTGTCCTCGGAACACGGCCAGCTCGACACGCGGTCCCGTTACTTCGGATGAAGCTGATCCGCAGGCCTCCGGGACAACGGCAAGCACATGGGCCCGCCCGTCCAACAGCAAAGCTTCTGCCTCAATCGCGTCTGACGCCGCGTGGTAATAGGTCAGGCGCGCCTGTTGCAATTTTTCCAATACGTCGCCCGGCAACCGCTGAGCGCGTAATCTTCTCTCCCGTACGGCTTCCTCGGCGGCCAGCAGCCGCTTAGCTGCAAATTGTAGATTTTCTCGGCGCGCTCGGTAGGCGTTTAAGAATTGCGACGCCTGCGCCCGCAGCTCCCGGCCGCGCAAGTCGAGCCAAGACGAGCCATGGTCAGCGCTGCCGATGCTTGATCCCGATACGAGCGATCGGTGTCTAGGAAATCGATGGGCATGCGAACATCGATGCCCACATAAGAATTGTAACCATTCTCATCGTTTGGGAACTGGCGATAAATGTCTTGCGAAATACTCAATCCGGACTCGATGGAGCGGTGACCGGCAAACTGCAATCCATCGGCCTTCTCCGAGACAATACGCCGGTATAATTGCATTTCCGGGTGATCCACGATGCGCCGAGCGAGTTGTTGATCGTTCAGGCAGGGAATAGGGAACTTTGGATACTCCGCGGCAAAGCTCTCAAGATCCTGCTTCGTCAGCACGTTCAGGCTCATGCGACTCGCCTCTTGGATTGCTTCTAGCTTGGCAAGATTGCGCCGTGCTAATGAGAAAGCCGTCAGAAGCTCCAGGCGATCGGATTCCAATAGCAAACCTGCCTGCTTGCGTTCAGTAACTACAGCCTTCACCGGTGCTTCTAAATCCAGAAACGCCTTGGTCAACTCGATCTTGCGCTGTGCACCCCAGTAGTTGATATAGCGCCGCCGCAGTGCGAACTGCGCGTCGAGTTTGGCGATCTGCTTTTTGGCGGTGCTGACGTCGACTTGAGCCTCAGCGGCGAGCAGTGCGAGCTTTTCAGTGAGTCTGCTGCCCCATAGAGGATAACGCACGCCGACACGCCCCGTTAACCTCTGGAAGGTGCTGGTACCCGCGCTCACCACGGAGCTCGCACCTGGCACCGAGGTGGGTACCGATGATGTTCCCGAGGTGGTACCGTCCTCGGAGTTTGGTAAAATATCGTTTGATAACCCCGCCCCGCCGAGGAACTTCCAACCCTGCTCGGTGGCGCGCTGATTACGCACAGCCTGGCTGCGTTGCACCTCGGCTTCCGCGATCAGCACCGGCAGCGCCTGTTCGAGGTCTGCTTCGAGCTCAGGCAAAGACATCGCATACACCGGCCGCGCTAGGCACAGAGCGCCCAGCCAGATGAGGCATAAGCGCTGCATCGCTTAGAATTTGGTCTTCCGCAGCACCCACCAAGGCGCCATGGAGGAATCGAGCTGGGACTTCAAGAGCATCTCACTGAGGCCCGCAACCCCGCACCACACACGGCTAGCGAAGGCCAGCACAGGAAATAAAGGCAGACACCAGGCGAAACGCAGGTCTTCCCGCGGGCGTTCCGAGACCAGCACGATGTACTCAAGAAAAAACAGGGCCGTGATCAAGGCGTAAAACGAGTAGATGAACAGCAATACTCCGAAGACAAGACTCGCCGGGTAGACAACGAAGATGTACGTGGTGTAGATGATGATCACGAGCGGAAGCAGGACCTGAAATAAGAGACCGGTCCACATCAGCATCACAAAATTAGTCCAGCCCAGCAAACGCGGCGTTAACGCATGGCGATACTTGCGCAAGTAGACGTAGAACAGATCCCCATCCCAACGCAGGCGCTGATTGAAGAACCCGCGCAGCGTCTCCGGCACATCAGTATGGCCAATGGCGTAGGGCTCGAAGCGGATCCTGAGCTTGGGATGACGTCCGAAGTATTTCTTTATTCTCAGCGTCATATCCAGATCTTCCGCGGTGCCGCTATCCCAACCACCCACCTTTTTGATAAAAGACCGGCGAAAGACTCCGAATGCGCCCGAGATATTGTTTACAGCATTAAATTGGTCGAGCCCAATACGGCTCGCGTGAATCGTGAGCATGTACTCGATGGCTTGCAGACGAGTCACCAACGACACATTCGCGTTACGCACCCGCAGATTGCCGGCAACACCGACGACGTTGGGTTCGCGGAAGTGCTTAACGGCGTTCGCCACCATATCGTTGTCGAACGACGTATCTGCATCGAGGGCCATCAGGATCTCACCGGTCGCGAGTTCCAGCCCCAGGTTGCAACCCGATACGCGCCCGCCGCGCTGGAGCTTCGGTAAGATCTTGATGCTGCGGTTGCGTAGCCTGGTTACCTCGGGCACCAGCGCGTTGGATACCTCCAGCGTTGCGCGATTGTGGCTGGAGCCATCCACCACGATGAGCAACTCGATGTGCCCGGGATAGATTTGCTCAGCTAAGGACCGGATTGTGCTCGCCACCGCCGCGCCCTCCGCGTAGCAGAGAATCACGCAGGAAACGCGCGGATAGTAGGGCAGATCGAGCGGCACCGAATGGTCGCGATACACAGCCCACTTGAGCACCCCGAGCATGATAGTGATCTGCACCGGCATCTCAATGAATAAAGCAAAGGGAACAAACTTAAGCGCGACCTCCATGGGACCCGAAACCCAGATCTGGGCCACAAGCGAGGTGAAGGTAAACCATACCTCCTGGAATAACTCAATGATATCCATTAGCTCAGCTCGCCTGCGAGCCGCGCCATCACCAACTCCGCAGTCTCGCCCGCGGCGATACCTGCGGGACCGGTAGCGAAGGTTCCGTGCATGACGAGATCGGCTCCGTCTTCCTGGCGGGTCAACGATTGGATCTCCAGGATCCGCTGCAGCACTATCTTGCATCCTTGCTCCGGCGTATGCGGCAACAACAGCCAGAGATACTGGTCACCGGTACGCGTCGCGACGTCAGTCGTTCTGATCAACTCCTTCAGACGCTCTGCCAAACCATCGATCATCAACATGACGCGGTTGCCGCCAATGCGCTCGATGAGGTCGAGCACATTGTTGAGCTTGATGCAAACGAGCGAGAATGGGTGTCGGTGTAGCGACGAGCCAAGTTAATGCACCAATCCGTCATATGGCGAAAATAAGGCGGATTGACGTAATTGAGGTCATCCAGGACCGAGTACAGGTCGCCGATCTGACCGCTACGCACCGCGATCCGTCCGGCGTCGGCTAAGCGCAAGCTCTCAATCCGGCGAGTAATAAGCTGCTCAGAATCGCCGGACCAATCGCAGGCATAACAACGCGCCCGCACCTCGGGCTCCACGAACAGGTGACGACAAATACCGCAAGAGAAGTTATCTAAGGCGCGATCGTAGTCCACGCCGATATGGCGTAGCACGGCTTGGCACTTGGGGCAGGTGAGCCTGCCACCATGCAGATACTCTGCCTGCGGCGCCACGTTTCCACAGGTGTAACAGTGCAAGAACGTCTCCTCCCTGATGTCGATCACGTGGCAGTTCGGGCAGACATCGATGAAACCGGTGTGCGCATGATCGCAGTGGGGACATACGCGCAAGCGATCCAAGAGTTGCACGGACTCGATGAGGCCACGGTTACGCAGATTCTTGATCAATCCCGGTCGCCGTTGGCCTGATAGCGCGAGGGCGTCGACAATGGGATAGTGATAGAGTTGCGGGTGCCGCCAGTCCTTGAAAGGGGCCAGCGTCAGTTCAGGGCGCAGGTAGAGATAACGAAGCAAGCGCAGCTCCTCGCTATCCGTCGGCGAGCTCTCTTTAAATACCGCGGCTCGCTTGGCGAAGCGCTCATAGCGAGTACTCGCCTCCTGCAAACTGGATATGCAACCGTCGGCCAGGGTCGCGGCGCGCGGGCCGTTATCATGCACCAGATAAACGGGCTTAAGGCTGTGCGGGGCGCTAGAACGGATCTGTGTGAGCGTAGTCTCGGCTTCACGCGGATCGGTGGTGTTCAGGACAAAGCCGTTGGCAGCCGCGCCGGATGTCAGAAAGGCGTCGTAATCTCGATAGACCGAATGCAGTGCTTCGAATCCTACTGCGTCCGGATCGTTCGCCTGCTGAAGCTTCAGATACGTGATAGTCAACGAGTTAGCCCCTTTGGATGTTCCCTCCAAACAGCTCGAATGTGTGCCCCCTTTACCAAACCAGCCGACACCAACCCGTCACTGTGCAAGCGTCATGCCTAGCGAAACCGGTCGCTCGTGCGAAGTGTCATTAACCGCTCCTGCTTAAGGCACTGGTGGCTGGCCTGTGGCCGACGGGTTGGTGGGTTACTATGCCGCAAACAACGCGGCCAACCCACCGTACATCTAAGTCGAAGCGAGAGAGGGCGTGTGAGTGGATCAGCGAGCGGGCTCGGCCGCTCGGCGCACAGCGCTGCCGACCCAGCCGCGCCGAGCGTCGAATCGAGCCGTTCGGCCGCAATCCCGGTGGTATGGTGGAAGTCTGCTCTCTACTCTACCTATTGCCGTTGCGTGCTGTGGTGCGTAAGGAACGCCGCGAACTTCTCGGCCGCCACCGGCGGGCTGATCTTGAGCGTGGTCAGAGGAAAGCGCTTGAGATAGCTCAAGGAAGAGTAGCCGGTACCGAAGTCATCGACGGCCAGCTCTACCCCGAGTTGGGCGATCGCGATCAGCGTCTGCAGTGTTCGTTCCTGCACCAACGCGCTTTCGGTGAACTCCAGCCCAAGGTACTCGGCCGCTAGACCGTGGGCGCCTAGCAGTTCCAGAACCGTGCGCGGGAACGCCGGGTCCGTGAGCTGATAGGCCGAAACATTGACGCTGATACGCGGCACCGTCAGTCCCCTCGCCCCCCAGTCCTTCATCTGCGCTAACACCTGGTCGAGCACCCAGCGGCCGATCGCCTGGATCTGGCCGCTCTCCTCGGCGACCGGAATGAATTCTGCCGGCGAGATCCATCCGCGCTCGAGATGCCACCAGCGGACGAGCGCCTCGGCGCCGACGATCCGTCTACCTCGCATTTGCACCTGCGGCTGATAATGCACCGCCAGTTCCGAGCGGCGCAGCGCGCGGCGCAGGTCGTTTTCCAGAATTAAGCGCTCGCGCGCGGCCGTGTGCATGGCTTCGGCAAAGAACTGGTAGGTGTTCCGGCCACGACCCTTTGCCTGATACATCGCCGTGTCGGCATGTTTGATGAGATCGACGACATTCGCGCCATCCCAGGGGTACAGGACCACCCCGATGCTGGTCGAGACCTCGATCTCCTGCCCTTCGACCGTCATGGCCCTTGTCAGGGTCTCTCGGACCTTTTCGATGACGACCCCCGCGGCCTCGGCGGCCGCCTGCCGCTCCCCGGGGAGGTCCGGCACCAGGATGATGAACTCATCGCCTCCCCAGCGCCAGCGCGCCGCGGTATCGCCTTCCCGCAGGCACCTGGGTAACCGAGCGGCGATTTCCCGCAGCAGCCCATCCCCGGCCGGATGCCCCAGCGAATCGTTGACCGCCTTGAAGCGGTCGAGGTCCAGAAACAACAGCGCCACCGCCTCGCCGGCGCGCTGGGCCCGGGCGAGCGCCATCCGCAGCCGGTCTTCGAAGAGCGCGCGGTTGGGAAGCCCGGTGAGCCCATCGTAGAACGCGAGCTCATGCATCCGGGCCTCCGAGGCCCGGCGGGCGGCACGGGACTCGGTTTCTTTCAGCGCCCGCGCTACCGCCGGCACCAGCCCAGTCGGGACAGCCGCTGCTTCAAGACATAATCGGTGGCGCCGGCCTTCAGGGATTCGATCGCCGCCTCCTCGCCCAGGGTCCCGGAGACAAGGATGAAGGGAAGGTCGGGGCAGCGTTCGCGGGCATCGGCGAGGGCGGAGAGGCCATCGTAGGCGGGCAGGGCATTGTCCGAGAGGATGAGGGTGAAGCCGCCCGCTTCCAGCGCCGCGGCGAACTCGGCCTGGGTCTCGACACGGGTGAGCTCGCAAGCGATGCCCGCTTCCTCCAAGAGCGCTTGTACCAGTTCCGAGTCCGCCTCGCTGTCCTCCAAATAGAGCACCCGGATAGGCGTCACCCCGGATTTACCCCGCGGGGTTGGGGTACTGGCCGCAATGGGGTGGGGGTTCGTTCAGCACCGCCCAAAAATAGCCCAGCTCTTTGATGGCTTCGACGAACTGCCCAAAGTCCACGGGTTTGACCACATAGGCGTTCGTGCCGAGCTGGTAGCTCTCGACGAGGTCGCGCTCCTCGCGCGAGGAGGTGAGCATGACGATGGGGATGCACTTCAAGCCAGGGTCGGCTTTGACGGTGCGCAGGACCGTCAGACCGTCCACCTTCGGCATCTTGAGGTCCAGGAGGATGACGGCCGGAGATGCGGCCTTACGGGACGCGAACCGGCCGCGCCGATAGAGATAGTCAAGCGCTTCCTCGCCGTCATTAAGCACAACGATCTCGTTTGCCAGGCGGTAGTCGGCGAGCGCCTCGAGCGTCAGCTCCACGTCGTTCGGGTTGTCCTCGACGAGGAGTATGGTCTTAAGATCCTGCACGGTGTCCCCTCGAGCGGCTGGCAGCGTCTCGCCCGTCCACGTACCCCCATTGGGTGCCGGTGCCACGAATTGTAGCAGAATGTCCGACCGAGTGAGCGCCCGTACCGGAATAATTACTTAACCGGATGCTGCCAGGCTTCATGGCAGCGACGCGGATTGCCGCAAGGAACTTTGACTGGTCTCGCCGCCCGCCGGCAGGGAGAAATAAAAGCAGGCGCCTTCTCCCACCGCCCCATCGGCCCACACCCGTCCGCCGTGGCGGTGGACGATGCGCTTGACGTTGGCGAGCCCGATGCCCGTGCCCTCGAACTCGGCGCCGCTGTGCAGGCGCTGGAACACGCCGAAGAGCCGGTCTACGTAGCAAGTGTCGAAGCCTACACCGTTGTCGCGGATCGAGAAGATAAGCTCGGCCCCTTCTCGGATTACGCCGATTTCGATTCGGGCCTGCGGCTTCGGGCGGCTGTACTTGAGGGCGTTGCCGATGAGGTTCTGGAATACGAGCCGCAAGAGCTGCGGATCTCCTTGCGCCTCGGGCAACGGGCTCATGACCCACTCGATGTCGCGGCCCGTGGTCTCGGGCTCCAGGATTCGCAACACCTCTTCCACCAGACCGGAAAGGTCCAGGCGCGCGCTCCTCAGCTCCGTGCGTCCGATACGAGAGAAGGTCAGAAGATCGTCGATCAGCTCGGCCATCTGCCGGGCCGCGTCGGAGACCTTGGTGAGGTAACGCCGGCCCGCGGCATCGAGGCTCGGATCGAGGTGCTTGGCGAGCAGGCCCGTGAAACCGTCGATGTGCCGGAGCGGCGCCCGCAGGTCGTGCGAGACCGAGTACGAGAAGGCCTCGAGCTCCTGGTTGGCAGCCGTGAGATCCTCGTTGAGACGCCGGACCTTCTCCTCGGACTCTTTGCGCGCGGTGATGTCGAGCATCGCTCCGACCATGCGGAGCGGCGAGCCCTCATTGTTGCGGATGACGACCCCCCTTTCCAGAACGTAGGCATACGATCCTTCGGGCTCCCGATAGCGGTATTCCTCGGACCAGAGGCGGCCGCCGCCCGCGAGCAGCACGTGGAAGCGGTTGGCGACCCGCTCCCGGTCCTCGGGATGTACCTGTTCGAACCAGCGTGCGCTCGCTCCCTCCTCCGGCTCCACGACCCCCGCGGCCATTTGGCCCAGATCCTCCTGGTGCCAGCGGCGCCGGCCGGCGATGTCCCAGTCCCAGGCCGCCAAGTGGGTCGCCGAGAGCAGCAGGCGCAGACGTTCCTCGCTTTCCCTCAAGGCCCGATCCTGCTCTTGGATTTGCGTGAGCATTTGGTTGAAAGCGTCTGTCAACAAGCCCAGTTCATCCTGGCTGCGCTTGGTCGCCCGGACGGAATAATCCCGGCGATCCGAAATGGCTTTCGCCGTCTCGGCCAGGGCGAGGATGGGCTGCGAAATCTGTTGTTGCAGAACCCTGGAAAGCAAGTAAGCCACCAGAAAAGAAACGGCGAGCACCAACGCCGCGATACCGCTATAGAGTCGGAGCCGCTCATACATGGCTCCCAGATCGGATTTGAGGTACAGCGTGCCCAAGCGTTTGTTGTTACCCTGCACGACCGGCTGCACGCTAACCAGATGGGAGTGCTCGAAGCGATAAGCATCTCGTTCCGGTGCGACGGGGAAGGCATCGGCAGGCAGGCCCGCGGGATATTTCGCGAACAGTTCCCCGTTCGCGTCATAGAGGCTTGCGGCCACGACATGCCGCTCCGCCTTGAGCGCAGCCAGAACTTCTGTCGCGTCATCCTGGTTCGCAAAGGCCAGTGCGGCCGTGCTGTTGGCGGCGATGATTTGGCCCAGTGTGCTGACGTTTCGGACCATGGTTTGTCGGAAGCTCAGCAACTCGTAGGCTATAAAGGCGGCGCACGTTAGCAACAACACCACCCCGCTGGTCAGCAGGATCACTATCATCAGCTTGCGCCGGATCGGTGTGTCTTTGAGCGACATGGGCTAGTCGTTCCCCGAGGTTACAATCTCGGCGGGTCTGAGCAGCTTGGAACTGATTCTCAGGTTGGCGGCTTGGGCGACCTCCAGGTTGATTTGCAGCCGAATTTTGTTTTCTACAGTGACCAAGCGGATCATCACGCCGGGCAGAGCAGAGCCCTCGGCATCGGCCACGGTCAGGATGTTCCGGTCTCTCAGTCTGGCGAGAATTTGCTCCAACCGATCCCCCTCCGAGCGGCTGATGAACAGGATATGGCAAGTGTTTATATCTTCCACGCGGCCATAGCGTTGCACGACCAAGGATCGGTTGTTCACCCTTTCACCGCGCACGGTCTCATCCAAGTACGCGCCGAACGGGTCCCTGCCGAGAACGCCGATGACCAGCGGAGTCCGTGCGTCGGCGAAGGCTTGGGGAGGCCACTCTACAAACTGAGCAAAGTTGAACAGGAAAACGGCCTTGAGCTGATACTCCCGAGGCGCCGCTGCTTGCGCCGACAAGCCCAGTCCGCTCGCAAGCAGCAAGGCGGACAGAACCAGCCAAGCTGCGGATAGACCTCTGTTGATGCGCGCTTCGTCCTCTGGCACGCTAACCATCTCAAAAGCGCCATAAGACTTTCGCAAATACGCCGCGTTCAATCTCTGCGGGTGTAGGCAAGGCGCCGAATTCGACATGATGATCGTGCAGGAGATTCTGACCGACGATGGAAAATTCCAGCTCCGGGCTCGGCCGCCAGCCGAGGCGCACATCCAACTCCCCATAGGCCGGAACCTGCTGATTGTCGATGCGGCTCACGTAGCGAAACGCGGCGTCCAATTCCCAATGACCCGGCAGATCCAGCGACGAACGCAGGGAAAATTGATGCTCCGAATCATTCGATTCGTTGCTGCCGCGGGTGGTGTCGGTGCTGCCCGGTTTGGGACGGAGGTCGATCCGCAATTCCGTGTAGCCTGCTCGGAGCCGCCACCAATCGGTGGCTCGATAGTCCGCCGTCAATTCCACGCCGTAGGATTCGCCTTCCAGCCCGTTGGCTAACTCGACGACGTCCGCAGGCCGATTTTCCCGACTGCGGAGGTCGTCGTAGTCGTTGTAATAGGCCGCCAGGGAAAGGGCGAGCCGGGAGAAGGGTTGAAAGCGATATCCCAGCTCGTAGGCGAGCAGCTCTTCGGAGTCGAAATCGGGTCCGCCGTCGATGCGCAAGTCGGGGTCGTCGACGCGCACAAAAAGCTCGCGGTCGATCCGAGAAGGCGTTCTGACCGCCCGCGAAATGGCCGACCAGAGGGTTTGCTGCTCGCTCAGCCTCCAAGCCAGGTGGCCGCTGGGTTGAAATTCAAACCCGGTGTAATCGTTGTGCTCGATCTTGGTGCCGAGCGTCAGGTGGACCCGGTCTTTCACCAGCGCGATTTCATCTTGCACGAATCCGCTGAACCACTGCCGCGAGACCTGGGGCGGGAGAAATTCGACAGCGGGACTGTTGCTGACGTCGTCCTCAATCAACCGGTAGCCGAGTCCCCAGACGATGTCGTGCCGCTCGCCCAAGGGAAAACGGTGTTGGAAATCCACATCGTAGGTGTCGAGGTCTTCGGAAAATTGGCCAGGAATGTCGCGATGGGTCCGGCCGTAATACAACTGCAACGTGAGTTCGGAGCCTTCATAAAAGGTGTGCGACCACCGGCCGATCACATTGGCTCCGCTCACGTCGATCGAATCTGCGCCCGCCTGTGAAATCCTGCCGTCGTAACCGTCCCCTTGCACACTGAAGGCGTTGCCTTCCGACGCGTCCCAATCCATGCGAAACCCGCCCTGGCCCATATGCCAGTCGTCGCTCGCATCCCGACCATCGGGCAGCACGGTGCCGTCGCGATCAAAATACTTGCCGTAGACGCGGTACTGAAGATTGGGGCCGAGCGCACCCCCATAGCGCATGCCTCCGAAACCGTTCAACTCCGTGCCGCCGCCGCCCGCCAGCAGCGCCCCTTGAGTGTCCTTCGCGTCCTTCGTGATGATGTTGATCACGCCGTTGACCGCGTTGGCGCCCCACAACGTGGCGCCTGGTCCGCTGATAACTTCGATCCGATCGATGTCCTCCAGAAGCGTATCCTGGACGTCCCAAAACACCCCGGCGAACAGCGGCGTATAGACCGTACGCCCGTCTATCAGCACCAGCAGCTTGTTGGAGAACGGGCTGTTGAATCCCCGCGCACTGATGGCCCACCGGCGCGAATCGATCTGCGCCACTTCCAGGTTCGAGGCCAGGCGCAACGCCTCGGGCAGGCGCGTCGCGCCGGAGCGTCGAATATCCTCTTGCGTGATGACCTGGATGGCCGATGCCGTCTCCGACAGTCTCTCCGGATGCTTGGAAACCGAAGTCACCTCGATGTCCATGAGCTCTTCCAAGCTCAACTTTTTCAGTTGGGCCACGCCGCTCTCCGCCGGGACGCGCGCCGCGTTGGTCGATGGCGCCGGTGCCGATTCACTCGCGCGGCAGTTCACCGCTGCCAGCGCCAATAACGACGCACAGAGTCCGCCAGCCCAGGTCTGGGCACGATGGATCCGGCGTCCTCGTTTCTTTGCACCGAGCCGGTAGCTCTCGACGAGGTCGCGCTCCTGGCACGAGGAGGTGAGCATCACGATGGGGATGGGCTTCAAGGCCGGGTCGGCCTTGACGGTGCGCAGCACCGCGAGTCCGTCCACCTTGGGCATCTTGAGGTCGAGGCGCACCACCGCCGGGGCGCGGGCTCGCGCCCTGCGAACCGGCCGCGCCGATCGAGGTAGTCGAGGGTCGCCTCGCCGCCGTTGACCACCACGATGTCATTCGCGAGGCGGTACTCGGCGAGCGCCTCGAGCGTCAGCTCCACGTCGTTCGGGTGGTCCTCGACGAGGAGTATGCTCTTATTGAGCCTTGCATAATGAGTGAACTATTTTCGCTTTCATCGATCAGATCTTTCAGGGATTACCTTCCAGTTGCATAAATTCTGGGGGTAAGCGGCGGGAAATGGCGTCGGACATAGGGTTTAGTGAGTTTTTTGCTTTTCGCTGGATATCACCGTGGGTGAAGTCCAGCCATTCGGAAA
>Ga0136615_10001353_pt1 | contig 11821 bp, 10 predicted proteins | sample AntDrymUQ2882206_2_FD_106647 | JGI IMG/M metagenome (GOLD analysis project Ga0136615, IMG submission 106647) | Polar desert sand microbial communities from Dry Valleys, Antarctica - metaG UQ288 (22.06) | ecosystem: Environmental > Terrestrial > Soil > Desert | place: Antarctica: Dry Valley...
AACTTGGGCAGGAAAACAGCGACCGAGTCCAACCCGTTCTCAAGTGCGTCTCTCACGTGCGTCCTCCGCGGGTGATAAGTCAACGTGTCCAGCGGAGTCAGATGTACGCCGCTACCCGAACGAGTACCCGCCGAGCCGGAAACGACTCATGCGAAGGCATGAGCCGTCGATGTCACGAGGTCGAGCGCTCGGCATCTGGGTTGTCGTGCTCCGTCGCGGCGCGGTCAGCCGGCGGCATCGTCGCCGTCGCGCCGACCGCAGGGTCGTCCGACGACGTCGTCGCTGATGGGTTGTACGACGGTGGCGCGCTGGTGGTCGATCCGTCCGAGGCCGGCTGGCTCGACTGGTCGACCTGTGCGGGCTGGCCGTACTGGCTCGGCTGGCCGTACGGAGACCCCTGGCCCGGCTGCGCACCCTCGCCGTACTGCGACCCGGCTCCGTACTGGCTCGGCTGGCCGTACTGGCTCGGCTGGCCGTACTGAGACCCCTGCGCGTACTGAGACCCCTGGCCAGACTGGCCCGGCTGGCCGTACTGCGACCCCTGGCCGTACTGGCCCGGTTGACCGTACTGCTCAGGCTGGCCGTACTGCGACCCCTGGCCGTACTGGCCCGGCTGGCCGTACTGGCCCGGCTGGCCGTACTGCGCAGGCTGGCCGTACTGGTCGGGCTGGCCGTACTGGCCCGGGCTGTGCGGCTGCTGGTCGTAGCCGCCGGGATACTGGTACGCCGACGGCTTGGAGCGAGCCAGCTCGCTGGATCGAGCGAGGCCGGCGATCACCAGCCCGACGGCGACGGCCAGAAGCAGAGCCGCGAGCCAGTAGAGCAGCCCGAGGAACTTCTGGAGACCCGTCGGTCCGTCCTGGGCCAGGCCGAAGATCAGCGCGAGCAGGCCGAGCAGCGCCAGCAGGGCGAGGGCACCACCTGCCAGCATCAGCTGCAGGCGGGCGGACCGCGCCGGTGCGCTGCCACCGGCGGTCACCACGAGCGCGACAGCGCCCGCGATCAGAGCCGCGACGATGAGGACGAGTGGGGTCGTAGCCAGGGCGGCGCTCCGGGCGAAGTCGTTCTCGCCACGCTCGAGCTCGACGAACGAGAAGTCGAGCAGCGCACGGAGCGCCAGCACCGTCACCACGGCAACCAGCGCCCATGCAACCAGGTCCCGATACTTGCCGATCGCGTTCGTCACTGCTGCCCCCGTTGATCGCTGCTCGTGTGCCGACGGCTCGCCGCCGATGCCCCAGCCTGTCGGCGCGACGCCGGGGGACGCAAGTTGTCTGGCGCGCTCCACTCCTCGCTCGTACCTCGCTCGTCGATTCGCCACGCAAAGTTGTCTGGCGCGCTCCACTCCTCGCTCGTACCTCGCTCGTCGATTCGCCACGCAAGTTTTGGCTCACACGACCGCGACGGCGCCTTCCCGACGGGTGTCGCCCGCGGCCCGCAGGACGCCGGACCGATCCCGCAGGACGACCCCCACGCCACCGAAGTACATCGATCTCGCGCCCATCGGCCGGACGGGCAACGAGACTCCCGTACGGGCGAGCGCGTCGACCAGGCCGTCCATCGCATCCTCCTCGGCGTCGAGAGCGAGCCGGCCGTCGGCGTCGAGGCGGGCATGTACCCGCGGCGCGTCGACCGCGTCCTGGAGCGGCTGCCCACCGGCCAGTCCGGCGAGCACCTGCATGAGCGCCGAGGTGATCCGGTCCGCACCCGGGGACCCGATCGCGAGCGCGCTCCCGTCGGCGTGCCGGCCGACGGTCGGTGCCATGTTCGACGGGAGCCGAGTGCCCGGCGGCCAGAGGTGCAGGCCGGGCCGGTTGAGCTCCGGCTCGCCGAGGCAGTTATTCAGCCACACCCCGGTCCCCGGCGTCATCACCCCGGAGCCGTACCCGGCCGATGTCGTGATCGCGCAGGACAAGCCGTCGCCATCAACGGCAGAGACGTGCGCGGTCGAGGGCGAGGTTCGCAACCACCCGGGTCCGGCCTGACGGACCTCGGCGATCAGCAGCTCGGCTGCGGCGACCCGGTCGTCCGCGGTGTCGAGCCGGCGGGTGCGCTCGCCCAGCACCGCGGCCATGATCACGGCCACCCGCGCCCGCTCGTCCGCAGTCCAGCGACCTACCGGACGGTCGCTGAGGAGCAGGAGCATCGCGCCGAGCACGGCGCCGCCGATCGCCGGCGGCGGGTTCGTCGAGAGGTGCCAGCCGTCGAGGTCTACCGAGAGCGTCGGACGGACGATCGGCTCGTACGCCGCGAGGTCGTCGGCCCCGACAAGGCCGCCGTTCGAGGCCATGTCGTCGACCATGGCCCGGGCCAGGTCGCCCCGGTAGAACGCCTCCGCGCCCTGCGCTGCGATCAGCTCCAGCGTCTCCGCGAGGTCCGCCACCTGGACGAGGTCGCCGGCGGCCAGCGGCCGGCCGTCCGGGTGGTGCACCGCTGCATGGCTGGCCGGGTCAGCACCGAAGATCAGCTCGTGCACGAGGGCGAGGTAGGACGCGGCGGCCGAACCGAGCGGTGACCCGGACCGGGCGGCCTGGACCGAGGGCTCGACCACGAGCGCCCACGGGGCGCGGCCGTACTTGCGATGGGCGAGGTCCAGCGCGGCCAACGCCCCGGGCGTCGCGACCGAACCATGGCCGACGGTCGTGGTGAGCCCACCACCGTAGGTGGTGGTGATCGTCCGGACGCCCTGGCCGAAGCGATCCGCCGACGCCGAGCGACCCGGCATCTCCACGTTGCCGTCGATCGTCACCGCATCGGCACCTGGCGGGCCGACGGTGACGAAAGCGCCGCCTCCGAGCGAGACGACTCCGGGCTCGGTCACCATCGCGACCAGCGTTGCCGCGATCGCCGCGTCGACTGCGGTGCCACCCGCCTCGGCGAGCGCGGTCGCGGCCGCCGTCGCCATCACGTTCGGCGCCGCGACGCCGAGCCGCACCGGCCCCATCCCGGCGGTCAGCTCGGCACGCTGCGGATCGCGGCGAACGCCTGCTCGGCCTGGAGGACGGCGTACCCCGGCTTGATCACCTCGTTGATCAGAGCGAGTCGTTCGTCGAACGGCAGAAACGCGCTCTTCATGGCGTTCGTGGCGAACCACTGGAACTCGACGAGCCCGTAGTCAAAGGCGCCCGCGAGCAGCGCCAGCTCGCGGCTCATGGAGGTCCCGCTCATCAGCCGGTTGTCGGTGTTCACGGTCACCCGGAAGCGCAGCCGGGTGAGCAGGCCGATCGGGTGGGTGCTGATCGACTCAGCCGCGCCGGTCTGGACGTTCGACGAGGGGCACATCTCGAGCGGGATGCGCTTGTCCCGGACGTACGCGGCCAGCCGGCCGAGCCGGGCCAGTCCGTCCTCCGAGACCTCGATGTCCTCGACGATCCGGACGCCGTGACCGAGCCGGTCGGCGCCGCACCACTGGATCGCCTGCCAGATCGATGGCAGGCCGAAGCCCTCGCCGGCGTGGATCGTGAAGTGCGCGTTCTCGCGCTGGAGGTACTCGAACGCGTCGAGGTGCCGCGTCGGCGGGTAGCCCGCCTCGGCGCCGGCGATGTCGAAGCCGACCACGCCGGCGTCGCGGTAGCCGACTGCCAGCTCGGCGATCTCGCGCGAGCGGGCCGCGTGCCGCATCGCCGTGAGCAGCGTGCCGACCCGGATCGGGTGGCCGCTGGCCGCGGACCGTGCGGCACCGGAGCGGAACCCGGCCAGCACCGCCTCGACGACCTCGGCGAGGTCGAGCCCATGACCGGTGTGCTGCTCGGGCGCGAACCGCACCTCGGCGTACACGACCCCGTCTGCCCCGAGGTCCTCGGCGCACTCGGCAGCCACCCGGTGCAGTGCCTCGGCGGTCTGCATGACGCCGACGGTGTGGTCGAAGGTCTCGAGGTAACGCTCCAACGAGCCTGAGTCTGCGGCGCCGACGAACCAGCGGCCGAGCTCGTCCGCGTCGGTGGTGGGCAAGGCGTCGTACCCGGTCTCGGCCGCCAGCTCGACGATCGACGAGGGCCGGAGGCCGCCGTCGAGGTGGTCGTGCAAGACCACCTTCGGAGCGCGCTGGAACGTGCTTCGCGACGGCTGCACCGGGCCGTCCGAACCGAGGTCGGGCCGTGGGTCGATCATGGCGCTCATCCTGCCAGCCGACCCCCGGCGACGACGCACGGTCGGGTCCGGGCTCAGCCGAGCGACGCAGCGTCCACCCGGTCGAGCACGAGCGGCTGGTCCTCTGGCCGCGACCGCTCCGGTGCGACCTCGTAGGCGTCCTCGAGGGCGGCTCGAGCCCGCTCGAACCGCTCCGGCTCGTCGGTGTGGAGGGTGAAGAGCGGTTCGCCCGCGCGGACCTTCGCGCCGGGCTTCGCGTGCAGCACCACGCCGGCGGCAGCCTGCACGGGGTCCTCCTTGCGGGCCCGGCCGGCGCCGAGCCGCCAGGCGGCGACGCCGACGGCCATCGCGTCGAGGCGCACGAGAACACCGTCGGCCGGCACGAGCACCGCGTCGGTCTCACGGGCGGACGGCAGAGGCGCGTCCGGGTCGCCGCCCTGCGCGGTGATCATCCGGCGCCACACATCCATCGCAGTGCCGTCGTGGAGCGCGTCGGTGGGGTCCTTGCCGCCGGTCACGCCGGCCGCGGTGAGCATCTCTCGACCGAGCGCGACGGTGAGCTCGACGACGTCGGGCGGACCGCCACCCTCGAGCACCTCGAGCGACTCGGCCACCTCGAGCGCGTTGCCGGCAGTGAGCCCGAGCGGTGTGGCCATGTCGGTGATCAGCGCGACCGTTCGGACGCCGTGGTCCTCGCCGAGCGCCACCATCGTTCGAGCGAGCTCCCTGGCGTCCTCGACGTGCTTCATGAATGCGCCCGAGCCCACCTTCACGTCGAGCACCAGCGATCCGGTGCCCTCGGCGATCTTCTTGCTCATGATCGAGCTCGCGATCAGCGGGATCGACTCGACCGTGCCGGTGACGTCGCGCAGGGCGTAGAGGAGGCGGTCGGCCGGGACCAGCCGCTCGTTCGCCGCGCAGATGACGGCCCCGACGTTACGCAACTGCGCCCGAAGGTCGTCATCAGTGATCGAGGCCCGCCACCCCTTGATCGACTCCAGCTTGTCGAGCGTGCCGCCGGTGTGCCCGAGGCCGCGTCCGGAGAGCTGCGGGACCGCGGCGCCGCAGGCTGCGACGGCCGGGGCGAGCGGGAGCGTGATCTTGTCGCCGACGCCGCCGGTCGAGTGCTTGTCGGCGGTGGGGCGGTCAAGCCCGGTGAGCTGCAGGCGGTCACCGGACGCGATCATCGCGTCGGTCCAGCGCCGGATCTCGGCCCGGTCCATGCCGCGGAGCAGGATCGCCATCGCCAAGGCCGACATCTGCTCATGGGCGACCTGCCCGTCGACGTACGCGGCGATCACCCAGTCGATCTGCTCGTCGCTCAGCCGCCCGCCGTCGCGCTTGGTCGTGATGATCTCGACCACTTCCACCGGCGCACCTCCTCGTGATCGACGACCTCGACTCAGCCTGGCATGCGGCGCACCGCCCCGCCCGCCCCGTACGCGGACAGCGCAACGGGTTGCTCAGAGGCTCGGCCGAGGACGTGGTCGTAGTGCTCGACCAGGCTCCTGGTGACCGCGGACCAGGAGCGGTGGGCGACCGAGGGGCGAGCGTTGCCGGCCAGCCGCGACCGAAGGTCCCGGTCACGGACGAGCGCGGCGACCGCGCGTGCAAGGGCGAGTGCCGATCCCGGCCTCACCAGGAGTCCGTTGACCCGGTCGCCGACGAGGTCCAGCGGTCCCCCGCCGGCCGCGGCCACGACCGGTACGCCTGCAGCGAGTGCTTCCTGCACGGTCTGGCAGAACGTCTCGTCGGTACCCGGGTTCACCATGATGTCGAGCGAGGCAACCGCTCGGCCAAGTGCATCGCCGTTGCGCCAGCCGAGGTGGGCGGCATCCGGGGTGTGGCGCCGAAGCCACGGGTGAGCCGGTCCGGTGCCGATGACCACCAACCGGGCTCCGGGCACCTCGGCCACCGCCGGCAGCAGGTCGACGCGTTTCTCCACCGCCACCCGACCGACATAGCCGACGAGCACCGCCGCGGGCGAGCCGAGCACGCCGCGCAGTACCCGCCAGCGCTGGTCCGGGGAGAACTGGTCGAGGTCGACGCCACGCGGCCAGATCGCGAGCCGGGCGAACCCTCGGCGAGTCAGAGCGTCGTGGGTGGCCGTCGAGGGGACCAGGGTGCTGTCGGCGAGGTCGTGCAGGTGCCGCAACCACGACCACACCGCCGGCCCGGTCCAGCCGAGTCGGTAGTGCTGGGCGAAAGACGCGAGGTCGGTCTGGAACACCGCGACGCACGCCGCGTCGACCCGGCGCGCGGCCAGCGCGCCAGCACCACCCATGAGCGCAGGTGATGCGAGGTGCACGACGTCTGGCCGGAAGTCGCGCAGCACCCCCTCGATCCGACGCACGAACGGCAACCCGATCGGGAACGACCGATAGACCGCGGGTGCCGGCACCGCCGGCATCCGGACCACGGGGAAGCCTGCGCTCTCGTCGGAGCCCCGGCCGGGAGCGACGACCAGCGCCTCGTGCCCGAGAGCCGAGAGACCGGCCAGGACGTGGCGGATCGACCCGCTGACGCCGTTGATCGTGGGTTCGAAGGACTCCGTCACGATCGCGACCCGCATGATCCTCAGCGTCCGCAACACCGGTGCCCTGGGCGTGATCCACGCGGGTGAGTCGTGCGTCGGTACGGTGAACGGCGATGATCGATGAGTCCCGCCCCCGGTTCGCGGTCTGCACGTACGACAGATCGCCGGACCGACGCATTCGACCACGGCCTCGACGTCGTAGTGGAGGCCGACGCGACACGCGTCCTCGACGAGGCGAGGACTCCATCAGATCGCGGACGCGTACGAGGCCAAGTACGGCAGCGACTGGTTCCGCGGCGTCCTGTGCCAGCATCGACGGATGCCGACCCGACGCTGGCTCGTCCTGCCGACGGCCATGATCGTCTCGGCCGCCGTCATCGGCGGCTGCGTCTCGGACGACACGACGTCGACGCCGCCCCAGAGGCGTCCGGCTCCGACCGCCAGTGAGCCGCCCGACGCGCCGGCTGACCTTGACGGCTGCGTCACTGCCGACGACGGGTTGCTGCTGGTCCACGAGGGTGGGTCGACGGTCGCCGACGTGGCGATCATGGGCGACGGCGCGATCGGCGTCGTGATCTCGTACGAGACCAGCCGCAACGTCTGCTCGTGGCTCCCGCTGGTCGGACCGCTGGTGGAGGCGGGTTACCGCGTGCTCCTCTACGACACCGTGTCCGGAACGGCGATCGACCACGTGGTCGACCGCGCCGCGCTGCTGCGCGAGCAGGGCGTGACCGATGTCGTGCTCGTCGGCGGCTCGTTGGGCGGCGCCGCCTCAATCGTCGCGGCCGCCGAGATCGAGCCATCGGTCGCCGCCGTGGTGAGCCTGTCCGGCGGGGGCATCGACACGACCGATGCCGCGCCCGAGATCACCATGCCGTTGCTCCAAGTGGTCGCCGAGGAGGACTCACCGTTCGCCGCGCTGGCGAACCAGAACGACGCCGCAGCCACGCTGTCACCGGCGCACGAGCTCGTCGTGCTCACCGGCCGCACCCATGCCAGCACCTTCTTCGACTCGCCCGATGCCGAGCGCGTGCTCAGCACCGTCCTCGACTTCATCCAGGAGCACGCTCCGGCCTGACCGAGGCGACCGGGACGGACGCATAGCCGCGCAGGACGAAGCCGGGTCGGCGGACCGGCTCAGCGGTGAGTGCAAGCCGCGGGAACCGGTCGAGCAGGACCTGCCAGGCGATGGCGAGCTCCATCCGGGCCAGCGGGGCGCCGAGGCAGAAGTGCAGCCCGACGCCGAACCCGAGGTGCGGGTTCGGGTCGCGGTCGAGCACGAGCTGGTCGGGTCGCTCGAAGACAGTCGGGTCACGGTTCGCGGCACCCAGCAGCGCGACCGCTCGCTCTCCGGTCCGCACGGTCACGTCACCGATCACCACGTCCGCCATTGCGGTCCGCTCGAACAGCTGGAGCGGCGCGTCGAAACGCAGCAGCTCCTCGACCGCCCCGGGCACCAGGTCGGGTCGGGCAGCCATCGACGCGGCCAGGGCAGGCTGGCCGAGCACCGCGACCGCGCCATTGCCGAAGGCGTTCACCGAGGCCTCGTGCCCGGCGTTGAGAAGGAGGATCGCTGATGCCACCACCTCGTCCTCGGACAGCCGGGCCGGCCCCTCCTGGGCCGCGACCAGATCGCTGATCAGGTCGGGTCCCGGGACAGCGCGCCGCCCGAGGACCAGGCCGCGCACGTAGGTCGCGAAGTCCCGGCTGGCCGCGATCGCCTGCACCGTCGTCGGTTCGCTGGGGCTGGCTTCGTACATCGCGACGATCGCCTGCGACCAGGGCCGCAGCAGCGGCCGGTCCACCTCCGGGACTCCGAGCAGCTCGGCGATCACCGCGACCGGGAGCGGCTCGGCGTAGTCCACGACGAGGTCGAACCCGGCCGGATCGACGCGGCCGAGCAACCCGTCCGCGAACGCGGCCACCCGCGGGCGGAGCCGTTCGACATGCCCGCGGGAGAACGCGGCGGCAACGAGCCGTCGCAGGCGCCCGTGCTCGGGCGGCTCGTTCTCCATCATCTGGTGCCGGTGCAGGACGTTGAACGGCTCGAAGCGGTCGAGCGGCGTCCGGTCCGCCCAGAGCCGTCCCAGCCGCCGATGGCGCAGCACCTCGTCCGCCGTGCCGTGGCTGAACGTCAGCCAGCGGCGGCTGGCCTCGTGCCACTGCACCGGTGCCCGCGCCCGGAGCTCGGCCAGCGCGGGATACGGGTTCGCGACGAAGGCGGGTTCGGCGAGGTCGAGCCCGCACCCGGGGACCGTCACGGCCTGGCGTGCTTGACGAGGTCGGTCGCGCCGAAGGCGTCCGGCAGCACCTCGGTCATCGGGACCGGGCCGCGCGCGGTGAGGAGCACCAGCGACGGGCCGCCGTGCTCCCAGAGCAGCTGCCGGCAGCGGCCACAGGGCATGAGCGCCTCGCCGTCCGGTCCGACGCAGGCGACTGCGACCAGCCGCCCACCGCCGGTCGCGTGCAGGGCGGACACCAGCCCGCACTCGGCGCACAGCCCGACGCCGTACGAGGCGTTCTCGACGTTGCACCCCACCACGACCCGGCCGTCGTCGACCAGCCCGGCGACGCCGACCTGGAATCTCGAGTACGGCGCGTACGCGCTGGCCATCGCCTCGCGGGCGGCCGCGGTGAGCGCCGCCCAGTCCGGTCCGGTCCGGATGCCGGCGGTCGTCAAGATCCCTGCCCTCGGCGGTATGGCAAGCCGTCGGCCGCCGGCATTCGCAGCCGTTGCGAGGCCAGCGCCAGGACGAGGAGCGTCACGACGTAGGGCGTCATCGAGGAGAAGTCCTGCGGAACCTCCTCGGTCGTCAGAAACCAGACCAGCAACGCGATCGCCATCGCCGCAGTCACGAGCCCGGCGAGCCGGCGGGCCCCGCGGAGCTGCCACCCGGCCAGGCCGAGCAAGCCGATCCCAACCAGGAGCAGCAAGGCGTGGACGGAGTCGCCGCCGCTTCGAAGCTGCAGCGCGTCGGTGTAGCCGAACAGCCCGGCGCCGAGGAGCAGCCCACCGGGACGCCAGTTGCCGAAGATCATCGCGGCCAGTCCGATGTACCCGCGACCTCCGGTCTGGCCGTCGCGGTAGACACTGGACGCGACGATCGCCAGGAACGCGCCGCCCAGGCCGGCGAACCCGCCGGACACCACGACCGCGATGTACTTGTACTTGTAGACGTTCACGCCCAGGGACTCCGCCGCGGACGGGCTCTCGCCGCAGGACCGCAGACGCAACCCGAACGACGTGCGCCAGAGCACCCACCAGGTCAGCACGACGAGCCCGACCGCGATCACGGTGAGCAGCGAGAGGCCAGCGGTGAAGGCCCGCACGACGCCGGCGAGGTCGGAGACGAAGAACCAGTCGTACGCCTCGACGTCGGCGGCCGCCGACGAGACGCCGGGCACCGTGATCGAGGGAAGGTCACCGATCGGCGGTGACTGGGTCGGCCCGCCGCCCGGCACGCCTGTGAACGTCAGCGCGGCGAGGTACTGCGCCACGCCGAGGCCGATGATGTTGATCGCTACGCCGGAGACGATGTGGTCGACCCCGAAGCCGACGGTCGCCACTGCATGGATGAGGCCGCCGATAGCGCCCATCGCGACGGCGCCGAGCACGCCGGCCCATGGACCCCACTGGTAGCCGCAGAAACCCGCCCCCCACGTCCCGAGGATCATCATGCCCTCGAGGCCGATGTTGACCACGCCGGCCCGTTCCGCCCAGAGGCCGCCGAGACCGGCCATCCCGATCGGCATCGCGAGCCCGATCGCCGCCGCGAGCGTGCCGGATGACGCGAGGTCCTCAGCACCGGTGATCACGCGAGTCAGCGCGATGAGCAGGATCACCGCCGCGATCCCCAGGAGCGCGATCGGCAGGGTGACTCGCTGCTTCTGCGGCCCCCGTCGCCGAGCTGCCGACCTGGGCGCCGCGATCGCACCGACGCTCATGACGCGCTCACCCCCTCCGCCTCGCGCGAGCGTTGAAGTGCCAGCTCGCGGGCGACCTTGCGCTGCTCCTGCGCAACGCCGTACCGGCGCACGACCTCGTACGCGATCACAACCGTGAGCACGACGATGCCCTGGACGATCTTGACGATCTCGTCCGAGACCCCGACCAGGATCTGCAGCGGGTTCGACTGCTCGTCGAGGTAGGCGAACAGCAGCGCGCCGATCGCGATGCCGATCGGGTTGTTCCGGCCGAGCAGCGCGACCGCGATGCCGGCGAACCCGAGGCCGGACTGGAACGTCAGCCCGTACGAGTACGCCTCGCCGAGCAGCAACGGCATGCCGACCAGGCCGGCCACGGCGCCGGAGATCAGCATCGCGGCGATCACCATGCGCTTCACGTCGATACCGCTGGCCACGGCCGCGGTCTCAGACCGCCCGGTCGCGCGCAGGTTGAAGCCGAACGTGGTCCGGCTGAGGAGCACGGAGTACACGATCCCGGCTGCGATCGCGACGAACACGAAGCCGTACACCTGGTTTGTCGCGTCCGGGATGAGAGAGATCCCAGGGACGCGAGTGCCCGCGGGGATCGGCTCCGTGCCGATGTTGTTGCTGCCTGCGACCTGGACCGAGGCCTTGCGGAGCAGGAATGCAACGAGCGCGGTGGCGATCGCGTTCAGCATGATCGTCGAGATCACCTCGCTGACTCCGCGGGTCACCTTGAGCACGGCGGCGACACCGGCCCACATCGCACCGACCAGCATCGCGACGAGCACCGCGAGGATCGTGTTGAGCACGCCGGGCAGCCAGCCCTGGGCGGCGACCACCGCGGCGACGAACGCGGCCAGCCGGTACTGCCCATCGACGCCGATGTTGAAGAGGTTCATCCGGAAGCCGATCGCGACTGCGAGGCCCGAGAGGTAGAGCACGGAGGCGCTGTTGATGATGTTGACGAGGTTGCGCGGCTTTGGCGGCTGGAGGATCGTGCGCCAGACTTCCTCGACCGGGTCACCGGCGGCGACCAGAACCAGGCTGGCGATCGCGACGGCGGCCACGAGCGCCAGGACCGGTGCGGCCAGCGTGAGGGTCACGCGCCTAGGGTCGAACCGCATCACGCCACCTCCGACCTGCGTGATGGTCGCGCGGCGCTCGTCACGCCGCCGCTCCCGCGCCGGTCATGGACGAGCCCAGGTCCTGCGGTGTGACGGTTGCTGGGTCGCAGACGCCGACCAGCCGGCCCCGCAGGATCACCTG
>Ga0136615_10001355_pt1 | contig 11813 bp, 11 predicted proteins | sample AntDrymUQ2882206_2_FD_106647 | JGI IMG/M metagenome (GOLD analysis project Ga0136615, IMG submission 106647) | Polar desert sand microbial communities from Dry Valleys, Antarctica - metaG UQ288 (22.06) | ecosystem: Environmental > Terrestrial > Soil > Desert | place: Antarctica: Dry Valley...
CTGGTGGGGAGCGTGGTGACGGTGCTCGTGCTCCTGCGGATCCTGGACGCCTTCAGCCTTCCGCTCGCGGCATTCGTGGTGGCCATGGCGCTCTTCGTCGAGCTGATCCTGAACCCAGGACAGTAGGCGGTAGCATGGGCAGCGGCGCGCCCTGCTGGACCGTGATCCGGAACCGGCGGCGCGTCGTGCGCGAGGTTCCGCGCCGTGTCCGATCCGCTCGACCCCCACCCGTCCCGACCCGACTATGGCCGCATCAACGGCTGGGATGGCCCCTACCGCACCTTCGTGGGTGCCTCGGCGCCAACCTACGTCGGGCCGGTCTCCTTCAGTCAGCGAGATGTCGTCGAGGACGCTCACGAGCTCCTCCGGCGCCGGCCGGACGTGGCCATCGTGGGTGCGCCCTTCGACGATGCCGTGAGTCACCGCCCAGGTGCCCGCTTCGGTCCGCGTGCCATCCGACAGGCCTTCTACAACCATGGCCAGTATTCGCTGCAGCTCGATGTGATGCCCTTCCACGAGCTCGACGTGGTCGATGCCGGCGACGCCGATGTCGTGCCCGCGTCACTGGAGCGCGGCCACGCCATGATCTATCGCAAGGTGCTGGAAGTGGCCTCGTCGGGTGCCATTCCCATCATCCTGGGCGGCGATCATTCCATCACGTGGCCCAGTGCCAGTGCCGTGGCACAGGTCCGGGCGCCGGGGAGCATCGGCATCGTCCACTTCGACGCGCACGCGGACACGGCCGATCAGGACTGGGGCAATCTGGCCGGCCACGGCACGCCGATGCGCCGCTTGATCGAGTCGGGTGCCGTGAAGGGCCGCAACTTCGTGCAGGTCGGGTTGCGCGGCTACTGGCCGCCGCCTGAGATCTTCCAGTGGATGCGCGAACAGGGCATGCGCTGGCATCTCATGCGCGAGATCGAGGAGCGCGGCGCGGAGGCGGTCGTCGACGATGCCATCGCGGAGGCCCTGGACGGAGCCGAGGCGATATACCTCTCCCTCGACATCGACGTGCTGGACCCGGGCATGGCACCCGGCACCGGCACGCCCGAGCCGGGCGGGATGCTGACTCGTGAGGTCCTGCGGGCGGTCCGCCGCATCGTCGGCAGCGTCGAGCTCGCGGCCATGGACATCGTGGAGGTCTCACCGCCCTACGACCACGCAGAAGTGACCGCCATGGCCGCCCATCGCGCGGCGCTCGAATGCATCAGCGCCCTAGCCGTCAAGAAGCGTGGCGGTCATCCGGTCCGCTTCGAGGACGCCGCAGGGGCACGTCCGGCCGAGGCTGGCGCCGCGCCGGTCTCCGTGTGAGCCACGAGCGAGGGAACGGTTCCGCCGTCCAGCTCACGGCCGGTCGCTTCGACGGCGCCCAGGCCTACGCCAAGCGGCGACTGGCCGAGGCTATCGAGCGGCACCGCGACGAGATCCTGGGGCTCTCCCACCGCATCCACGAGCATCCCGAGCCGGCCTTCGAGGAGCGACGGGCCGCGAGCTGGGTAGCCGAAGCCGTGGCCCGCCACGGATACCAGGTGGAGCACCCCGCCGGCCGACTCGAGACAGCGGTACGCGGCCGGCTACCCGGCGGTCTGGGCACCGACGGTCCGCGCATCGGCATCCTGGCCGAGTACGACGCACTGCCGGGCCTGGGACACGGCTGCGGCCACAATACGATGGCCGCCAGCGGCGTGGGAGCCGCCATCGCGCTGGCGTCCATGGCCTCGGAGCTGCGCGGCGAGATCGTCTTCCTGGGCACGCCCGCCGAGGAACGGGGCTCAGGCAAGCAGTTCATGATAGATGACGGCCTTCTGGATGGACTCGACGCCGCATTGCTCTTCCATCCCAGCGACCGCTCCCAGGCCGCCTGCGTCCTGCTCGCCTCGGAGGATGTGGAGGTCACCTTCAGCGGCTTCCAGGCGCACGCCGCGGCGGATCCCTGGAAGGGGCGCAACGCGCTCGACGCGTTGGTGATGCTCTTCAGCTCCATCGGCCTGTGGCGCCAGCAGCTGCGGCCGGACGCGCGCGTGCACGGCATCGTCATCGAGGGCGGTACGGCCGCCAACATCATCCCCGACCGGACCGTCGGGCGGTTCATGATCCGCTCCACGGATGAGACGGAGTTCGGCCGCATGCGCGAGCGTTTCCGCCAGCTGGTCCAGGCAGCGGCACTGGCCGCGGACTGCGAGGGAGAGGCGGTCTTCTCTGGCGGCTCGTCGACCATGAAGGACAACGCCACGCTGCGGCAGCGCTTCGTGGCCAACATGTCGGCCTACGGCATCGCGGACAACCCGGTCCTGGCGGATCAGCTGGGCTCGTCCGACATGGGCAACGTCAGCCAGGTCCTGCCCGCCATCCACCCCATGATCGCCATCTGTGACGAGGGCGTGCCAGGGCACTCCCTCGAGTTCCGCGACGCGGCCGCCCTGCCTCGAGCCGACGAAGTGACGCTTGTGGCGGCGGCACTCGTGGCCCAGACCGCCTGGGATCTCCTCGTCGACCCTGATCTCGTGGCGGCTGCCTGGCGCGAGTTCCGGGACGCTGGCGGGACAAGCCCGGCGTGATCGAGGGCCGGTCCCAGACGACCGACACGGAACCCGGCACGACGCTGGCGCGCTACTACGACCTCGACCTTCTCGATGACCCGGGCGACCTGACGCTCTACGAGGCTCTGGCACAGCGCTGCGATGGACCCATCCTGGAGCTCGGGTCGGGCAGCGGGCGATTGGCGGTCGCCCTCGCCGCGCAGGGTCACTCGGTCACCGCCGTCGACATCGACCCGGCAATGATGGCGCGCGCTGGCGCCGCTTGGCAGCAGGGGGGGAGTGAGCGAGCGGGCAGCCTGCAGCTGGTCGAGGCCGACATGCTTCAGCTGCACCTGCCGGATCGCTTCGACCTGGTCATCCTGGCCCTGAACACGCTGCTGCTGCTGGGAGATCGAGCGCGGCAGCAAGCAGCCTTGAAGACGATGGCGCGCCACCTGACCCCTCAAGGCAGGGCCGTGGTCGACGTCTGGTTGCCGGGCGCGAGCGACCTGGCGCTCTATGACGGCCGCCTTCTTATGGAGTGGCTACGCGACGATCCCGAGACGGGCGAGCGCGTGGCCAAGAGTGCTTCCGCGCTCCACGATGCGGCAACGGCAACGGTCACGCTCACGCAGCTCTTCGATGCGTGGCCGCCAGAGGGTGGCGCCCTGCGGCGCGTCTCTCGGGTCGACGCGTTGCATCTCCTGGGGGCCGATGAGCTGGCCGCCATGGCGGCCTCTGCTGGGCTGGCCGTGGAGCGGCTGGCGGGGGACCATCAGATGGGCGACTTTGGACCGGGAGCGGAGCGGACGGTGCTGGTGGCACGGTTGGTATAGTCCGGCCGTGGGCGCTTCCTCGTCGCAGATACGCCTCTTGCTGGTCGAGGATGTGACACAGGTCGCGCAGTACATCCGCAACCTGTTGAGCGCACAGGACCAGGTCAAGCTACTCGACGTGCTCTCGGACGGGCGCAAGGTACTCGATCAGATCCGGGATCTGCGCCCGGACGTGCTCATGGTCGACGCGCTCTTGCAGGGCAAGCTCAACGGGCTGGAGGTCGCTGAGCGCGTCCGTCAGGCCGGTCTCGACATCCCCATCATCGCGCTGACCGTTCCCCAGAAGCCGGTCAAGGCGGGACCGGGCATGGGCATCGTCAAGGTGTTGGCCATGCCCTTCTCGGGCTTCGACTTCATGAACGTCCTGACCGCCGCGCATGCGGAACACCAGGCCCTCGCGCCCGAGTCGCTGTCGCGGGTCTACAGCGTCTTCGCCGCCAAGGGAGGCGTGGGCAAGACGACCATCGCCTTCGACCTGGCGGTGGCGGCTCGGCAGCAGGGCTACAAGGTGGCGCTGGTCGATGGCAGCCTCCAGTTCGCTGACCTGCGCGCGCTGCTGCGCGTCCCCGACAGCGCGCCTTCGCTGCTCCAGCTGCCCACCGACCGCATCACCGAGACCGATCTCCAGGAGGTGATGTGGCGAGACCCCTCGGGCATCGACATCCTGCTGGCACCGCCGAGGGTGGAGATGGCCGAGATGGTCACCACGCGCGACCTGGAGAAGGCCCTCTCACTCCTGCGGCGCGTCTACAACGTGGTCATCATCGACACGCCGACGTACATCAACGACACGGTGCTGGCCTTCTTCGATGCCAGCGATGGTGTCATCGAGATCGTCACGAACGACGCCACGACACTGCGCAACTCGCGCATCATGGCCGAGACGTTCACGGCCATCGGCTACGCCCGAGACCGCCGGCACTACCTCGTCAATCGCGCCGACGCGACCGGTGGCGTGGACCCGCGGACGGTGGCCGAGCAGTTGGGCGGCGAGCCCGAGTTCCACCTGGTGAGCGACGGACGCCTGGTGGTCGAGGCCAACAACCAGGGGGTGCCCTTCGTGCTGGTCGAGCCAGGAGCCCACATCAGCCAGGAGATGACGCACATCGCCACCAGCCTGCTGACGGGGCGGGTGGCGATCGCGGCGGGCGCGCGCTGAGCACGATGTCGGACGAGCGACCCATCGGCTTCTTCGATTCGGGCGTTGGTGGCTTGACCGTCCTCCGTGAGGTCGTCAGGCGGCTGCCCTCCGAGTCGACCATCTATCTCGGCGATAACGCCCGGGCGCCATACGGCCCGCGTTCTGACCAGGAGGTCAGCCGTTTCAGCGCGGAATGCCTTGACGAGCTGGCGGCGCGCGACGTCAAGGCCATCGTGGTGGCCTGCAACACCGCCAGTGCCGTGGCCCTGGGGGAGCTGCGCCAGCGTTTCGACCTGCCCATCCTGGGCGTCGTCCGGCCCGGTGCCTCGGCAGCCGTGCTCTCCACGCGCAACCGTCAGGTGGGTGTCATCGCCACCGCCGCCACGGTTCGGTCGCGAGCGTACTTCGGGGCTATCAAGGACGAGGACCCCTTCGTCGAGGTCTACGAGCACGCCACGCCGGAGCTGGTGCCCATGGTCGAGGCGGGTGTGTTGGACGGACCTGAGGCCGAGCAGGTGGTGCGCCGCTCCCTGGCGCCCTTGCTGGAACCCCGTCAGGATGTCGAGGATGCTGTCTTCCCCCGGCTGCCCGGCACTGGCATCGACACGCTGTTGCTGGGCTGCACCCACTACCCCTTGCTGGCGCCCTTGATCTCGGCAGTGGCGGGCTCCGGCATCGCCGTCATCGACTCGGCCACGGCAACGGCCAGCGCGCTGGCCTCCCTCTTGGAGGTCAACGGTCTGGCTGCACGGCGCTCCGAAGCGCCACGGCACGTCCAGTTCACGACCGGCGATGTGGCTTCCTTCCGCCGCACCACGGAACGCCTGTTCGGGTCGCTCTTCGCCGCCGTGGAGGCGGTGGAGCTGGTGGGAGCCGCATGACGGGACGCTTCGCGGCGGCCGCGCGCGATCGTCGCGGCTCGGGACTGCCCGCCCGCGCCGCCCGCGTGGGCCTGGCCCTCGGCGCGAGCATCGCCGCTTCCTACTTCGCGCGCCGTGCGCGGCACATCGCCGACCAGGGCCTGGTCGACTGGTCCGGCGTGGAGCGCATCGCCACCTCGCGGCTGAGCCGATTGCCAGGGTCGCTCACGGAGCGGGAGCTGCAGGAGAGCGAAGCGGCCTACGCCTCGGCCATGACGCGCATCGTGCCCGTCCTGGAGGCTCGCCTTGGCGCGGAGCTGCCGGGCGTGGTCGATCGCCACGCCGTGGTGGACCGCGCGGGCTGGGCCCGCGCCAACCTGGTGACGTTCCGCGTGCTCATCGAGCGTATGGAGAAACAGCTCGAGCTGCCCGGAAGGGCGGCCTCGGGCGCGTTGGGTTCGGGCGTAGCTGCCGTGGCCAATCGGTTCCTGACCACGCAGCAGATCGGCTTCCTGCTGGGCTACCTGGGCGGCCGCGTGCTGGGTCAGTACGACGTAGCGCTGCTCTCCGCCGAACAGGCTCCGGGGCGCTTGCTATACGTCGAGGAGAACGTGCGGGCCACGGCGCGTCAGTTGGGCATCCCGCTCGCTGACTTCCGCCTCTGGATCGCGCTGCACGAGACGACCCACGCCTTCGAGCTGGAGGCACACCCCTGGCTGCGGCCCTATCTGAGGGAGCGCCTGGAGCGCCAGTTGACGCTCTTCCTCGACGACGCCAAGGATGTCCAGCGCCACGGCCTGGGACCGCTCGTCCGTCGCTTGCGCTCGGCCGCCTCGGAGGGCGGCTTGACCGGCCTCCTCTCCTCGGAGCAGCGCGGGCTGCTGCGCGAGACCCAGCTGGTGATGAGCCTGATGGAAGGCTTCAGCGATTGGGTCATGGACGAGGTCGGTGCGTCCATGATCCCGGATGTGCCGGGCATCCGGGCGCGCTTCGACGCCCGCCGCGCGCAACGCCGCCGGGGACTTGACAAGGTCATCGCCCGGCTCACCGGCCTGGACATGAAGATGGAGCAGTACCGGCGCGGAGAGCGCTTCGTGTCCGGTGTCGCGCGAGCCGGCGGAGAACCGGCTATCCGCCGGCTGTGGGACGGCCCGCATGCCCTGCCCACGGACCGCGAGTTCGATGATCCCGCCGCCTGGGTGCGCCGCATGGTGCCGGACGCCCCGCCGCAGCTGGCGGCAGGTTCGGGCGCCCCGTTACGGTGAGGCCGGCATGAAGGGCCAGGCCGGCCGAGCGGGTCCCGGATCCGGTCGAGGGGGGGTACCGTCCGCCATCGCCCTGTCGCCCATCCTCTCCGCGCGCTACCGCCAAGCGGACCTGCAGCGCATCGCCGAAGCGGCACCGGGCGCGCGGCTCGTGAGCGTCTCGCTGGAAGGTCTGGCCGATGGCCCGCTCGATGACGTAGAGGTCCTGCTCCGAGGTCCACTGCCCGCCGGCGTCTTCGACCGGATCATCGCGCGCTGCCCAGACCTGGCCTGGGTGCATTCGGCGACCGCCGGCGTGGAGCGCGTGCTGACCCCCGCCGCCGCCGAGCGCGGCCTCGTCATCAGCAACGCGCGGGGCGTCTTCAGCGCGCCCATCGCCGAGTACGTGGTGATGATGATCCTCGCGGTGAGCCGCCGACTGCCGCAACTGCTCGAGCTTCAGCGCGAGCGGACGTGGCAGCCGCTGGAAGCCACGGAGATGCGCGATCTGACCATCGGCGTGGTCGGGCTAGGGTCGATCGGGCGTGCCGTGGCTGGGCTGGCCAGCGCCTTCGGCTCACGGGTCATCGCGACACGACGCCGCGATGAGGCCGGCACGACCGGCGGACCGGGCAGTGAGGCGTTGCCCGACTCGGTCGAGGTCCTGGCCGCGGGCGCGCTGCCCGAGCTCCTCGCCCGCAGCGACTTCGTGGTGCTGGCTCTGCCCCTCACGCCGCAGACCGAGAACCTCTTCGACGAGCAACGTCTGGCACTGATGAAGCCGAGCTCCTGGCTCATCAACGTGGCCAGGGGTCGACTCGTGGATGAACGGGCGCTGGTGCGAGCCTTGCGCGACGGGACCATCCGCGGGGCCGTGCTGGACACGCTGCGAGACGAGCCGCTGGCTTCGGAGTCGCCGCTCTACGATGTGCCCGATCTCATCATCACGCCACACACGTCCTGGACCAGTGGCCGTGTGCTCGATCGAAGCATCGGGCTCTTCTGCGAGAACATCGCTCGCTTCCGCCGCGGGGAAATGCTCCTGAACGCCGTCGATCCGAAGCTGGGGTACTGACCGGGTGCAGGTCTGCATCGTGGGGCTGGCGGGCGCCGGCAAGACGACCGTCTTCAACACGCTGACCCGCGGACACGCGGAGACCGGCGGCTTCGGTGGCATGACCGTCAACACGGGCGTGGTCAAGGTTCCTGACGAGCGACTGGCGCGCCTGACCGAGCTCTTCAAGCCCAAGCGCGAGGTGCCCGCCGACGTGACCTACGTCGACCTGCCGGCACCGCCCTCAGCGAGCGACGGTGGCCGCCCCGCCGACATCCCCGCCGATCAGCTCGCCCGGCTGCGCAACGCGGATGCACTGCTGCACGCCGTGCGAGCCTTCGACGATCCAGCCGTGCCGCATCCGGACGGCACGGTCGACGCCTGGCGCGATCTGGAGCGGCTGGACCTGGAGTTCGTGCTGGCCGATCTGGGCGTGGTCGAGAAGCGCCTCGAGCGCCTGGTCGGCTCGGGGCGCCACGGTACCCAGTCGGAGCGAGAGCAGAACGAGCGCGAGCGCGTCGTCCTCGAGCGCATCCTCCCGGCCCTCACGGCCGGCACGCCCATCCGCGACCTGGAGCTCGACTCCGATGAGAGCCGCATCATCCGCGGCTTCCGCTTCCTTACCGAGAAACCCGTGCTGGTGGTGCTCAACGTGGGCGAGGGACATATCGCCGAGGCGGCCGACATCGCGGCCGGCGTGGCGGACCGGTATCCCCATCGACATAGCCGAGTGGTGGCGCTCTCCGCCCGCATCGAGATGGAGATCGGCGAGCTTGATGCCGCCGAGGCGGATGTGTTCCGTGAGGACATGGGACTCACGGACCCCAGCCTCGAGCGCGTCATCCGCCTCTCCTGTGAGCTCCTCGGCCTGATCAGCTTCTTCACCGCCGGACCGGACGAGACGCGTGCCTGGACCATCCCTGAGGGTTCCAACGCGGTCGATGCCGCGGGCGCCATCCACTCCGACCTGGCCCGCGGCTTCATACGCGCGGAGGTGGTGCTGGTCGAGGATCTGCTCTCCCTGGGGTCGATGGCCGAGGCGCGACGCAATGGCAAGCTGCGCTCAGAAGGCAAGACCTATCGGGTGCGCGACGGAGACGTGGTCGAGGTGCTCTTCAACGTCTGAGGTCGTGGGCCAGGCCCTGGGATCAGGCGTCGCCCCAGCGCCGATCCTCCGGCTCGAGATCGACCAGCAGGCTCCGAAAGCCCTCGTCATCGTCGGGCGGGCGCTGCGCGCGCATCTCTTCCACGGCCACCACGGCGGTCTCGCCCTCCTCCGCGGAGACACTCACGGCGACCCGCAGTTGTCGGTCGTCGACCACCAAGAAGCCGTGATGCCGGGCCAGCTCGGCGGCGATGGCCTCGCTCAGGGTGTCCTCCTCGAAGCGGTCCAGGACGGCGCCGCGGGCCTCCAGCACCATGCCCAGGAACTCCTCCTCGTCGAACTCGGAGTCGTGGGACAGCAGCACGTCGGTGAACAACTCATCATCGCCCTCGTGCAGCTCATAGAAGTAAAGCGATCCATCGTCACGCATGGGCATGGTCGGCAGTATATGGGCCTACGGCGGGACAGCGGGCCGTGACCGCTCCCGACATCGTGGTCGTGGGCGCCGCTTCCCGCGACCTCCGACCGAGCGATCCGCGTGGCTGGCGACTGGGCGGGGGGGTGACCTACAGCGCACGCCTCCTGGGCCAGTTGGGGATGTCGGTCGGCGCTCTGATCGGTGTGGACAGTGAGGCCTCCGAGGCGCACGAACTGGACGAGCTGCGCGTCCTAGGCGTGGTCACCGAGATGGTCGCCCTGGAGCAGGGGCCGGTCTTCGACAACCGGCAGACCCCGGCTGAGCGCGTCCAGATCGCCTACGGCATCAGCGACGAGCTGCCACCCGAGGCGCTTCCGACCGCGTGGCAGACCGCCTGCGCGTACCTTCTCAATCCGGTGGCCGGCGAGATCGGCCAGATCTGGGCGGAGGCCCTGCCGTCAGACGCCCTGGTGGCTCTCGGCTACCAAGGGCTCTTGCGGACGCTGCGGCCGGGAGCGCCTGTCGAAGCACGACCCATCGTGCTCGGTCCACTCTCCCATCGGGCGGACCTGGCCGCTCTCAGCAGCGAGGACGTGCGGGCCGGGGCGCCGCCGCTGCGCCGGCTGCTGGCACGTGATGAGCAGTGCCTGGTGGTGACGGAGGGCTCGCTGGGAGCCCTCCACGTGCGGCGCTCCAACGGACGTTTCCTGCTGCGCTTCGTCCCGGCGGTACCTGCACGAGGCGGCGTGGACGCGACTGGTGCCGGCGACACCTTCTTGGCCGCCTGGCTGGCTGCCACGCTGACGCTTCGGGCGAGAGGCAGGGCTGACGCTCGATGCCTGGCGCTGGCGGCCCTCTGCGCCAGCCTGCTGGTGGAGGGCAACGGCGTCTCACGCAAGGCGATCCGTGACCGCAGCGCAGGGTTCAGGCTGCGGGACGGCGGGTCGAGCTGAGTGTCGACACGAGCCTCCTCAGCCGCGGCATCCGGCGCGCCAGATCCCGCTCCACCCAGGGCAGTGGCATCCCCAGCGAGGCGCGACGCGCCGCCTCGCGGGCCGCGCGGGATGCCGCCTCGAGTGCGGCCACCTGATCCCGCTCATGATGCTCCCGGTGCTTGGCGACCTGGATCCAGGCAAGGCCGCTGATCCGGCCGCCGCCCTCTGCCAGCGCGGCCCACGCCAAGGCCGCCTCCATCGGCCGGCCGAGGCGAGCCAGCACCCGTGCCCTGTCCATGACCAGGCGTTCGTGCAGTGGGACGGCCCACGGGTCCCTGGCCGGGACCAACGACGCGCCCCGGGCAGCGGCCGCATCGAAACAGTCGAGCGCCTCCGCGAGCCGCCCTCGCCGGACGTACGCGCGGGCCAGTCCGCACAGGTCGCCCGGATGCATAGCGCCGAACGTTGCGCCGCTCAAGGAGGACTGCTCACCACCCTCCTGGGAGCAGCTACCGAGCCCATCCGCCAGCACGCGCAGAAGCCGGGCAAGCGATGCGATGTCCTGACGGTTGTGGCGGACGACATCGGCCAGGAGTTCACCCTGCCCCGTCCGCAGGAAGCGAAAGTAGCGCTCCGGTATGGCTGCTCCGGGCAGGTCTCCGGTCCGTTCGACGCCGGCCACGCCGGCCTCGACCGTGGCCAGTCGCGCATCGGACAGGCGATGACGCCAGACCTGCCGGGCGAGGGGCAGTAGATCCAGGTGGCCCGCATGCGCTGGCGATCCGTGGCCATGGAGCCGATACCGGCTCTGCAGGAGCGGCCAGTCGAAGGAGCGCCCGTTGTACGTCACCAGCCAGGCGTCGGCGGGGATCGCCTCGGCGAGGCGCTCGAGCAGGGCCGGCTCATCAGCGTGATCGGGCAGGATCAACTGACGCACGCTGAAGCGCGCACCGTCCCAGAGCCCCAGGCCGACCATGAAGGGGACGGTGCCGGCCGCCGTGCCCAAGCCGGTCGTCTCGGTGTCCAGGCATACCAGTGGCCGCTCGGGGTCGACCGGATCGGGGAGTCTGGTCAGGGCCATACGCGCCAGCGGCAGGGATCCGCTCCGCTCGACCTCCACGACCGTGCCGCTGGAGCCCCGTATCACTCGACCCCCGATGAACTCGGCCAGTGCCTCCGCTCGACGTGTTCGGCCACCAGCTGCGATGAGTCTCGCCGGGGCGAGGGCAGTGACGGTCGGCGCGCGCAAGCGTTCCAGCCGGCGTGCCCGGAGTCCCAGCGCAGAAGCGTCCATCAACGACGAGGCTGCGGGTGGCACGTGTCAGCTACCGTGGCACGCGTCTTGTCACGCGGCGCGGGACCCCATCGTGCCGTCCCGGAGGAGCCCGAGCAGCCGTTCGGCGAGGACCCGGCCGTTCCCACCGGTCTCGCCACGCGGCCCGGTGCAGGCCGGACAGCCGTCCTCGCACCGGCAGTCCCCCACGAGGTCTCTAGCACCTGCCACCAGCTCATCGTGGCGCTGGAAGAGTCGAGCGGCCATGCCCACGCCACCGGGCACCGCTTCGTAGAGGTAGACCACCGGTCGCTGGGCGTGGGGTGAGCGGATCTGCGCCACCATGCCCAGGTCGCGCGGATCGCTCATGAGCAGGATGCTGGCCACCGTCTGCATGGCTCGTCCGGCGCCCACCAGCGCCACGTCCA
>Ga0136615_10001358_pt1 | contig 11802 bp, 7 predicted proteins | sample AntDrymUQ2882206_2_FD_106647 | JGI IMG/M metagenome (GOLD analysis project Ga0136615, IMG submission 106647) | Polar desert sand microbial communities from Dry Valleys, Antarctica - metaG UQ288 (22.06) | ecosystem: Environmental > Terrestrial > Soil > Desert | place: Antarctica: Dry Valley...
CAGTTGGTTAGAACGCCGGCCTGTCACGCCGGAGGTCGCCGGTTCGAGTCCGGTCGCTCGCGTTAGGAACTCGCCTGCTCAGCCAGATGTGGGAGGCCCGTTCGTCTGTCGGATAGTCGGGAACGGGCAGCAGCGGGGCAGCATTGTGTCGGATCGGCCTCCGACGGTTCGCAGGGCAGGATCACGTTTCGCTCTCGGCTTCCCGCTTTGCGCGCTCCTCTAGAGCGACCCGCACTCGATCGAGTGAGCCGCGAACGAGGTGTCCGTAAGTGTCGTCGATCACCCTTACCGAAGTGCCCATCAAACGGGCTAGCTCGAAGATACTGACCCCCGCATCAAGAGCGAAGCTCGCGTAGGTATGGCGCATCCCGTAAGGGGTGAGCCGACCATCGAGTCCAGCGGCAACTATCGCCGGGCGCCACTCGCGCCGGCGCCAGTTGTCGAGGTCGACGTGGGCTCCGGACATCGCGGGGAAGAGAAGCGGCGAGTCAGGTCCCGGTTGTTCGCCCACGGCGGCGAGTGCGCGGGCAGTGAGCGGAACGTCCCGTCTCGAGCTGACCGTCTTTCCGTACTGCCTCAAGCGTCGATCGACGATGCTCTGCCGGACCTTCACGACCCCATTCTGCCGGTCGAGATGACGACCCTCGAGCGCAGCCCACTCAGAGGGCCGTAGCCCGGTCTCAACCGCAAAAACAATCATCCGACCCCAGCGGGGCGGTAGCTCCGCCGCGAATCGATCGACGCTCGCCAGCGAGTCGAAGATAGGGACCTCCCCGGCGCGGGGTTGAGGGTTGGCGCCCACTCGATCGGCGGGGTTTGCCCGCATGAGCCCCCATCGGACTGCGGCGGTCAGGACCTGCCGGAGCGATCGCATGATCGCGTAGCGATAACCCCGCGGGAGGGTCGTCTGCCATTCAGCGATCTCGAGGCTCATCGCCTCGAGCTCACCAAGTGGTACATGACCGAACGCCTCGATGGCTGTCTGATATGACCGGCGGGAATGAGGCCTAGGCGTATGAGCGCCCAAACGCTCGGAGAGCGTGCGAATCGTCGAAGCCTCCACCGCGGCGGCGTGAAGATGGAGATAGCGCTCGACGTGCTCGGCAAACGTCACACTTGGCGAGCATGAGCTTCCCGTCGCTCTGAAATGATCGTTCAACCAATCTCTCGCCTTCGCCCTGGTGGAGAAGAGCCGTGGGCCGGTGCGTTGGCGGCCACCTTCGCGCCAGCAGGCCTGCCAGCCCCTTTTCCGCTTTCGCACCCACCCCCTCTGACTAGCGGGCATGCCATCGGACCGGCTTCGGACGCGCCGGTTCAGGGCGCCGGACAGTAGGCGTGTCCGCTCCGCGGGTGAGGGGGCCCGCGCGTCGATCTTCGAGCCACGCCATGAGCTCCGACTCGCGGAAGCGCAGAACTCTCGTAGAGAGGCGGAAGCCCGGGAGTTCGCCGGCTCGCCACAAACGTAGGACTGCCTCGCTCGAGATACCGAGGACCTCGGCGACTCCGCGTGTGGTCAGTAGTGGTTCAGCTTTCAAATCAGGATGGGTCGGCCATCGGCGGTGCCTATATGGGCAGTGTCCATGTGGACATTAGCACGGCCGGCTCTCTCGTCGGCCCAGGCGTCGATACTCCGGCTTTGTGAGCGCGCGTACGCCCCGGTCGTTTGTCGAGGAGCTCCCTGAGCTCCTCAAGAAGCGAGGATTGAGTCTGCGGCAACTGGCTCAGCTAGCCGACCTCAATCCCTCACATCTGTCGCGGGTCCTTCGAAGAGCCGACTACAAGACCCCGAGCGGCGAGCTAGCTAGGCGCATTGCCGTCGCGCTAGACCTCCCACACGACTACTTCCCTGAGTACCGGGAGTCGGTGGTTCGTGAGCGCATCGAGAGCGACGACGAGCTTCGGGATGAGCTGTACGAACGTCTTACAGGCACTGGCGACGAACCCACTGGGTGACCCAATGGGGCGGCCTCTAAGAGCATCGGTCGACTGGCGGTTCGATTTCGCTTCCACGCGGGAGCGGACTTCCGAATGCAACGCCGAGGGGGGCGCCAAACCGCGCCTATCGCGGTCAACTGACGGTCGCGCTCGACGAGGTTGGGGCGGCGCCCGGGCGCCATGACGAGCTCTCACGCGAACGGGGGCGTCGCGTCAACCACAGCGCGCAAGCGCCGTGCGACACGCCTGTCGAAGTGCCGCCCGGACGGCGGCCGCGGTCTCTTGGTGGGGGACTACCTGGTGCCAGCCGTAGAAGGCGCGACGAATGGCGAGTTCCGGACTGATCGCGCGGTAGGCGCCGTCCGCGATAGTTACGAGTGCGCGCCCGTCGTCTGCGAGGTGCACGTAGCGGCGCGTCGCGACGTGCTTATAGGCCTGCACGCGAGCTCCGTCGGCGAGCTCAAGCTCGCACATCCACATGAACCAGGGAGCGAGTTCGTCACCGAGGAGTCTGACGAGCGGCTTCCACTCGGGGCGCTCGTGCTGGCGGAGCTGTCCAGCTATCGCCTCGCCGGTCATGCCTCCAGCGTGGATCATGCGGACTCACAGAACAAGGCGCGTCTGTCCCTCGGACGCAACAATCGAGAGACACCTACGGAACGCTCGAGCGGACGTCTGCGGTCTGGCTGGCAGTCTCAGTGAGCCGTCAGCGTCTCACCCGCGATCGAGGACAAAAGGACGCTCGCGGTTCCCGATCCAGTCAGCAGCAACTCGTCGCGCGCGCGGGTGCAAGCAACGTAGAGGAGACACCGCTCGCGGAGGAGATCCAGCCCGTGTTGGACGGCGTCCACGCCTTCGGGAGTCACGGCGTACGGCAGCGGGACGGTGTCGGCATTAAGCGCGACCACCGCCAGCCGCGCGAACTCGAGCCCCTTTGCCGAGTGCATAGTGGCTGTGCGTACGCCAGAACCGTCGTCTCCGATATCGGTCCAAGCGATCCCATGCCTCGCGAGGCTCTCCTGGATCGGCTTGAGCGCGGCTCGCGTGCGGGCGCTGATACCGATCGAAGCCGGGCTGATCCCGTTCGTCAGCCATGCCGCAACCACCGAGGCGACGTGATCGGCTTCCTCAGCCGGCGTGACGAATCGCGCCACGGCCGGCGGCGGACCGTCGAACGCCGAGCGGTACCCGACGATGTCCTCGAGCTCACCGTCGAGGTCGTCGATCGGCTGGTCACGCAGAATCTGCTGCGCCGATCGCAGGATCGATTGGCTCGTGCGGTAGTTGATTTTCAGCCGGCGTGACCGCCCGCGGGTCTCGATGCCGAGGCGACTCAGGCTCACCTTGTAGTCGTAGATGCGCTGGTGCGCGTCGCCGGCGATGAACAGGTCGTTCGGGACCTTCGTTACCGCGGCTCTGAGGAGCCGCCATTGCGCCGGGTGTAGATCCTGGGCCTCATCGATCGCGCCGTGGGCGTAGAGCCGCGGGGCGTCCGTATCCGCGCCCGCGGCCCTGTCGAGCTGCTCCGCGGCGAGGTCGGCGAGCTGGAGGTACGTCGCACGCCTGCGCGCTGCGAGGTCGCTTGCGAGACGGTCGATCGCGCCCCAAACGGTCTTGCGCTGCGACCGTGCCAGGCGAACTCCGCGTCCCGGGCGAGGACTCGTCGCGTAGTCGGGGAACGTGTGGAGGCCCCGCGCCAGCACTACTTGTTCCCACTCCGCGATCAGGAACCGATGGTCGAGGCCGAGGTCGTCGAGGCCGCTCATCCCAACCGTTTCCTTGGCGATCTCGGTCATTTCGTCGGAGTCGACCGGACGCAGCTTCGTCGAGGTCGCGGAAAGCACCTGGCTCGCCAGCGAGTCCACGGTCGTGACGTGAAGCCGGCGATACTCCTCCGGCGTGCAGAACGTCCGGAAGGTCTGGTTGAGATTGGCCGCGAGGCTGCGCGTGAACGTGGCGACCAAGACGCGGCTGGTTGTGTCACCGCGCTCGAGCAGCGCTTGCGCGAGGAACCTCGCGCGATGCATGAGAACAACGGTCTTGCCGGTACCGGCGCCGCCGGTGATCTTGGCGGGCCCGTTGTAGACGGGCTTCTGCGCGAGCATCCGTTGGGTCGGATGGAGGAACGTGCGCCACGCCTCGAAATCGCCGGTAAGCAGCTCGACGAGCTCATCGTCGGTCGTGGTGACGAAGAACGACGACTTGCTTGCTGGTCGCTCCAGCGCCGCGTCCAGGTCCTTCGTGTCGACGGGCTCGGACGCATCGACCGCGTACGACGCTTGGAGCTCGCCCCAGACCGCTTCCGTGGTCTTGCCGTCAGCCAGCAGCAAGACCGCGTCGGCCTGGGCGTCGGGAAGGTAGTTGGCGATCGAGTAGAGCTCGTCCTCGTTCTCAATCCGACGGAGGATGGGAATGAGATCCGGATCGACTCCGACCTGCGTGAAGTCTCGATCGCGCCGGTCAGCGAACACCGCTTCTGCTGCGGCTGCTGTGCCCTCGGCCGCTGGCCCGTTGCCGGCGCCAACGCGTTCGGCGACCGTCGCCACGTCCAGGATCTCGACGATGCCGGTCACCGGATTGACGCTGAAGCGTTGCCGCGTCGCCCAGGCGTTCGCGTCGTCGTGTGCCAGGACCCGAAGTAAGGCGTAGCGCGCTTCACCGAGGCGAACTACCACTCCCCGCCAGAAGTCGTCAACGCGCACGGTGCGAACGCGATCGTCCTTCGATGCGTTGAGCTTCTCCAGATGGACACCGCTTTGCGCGGCGTGCTCGAACTTGTCCGGTAGTTCGCGCACCTTCTGGCGAACTGGCGGCTGGAGCTTGGCAAAGTCATCGAGGAACTGCTTCGCGAAGACGAGGGTTGGCATTAGAGATTCGTAGCGTGGAGAGCGGCTAGGAGCGCCTCGATCGTCCAGTCCGTCGACGACAGGACGGTCCAGTCGTGGGTCTCCTCAGGTGGGTCGGCAGAGCTCGGAAGAATCCCGACCCTTCGTCCGGGCCAGCTCACCTCCAGAACCGTGCCGTCGGTCCAGCCCGGTTCGTAGCCGACCTCGAAGTCGCCGTAGCCAGCGTCGGCTGCGCTGGTGGCGAGAACCTCGGCGGTCTCGTCGAAGCAATCCTGGAGTCGGTCGGCGATGTCGCCGTTTGGCGTCGCAACCGCTGGACTGGGGGTTACGACGACGCCCCCGGCCGGAACGCGGGCCTTGGTCGTCGTGATGATCGCGTCGGCCTCGAGGCCGCCGAACAGATTTCCGAGGTGCAGCCAATCGGCCCACTGATCCTGCTGGATGTGGGTCGACGTATCGAGCGAAGCGACTGCCGTGCAAGGTCGCTCCTGATCACGGTCGGAGTCCATGATGACGTGCATCGGGGCGCCGCCACTGGTCTCCCACGTCGCAGCGACGACGCCGGTCGGCGTTGGTGCCGGCTCCGGTGCATCACCTGCCGCCGCCCGGTCGATCGCTCTCAAAGGGTCGGCGATGTTGATCTTCGGAACCCCCTGCAACGGGCCGAGCGCGACCGATAGCGCGACCTTACGCCAGGCCGCAGAGTCGGGGAATCGCAGCCGATCCATGAGCTGAGCGAAGGCGCCGTGCTTGAGCACGTCGCCGAGCGGATGATCCGCGCCGAGCTGGCCTGAGATGCCTTTCGTCGCATGGCTGCGGGCGGGTCCCGAGAGTGGGGTCACCGCTGCGACGGCGCTGCCGCCGTTGGCCGCCAGGAGCGCCGCCTTCACGTCGCGCCAGGTCAGGCTCCAGACGACTATCCCGCCTGCTCGCAGCGACGCGCGACGCTGCGCATCCCAATCGAGCTGTGGAGGCTCCTTGCCGTGGTACTCCCAGCCGTCGAGGTAGATCGCAACCGGCGGAGTGCCGGTGTTGTCGACACGGGTCGCGAAGAAGTCCGGGATCGTGTGGTGCGAGGACAGCGTGACCTGCTCGCGGATCTCCCAGTGGGGACCGTCCTGGAAACGGACGTCGAAACGCGTTCGAGCAGCGTGGCCGGGGTCGGGCCGAGCCGTGACGCGCGCAGCCGTGCCATCAGACCAGCGCTCGAGCAACACCTTGAACATGCGCTCGAGCTCCGATTGCACCACCGGGCTCAGGTTGACCCCGGTGATCGTGCCTTCGGGGGCGGGCTCTAGATCCCAGTCAGTGAGGATCTCGTCGAGCAGATCAAGCGCGACGATCCGGGAGACGCGCGGTAGCTCGTGCCGATCGATCCCCCCGTAGAGACAGTTGTGGCAGCCGGGCTTGCCTCGCGTCTGGCATTCGCAGGTGGTGATCAGTTCCCGCGCGCGGGTGAGGATCTTATGCAGCTCATCCGGCTGCGCGAGGCGGGGGAGATAGCCGGTCCCTCCGGGCACCGTGTCGTGCAGGACCACGAAACGGTTGCGGTCGTCGGGGTCGCCACCCCGCGCGGGGAAGTCGGACTCGATGACGCGTAGGTGCGTGGGGTAGCCGCCGAAGGAGTCCCGCAGACCGAGCATGAGTGTCGCCTTGAACGAGGCAACGCGCTCGGTGTGCTCGAACTCAGCGATGGGCAGGAGGATCCGGACCGCTTCGGTGACGAGCTCGTGGACGAGCGCCAGCGACTCCCACTTCTCCTTGCGGGCCCCGGACCGCACCTTGCACCAGCTTCGGTGGTGAGCTGGGAGCGCCGGGTCGCGGGGATCTCCGCGGACTCCCATGACGCCCCCGCAATGGAGGCAGACCGTGAAGAGCCCCACGTGGCTTTCGCTACCGCCGATCCGGACGGTTCGCGGTTGGCGTCCGGGCGCTTGCCCCAGGTTCAGATAGCGAATGGTCGCCGCGCGCGCCGCTTCCACGCCGAACACCGTGTTCGGGTCGCTGTGCAGCATGGCCGCGGTGATGTCGTCGGGGTCGATGTCAACCTGGGTGCGGACCTCGTGGAACTCGCGGTCGCGTTCGTCGCTCTCGTCCCCGACGCGAGCCGTGATCTCACGCTCAGTCGAGGAGACCACGCGCAACGGCAGGACATTGAGGAGCGCTCCGTGATCCGCTACGCCTGGCGATCCACACCGCGGGCAGATGCTCTCCTGGGCGGTCGCGTCAGGCGACGCCCAGTCGCAGTCAGGACATACGCGCCACAGCCGGTGCGACGGCTCGTTCTCGGTCCCGTTGTCGACCGCGTCGATGCGGACTCGGTGGGCATCGACGTAGAAGGAGTTTCCGGGCGCGAGCTCGCGGATCGCACGCGTGGCGGGCCGCACGTACTCACCTCCCTTGGCGGTGAAACGCCGCGATTTCCCATCCTTGGGATCGTGATCCTGGTTCGGGCTCCAGAGCGAGACCTCCAACGTCACCGAGTCGTCGAACAGTGTGTAGTTGGGGGTTAGGCCGAGTGCCTCGAGCGCGTTGAGAGTCGGCTCCTCACGAGCGCCCTTCAGCCGCCGGGCTAGATAGCGAAGCTCGGCGACGACACGACCGAGCGCCTCCTCTTCCTCCGCCGTCGCGGCAGAACCATCCTTTAGCGTGGCCTCTCGATCGCGTAGCCGGTCGCGCTGGTTCGTGAGCGTTTTCAGATGATCGCGCCAACGGTCGATGACCCGGTCGACGTGAGCGCTCATGTCGAAGCTGGCCCACTCGACGAGGCGAGCACCAACTCTCCGGTCGAGGTGGGTGCCGAACAGCCTCACGAACGACTCAACCGTCTCGGCCGAGCGGCCGGCGTCGAGAATCGTCCGCAGCCACCCGCCGGGTTGCATCGCATGAGAGGCGAGTTGCCCGATTGTGCGGGGCATCTCGCCAGCCGTCGCCCCTTCGGCTGCGCGGTCGATGAGGAAAGCGAGGTACTGCCGCCGAAGGATCTCGATCGCGTCCAGGTAGCAGTTGGGCGCCGCGATCTCCCCGGCGATCATGAGCTCGGGGTCGCTGAGGAAGTAGAGGCTTCGCGGGTCACCTTCGACGAAGGTGGTGACAAACGAGTTGCCCGTTCGCCGCCCGGCGCGCCCGACACGTTGTATGTAGTTGGACTGGGTCGGAGGCACCGCGGTGAGCATCACGGCGGAGAGGTCGCCGATGTCGATGCCCATTTCGAGCGTCGGCGTGGCCGTCAGGACGTTCGGCGCGTCCGGGCCGCCGCCATCCTTGAACCCGACCTCGACGCCTTCGCGCTGCGCTCGGGTGAGCAGCCCGGTGTGCTCTGCGGCGACCACCCGTCGGATGCGTCCCTCGCGGTACAGCGCGCGGTAGTAGTTCGTCGGCAGGCTGGTTGATGAGAGGTATCGGCCGGTGCAACGCAGGCGAAGGCAAGGCCGCCTGAGCCAGCGTGCGACCTGGGCTGGGGGCGCGTGGTGCCGACTCGAGCAGAGGTCGCAACGAAGCTCGGTGGGCGGGTGGTCGCCATCAGCGTCGGGGGTGACGTCGACGAACGCGATGCGCTCGGCGGGGAGACCCCAGACCAGCCCCTTGATCGATTCCCGTCGCTTGAGGACGCCGACGTCGACCAGCTCGTGGAGCACGTCCCGCAACGCGCGGTCGGCACGTTGACCGTCTATCCCGAGCACCTTCTTGGTCCACAACCCCAGCCATGTCTGCGCGCCGGCGATCGCGTCGAAGTCCTCGGAGGGCGCAGAGGCAAAGAACGCCGGCGCGGAGATGTTCTTGGGGAACTTCGGTGCGAGCCGGTCGCCGCCGCCCCAGATCCTCCAGCGCTTGCCGTTCTCTTGGACGTAGTGCTCGAGGAACGGATGGAAGATCCCGCCCTGTAGACGCAGCCTCTGCAGCACGCCCTCCACCCACGTGCGCAGCGCGTTGTCGTCGATGATCAACAGCCCCGCGTTGGCCTGGACGGCTTCCTTCGCGAACGAGATGATCCGCTCCCACTCGGCCTCGCTGATCGCGATCTCGGGGATCGCCGTGTTGGTGGTCTCGAGCGTTCGTCCGAAGCGCGAACGCAGCCCCGCCTCGAGAACCGCGTCGAAGCCGAGCCGCTGGGCGAGCGCTTCGCGAGCGGACCCAGCCGCCGCCGTTCCGGGTTTCTCCCAGGAGGCGTTGAGATCGGCTTCCCAGAGCAGGTCGGGCGGGATCAGCGAGAACACGGCGTCAGCCGGGCGTGGCTCGCTGTCGGCGCGCGCCAGTGCGACGTCGGCGATCTCGGTCAGCCCAAGCCGACCGCGGCTCTGTAGCGCGCGCGACATCGTCGCGCGAAGGTTGAACCGATGCGTCCTTCCGGAGAAGAACGCGGCACGGTGTGAGGCGTCCTGGACCGAGTCGGTGAACGCGAGCAGCTTGCGCTCGTCATCGGCGACGTGCGGCGAGCCGAACATCTGCGTGATGCTCACCGCGGCGAGCGTGGTCACCCGCGACCCGAGAAACCGGACGGCGTCCTTCGTGCCGCACGAGGGGCAGCGCTGTTGCTTGGCCGCGTCGTCTCGTGCGGCCTCGCTTCGATCCTCACCGGTCATCCCGCCAACCAGCACGGGGATCCGCGAGTCGTTCTCGTCGGCTGAGTAGACCTGTCCGGTCTGTGGATCGAGCCAGAGCACGCCAGGCTCGTCGGCGTGCGCGCGCATCATCGTGCGGGTGCGCTCACGGTCACGGACCGACGTGGCGTAGACACCGGCGGGGTCGTCATGCACGAGCCGCTCGATCGCCGCTGCTCCCTGGCCGCCGGCACGGTTGGCGACGACCATCCAGCCCGCGCGCCCGCACGAGGTGCAGTGCACAGACGGCAGCTCCACGCTGTCCCTGTCCGGCTCTGCCGGCGAGTCCGCCCAGCGGAAGCCCGGGGTCTTGTCGACGGTGCGCAGGAGCCGCGTGACCTCGCGGATCCAGAGCTGCACGTCGACGCTGAACAGCGGTCGTGGGCCACCCGAGTCGGTGCGTCCTCGGGCTTGAGAGATCAGGGCGACGAACCGCTCCAAGGCGACGGCGACCGCTCCCGGGTCGTCGGCCAGCACCCGTCCCCACTCGGGCACCTGTTGAGCGACGCCGGCGACCGCGTCCGGCCACAGACGCGGGCGCTCCGAGGCGATTCTCAGCAGTGCGGCGGTGATGTGGTGACGCAGTAGCCGATCGCCGACGGCCTGGGGATCGTCGAACGGCGCGCCAGTGAACGCCAGTCGGCGTCCAGGTCGGCACCTTCGTACCGCGCCGCGCGCACGAGCGACGTCGACCTCCCCGTGGCGTGGCAGGTGCGGAGTGCGCGGGCTAACGAGTCCACGTTCGCCGCGCCCCTCCTCGACGCGGCAAGTGCCCACGGCTTCGCCCCTGAGACGTGTGCGCTCGACAAGGGTTATGACCTGGGCTCGATCTACGCCGCCTGCGAGGATCGTGGGGTCCGGCCGATCATCCCGCTCCGGGCCACACCGGACGTGAGGGCGGGGAAGGCCGATCCGCCGACCTGCGAGCACGGGACGTGGACGTTCGCCGGGTCCGACCCCTCGCGCGGAGCGTCCAAGTGGCGCTGCCCGACCGGCGAGTGCAAGCCCGGCTCCCGGTGGATCAAGGCCGACAGGCTGCATCCGCTGGTCCCGCGCGAGACGAAGCGCTGGAAGTCGCTCTACCGGGGACGCGCCTCTGTCGAGCGGGAATTCGGCAGGCTCAAGAATGAGTGGGCGCTGCTGCCGCTCCGCGTGCGCGGGATCGAGCGGGTTCGGCTCCATGCCGATCTGACGGTCCTCGCCAAGCTCGCGTGCGCGCTCAGTCGAGCGCCCGGTGTGGATCAGACCGTGACGGGCCCCGCATCCGTCGCGGCGTGATCCCCGTCGACCGCCTCGCGGATAGTCCCGGCGATGAAGGCCAGCCCCTCGACCAACTCGGGAGCCTCATCCAAGGGCTCCCGACGATAGGGAGCGAGACCTTCGGCTAGCGCCGTGACAAAAGCAGCGGGGTCGTGCCCGTTGGCACCAAAAGCATCCCGCAATCCGGGCTCATCGGCCAAATCCGTAAGAACGTCGATGACCTCTGGATGACGCTCGATCGCGTCCGATTCTTCTGCGGCTTCCATCGCCACCAGACCGATAAACTGGCCCTTTGCAGCGAAATCGCGCTGTGCCATGCGTGCTCCCTCCGTCGTTTCGAGGACCGTAGTTGCCCGCTCGGTCGCTCCCGTTTCAACATCTCAGATGGCCGCGAGTAGCGCTTCGACCTCGGTTCGACGGCCCTCAGCCTCAGTCGCTGTCACCGTCTCGCCCTCGCCACGAGCAAGCTGCCAGACGTTCACCAAGGCAGTCGAGTTCGTCCCGAACTGCGCCCAGACGTACTCGTGCGCGGCGAGGGCGATCATCTCTGCGGCCCTCCGGTCCAGTCGCAGCTCATCCAGTAGCAGTACGCGGACGTCATAGGCACCGGATTGCTCATCCGGGCCGAGCACCACGTCGGGCCGAGAACGAACGATGTCGCCTTGACCGAAGCTGATCGGCAGGCCCTTGGTCGGTAGGTCCACCGCAGGGTCGGCGTTCCCGTCCCAAGCGATGTAGCGCTCGATGCAGTCTCGATAGCCACGAGCCGTCGCCGCCGCTGCCCCGCCGTGCAGCAGGTAGTTGCTCGCCTTACCGGCGTAATGCGCCCGACCTCGGTCGGGGGTCTCGCTATGCACGCGTCTGATCGCCGCGTGAGCCGACGACGAGAGCCCCAAGATGAAGTAGTCCGTGGTCATCGGGGCGCCTGGAACGACTTGTGCGCCACGCGCTGCTCGGCCGAACTCCGCCTGAGTAAGCTCCGCCATCCCGAAGTAGTGTGCACGAAGCGCCGAAGAGTTTCGCTAGACCCTCCTAGACTAGGCGTCGACGCTTCTGACGCGGATGATCTCGTCAACCGTTCGTCGCAACTCGGCGGCCATCGGCCCGGCGCCCCGCGCCTCGTAGGCATCGGCCAGCGCCCCGTAGTACCAGACCTGGTC
>Ga0136615_10001359_pt1 | contig 11802 bp, 11 predicted proteins | sample AntDrymUQ2882206_2_FD_106647 | JGI IMG/M metagenome (GOLD analysis project Ga0136615, IMG submission 106647) | Polar desert sand microbial communities from Dry Valleys, Antarctica - metaG UQ288 (22.06) | ecosystem: Environmental > Terrestrial > Soil > Desert | place: Antarctica: Dry Valley...
GTTCGGACTTACCTCGGCGCACGTCCGCGATGTCATGGTTCAAGGAAGGTTCGTGGTGAAAGATCGCGTCCACCAACTCTTGAACGAACAGGACCTTGCGAGCCGCTGCCGGGCCGCGGCGCCCTCACTATGGGAGCGCATGGCGGTGGCTAGAGGCGCCGGACCAACGCCCCCCGGAGGTCTTTGAACCCGGCGGCGGCCGGCGGCGCCTGGCCTGGCGAGCTCCCCACCCACCAAGGCTCCGCCCGGGTGGTCGCCGCCACGAATCCGCCCTAGTGTGGCAAAGAGCCAGCTCAGGACAGCTTGCGCTTCGGAAAGACATTTCGCCCAGAGTCCGGGCTACGTTGAGATGGTTCCGGAAAGGAGAGGTGTGGAACGGGGATCGTTTACTGGAAGGGACTTCATCTCGACCGCCGACTGGTCGGCGGAAGAGATCGGCGTTGCGCTCGATGTCTCAGGTGAGCTCAAGGCATCCTTCAAGGCGGGCGAGCCGCATCGCCTGCTCGAAGACAAGACACTGTTCATGATATTCCTGGACCTCTCGACACGCACGCGCAACGCGTTCGAGGCTGGTATGACACAGCTCGGCGGCCACGCTCACTTCATTGATGCGAACACGTCCCAGATCGCCCACGGAGAAAGCCCTCGCGACATGGGCATCATCCTGTCCTCATATGGTCACGGAATCGCCATTCGTCACGACAAGGTCCCGGGAGAAGGCAACGCCTACATGCGTGCGGTTGCCGAACACGCAAACGCACCCGTCATCAATCTCCAGTGCGACGAGGACCATCCGACACAGCAACTCGCCGATCTCATGACTATCGAAGAGCATTTCTCGACGCGCAGCCTCGAGGGAATGAAGATTTGCGTGTCCTGGGCTTATGCCCCTTCCTACGCCAAGCCGATGAGCGTGCCGCAGGGACTGGCCCTACTCTTGCCCCGCTTCGGCGCCAACGTCATCATCGCGCGGCCCCCCGAGTATCGGTTGATGACACACGTTATGGAAAGAGCGCGAGCCCTCGCTGCCGAGGGTGGCGGGAGTATTAGCGAGGTCGAGGAAATGGACGAGGGCTTCGAAGACGCCCAGGTCGTCTATCCGAAGTCGTGGGGGGCCGAGCATCTCTTCTCCAATGAAAAAGAGGCGCTGGCACTAAACGCCCGCTACCGCGACTGGATCTGCAACCAGGAACGCATGAGTAGGGCCGGCGAGAATGCGATCTACATGCATTGTCTGCCTGCGGACAGAGGTTATGAGGTCACCGACGAAGTCATCGACGGGGCTCAGTCGGTCGTGTTCCAACAAGCCGAGAACCGCCTCCACTCAGGCAAGGCGTTGCTCGGCTTGACCATGGGCGGGTACGGCTGACGGGTGTAGCGCGGGGGGGCTGCACGGGTGAGATCTGATATCCGGCGCGCTATGGTTGCTGTGTTCGTGGCACGCACCGCCGCCAACTCCGGACTGCGAGTCGTCTACCCGTTCCTGCCCGCCATCGCCCGGGGGCTCTCAGTTTCCGTACCGATGCTCGCCGCGGTAGTGGCGCTTCGCAATCTCGGCGGGCTCACGACTCCTCTGGTTGCGCGCATTGCGGAGCGCACCGGCCGTCGTCGCCTCATGGTCGCGGCCATGATTGCGGTCACCGCGGGCTGCGCTCTAAGCGCGGCCACCTCGAGCTTCGCCGTCGCCGCCGCAGGCATCGTCGTGGTCGGCATCGCCAAGCCCGGTTTCGACATTCCGATGCAGGCGTGGTTTGGCGACCGGGTTCCCTTTTCAAGACGCGGCCGGGTGATCGGGATCACCGAGCTGACGTGGGCACTCTCCCTCGCCGTCATCGTTCCTGCGTCGGGATTCTTGATCGCCGCCACCAGCTGGCGGGCACCGTTCGTGCTCGTGACGCTTCTCGCGGGAGCGGGAACGTTCGCCGTTCTCCGGGGCATCGACTCGGATGTGCCTCAAAAAAGGGAGCCGCGCCCTCTAACGCTGACCTCACCTCGGAAGCTCATGCTGGCGGCCACGGTGCTGTTCTCGACCGCAGCCGAGATCCCTTTTGTTGTCTATGGTCAGTGGTTGGAAGGAACCTTCTCCCTTTCTGTCACCGGAATAGGCCTGTTTACTCTCGTGGTGGTTGCGGCCGAGCTCTCGGGAGAGGCAATGGTCGCAGTAATGTCGGATCGCATCGGCATCAGACGCATGATCATCTTCGGCCTGGTGATCTCGGCTGTGGCCTACGCAAGCTTCTCGCTGACCGGAGACTCGTTGGTGCGGGCGATCTTGACGGTAGCGGTATGGATCGCCGCATTCGAAGTGACGATCGTCGCAACGATCCCGTTCGTGAGCGAGCTGGCGGCGGAGTCGCGTGATCGCCTGCTCTCACTGCTTGCGGTGGCCATCGCTCTGGGGAGGGCGAGTGGCGCCCTTCTCGCCCAGCCTCTCTATTCCGTGGGGGGCATCGGCATTGCGGGGGGCCTGTCTGCGCTATGCGTTCTGGTCGCCCTGTTCCTGGTTCAGCGCGCAGGGAGACGTGTTCAATTCAGCCACAGCCCCGCTCAGCGGGGCTGACTCTGCACAAAGCATCGCGAGCGCAGTTCGCAACGCCCGCAGCCGTCATCCCGGCGAACATTCCAAACTACGCGCCCGGCGCGGCCCCCACGATGCGCTCGTAGGCCACGGGGTCAGTGGCACCCTCGGTCGACAGAACCAGCACGGCGGCCCCCTCGAGCCGTGGGTGGCCTGCTGCCAGCAGCTCGAGCAATCCGCCCACGCCCGCGGCCCCCGTTTCTCCCGAGACGACACCGGTTGCCGCCAGCAATCGCATCGCCTCTTGCGCCCGCTCGTCGGGAATGGCGAGAAAAGCGTCCATGCCCTCTACCACCACGGGCCACGCCACTCGCGACGGCGTTCCGCAGTTGAGGCCCGCCATGATCGAGTGCTGGGAGCCGGCGAGGGTCGTGATCTCCCCCGCCTGCGCCGAGGCCAGCACACAGGCTGCATCCAGCGGCTCGACGCCCATCAGATAGGGACGGTGCTCGAGGCCCGCTCGACGGTAGTGACGCACGGCGGCGGCGGCCAGCGCTCCCACACCCATCTGCACCATGACCACGTCGGGACTCCGCTCGAGCTGGTCCTCCAGCTCCCAGAAGATCGTGGAGTAGCCTTCGATGACCCAGGCCGGGACCTCCTCGTAGCCCGGCCACGAAGTGTCCGAGATCACGAGGCAGTGCTCCGAGGCCCGTTCGGCCGAGCGCCTCACGGCGTCGTCGTAACCGCCCCGCACCACCACGCACTCGGCCCCCTCAGACTCGACGGCATCGATCCGGGCCGCGGCCGTGCCCTCGGGAACGAAGATGAGGGCCCGGAACCCGAGCAGAGAAGCCATGCGCGCCACAGCCCGCCCGTGATTGCCGTCGGTTGCCGCGGCCAGCGTCAGGGGGCCGTGGCGCGCGAGCAGAGCGGCGAGCTCATCGGCGTCGCTCCACGGCCCGAGGTCTCCGAGACGCCCTTTGAGCGCTCGCAGGATGGCCCAGGAGGCACCCAGGATCTTGAACGATGGGAGGCCCAGGCGGGTGGACTCGTCCTTGATCCACAGCGCGCCGAGCCCGGCCGCCTCGGCTCGGACCAGCGGAGTGACCTCGTAGGAGGGAAGCCTGCGATGGACCTCGAGCGGGGCCTGCGACGGCTCCTCGGTGGTCAGGACGGAGGGGGTGGAGCGCTCCAGGATCTCGGGCACGTGAGAATATTAGAGGTCGAGGCGGTAGCTGCCCTCGCAAGCGCGCTTCATCCTTGGGAAGCGCTGGGCACACTCACCGGTTTCGGGCCACTTCAGCCGTTGCCGCCTGCGGTCTGTCGTGAGGCGCTCCGCAGCCGCATGTTCCATGCTCCTTGGGCTCCAAAAGAAGGAGTGCGTTGCGAATGAGTGCACGGAGAGTGATGCAAATCTGAATCACTTCGGAGGGTGCTAGTTTTTCGCGACTTTGCGCTCGCCTGCCCGGCTGGGTCTCGCCGTTGCCGTTCTAGCCCTGTTTGCTTCGCTGCTGTCGCCGCCCCCTCGCGAAGCTGGAGCGGCCTCGGCGGAAATCTCCGACGCCCGGGTCCAAGTGAAGTTCCGGCCCGGGAGCGCGATCCGGCTGCGCCGCGGGGAGCTCCGCTCCCACTCCGCCGACCTCGCCCCCCTGAAACGCCTGCTCGGCTCCCTGCCCGATCTGCGCATCGAGCGCCTCTTCTCGACACCGGAGCGAGCGCTGGACCGCCGCCGAGGACAGATCGCGGCCCGTTCGGGGCGGCCTCAGCCAGATCTAAACCTCTACTTCAGACTTGCTTTCGACGAAACCGCCGGCCTGGAACGGCTGCTGGACTCGCTCAATGGCCTCGACATCGTCGAGATCGCATACCGCGAACCCCAGCCCCCTCCGCCCCCGGCGACCCCCAGCTTTGTGACTCGCCAGGGCTACCGCGGCCCCGCTCCGGCGGGCATCGACGCGCTCGCAGCAGGGGCTACGGCCGGCGGCATGGGAGCCAAGGTCAGGCTGGCAGACGTCGAGTACGGGTGGAACCTCTTACACGAGGATCTCGATCGAGTGCGCGCCCGGGCGCTTCGGATCAACAACGGGTCCGTCTGCGACCCCTTCCTCGGCGACGATCACGGAACCGCGGTAGTCGGGGAGCTGGCCGCAGATCGCGACACGCTGGGGGTTACGGGCCTGATCCCTCGCGCTGCGCTGACACTCGTGAACTCCGCGGTGGACCGGGCCGGAGCCTGCGTATGGAATCTGGCCGATGCCATCAACCTCGCCCACGCAAGCCTCGGCGCCGGGGACGTCCTCTTGATCGAGCAACAGGCGCGCAGCGCCTCCGGCTTCGTCCCGGTGGAGTGGCTGCCGGCCGTCTACGACGCCATCTTCTCGGCCACCTCGGACGGAATCATCGTCGTCGAGCCCGCCGGCAACGGCGGACAGGATCTCGACGCCCCCGAGTTCGGGAGCCCCTTCCCGCGCGGCCTGCCCGACTCCGGAGCGATCGTCGTGGGCGCCGGAGGCGCTCCCGCATGCGAGTCGTGGCCGGGGGCGCCGCGGGCTCGTATCGGCTTCTCCACCTACGGGAGCCGAGTCGATCTCCAGGGTTGGGGCGAGTGCGTGGTGACGACCGGCTACGGCGACCTCTACGGCGGGACACGCAACACCTTCTACACCGGAGGCTTCGCGGGGACCTCGAGTGCGGCCGCCATGGTGGCTGCCGCGGCCGCCTCGCTATCCAGCTTCACCGAGTCCCGGACGGGCGAGCACCTCAGCTCGCGCCAAGCCCGCTCCATTCTGGAAAGTACGGGCAGTGCCCAGGACCCCTCGATCGCGGGGCAGATCGGCCCCCTGCCGAACCTTCGCGCCGCGCTCGCCGCGGCCGCTGCGATGTAGCCAAGCGCGCGTTAAAGCGCGATCAAGTCCCGATCCAGTACCCAGAGGCGCGTTGCGCGCGTTTGACTCTTCCCCCTCTAGTGCTCCAAGTGCTCAAAGGTTGCCGCTCGGCCCCCTGCTCAAGTAGCGGCCCCACCCCGGCTCCCCCACGGGCTCGCCGGCGCGCGCCACGATGCGACCCCGGCACAGCACCAGCTCGGGCCAGCCCCGCACCACAACGTCCTCATAAGGGGAGTAGTCGACGTTCATGTGCAGTCTCTCTGCCAGCAAGGGACGCTCCTGCACCGGGTCGAAGACGACCACATCGGCGTCCGAGCCCACGGCCAGCTCGCCTTTGCGTGGGTAGAGGCCGAACAGCTTCGCGGGGGCGGTGCAGCAACGATCGACCCACGCCTCGGGACTGAGGCGACCCTCCACCACCTGCTGATAGATCAGCGCAAGGCGGGTCTCGATCCCGGGAAGGCCGCCGGGGATGCCGGTGAAGTCCGCCCAACCCTCCCCCGAGAGCCCCCGGTCTTTGTCCGTCTGCGTGAACGGGCAGTGGTCGGTCGCCACCACCTGGAGGTGGCCCCGAGCGAGGCCCTCCCACAGCTCCTCGGAGTGCTGCGGGTCGCGCAGCGGCGGCGCACAGACGAAGCGGGCTGCCTCGGAAGCGAGGCCCTCGTAGCGCTCGGCCGACAGGTAGAGGTATTGGGGACAGGTCTCGGCGAAGAACGGCTGCCCTGCCTCCTGGACGTTGCGCACCTCGGCGAGCGCATCGGCGCTCGAGAGATGGACGACGTAGCAGGCACTCTGAGCCTCCGCAGCCATCCGCGCCGCGCGCGCCACGGCGTCCGCCTCCGCTCTTGGGGGCCGCGACCACGCGTGCCAGCGTGGTTCTCTGCGATCTGATGAGAGGGCCTCCCGCCGGAGCCGGGCCACGGTGGCGTCGTCCTCGCAGTGAAGACAGACGAGGCACCCTCGGTCGCCGGCCGCCTTCAGGACCGAGGCGATGACATCGTCCGACACCATCAGCCGCTCCGGGTAGGTCATGTAGAGCTTGAAGCTCGTGACCCCGGCCTCCGACATCTCGTCGACGACATCCTCGGCGGGTGCCGTGAGCTCGGTGAGCGACATATGGAAGCCAAAGTCGATCACCGCCCTGCCTGCCGCTTTGGCATGCCACGTCGCCAGTCCCTGAGCAACGGACTCCCCTCGGTATGCGGTAGCAAAGTCAAGCACCGTGGTGGTGCCGCCGCAGGCGGCCGCCCTCGTGCCGCTGGTGAAGTCATCCGCCGACCGAGTTGCCCCGACCTCCATATCGAGATGGGTGTGGACATCGACTGCACCGGGGATCACGAGCATGCCGGAAGCGTCTATCACCTCGCCCCTGAAGTCCGTCTCGGAGCCCGGCGGACTCACGAACGAGATGCGTTCCCCATCGATGAATACATCGGCCACTTCTATGCCGGAGGAGCGGACGACGGTTCCGTTCCTGATCACCAGCGATCCCGAAACCATTGCCTCACGGTACTGCCGGGGTGGCCGCCCGACTTTTCGCTCAGCCAGCCCAACGAGCGGGTGGCAAAAGCGAACGTGGATTTGCCTAGCGGAAACGGCGACCCGGCTGATCCCCCTGGACCTCACTCTCTGCGTAGAAACCCACCGCAACGAGCGAACAGCACCGGAGCCTTCATTCCCAACAAGAGTGACCAGCGCAGCCTCGCCAGCTCAGCCCCCGATGAGTTGGTCGAGGTACCATCCCCGCGGCGTGCCGTCGCCCCGATAGCGATGCCGAATCTGCGCGGGAGTTAGATGCGTCTCGAAGTGCATCGGATCGGGCCGGTTCCAGTCACCTCCCCACTCACCCCCCTCGGCCTCCCATTGCCGCACTACCTCTTCCGGCATGTCGCCGGCAGTGCCGACAGGATTCGCAAGCGCGTTTATGTCGACGGCTATACCAAACGCGTGGTTCGACTTCAGTGCGGCGCCCCGCACGTTGCGATTGTCATAGCTCCAGTCATCCAGCTCTCCACCAGCCACCCCAGAAGCGTATCCCGGAGCCCGCGCTTCGAATAGACGCTCCAAGCGCAGAAAGTGGCGCCGTGCGGCGCGATGCACGAACATGCTTCGGCCCAGGAACTCGATCTTCACGATGCTTCGCCCTTCGAATCCGGCCTTCTGGGAATTGCCGTAGTGCTCCTGCGCCCATGCCGGCGTCCCGGGAACCTTCTCGGGCACCGGTGAGCGAGAATCCTCATCACCCCGCATCAACAACGCGCCCACTATCAACGCGAGCAACCCAGCAGCGCCGATGGCCACCCATCGCGTAACTGATGGTCCGGAAGGCCTGCGGGATGGCGAAACGGGCCGCGGCGGAGCGCCCTCAGTCGGCCGATACACTTCAGTTGCTTGACGCATATTGCCCATTCTCCATCGAGTGGTGGATAAGGTTGCTTCCAACCACTGACCACCACCCGGCTCGGTGCAATAGGATCGGGCCGTGAAGGAGCCTGCGAACCTCGACGCTCCCGTCACCGTCATAGCCCTCGGCGGTCACGCCATCTCCCGCATAGGAGATGAGCCGTCCGTGGCTGCTCAGTTCGAGCGTATGCGAGCCACCGTAGAGCACCTCATGCCGGTCATCGCCTCACACACCCGACGACTCGTGATAACGCATGGCAACGGGCCGCAGGTCGGCAACATCATGCTTAGATCAGACCTGGCAGCAGAGTCCGGCGAGCTTCCTCCCCTGCCGCTGCACGCCGCCGTCGCCGACACCCAGGGAGCAATGGGCTACATGATCCAGCAGTGTCTGTCGAATGCGTTGTGGGAGTCGGGTATGCACATTCCGGTGGCCACCCTTGTGACGCAGGTCATCGTCGACGAAAACGACGACGCTTTCAGCCATCCCACGAAGCCAATCGGCACCTTCTACACAGAGGACAGGCTCGATGAGCTCAGAGAGAGGGACTGGATCCTCATGCGGGACCCCCAGGGCCGGGGCTGGCGCCGGGTAGTGGCTTCGCCGGAGCCCCTGGAGATCGTCGAGGCGCCCGTCGTGGGCATGTTGCTTCAGACCGGGATGATCGTGATCGCCTGCGGCGGTGGCGGAATCCCAGTGGTGGCCGGCGAGGCGGGATCGCTCCACGGAATAGACGCGGTGATCGACAAGGATCTCGCCTCGGCGCTGCTGGCGAAGACCCTTCACGCAGCCGCGTTCGTGGTCCTCACCGATGTCGAGCGCGTCTACCTGGGCTACGGGACCGACGAAGAGAAGGGCCTCGGCCTCATCGCAGCCTCCGCACTGAGGCGCCACCACCGGCAGGCTGAGTTCCCAGCCGGCTCGATGGGCCCCAAGGTGGCCGCCGCGCTTTCCTTCGTCGAGAGCGGCGGAGGGCGCGCCATCATCACCTCTCCCGAATGCCTGGCCGACGCGCTCTCGGGCCGCGCCGGCACACACGTGGTGTCAGACCAGCAGGACCACGCAGCATGAGGTTCCTGCAGCCGCAGACCCTCGAAGAGGCGCTGGCGCTCAAGTCGCAGTCCCCCGAAGCGGTGCCCCTGGCCGGTGGCACGGACCTCATGGTCGATCTCAACTTCGACCGGCGCCGGCCCGAGGCGGTCATGGACCTCACTCAGATCGAAACGCTGAGGCAGTGGCACCGAGACAATGGCGAATTCGTGATCGGGCCCGGCATGACCTACGCGCGGCTCCTGACGGAGCTGGGCGGCGAGCTGCCCGGGCTGGCCATCGCCTCCCGCACGGTGGGCTCGCCTCAGATCCGCAACCGCGGCACCCTGGGAGGAAACCTTGGGACCGCCTCCGCAGCGGGCGACGCCCTGCCCCCGCTTGTCGCCGCCGGAGCCCACATCGAGGTGTCCTCCGAACATGGCTCCCGTACGCTTTCTATCGAGGAGTTCCTCGTCGGCGCCAAGAGGAACGCGCTCGAGCCTTCGGAGCTCATCACCGCGATCAGAGTGCCGGCGGCGCGCGGCCCTCAGCAGTTCTCCAAAATCGGGGCTCGCAATGCAATGGTTATCGCTGTGTGCAGCTTCGCCCTTGACCTCGACGCAGGCGCCCGCAGGATCGGAACGGGTATCGGCTCGGCGGGACCTGTGACCGTGCGCGCCGCCACCGCCGAGCGCTTCCTTCAGGACGTTCTCGAAGAACATGGGCTGTGGGAGTCGCACGCCGAGATCCCCGACGCCGCCGGCTATCGTTTCGGAGAGTTGGTCGCAGAGGCCGCCTCCCCCATCGACGATGTGCGCGGAACGGCCGCATACAGACGATGGGCGCTGACCGTCATGGGTCGACGCACGCTGGCATGGGCGTGGGCCGAGTACCGGGGCCAGGAGTGAACCTCCGCCTCCAGGTCAACGGCAGCGAGCAGGAGGCCCTCGGAGTCTGGGAGGGCGAAAGCCTGCTCTACGTGCTGCGCGAGCGCCTCGGGTTCCCCGGCTCCAAGAACGCCTGCGAGCAGGGTGAATGCGGCTCCTGCTCGGTCTATCTCGACGGCGAGCTCGTGTGCGCGTGCCTCGTGCTCGCGGCGCAGGCTCAGGGGCGCGCCGTGATCACAATCGAAGGGCTCGCACAAGGCGACGAGCTACACCCCATCCAGGAGGCGTTCCTGGAATCTGGAGCCGTGCAATGCGGCTTCTGCACTCCTGGGCTGATCGTTGCGACACACGAGCTGTTGGGGCGTAACCCCTCTCCCTCAGACGCACAGATAAGGGAAGCTCTCGCCGGCAACCTGTGCCGCTGCACCGGCTACGAGAAGATCCTCGACGCGGTCCGCCAGGCGGCACGAGCGACGTCGGCATGAGAACGGTGATCACCGGCTGCGCGGTGGCGACGATGGATGCGGCCGCCACCGAGTACGACTCCGGCCACATCGTCGTCGAGGGCAACCTCATCGCAGAGGTCTCCGCCGCGGAGACCGGTCACTCTCGGGGCGAAACGGTGATCGACGGGCGGGGCTGCCTCGCCACACCAGGGCTCGTGAACTGTCACCATCACCTCTACCAGTGGCTCACCCGGGGTCTGGCGCAGCAAGCAGAGCTCTTTGCCTGGCTCCGAGAGCTTTACCCGGTGTGGGCGCACATCGACTCAGACCTCGAGCTGGTGGCCGCCCGCTCGGGCCTTGCGGCGCTGGCCCTATCGGGCTGCTCGACCTCGACCGACCATCACTACGTCTTCCCCCACGGCGCCTCGGGGCTGCTCGAGGCAGAGATCGCCGCCGCCCAAGAGGTGGGGCTCCGGTTTCATCCCTGCCGGGGCTCGATGGACCTCGGCGAATCCTCCGGAGGGCTCCCGCCCGACGTCGTCACCGAGGACCGCGACACGATCCTGAGCGCGACCGAAGAGGCGGTACTGAAATTGCACGACCCGTCCCGAGAATCGATGCTGCGCATCGCCGTCGCGCCTTGCTCGCCGTTCTCGGTGTCTTCGGAGTTGATGTCCGAGTCCGCGGACCTCGCCCGCAAGCTGGGGGTGAGGCTCCATACCCATCTTGCCGAAACCGTCGACGAAGAGAACTTCTGCCGTGAACGCTTCGGCATGCGTCCGGTCGAGTATCTGGAGGAGCACGGCTGGGTGGCGGACGACGTGTGGTTGGCGCACTGCGTGCATCTGTCTAACGGAGAGATCGAGAGGCTGGGGGCTGCGGGCGTGGGTGTGGCCCACTGCCCCAGCTCGAACGCCCGGCTGGGGGCCGGGATCGCGCCGGTGGCCGATCTGTTGCGGGCGGGAGCCGCGGTCGGGCTCGGTGTGGACGGCGCTGCCTCCAACGAGGCCGGGTCGCTCGGCACCGAGCTGCGCCAGGGACTGCTGCTGGCACGCCTTCGGGGCGGGCCCGAGGCCATGACCGCGCGCTCGGCACTGGCGCTCGGCACCATCCACGGCGCCCGTTGTCTGGGGCGAGAAAGTGAGATCGGCTCGCTCGAGGCCGGCAAGCTCGCCGACATCTGCCTGTGGCGCCTGGACGGTCTCGAGCACTCGGGAATCGACGACCCCATCGCCGCGCTGGTGCTTGGCTCGACGCCCATAGTTGAGCTGCTAATGGTGGATGGCAAGGTTGTGGTCCAACAGGGTCTGCTCGTGACCGCCGATCAGGGCACACTGGCTATCGAGCTTCTGGGGGCATCGCGCAGATTGCAGAGGGCGTGCACATGACCACCTCGCGCACAACACCGGCCCCGGTAGCCGGCGACCTCTTCAGCAGTGCCGTGCGCCCGGACGGAGTGCCCAAGGTCAAGGGTCAGTTCGCCTACTCCTCGGATCTGTGGGGCGAGAACATGCTGTGGGGAGCGACGCTTCGGAGCCCCCACCCGCGCGCCCGGATCATCTCGATCGACACCTCGGCCGCCGCGCCAATGCCCGGTGTGCGAGCAGTGTTGACCCACGAGGACGTGCCA
>Ga0136615_10001360_pt1 | contig 11801 bp, 16 predicted proteins | sample AntDrymUQ2882206_2_FD_106647 | JGI IMG/M metagenome (GOLD analysis project Ga0136615, IMG submission 106647) | Polar desert sand microbial communities from Dry Valleys, Antarctica - metaG UQ288 (22.06) | ecosystem: Environmental > Terrestrial > Soil > Desert | place: Antarctica: Dry Valley...
CCGGCGCCGTCTTCAAGGACGGACAGCGCATCACCGACCAGGATCACGACAACAGCATCGACGAGAAGGTCGCCGCCTGAGCGTTCTCACGCCACCTCATCCACAACATTTGACAATAACTCACGGGTGTCGGGCTTGGTCCCCTCGCGGCCGGGGACCCGGGCCAGGCTGAACAGGTTCCCGGCGACGAGTGCGTCTGGGTTGGCGCGAGCGTCCTCGCCGGCGAGGGCCACAGACGGCTCGGGCCGAAGGTAGTCACCGCTGAGGGCCATGACGTCGCCATAGCCAAGGTAGAAGCGCTCCTCCGCGAACTCACCGCCGAGGTTGACCAGGGCGGCGCCGAAAGCCTCATCGCCGATGCTGCGGTGCTCGTTGCCATCCACTGAAACTCATCCTCGGCTCTGAGCCGATGTAACTTCGCTCATGTCTTCTTTGCGTGGCCCGCCCGCTGCGTCTTACTCGCCGGACGGCGTAAGAGCACGGTCGGCGTGGAACCTCGGCTGATGACGATCGAGGCTGGAGTCGCTCGCGTCTGGGCTGTAGCAGCGACTGCTCGCAGCGCGAAGGCCGGACCGGTGTCGAGGGGTCAGCGCCGTTCGGTCCAGTCCATCCGGCCGGTGTCAGTCGCGTCCAGCCGTCCCGGAATCAATGCGTCGGCGATCGGGACGTCCTGCTTGACGACGCGCACCCCGTAGACGTACGCGAGCGCTCCGCCGAGCGTGCCGCCGATCACAAGCAGCCCCAGCGCGGCGACGCCGAGGATCAGCCCGAGCGTCGTGACCTCCCCATCGAGGTAGCCCTGACGCTGAGCCACCCACGTCCCGGCGAACAGCCCGGTCGCGGTCAGCATCACGAACAGGTGGTACGTGGCGAGCGTGCGCGCCGCGCTGCGCTTGGGCAGATCGAAGTAGTCGAGCAGGCCCGTCAGCGCTGTTGGGATCGCGACGATCAAGCCGCCGGAGATCGCCAGCAGCGCACCTTTGGCCATCGCCTCCTGCTCGACACCGGCCGCGCCCACGACCAGCATCGCGACGCCGACGGTGTACGCGCCGACGCTGACATCGGTCAATGGTGCGTGCGAGGGCTTGCCCTCAAACCCTTTGATGAGGGTGATCAAGAACGACATCGTTGCTCCTTCATCTGGGATGGCTGGGCGTGGGGTGCGCGTCGCGCGCGGGGTGCTTGTAACGTGCTGTGTCCGGCGACGGCGGCGAGGGCGCGATGGCGACGTCCTCGGCGACGCGGGCGCAGGTCGTCGCCAGCGCTGCCAGCGCAGCGTCCAGCCGGTGGCCGAGCCAGCGTCTGCCGCCGAGCAGCAGCACGAGGCGGGTAGCGAGGCTGCGCGTCTCGAATTGCGCGGCGAGATCGACCTCGGTCGTGCCGCGGCCGGGCGTGAGGATCCAGGTCGCCCAGACCACCGTTCGCCGACCGAGCCCAACCTGCACCGCGAGTAGGTGTTCTGACCGGGTTGGCTGCACATGCGCGCTGGCGTGGCAGCGCGCACCGAAGGCCAGCCGCAGCTCGGCGTCGCAGCGCGCGCCCGCGGGCGCCAGCGAAACGACGTCGGCGAAGCTGCCCGCCAGGCGCCACTGGTTCTCGGCGTCGGAGAGGTAGCGGTGCAGCGCGGCGATGTCGGCAGCGACGGTGCGCGTGGCGATGAGCGGCGCGTAGCCCCAGTTGATCAGGCGGTGCGGCAGCGTCAGGAGCGCGAGTGTGACCATGCACTGCTAGCAGCCTCACGCGACGGCGTCTTACGCCTAAGATGCAGCGGACGCCGGTGGCTCGCCGGCGGCGCCCGATGCGACGAACTCGTGCAGGCTGTCGTGGTCATCGCGGCAGGCGGGGCAGCCGGTCAGGTGCGCTTGCATGCCGGGCACGGCGCGGTCGGCGTCCGCGCCCGCGAGCTCAAGGTCGACGTAGCGGTCGAGCTGCTCGAAGCATTGCTCGCAGGTCAGCTCGGCCTCGGCCGGTCCGAGCAGGGCTGCGATCAGCCTGTGACGTTCAGCGGCGCGCTCAGTGTTCATCGCGACTGCTCCCGTTCGGAATGGGCGACATCAAAGCCCTGCGCTGCGAGCTCGCGGCGCAGCTTCTTGCGCGCGTCGTGCAGCGTCTTGTACAGCGCGCCGCGCGTCGTGTTCAGCCGCTCGGCGAGAACGTCGATCGGGACGCCGTTGAGCGTGACCGCGACGAGCACCTCGCGCTGATGGGCGCTCAGGCGCTCGGCGATCGCCGTGCGCAGGGCGCTGAGCAGCTGTTCTCGGCGAGCTGCTCGTGGGGTGATAGGGCGTGCGACGCGAAGTCCGGCCAGGCGTCCGGGTCCACCGGCAGCTCGCGGTCCTGCCAGGCGCGGCGGCGCAGCTTCGTCGCGGCCTCGTACAGCGCGAATTTGTACGCCCAGGTCGTGAAGCGGCTGTCGCCGCGAAACTGCGCGAGCTTTGCGAGCACCGCGACGAGCGCGTCGTCGGCAGCCTGCTGGGCGAGATCGTCGTGGTCGCCGCCGCGCAGGTAGGCCAGCGTCTGCCGCCGCCGGGAGACCTCAAAGCGCGCGGCGCGCAACAGCAGCTCGTGCAGCCGGCCGACGGCGGCGTCGCGCGCGTGCCCGACGCCCGCCAGCTCCCGCAGCCAGCGCCTGGAGTCGGCGTCCAGCGTGTCGCGCGGCGAGGGCGACGCCGCGCCGTGCGGCAGGACGCGCTCGGAGGTCACGCGCGGGACCGTACCAGCGTTCGGCGGCCTCAGCATCGCCGACCGGGCAGGTCGATCGGCGCGAGAATCCGCGCGGCCAGCGCGGGCGGACAGCCACGATCAAGCAAGACCAGCAGCTCGTGCAGATCGATCGTGCCGTCGTCGGCGAGCTGGGTGGCGAGCGGCGCGTCAAAGCCGGCAGCGATCAGCCGCCGTCGCCGCCAGTCGCTGAGCGCGCCAACCGGCCCGCCCGGTTCTGTCCGCATCTGCCTCATCACGCCATGAGCGTCGCCGAACACGCCGTTCTTACCTACCGCGCCGCTCAGTAGCGTCGCGAAGGCGCCGCGATCCAACAGGTCACGCGAGAGCGTGTCAAGCCAGATCGAGACGCCCGCCTCGTGCAACTGCTGCAAGCGGTTCACGACGTGCTGCTTTCATCGACAGGGGCTAGGTCCTCGAGCGGGACGTCGGGGTCGGCGAGGCGCCCTCATCGACGGGGGCGCGGTCGCGGATGAGGCGCTGGAGGGGGCCGGTGACGTCCCAGACGTTGACGTTCATGCCCGCCACGACGCGGTCATCGGCGATCCAGAAGGCGATGAACTCGCGGCTCGCGGGATCGCCGCGGAAGACGACCCGGTCCCAGGCGCGGGCGAAGCCCGTGTACTCCATGCCGACGTCGTACTGATCGGAGAAGCAGTAGGGCAGGCGATCGTAGGCATTGGTGCGACCGAGCATGCCGCGGGCCGCGGCCGGTCCCTGGTGCAGCGCGTTGGCCCAGTGCTCGACGCGGATGCGCTCGCCGTAGAACGGGTGCTGAGCGTTGGCTACGTCGCCGGCGGCGAACACGTCAGGTGCGCTGGTCTGCAGGTGCTCGTCGACGAGGATCCCGTTGTCGACGGCGATACCGGCCTGCGTGGCCAGGGCAATGCGCGGCTGCACGCCCACGCCGACGACGACGACGTCGCATGCGAGGGCGCGCCCGTCGCTGGTACGGACCCGCTGGATGGTCTGCTCTCCCTCGAAGGCCTCGACGCTCGTGCCCAGCAGCATCTGCACGCCGTGGTCGCTGTGGATGTCGCGGTAGACGCCGCCGACCTCGGCGCCGAGAACGCGCTCAAGCGGCACCGCCGCCGGATCGACCACGGTGACGTCGAGTCCACGCTGCCTGGCGGAGGCGGCGACCTCGGCGCCGATCCAACCGGCCCCGACGACGACGACGACTGCGCCCCCTCGGTCCAGCCGTTCACGCAGGACATCTGAGTCCTCGACACCGCGCAGGTACAGGACGCCGTCCAGCTCGGCGCCGGGAATCGAGAGTCGCCGCGGCTCTGCCCCGGTGGCCAGCAGCAGCCGGTCATAGCGCAGCCGCTCGCCGTCGTCGAGCGCCAGCTCGTGGCTGGCCGGGTCAAGGCTTACGACCGTGCGCCCGAGCTGCAGCTCGACGTCACGATCCGCGTAGAAGCCCTCCTCGTGGACGTAGATCTTCTCGCGTCCAGCCTCGCCGCGCAGGTACTCCTTGGACAGGGGCGGCCGTTCATACGGGCGCTCGTGCTCGGCGCCGATCAGCACCAGGCGTCCGTCGAACCCCGCGTCGCGCAGGGTCTCGGCAGCCTTGGCACCGGCCAGGCTGGCGCCGACGACGATGAAGGTCTGTTGGCTGGTCATAGGGGCATCCTCGTGGTCAAGGCCAAGAACTCGTGGCGGGTGCGGGCGTCGTTGCGAATCAGGCCGTGCAGCGCCGAGGTCACGGTCGTCGAGCCGATCTTCTGCACGCCGCGCAGCGACATGCACAGATGCTCGGCCTCCAAGACCACCCCAACGCCCTTGGGCGCCAGCTCGCGCTCCAGCCAGTCAGCGATCTGTGTGGTCAGACGCTCCTGGATCTGCATGTCACGGGCGAACAGCTCGACGACGCGACCCAATTTGCTCAAGCCGATGATCCGATCACCGGGCAGATACCCGATGTGCGCCACGCCGTGGAAGGGCAGCAGGTGATGCATGCACAGCGAGTGAAACGGAATCGCTCGCGCAACGATCAGCTCGTCATAGTTGTCCTCGTTGGGAAAGCTGGTCGCCCGAAACGGCTGTGCTGTCAACAGCTCCCGATAGGCGTCGGCCACCCGGCGAGGCGTGTCCCGCAGAGCCTCGGTGTCGACATCGGCTCCGAGCGCATGAAGAAGGTCGCGGGCCGCGCGTTGCACGCCCGCGTGATCGATCTCGCGGCCGGACCGATGCGTTACTGATGATGCTGCCAGCTGAAGTCCCGCGGCCCGCGGGTGTGACGTAGTCATGCACGGCTTAGCGCCGCCGTCACGCGATTTGTTACGTTCGCGCTCCGCGAGCAACAGCGACGGCGCCAAGAGGCTCGTCGGCAGGGCGTCAGCCCCTGCTGGACGCGCTCGTCAGGACCGGGCTCATTGCGACGATCCCGCCGACGAGCCCCGCATCGGCCGGGCACCTGAAGCAGATGGCAAACACCCAGTCCGTGCGGCTGAAGATCACGCGCGGTTCGCGAGCCTGCTGGGCCGCCACCAATCGATGAGACGATCGCGTCGGCATGCGCCGGCGCGATCTCGTGAACATGAGATTGTCGATGTCGGACTGGTCGCGTAAGAAGCGCGGCGCGCAGCGCGCTAACCACTCGACGCCGTCCGCGAGGCGCCCGCCGACACAGCAAGAGAGGTTTCCATGGCTGCCACGACCCCGCGACCCCCCAGCGACCCAACGACCCCCCAACACGCGGGGGTCCAGCCATCCCCACACCGTGACCTGACCGGAGCGAAGACAACGGTGGCGCGACAGACCGGGGTGCTCGGGCACCTCGCCCGCAGCACCCGCGAGAACGCGCACACACAGGGCATAGTGTTCGCCGCCCACGAGCTGTTCCGGATGGAAAGCCTGCTGAGGGCGTTCCGAAACCACCTGCTCGCGCAGCCGCTCGAGATCCGCGCAGACTCCTACAACGGAGTGCTCACCATGATCGAGTTGTTAATCCAGCGCGAGGCTTTGTCGGGACCGGCACCGCACCCCGAGCGTTCGCAGCCCTCGCTGGCCACGCGCGCGGACTGTATGAGCGAGCACCAGAGCAAAGATGGGCGCGCGAGGAGTCCATCGGCCTTCCCAGACTGTGATCTCGGCCGCCGACGTCACCGCGCACGCGCCTGGCGGAGCTTCGCCGCGCACGCTTGCCACAGGTCGCTGCGAACCGATCGCCGATCAAGGGCCCCCTCCCGGCCCGCTCACCAAGGGGGACCAGATCGCCGAGCAGCCCGCCCAGCTTGATCTTGAGGACCTTGGAGCTGCTGAATGCGGCGAGCAGACGATAGGATCGCTTCGCTTCAGGAAGCGGCCCTTCTGTGAAGGCAACCGGCGCTATGATGGCCGCCGTGACGCTCGAAACCGCTCCGGATCCGCGCAGATTGCCTTCACGAAAGGCTGTCGCGTCGGTTAACACCGGCGTCGAGGTGTCCGATTCGGTGGCTGCGTGGACCGACCGCTACCTGGAGCTGGCCGTCCGCGGGGTGCGCTCGGCGGAGGTCGCCGGCAAGGTCGCCGCGCATCTGGCGCGATTCGCCGAGTTCGTCACCGACGCCTACGGTCACGACCGGCTGTCGGCGCTCGTGCGCCGCGACATCGTCGGCTGGCGCGGCCATCTCGCTGGCGAGCGGGGTCTTGCATCGGCCACGGTGAACGCGCATCTGGCGTCGCTGTCGGCGTTTACGACGTGGGTCGGTGTGCAGAACGCGACGGCGTTACCGCACGGCGATCCCACGACCGGCGTGAGAGGGCTCGCGCTTCCCGCGCTCGAGCCGCGGGCGTTGACGGAGGCGCAAGTGCGTTCGCTGAAGAGCGTCCTTGATCGCCTGGGCCCGCACTACCAGTTGAAGGGGCGCCGCCGGGCGAGCGCCGACATCCACGGTCACGGCCGCCCCTTGCGCGATCGCGCGATCGTCTTCGTGCTGCTGTCGACGGGGCTGCGCCGCGAAGAGCTCGTCCGCCTCGACTTGACGCAGATCACGCCCGGTACCCCGGGCGGGCTGCGGGCCGCCAAACGCGTGCGGATCAGCGGTGTCCGGGGCAAGGGGGGCACGAGCCGCCATGTGTTCGTGTCATCCGACGCGCGCGCGGCGCTGGCGGACTACCTCGAGCGGGAGCGGCCACGAGACGCCGACGCCGCATCCGACGCCGTGTTCTTGTCCGCTGCCTCGATCGCGAGCCGACGCGCCGGCGGGCGGCTGTCGCCGCGGTCGATCAACACGATCTGTGAGCAGATCGGGCGCTGGCACGACGCCGAGCACGCCGACCCCGGTCGGCACGTCAGCCCGTTGCGCCCGCATGACCTGCGTCACACGTTCGCGTTTCGGCTGGCTGCCGTCACGGGCGCGGACGCCTACGAGCTGCAGCGTCGCCTCGGGCACGCGTCCAGGCGCTACATCGACCGCTACACCAACCCACCCGAGCACGTCGCCGCCGGATACATCGAGCGGATGTGACAGCCAGCGAGCGTCAGCCACTCCTGGCCGAGCTGAGCGAGGCGGCGCGAGCCGGCGCGATGGTGCGCTGGAGCGTGCTGCGCCCGCACCTGCAGGACGGCGTGCCGCTGGCGCGCACGGCGCGCGACGCGGGCGTCGCACTGCGCACCGCGCAGCGCTGGCTTGGCCGCTACCGCACCGATGGTCTGGGCGGGCTGGCTCGCACACCGCGCGCGGACTGCGGGGTGCGCCGCACGCGGCCCGAGCTCGTCGCGCTGATCGAAGGCCTCGCGCTGCGACGCCCGCGACCGTCGGTGGCCACGATCGCCAGGCGCGCACGGCAGTCTGCGACCGAGCATGGCTGGCCGATCCCGGCTTACAGCACGGTCATGCGATCGTCGCCGCGCTTGACCCTGCGTTGCTGATGCTCGCACACGACGGGCCCGAGGCGTTTCGCGACCGCTTCGAGCTGGTCTACCGCCGCCGCGCGGAGCGCCCCAACGACGTCTGGCAGGCCGACCACACCGAGCTCGACATCCTCGTCGTGGACGCCGGCGGTAGCCCTGCGCGCCCGTGGCTGACGCTCGTGCTCGACGATCACTCGCGTGCCGTCGCGGGCTACTCGCTGTTTCTCGGTGCGCCGTCCGCGCTGAACCTGTCGCTGGCTTTGCGCCAGGCGATCTGGCGCAAGGCCGATCCCGCCTGGGCGGTCCACGGGTTGCCCGACGTGCTGCACGTCGACCATGGCAGCGACTTCACCAGCCACCACATCGCCCAGGTCGCCGCCGACCTGCACGTTCAGCTCGTCCACTCCAGCGTCGCGCGGCCGCAGGGTCGCGGCAAAGTCGAGCGGCTCTTCGGCACCATCACCACCGAGCTACTTCCAGAGCTACCGGGCCATCTCGTGCGCGGCACCGCGGCAAGCGCGCCGCGGCTGACACTGCCTGAGCTCGACGCCGCGCTTCACGCCTGGATCGTCGACACCTACCACCCCCGCCGGCACAGCGAGACCGGGGCAACCCCCCAGCAGGCCTGGCTCGCCGACGGTTGCCACGCACCCCGCCCACGCTCGAAGCACTCGACCTGTTGCTCGTGATGGTCGCCAAACCGCGCGTGGTGCGCCGTGACGGCATCCGCTTCGAGGGCTTTCGCTACCTCGATCCGACCCTCGCCTCCTACGTCGGGCGGCCCGTCACGATCCGTTATGACCCGCGCGACATCACGCAGATCCGCGTGTTCTTGCGCGACCGCTTCCTGTGTCGCGCCGTGAGCCCCGAGCACGCCGGCGAGACGATCACGCTCAAGGACATCCAGACCGCCCGGACCGCGCACCGCCGCGCCCTGCGAACGCAGATCGCGACCACCCGCAGCGCCGTCGCAGAGTTCCTCCCGACCCATGCCCCCGAAGCCGCACCTCCGGCGTCGGTCCCGCCACCGCGAGCCAGCGCGCCATCGCGCCGCACGGACCCATCCACGGGTGAGCCGCACCGCGCGCTGCGCGTGTACTACGAAGATCTCGAGCACCCGCCCGCGAGCGAGCACGCGGAGGACGAGTCGTGAGTGAAACCGCTGCTCGGCGCGGCCGGCGCTCGGGTCCGTTCATCGTGACCAAGGAACATCGCCGCTTCGTCGAGCTCGCAGACGCGGTGCGCCGCGAGGGCTACATCGGCGTGTGCTACGGCCCAGCCGGCGTTGGCAAGACGCTCTCCGCGCGCCGCTACGCGCACTGGGACACCGCCGAGCATCTGCTCCACAGCTGGGGACCACGCGAAGACAGCGACGCGCAGGTCTACGCCGCGCTCGACCGCTCGCGGACGGTCTTCTACACCCCCGTCGTCAAGGGCACGCACAAGCAATTCGGAAGCGAGCTGGACGAGCTGATCCAGCGCGTCGACATTTGCATCGATCAGCACGTCAGACCGCGTGGCGTGACGCGCCGCGGGCGGTCCGAGTACGTTCAACTCATCGTCGTCGACGAAGCCGATCGCCTCTCTCCGACCGCCTTCGAAACACCTCCGCGACCGCTTTGACCGACGCCACCTCGGGCTGCTGCTCATCGGCATGCCCGGCCTCGAGAAACGCCTCGCTGTCTTCCCCCAGCTCTACAGCCGCATCGGCTTCGCCCACAAGTACCAGCCCCTCACCGACGACGAGCTCGCCTTCGTCCTCACCCGCCACTGGCGACGCATCGGGCTCACGCTCGACCTCGACGACTTCACCGACGCTCAAGCCGTCGCCGCCGTCAGCCGCATCACCCGCGGCAACTTCCGTCTCCTGCACCGCCTCTTCACCCAGATCGAACGCATCCTCAAGATCAACGGGCTCAGCGTCATCACAAACGACGTCATCGAAGCCGCCCGAAGCACGCTCGTGATCGGCGCCGAATAAGGCCGACAGAACCACGCCACCTACCGCTGAAAATCACAGCCTGCCGCCGTCGGGCGCCACGCCGTCCCACTTCCAAGGAAGTGGGACACGGTGGATCCTTCTTCCTGGTGAGAGCAGGCACAGGCGCCCGCCGACGGCGACGTTCTCCTAGCGCGGCGAATCTGGCGGGGAGCTGGTGACTCGGTCTTGCCCATCCGTGGGGGCGCTTCTGTAGCGCTCGTAGATCACTCGCGGGCTGAACGTCCTGGTCTCCACCAGCTCCAGCCGGAGGTCCTGGGTGACCGGTGGCAGGAAGGGGGTGCCGCCACCGACGACGATCGGGTTGCGGAAGATGCGGAGCTCGTCGACAAGACCGAGCTCCACCGCTTCCGAGGCCAGGTTGGCCCCGCCGACCGCGACGTCCTTGTCGGTTGCCTCGAGTGCCGCAGCGACCTCCTCGGTTACCGACGCCTTTGCGAGCCGGGCGTTGCCTTCGACGCTGTCGAGTGTGCGGCTGAAGACGACCTTCGGAAGCGCACACCAAATCTCGGCGAACGCGGCCCTGGTCTCGTCGCTGCGCAGAGACGGATCCGTCTCCCACACGAGCATCGTCTCGTAGAGCCTGCGCCCGCAGAGATAGGTGCCGAGCTCGCCGACTTGGGCGAGGGAGAAGCGGAACTGCTCGTCGCTGGGGACCGTCCATCCGAATCCGCCGTCGCGGTCGGCGATGAAGCCGTCCACGGAGACGCTCATTGAGTAGATCAACATGGCCCGAAGCTCATCACAGGACGACGGCACCCTACCTCGGCGCGTCCTGCCCCTCCCGTTTGACGTCGAAGCGCCGGCCGGGACCTCGCCGTCTCGGGACAGCGGAGCCAGAGCTGCTGCGCTGACGCCAGCGCGTCGCATTCCACTGACACCGACGTGTCGCATCACACGGGGCCTGGGGGAGAGCTCAATGGATGGTGTGTAAAACGCGGATTTCACAACCATCGGCGTCATCGCTGATTCCGGCTCAACGACCGTGACGGAGGATCCTTCGCAGTCGCAGGCGTACGCTCAATGAGATGGCGGATGGCAAAGCAGCGGTCATCACGGCGTGCGCGGCGATCGCCGGCGCGATCATCGGGGGCTTCGCTACGTGGCAAGGCGTCCGTGAAGCTGAACGGGCGCAAGCTCGCGACGATCGCGCGGCGGAGCAAGTCCGGGCCCGTGGTGCTGCTCGGTTGCTCCGTCTACAACTTGGTGCGGTACAGAGCAACATCTTCACGATGACGCACTCGGCTCGGCGATATGTACTCCTGGATCCCACCTTCAGCTCCACATCCCCGGGGGACCTCCGCCTAATCGCAGCGCAGCTCTCGGCGACCGACTTCGAGTACGTAAGCGCCGCGACGGCCAACATTCAAGCGGTCGACGCGCTCGTCCGCCGACGTCTGAGGTCCGGCGTTCGCCGAATCGATGCAGCGACTGTGCGGAAGCTCGAACACGTCGGCGCGACCATCGCCGGGGCGCTCCGCTCGGTGCGGGCACTGGCTGGACCGATTCAAGCGCGCAATGGCGGGTACCCGGCGTACATCCCTCTGCCGCCGTAGCCAAATCGCGCTCGACACGCGTTTGACGCATGGCGAACACCGACTGACGGGCCCGCGACCGCGAGCCACGCCCGTGAGGAACATCGGTACGAAAAGTCCCGATAAGGGCGTTGGTTGGGTGCGAGCTCCCGGCGCCGTCCTCGCGGGACCCCGGGCTTCACGACGTCGGCGATCGGCGCGATCGGCGTCAGCTCAGGCTCGTTGGGCTCACCGTGACGGACCGTACCCCGCGCCCACCGTTGCGGGACTCGATCGCCTGCGATGGGCTCGCCGGCGATCGTCCGCCTGCGCGGGTGATCGCGCGGTAGATCGTCGATCGGGTGACGGGGAAGAGTTCCTCGAGTTCGCTGATGGTGTGCTCGCCGGCGCGGTAGAGCTTGATGAGGTGCGCTTCCTGCGTCGCGCTGAGCTTGGGCTGCTTGCCGCGTAGGCGGCCCTTGGCCTTGGCGACCTTCATGCCCTCGCGGGTGCGCATCCTGATCAGGTCGGACTCGAACTCGGCGACCATCGCCAGCACGTTGAACAACAGCCGCCCGACCGGGTCGGTCGGGTCATGCACGGAACCGCCAAGGTTCAGCTTCACCTCGCGCTGTGTGAGCTCGTCGGCTATCGCTCGTGCGTCGGGCAGCGAGCGCGCGAGCCGGTCGAGCTTGGTGACGACGAGCGTGTCGCCGGCGCGGCATGC